>Ga0075421_100004388_pt1 | contig 17043 bp, 13 predicted proteins | sample SoiMetdeltSBSDD5_FD_75292 | JGI IMG/M metagenome (GOLD analysis project Ga0075421, IMG submission 75292) | Bulk soil microbial communities from a Populus tree surrounding site in Tennessee, USA - Soil MetaG P. deltoides SBSDD5 | ecosystem: Environmental > Terrestrial > Soil > Tree plantation...
GCTGAGGTCAGGAGATAGGCCGGACGGCGCGTCCGGTACTCCTTGGCGAACTGCCGGAGCGCCTCGCGGTTGCCGTTCAGCGCCCGCCGCACCGCTGCCGGGGCGTCACCGGTCTCCTCGGCCATATGGCTGGCGAATTCCTGGCTTTGTTCCACGGACCCCAAGTCTCGGACTGTATTCGTGAAGTCCATTTGACATATTCCTTTCGGCAGTACTAGCGTGCCTTCGTTGTTTCGCGGTCGAGCCGTCGGGAGAGAGGAAGCGTGATTGCCAAGGCGCCCTTGCTCCAGCTCGAGGAAATCACCAAGAGCTTCGGCGCGATCAAAGCCCTGCGCGGCATCAGCTTCGACATCGAGCGCGGCGAGGTGGTGGCGCTGCTTGGCGACAACGGCGCCGGGAAATCCACCCTGGTCAAGATCATCTCCGGCGGGCTCGAGCAGAGCTCAGGGCGGATCCTGTTCGAGGGCGAGGAGCGAAGATTTGCCTCCCCCGCCGAGGCCAAGCAGGCCGGCATCGAGACCGTCTATCAGGATCTGTCGCTCTGCACCAATGTCGATGTCGTCGCCAACTTCTTCATGGGCCGCGAGATCGTCAAGCGCCGCTTCGGCATCCCGATCCTGCAGGAGGCCGAGATGGAAGCCGCCGTCGCCACGGCGATGGCCAATGCCGGCACCCGCTTTCCCTCGCTGCGCATCAATGTCGAGCACCTCTCCGGCGGCCAGCGCCAGGCGATCGAGCTCAACCGCTTCGTCCATTGGGGCGGCAAGCTGGTGCTGCTCGACGAGCCCTTCGCGGCCCTCGGCGTCGAGCAGACGCGGCGCGGTCTCGAAATGATCAAGCGCATTGCCGCCCAGGGGATCGGCGTCGTCATCATCACCCACATCATTGCCCAGGCATTTCAGGTGGCGGACCGCATCGTGGTGATCCGGCAGGGTAGGGTGGCCGGCAATCTGCCGCGCGCTGCCGCCACGGCCGATCAGATCGTGCAGATGATCACTGGCGAGGCGGTAAACGGCCAAGCCCAACAAGCCTCGGCGTGAGGCGATCAACGGAGGAGAACGGAGGAAGCATCATGCAGCGTCTGTGGAGTTTGATGATTGGCGCTCTGGCGGTCTTGACGATCGTCCTGGGCGCGCCGGCCTTCGCCGAATCGAAGGGCAAGATCTATTATCTCGTTCCGACCTTGCTCGACGAGTTCCAGACGGAGTCGGTCAAGGCGATCGAGAAGTTCCTGAAGGATGTCGGCTACGAACCGGTCACCCTCAATGCCGACAACAAGACCGATCTGCAGCAGAGCCAGATGAATGACGTGATCGCGCTCAAGCCGAAGGCGATCGTGCTGGCGGCGGTGGATTTCAACGCGCTCCAGCCCTCGATCGAGAAGGCGCGCGCTGCCGGCATTCCGGTCATGATCTTCGACCGGCAGATCACCGCGACCAAGAGCGACCTCACCTCGGTTGCCGGCACCGTCGAGATCGGCCGCATAGCCGCCGACGAGATCCAGCGTCTGCTCAAGGAGAAGAATGGCGCGGTCAAGGGCAAGGTGCTGCAGGTGCTGGGTGATCCGGCCGACCCCTACACGCTCGACATCCAGAAGGGATTCGAGGAGAAGATGAAGGCATTTCCCGACGTCAAGATCATCTCGCTGCCGGCCATGCAGTGGGAGGCCTCGAACGCCGGCACCATCGTTGCCGATCAGCTGATCGCCAATCCCGATATCGACCTGATCTTCGTTCACGCCGCCCATCTCGCGGTGGCGGCGGTGGCGTCGCTGGAGGCCAAGGGCAAGAAGCCCGGCGACGTGCTGCTCGTCTCATCGAACGGCGCGCCGGTCGGTCTCGATCTCATCCGCAAGGGTTGGGAGCAGGTCGAGGTCGAGCAGCCGCTTTACGCGCAGGCCGCCGCCATCGGCATGTTCGCCGACAAGGTCGCCAACAAGCAGGAGATCAAGCCTGGCAAGTACAAGGTGCTCGGCCTCGACTCCGAGTTGACGATCGAGTCCTGGGGACCCAATCTCAAGATTCCGGGTGCGGCGATCACCAAGGACAATGTCGGCGAGTCCCGCTTCTGGGGCAATCTGAAAGCCCCTTCCGAGCCGGTCAAGCCGGTTGAATGAGCAAAGCTCGCATGAGCCAGGATCAGACAGCCCCCGGAGCCGCGCGCTCCGGGGGAGCCTCTTCGGAGCTCGGGGCCACGCGCATCCGCGACTACCGGAAGCTGGTCGAGCTCCTTCTCGACAATCTGGTCTGGCTGATGCTGATCATCGTTCTCGCGGTCTTCTCGATCGCCATTCCGAACTTCTTCCAGATCGGCATCTTCGCCAATATCGTCGAGCAATCGACCTTCGTCGGCGTCATGGCGATCGGTCTCGCCATCGTCATCATTGCCGGCAACATGGATCTGTCGGTGGAATCGGTTGCCGCGCTCACCGCCATGGTCACCGGCATCCTGTTCTGCTCGCGCGGCATCGGCCTCGGCATCACGCTTTCGCCGGAGTGGCTGGTCATCCCGGTCTCGCTCGCCATCTGCCTGATCGTCGGCGGCATCGTCGGCATGCTCAACGGCCTGCTGGTGGTGCGCCTCGGCATGAACGCCTTCATCGTGACGCTTGCCTCCTATATCTGGGTGCGCGGGCTTGTGGTCGCGATCTCGGGCGGGCGCTCGGCCCAGGATCTCGCGCCGTCGCTTCGCGTCATGGCCATCGAGACCATCGCCTATGTGCCGCTGATCGCCTGGCTCGCCATCGCCTGCTATGTGCTCTTCACCTTCATCATGGCGAAGACGCCCTTCGGCCGCCATGTCACGATGATCGGCGGCAATCCGGTCGCGACCTTCCGTGCCGGCATCAAGGTGGACCGCCTGGTACTCATCACCTTCATCCTCGCCGGCGCGATCTCCGGGCTCGCCGGCTGGCTCCTCGCCATCCGCACCTCGGGCGCCACCGCCAATCTCGGCGTCGGCATGCTGTTCAACGCCTTCGCGGCGGTGGTGATCGGCGGTGTCAGCCTGAAGGGCGGCATCGGTCGTCTGCCCGGCGTCTATGCCGGCGTGCTGCTGCTCTCCTCGATCCACACCGCGATCAACCTCATGGGCCTGCCGGCGCATTACACCCAGATGATCCTGGGCGCCCTGGTGCTGGCCGCCGTTCTCATCGACACCCTGAAGCTCCAGATCCGGCAGAAGCTTGCATGAGACTGAAGGACCGCGTCGCCCTCGTCACCGGGGCCGCCCGCGGCATCGGCCTCGCGGCTGCCCGCGCCTTCCTCGAGGAGGGAGCGCGCGTCACGCTTTGCGATATCGACGAGGCGCCGCTTCAGGCCGTCGTCGCCGACCTGCTGCGCTCAAGCCTGCCGGTTCAGGCCGTCCCGGTCGACGTGTCGGATCGCGCCAGCATTGTGAGCGCCGTTGCGGCGACGATCGCCGCCTGGGGACAGCTCGACGTGCTGGTCAGCAATGCCGCCATAACCGACGACACGCCGCTCGCAGCGATCTCACCCGAGCAGTGGCGGCGCGTGCTGGCCGTCAATCTCGACGGGGTTCTGTTCTGCGCCCAGGCCGCCGTGCCGCATCTACGCCACAGCGTCAATGGCAGCATCATCAACATCGCCTCGATTCAGGGGCTGCGCGGCCAGCCCGACGCCATGGCCTATGCGACGGCCAAGGCGGGCGTCGTCAATCTCACCCGCTGCATGGCGGTGGATCTTGGGCCGCTCGGCATCCGCGCCAATGCCATCGCGCCCGGCTTCATCGACACCCGCATGGCGCTCATGCATGGCAGCATCCATGAGCATCAGACCGACTGGTTTAACGACGTCTTCATCAAACATGGCCGCTTGCCGCTGCGCCGACCCGGCAAGCCCGAGGATGTTGCCGGTCCGATCCTGTTCCTCGCCAGCGACGACAGCCGCTATGTCACCGGCCATGTGCTGGTGGTCGATGGCGGCCTGACCTGCACCTACTGATGGCAACGACCGACCCCAATCCCTATCGCCAGCGCGGTCTGCGGACCGTGATCAACGCCAAGGGACCGGCGACGCGGCTGTCGGGCGGCATCATGCGTCCCGAGGTGATCGCCGCCATGGCGGCGGCCGCCGGACATTGCGTCGATATGGCGGAGCTCGAGGCGCATGCCTCTCAAGTGATTGCCGACATCACCGGCGCCGAGGCCGGCTATGTCGCATCCGGCGCGGCAGCCTGCCTGCTGCTTGCCACCGCCGCCTGCGTCACCGGGCTCGACCCCGGCCGCATGGCGCGGCTGCCCGACACGACGGGCATGCGGAACGAGATCGTCATCGTCCGAAGCCAGCGCAATTTCTACGACCACGCGGTGCGCGCCGCCGGCATCCGCCTGATCGAGGTCGGCCTGCCCGACCGTTATGCCGGCGCCGGCCTGCGCGATGCCGAAGCCTGGGAGATTGCCGATGCGATCACCGATCGGACCGCCGCCGTGTTCTACGTCGCCGACCGGTTGGCGCGGCCACCCTTGAGCGACGTCATCGCGGTGGCGCACGCCGCCTCGGTCCCGGTCATCGTCGACGCCGCAGCGCAATTGCCGCCTCAGGCCAATCTCCGGCGTTTCATCGCCGAGGGGGCCGATCTCGTCGCCTTCTCCGGCGGCAAGGCGATCAACGGGCCGCAGGCGACCGGCATTCTCTGCGGCCGGCGCGATCTCGTCATGGCGGCCGCCCTCCAGCATCTCGACCTCGACATCTTTTGGGAGCAGTGGGCGCCGCCGCCGCGGCTTATCGACAAGGCGCGGTTGAAGGGGGTGCCGCAGCACGGCATCGGTCGCACCGCCAAGGTCGGCAAGGAGCAGATCATCGGTCTCCTGACCGCGCTCGAGCTCTTCGTGAACGAGGGCGATTCCGCCCGCCATCGACAATGGCGGTTTCTTGCTGAAGCTCTGGCGGCCAAGCTCGCCGGGCTGCCGGGCACGACGCTCGCCATCACCGGGATCGGCAATGTCGAGGAGGTTCCGACAGTGAAGCTGACGCTATCCAAAAGCGCGCCCGTCTCCGCCCTCGAGCTGGTGATTGCATTGCAGGACGGCACGCCGTCGGTCGCTGCCGACCCGAGCCTCTGCGATGACGGCGTCGTGATCTTCAATCCCGTTTGCCTTCAGCCGGCCGAGCCGGAGCTGATTGCCGCAGCCGTCCGACGAGTGCTTGCCGGCGGAGCATAAAGTTGACTAACGTAGTCAGGAATTGCTCTGTTTGCCCTTCCTCGCCCCTGACCACTGGAGTCATTGATGAAATCCGTGATTTCCGCGCTCTCCGCCGTAGCCGCACTCACCCTCACCGTGACATCGCTGCCGCCTTCCGCCTTGAGCGACGACCCGGCGAAGTCCATCACCGTCTACAATGCCCAGCATGCCAGCCTCGGCAAGGAATGGGCCGAAGCCTTCACCAAGGAGACCGGGATCAAGGTGATCCTGAGAAATGGCGGCGACAGCGAAATGGGCAATCAGCTGGTTGCCGAAGGCAAGAACTCCCCCGCTGATGTCTTCCTGACCGAGAACTCCCCGGCGATCGCCCTGGTCGACGCCGCCGAATTGCTCGCACCGGTTGATCCCGACATCCTGGCGCAGGTTCCGGAAGAATATCGCCCCGCCGATGGCGGCTGGGTCGGCATTGCCGCCAGGAGCACCGTGTTCGCTTATGACAAGACCAAGCTCTCTGCCGGGCAATTGCCGAAGTCGCTGCTCGACCTGGCCGACCCGAGCTGGAAGGGTCGTTGGGCGGCATCGCCGACCGGCGCCGATTTCCAGGCGATCGTCAGCGCATTGCTCGAGCTGAAGGGCGAGGAGGCGACGCGCGCTTGGCTCAAGGCCATGAAGGAGAACGTCAAGGTCTATCGCGGCAACAGCACGGCCATGAAGGCGGTCAATGCCGGCCAGGTCGATGGTGCTATGATCTACCACTATTACTACTACGGCGATCAGGGGAAGACCGGCGAGAACAGCAAGAACGTCGCGATGCACTATTTCAAGAATGAGGACCCCGGCGCCTTTGTCAGCATCTCCGGCGGCGGCGTGCTCGCGTCGAGCAAGAACCCGAAGGAAGCTCAGGCCTTCCTCAAATGGGTCACCGGCAAGGGCGGCCAGGACATCTTGAAGACCGGCACCTCCTATGAATATGCCGTGGGCAAGGGCGCCGAATCCAACCCCGCGCTGGTGCCGCTCAAGGACCTCGAGGCACCCAAGGTTGAAGCATCGAAACTCAACAGCAAGAAGGTGACGGACCTGATGACTGAGGTCGGCCTGCTCTGAACCGCATGTCCCTTGCACGCAGCGTTCCGCTTGCCAGCACCGTCGCGCCCATCCGTCGGCGCCTGCTCTTGCCAGCACGCTCCTGGATGGTCATCGCGGCGGTGGTCGTCTCGCTGATCGCGCTTCTGCCGCTTGGTTTCATTGTCTGGACCACCTTTGAGACCGGTTGGGCGACAGCCTCGGCGCTGGTCTTCCGACCGCGTGTCGGCGACCTGCTTGCCAATTCGCTGCTGTTGATTGTGCTGGCGGTGCCCATCGCCGCCGCGCTTGCTTTGACGCTCGCCTGGCTGACCGTGCGCAGCGACCTGCCGGGGGGACGGATGTGGGCCTGGCTCCTCGTTGCGCCGCTGGCGGTTCCCGCCTTCGTCCAGAGCTATGCCTGGGTCAGCCTCGTGCCCTCGCTGCAGGGCCTGTTCGGCGGCGTACTGGTCTCGGTGCTCGCCTATTTCCCGTTCCTCTATCTGCCGCTTTTCGCCACGCTCCGCCGCCTCGACCCGGCGCTCGAGGACAGTGCCGCCTCGCTCGGCATTGGCCCCTGGAAGATCTTTCTGCGGGTCACGCTGCCGCAGCTGCGCCTCGCCATCTGCGGCGGTGCACTGCTGGTCGGGCTGCACCTTCTTTCCGAATATGGCCTCTATGCGATGATCCGCTTCGACACCTTCACCACCGCCATTGTCGATCAGTTCCAGTCGACCTTCGATGGTCCGGCCGGCACCATGCTGGCGGTGGTTCTCGTCGCCTGTTGCCTTGGCCTGCTTGGCCTGGAGAACATCGCTCGTGGCGAGGAGCGCTATGCCCGGGTCGGTAGCGGCGCGCCGCGGCGGGCCGCGCCCGTCCGCCTTGGAAGGCTGGCTCTCCCCTGCCTGATCCTGCCGGCGCTCACCGTTCTCCTCGCTCTCGGGGTGCCGTTCCTCACCATCGGCCGGTGGCTCGCCGCCGGCGGCACCAGGGTGCTGGACTTGAACGAGATCCTTCCCGCGCTCTGGCAGACGCTGTTGCTGGCGCTGGCCGGTGGCCTCCTCACCATGGCGGCTGCCTTGCCGGTCGCCTGGCTGGCGGTGCGTGACCAAGGACCCTTGCCGCGGCTGCTGGAGTCTTGCGGCTATGTGGTCGGCTCGCTGCCGAGCGTCGTCGTCGCCCTCGCGGTCGTCTCGGTGACCGCCCGGGTGTTGTTTCCGCTCTATCAGACGCTGTTCACCATCCTCGCTGCCTACGCCATCATGTTCCTGCCGCGTGCCATTATCGGCCTCAGGGCGAGCCTGGCACAGGTGCCGGTGGAGCTCGAGCAGGCGGCGGCCAGTCTCGGCAAATCCCCGGCCCGTGCTCTTTGGGCGACGACCGTGCGCCTGTCGGCGCCGGGTGCCGCCGCCGGCATGACGCTCGCCTCTCTCGGCATCCTGAACGAGCTGACCGCCACCCAGATGCTGGCACCGAACGGCACGCGCACCTTGGCCATGGGCTTCTGGTCATATTCGAGCGAGCTCGACTATGCTGCCGCCGCGCCCTATGCCTTGATCATGATCGTGATTTCACTGCCGCTGACCTGGCTGCTCTTCCTGCAATCGCGACGGCTTGCCGATCGATGAGCTTTCTGCAGGTGACGGGCTTGTGCAAGAGTTACGGCGCCGTGACCGCGCTGGACGGCATCGATCTGAGCGTTCCCTTGGTGAGCCGCACCGCCATTGTCGGCCCATCGGGCTGTGGCAAGACCACATTGCTGCGCCTCATCGCCGGCTTCGAAGCCCCCGACTCCGGACGCATCACGCTCAATGGCGAGCGCCTGGTCGATGAGGTGCAGGCGGTGCCCGCCCACCAGCGCGGCATCGGCGTGGTGATGCAGGACGGCGCGCTGTTCCCCCATCTCAGCATCGCCGACAATATCGGCTTCGGCCTGACCCGCAACGAGCCCGACCGCGGCCGCCGCATCGCCGATCTTGCCTACACGGTCGGTCTCGATGCCTCGATCCTCCGCCGCCGGCCGCACCAGCTGTCGGGTGGCCAGCAGCAGCGCGTCGCATTGGCGAGAGCAATGGCCAGGAAGCCCAGCCTGATGCTGCTCGACGAGCCGTTTTCCGCCCTCGACATGGGCTTGCGTACCAGCATGCGCGAGGCGGTGGCCGAGCTTCTCGAATCGGCAGGGATGACCACCATTCTGGTGACGCATGACCAGGCCGAAGCGCTGTCCTTCGCCGACCAGGTCGCCGTCATGCGGGATGGCCGATTTTCCCAAGTCGGGACGCCCCGCGAGCTCTACTTTCACCCGAGCGACACCATGGTGGCGCAGTTCCTCGGCGATGCCATCCTGCTGCCCGCCCGACTGTCCCGTGGAATGGCCGACTGCGCCATCGGTCAGGTCAGCGTCGCGGGCGTCGACCACCGCGATTCCGCCCGCATCATGCTGCGCCCGGAGCAGATCGTGCTGGAGCCGGTCTCGGCCGCCGAGGCCACCGCCAGCGCGGCCGTGCCGGCCGTCGCCTATGGCGAGGTGAAGAAGTCGGAGTTCGCCGGCGCCTATTGCACCGTCTCGCTGCGGTTGCTGAACATGCCGGACGCGCCCGCTGCTGCCATCGGCGCCACCCCGCTGGTGCTGCGGCGGCCATCGGTGGAGGAGCTTGCTCCGGGATCCTTCGTCAGGATCAGGATTCTCGGCAAGGCTCATATCATCGCTTGAAGGTGGGCATCGCTTGAAAGGGCGCCGGAATCTTCGCCGCCGATCGCGCTTTCGGGGCGAGGGAGGCCGGGCCGACCATTACAAGCTCGTAACAATCCGGCCAACATCCTGAAAGGCGCTGCAAGCCAGGATCTCCGCCCTCGCCGGCGGGTGTAATTTGCCAGGGTCGCAATCATATTCATGGGCATGCGGAGAACCACGATGGCCGTGTTGCTCGCCGGCATCCTCTTGGCAGGGGGTGGCGGATATTATGCGTGGCAACATTGGCCGGTGCTGACGGCGAGCCAGAATGCCGCGCGCGCCGGCGCGGCCCCGCCGCCACCGGTTCCCGTCACCCTGGCGACCGTCGAGAAGGCGGCATTTCCGGTCTATCAGAACGGGCTTGGCACCGTGCAGGCCTTCAACACCGTCCTGGTCCGCACTCGCGTCGATGGGCAGATCGAGAAGATTGCGTTCAAGGAAGGCCAGATGGTGCAAGCCGGCGATCTTCTCGTTCAGATTGATGCGCGCCCCTTTCAGGCGGCGCTCGACCAGGCCAATGCCAAGAAGGCGCAGGACGAGGCCACCCTCGCCAACACCAAGGCCGACTTGCAGCGTTTCATCTCGCTCGGCAAATTCGCCACTCGCCAGCAGATCGATACCCAGCAGACGACCGTCAATCAGAACACCGCCCAGCTCGCCCTCGATCAGGCGGCGATCGACAATGCCACCACCCAGCTGAGCTACACCATCATTCGCGCTCCCATTACCGGCCTGACCGGTTTCCGCCAGGTCGACATCGGCAACATCGTCAATGCCGCCGCCCAGACCGGCATCGTGACGATCACCCAGATCGAGCCGATCTCGGTCATCTTCACTGCGCCCGAGGAGCAGCTCCAGGATATCAATCGGGCGCTTGCGGCGGGGCCGCTGCCGGTGATCGCCTTGAGCACTGACGGCCGGAGAAAGCTTTCGGAAGGAACGCTGACGGTCGTGAACAACCAGGTTGACGCGGCCACCGGCACGGTGCGCCTCAAGGCCACCTTCGCCAATCAGGACCATGCTCTGTGGCCCGGCCTGTCGGTCGCAACCCGGATGCTGGTGCGCACCCTTTCCGATGCCGTCGTCATTCCCGATGACGCCGTTCAGCACGGGCCGGACGGGCTCTATGTCTATGTCGTCGAGGCGGGCAAGGCGCTGCGCCAGGACATTGTCCTGAGCCAGTCGGCCGATGGCCGCTCGGTCGTTTCGAAAGGGCTTTCCGCCGGCCAGCAGGTTATCAAGGAGGGCCAGTATCGGGTGCAACCCGGCACCATGGTGGCGACCCCGGAGCAGGCGGCCACGAACCAGCCCGAAAAGGTCGACTGACGTGACCGGCGGTGTATCGGGCTACTTCATTCGTCACCCGATCGCGACCTCGCTCATCATGGTCGGCATCCTCTTTGTCGGCCTCGTCGCCTATCCGTTGCTCGGCGTGGCGCCGCTTCCCCAGGTCGACTTCCCGACCATTCAGGTGTCGGCGCAATTGCCTGGGGCGAGCCCCGAGACCATGGCTTCCTCCGTCGCCCAGCCGCTCGAGCGCCAATTTGCCCAGATCCCCGGCGTCACCCAGATCACATCGACGAGCTCCCTCGGCTCGACATCGATCACTGTCCAGTTCGACCTGGCGCGCAACATCGATGCTGCAGCCAACGACATCCAGGCTGGCATCAACGCTGCCAGCGGCCAGCTGCCGACCGACCTGCCGAGCCCGCCGACATATCGAAAGGTCAATCCGGCCGACTCGCCGATCCTGCTGCTCTCCGCCGTGTCGGACAGCATTCCCCTGATCCAGGTCGATGACATGGTCGATATCCAGCTCGCCCAGCAGATCAGCCAGGTCTCGGGTGTTGCCCAGGTCACCATCGGTGGTCAGCAAAAGCCTGCCATCCGCATCCAGATCGATCCCCAGAAGCTGGTGGCAAAGGACATGTCGCTCGAGGATGTCCGCACCCAGCTGGCGCTTACCACCGTCAACAACCCCAAAGGCAATTTCGATGGGCTGACCCGCAGCTACACGGTTTATGCCAACGACCAGCTGACCAGGGCCGAGGATTGGAACGATGTCATTCTCGCCTACAAGAACGGTGCGCCGCTGCGCATTCGCGACATCGGCGTCGCGGTTGCCGGGCCGGAGGACACCAAGCAGGCGGCCTGGGCCGATGGCCAGCGCGGCGTCTTCCTGGTGGTCTTCAAGCAGCCGGGGGCGAATGTCATCGACACCGTCGACAAGATCATGGAGGAGCTGCCGCGCCTCACCGCATCCTTGCCGAAGGGCATCCATATTTCCATTCTGAGCGACCGCACGCAGACCATCCGTGCCTCGGTCAGGGACGTTCAATTCACGCTGCTGTTGACCATCGCCCTTGTGGTCGGCGTGATCTTCGTCTTTCTGCGCAATGTATCGGCCACCCTCATCCCGAGCGTCGCCGTGCCGCTGGCACTGCTCGGCGCCTGCGGCCTCATGTGGCTCGCCGGCTATACGCTCGACAACCTGTCGCTCATGGCAATGACCATCTCGGTCGGCTTCGTCGTCGACGATGCCATCGTCATGCTCGAGAACATCACTCGCTATATCGAGAAGGGAATGAAGCCGGTGCAGGCCGCGCTCAAGGGCGCCGGCGAGATCGGCTTTACCATCATCTCGATCAGCATCTCCCTCGTCGCGGTGCTGATTCCGCTGCTCTTGATGAGCGGCATCATCGGCCGGCTGTTCCGCGAATTCGCCGTCGTGCTGGCGATGACCATCGCCGTCTCCGCCTTCGTGTCGCTCACCCTGACGCCGGTGATGGCCGCGCGATTCCTGCGCCAGGCAGACGAGACGCGCCACGGCCGTCTCTATGCGCTGAGCGAGCGCGGCTTCAACGCCATGCTGCACGGCTATGAGCGCGGCCTCGATCTCGTATTGCGTCACCGCTTCGTGACGCTGCTCGTTTTTTTTGCCACCGCCGCATTGTCCGTATGGCTGTTCATCGTCATTCCCAAGGGCTTCTTCCCCCAGCAGGACACCGGACTCATCACCGGCATCTCCGAGGCGTCCCAGGACGTGTCCTTTGCCAAGATGCAGGAACTTCAGGAAAGGCTGGGCGCCGTTGTCCAGCGTGATCCCGACGTCGCAAGCGTCGCCATGGCGATCGGCGGTACGGGAAATGCCCTCAATACCGGACGGATGTACATAACGCTGAAGCCCCGCGATGAGCGCCGGAGCGACGCCTTCCAGATCATCGACCGGCTGCGCCCTGAGCTCGAGAAGGTCGGGGGTGCGCGGCTGTTCCTGCAGGCCGCCCAGGATGTGCGCCTCGGCGGGCGGGCGTCACGGACCCAGTTCCAATACACGCTCCAGGACTCCGACCTGAAGGAGCTGAATGCCTGGGCGCCGAAGATCCTCGACAAGCTGAAGACTCTGCCGGAGCTGCGCGACGTTGCCAGCGACCAGCAGTCGCTCGGCACCACGCTCACCCTCGACATCAACCGCGACAGCGCCTCGCGCTTCGGCATCACTCCGCAGCTGATCGACGACACCCTCAACGACATGATCGGCCAGCGGCAGGTCGCGCAATATTTCACCCAGCTCAACAGCTATCACGTCATATTGGAGATAACGCCGGAGCTCCAGGGCACGCCGGAAAGCCTCGACCGCATCTACATCAAATCGCCGACCACCGGTCAGCAGGTGCCGATGGCGGCATTCTCACGCTGGACGACCGTGCCGGTCGCGCCCTTGTCGATCAGCCATCAGGGTCAGTTTCCGGCCATCACCATCAGCTTCAACCTGGCGCCGAATGTGGCGCTCGGGCAGGCCGTCGACGCCATCAACCGCGCCAGGGCCGAGCTCGGCTTGCCGGCGACGCTCAATGGCAGCTTCCAGGGCACCGCCCAGGCTTTCCAGGACTCGCTGAGCTCTGTCCCGCTCCTCATCGTCGCGGCCTTGGTGGTTGTGTATCTGATCCTCGGCGTTCTCTATGAGAGCTACATCCATCCCCTCACCATCCTGTCGACGCTGCCGTCGGCCGGCGTCGGCGCGCTCGCTCTGCTGCTTCTTTCCGGCTACGAGTTCAACCTCATCGGATTGATCGGCATCATCCTGCTCATCGGCATCGTCAAGAAGAACGGCATCATGCTCGTCGATTTCGCCATCGTCGCCGAGCGCGAGCAGAATCTCTCGAGCGAGGAGGCGATCCGCCGCGCTGCGCTCCTGCGGTTCCGCCCGATCATGATGACCACCATGGCGGCGCTGCTGGCCGGAGTCCCGCTGATGCTTGGCACCGGCACCGGATCCGAGCTCCGCCAGCCGCTCGGCGTCGCCATGATCGGCGGCTTGATCCTGAGCCAGGCGCTGACCCTGTTCACCACGCCGGTGATCTACATCTATCTCGACAAGCTATCCAACTGGCTGTCCGGGGGACCGCGCCACGAGGCCGGCACCACGACCGATGAGGAGGACGTCGTCTCGCTCCCCAGGGCCGCCGAGTAGCACTGCTATTTGAGACGTTGAACCTTGGTGAGCTCGCCGCTTGCCGCCGACACTTGGATATCGAAGCTCTTGCCGTCCCGCATGGCGCGGAAGCTGGCGGTCTTGCCGGTGCAGCCTTGTGGCTTGATCTCCGTAAAGCCGAAATCGGCAACGCTCGATTGCGCCTTTTCGCAACCGGGCGGGGTCGCCACCTCCTTCTTCGGAACAGTCAAGGCGACTTGACGATCCTTACGCAACGGAGCCTTGCGCTCGACTGCGCGTGCCGATTTCTTCCGGCGCGGCGCCGGCGCGTAGTGCTTGCGCTGTGGCGCCGGCCGGTAGCGCCGCGGGGCGCGTTGGTAGTAAGGCTCTGCCTCGTCATAATAATCCGGCCCATAGAACGGTGGGGGCGGGGGCGGGGCATACATCGGTGGCGGCAGGAAGAACTCGAAACCCTGGGCACGAGCCGGCGAGAAAGTTGCCGAAGAACCCGCGAGCAAGGCGCAGGCGAGGAGCAGAATGGATCCGTGCTTTGAACTCATGGCGTCACCCAGACATTCCCGACCCAATAAGATCAGCCAGGGATATGGGTTCCGTCGCGCCGGCCGATAGGGTCCCATTCAAAAAACCGTGAGAGCGGTGCATGTCGGTAACATCGGGAGAGTTCCCGCCGTATCGCCTGCAGGAACGCATTGCATCTTCATGCTCCAGGGAGCCCTTCCATGACAAGCTTGTTCCGACACCGGTCTCGACTGCTGCTCGCGACAATCGTCGCGCTTGCTGTGCCGACCATGGCGAAGGCAGCGTCGATCCCGCCTCCGCCGATCGACCGGCAGGCGCCGTCGACGACAGCCGGCGAGGAGGTGGCGATTCTCGCCGGCGGCTGCTTTTGGGGCGTCCAAGGCGTGTTTCAGCATGTGAATGGCGTGACGAGCGCGGTTTCGGGCTATGCCGGCGGCGACCGGCAATCAGCCCGATATGACACGGTGAGCGGCGGCACCACGGGCCACGCCGAATCGGTTCGCATCACCTTCAATCCGAAGGTGATCAGCTATGGCCGGCTGCTCCAGATCTATTTTTCAGTGGCCCATGATCCCACCGAGCTCAACCGGCAAGGCCCTGACGTCGGTACGCAATATCGCTCGGCCATCTTTCCGACCAGTGCCGGGCAGGAACGGATTGCCAAGGCCTATATCGCCGATCTCGATCGGGCGCATGTCTTCCGGTCTGCCATCGTCACCAGAATAGAGCCCAATCGACAATTCTACCCGGCGGAAGACTATCATCAGGATTTCCTGGCGCGAAATCCGACCTATCCCTACATTGTCATCAACGATCTGCCCAAGATCCAGGATCTGAAGCACAACTTCCCTGAAGCCTATCGGCCAAAGCCGGTGCTGGTGGCCGAGACCCAATGACCAGGCGAATGCCCAACGGCGAGGACGCATGGACGCAGGTTCCTATCCAGATCTCTATCTGTCCATCGCCGGGGAGCGCCGCTCCGGCGGAGGCCGGCGGTCGGGCAAGGTCTACAATCCCGCGACCGGTGTCGAGCTCGCCCGGCTGCCGCACGCCACGCACGACGATCTCGACGATTCGCTCGCGGCTGCCGCTGCGTCCTTCGAGAGCTGGAAGCGCGTGCCGCCGGTCGAGCGTGCGCGCATCCTCGAGCGCGCCGCCGATCTGATCCGCGAGCGCGCCCAGGAGATCGCCACCATCCTGACCCTCGAGGAGGGAAAGGTTCTTGCCGAAGCGTTGACCGAGGTGAATTTCGCGGCCGACACCTTCCAGTGGTTCGCCGAGGAGGGCAAGCGCGCCTATGGCCGGATCGTCCCGGCTCGCGCTCCGGGCCAGCGCCAGTTCGTGCTCAAGGAGCCGGTCGGACCGGTGGCGGCATTCTCGCCCTGGAATTTTCCGGCGCTCACTCCGGCACGCAAGATCGCCGCTGCCCTCGCCGCCGGCTGCACCTGCATCGCCAAGCCCGCCGAGGAGACGCCCGGAACCGCCCTCGCCATCGCCCGCGCCCTTGACGAGGCCGGGCTGCCCAAAGGGGTGCTGAGCGTGGTGTTTGGCGTGCCGAGCGAGATCTCGACCCATTTGATCGCCTCGCCCGTGATCCGCAAGATCTCCTTCACCGGTTCGACCGTGGTCGGCAAGGAACTCGCCCGCCTCGCCGCGGCCGGCGTCAAGCGCGCCACCATGGAGCTCGGCGGCCATGCTCCTGTGGTGATTTTCGAGGACGCCGACATTGCGCGCACCGCAACACTCGCCGCGGCTGCCAAGCTTCGCAATGCCGGTCAGGTCTGCGTGTCGCCGACTCGCTTCTATGTGCAGGAGAAGGTTCACGACGACTTTGTCGATGCCTTCACGGCGGAATTGCAGAAGCTTCCGCAAGGCCCTGGTCTCGAGCCGGGGAACCGCGTCGGACCGATGGCCAACCCACGACGGATCGACGCGATGGAGCGCTTCGTTGCCGACGCGCGGGAGAAGGGTGCGAAGATTGCGATGGGCGGCAAGCGGCCGCGCAATGACGGCTGGTTCTACGCGCCGACGGTTTTGACCGATGTGCCGGAAGACGCTCTGGTGATGAATGTCGAGCCGTTCGGGCCGTTGGCGCCGATCGCCCGCTTCGACAGTTTCGACGATGCCATGGCCAAGGCCAACCGGCTGCCATATGGATTGGCGGCTTACGCCTTCACCGCCTCGCTGTCGCGCGCCTCGCAGCTGATGGACGCGGTGGAAACCGGCATGCTCGCGCTCAACCATTGCGTCATATCGAGCCCCGAGACCCCGTTCGGCGGCGTCAAGGAAAGTGGCTATGGCTATGAGAGCGGCGCGGAGGGGCTCGAAGCCTATCTGCAGTCGAAATTCGTCACCTCTATGTGATTCGTCACCTCTATGTGAGGTGTCTGCCAGTCACCCCGCCGCAGTCACCCGCCAGATCGCATCGCCGACATCATCCGCGACCAGCAGGGAGCCATCCGGACCGATCGCCACGCCGACCGGGCGCCCGTAGGACTCCCGCTCGTCGGGTGCCAGAAAGCCGGTGAGGATATCGCGCGGCGGCCCGCTCGGACGTCCATCGGCGAACGGCACGAAGATCACCTTGTAGCCGCTGAGCGTGCTGCGGTTCCACGAGCCATGCTGCCCGATCGCCATGCCTTCGGAGAAACCCGGCAGCGTGCCGGCTGGCAGCCAGCACAGTCCAAGCGACGCCGTGTGTCCGCCGAGCGCATAGTCCGGCGTGATGGCCCGCGCCACCGCCGCCTTGTCCTGTGGCACCCGTTCATCGACGATCTGACCCCAATAGCAATAGGGCCAGCCATAGAAGCCGCCGTCGCGCACCGACGTCAGATAGTCGGGCGGCGTCTCGTCGCCGAGACCGTCGCGCTCATTGACGACGGTCCACAGCACCCCGGTTCGCGGCTCGAAGGCGAGCCCCACCGGATTGCGCAAGCCCGCCGCAAAGATGCGGGCGCGACCGCTCGCCAGATCGAGCTCGTAGATCGCGGCGCGGCCCTGCTCCACATCCATGCCGTTGTCCGCGATATTGCTGAAGGAGCCGACGCCCGCATAGAGCTTCCGCCCGTCGCGACTCGCAAGCAGGCTGCGAGTCCAATGACCGCCAGGCTT
>Ga0075421_100004389_pt1 | contig 17042 bp, 20 predicted proteins | sample SoiMetdeltSBSDD5_FD_75292 | JGI IMG/M metagenome (GOLD analysis project Ga0075421, IMG submission 75292) | Bulk soil microbial communities from a Populus tree surrounding site in Tennessee, USA - Soil MetaG P. deltoides SBSDD5 | ecosystem: Environmental > Terrestrial > Soil > Tree plantation...
GAAGCGGCGCAATTTCGCATCGTCGTAGCGCGCGGCCTCGAACTGGGCGAGCGTCATGGCGCGGTCGTGCAGGATCGCGGCGGCGACGTAGTGGGCCGACAGCAGCGCCTCGAACTTGGCCTTGTACTTGGCGAAGATGCCGTGCAGGTCGAACACCGGCTGGCTCAGCGCGATGCGCAGCTTTTTCACCTGCGCCGGATCGATCGGCTGCTTCTCGATGAGATCGAACAGCGCCGTCATCATGCCCTGGATCGAGGACGCCGACGGCCACGGCCGCAGCGCGATCTGCTCGAGCTCCCAGCGGGTGCCGAGCTCGGCGGTGGCGGCTTCAGGCTTGCCGCCGTTCGAATAGCTGTTGTAGAGGCCGCCGTCCTTGGCGGTGAGGTGCTCGCGGGTGGCGACGAATTTCTGCTCGGCCAAGAGCGCCGCCATCAGCCCCGACAGCGCGCCGCGGCACTGGTGGAATTTCACCGTCGGCGTGCCCCAGGCCGCGAAGGTGCCGGCGGCCTGGCTGCCGGCGAGCCCGAAGGCGCGCGCCATGGTGTCGGCGTCGAAGCGGCGCAGCCGCCCGACCGCGGCGGCGGCGCCGAACGGGCCGAACACGCCGGGCCCGTGCCAGCCGCGGGCGCGGAACGCCGGATAGTCGCTGCCGACGCCGATCCTGGTCATGGCCTCGGAGCCGGCCGCCAGCGCGACCAGCAGGTCGCGGCCGGAAAGCGCGTCGCGCTCGGCGATCGCGAGCGCGGGCGGCACCACTTCCGGCGTGATGTGGGTGAGCGTGGGGCGGTGGGCGTCGCACATGGTGACGGCGGTGATCAGGTAGCCGTTGAGCATGGTGGCGCCGGCGAGCGAGAGGCGGTCGCCGCCGATCACGCTCGCCTCGTTGGATTGCGCCAGCCCCGACGCCAGCGCCGCGATCTGGTGGGTCTCGTCGCCCTGATGCCCGGCGACCGCGCAGGCGAGCGTGTCGAGCAGCACGTCCTTGCAGTAGTCGCGCGTCCGCTCCGGGATGGCGTCGTATTGCAGCTCGGCCGCGAATTTCGCCAACACCTGGGTGGTTTCTTGCGACATTTGGATTCTCCTTGGCTAAGCGCGGGCCGAAATTTCGCGCGATGGCGCTGCGGGAGCCGGCACAGTAGCGGCAATCCGGAACGGCTGGCAATCGCCCACTGAAATCATTGAGCTTTAGTGGGTTCGTTCCGCCAAAATGGCGACCGGTCCCACCTGCGATCGCGCCGCGTCGAAATCGCGGATCGCGAACTTGCGCCGCGACAGCGCGCGGCGCTCGTAGCGGTCGATCAGGTAGAGCTGCCAGCTCCCGCTGAAGTCACAGATACTGCCGTCGCGAAGCAGGTCGAGGCGCGCCCGCCGCGCGCGGATGAAATCGATCTGCGCCGCGGCGACGCGGCATGCGAGCTCATGGCGGTATGCACCGGCGCCGGCCCCGGCGATCGCGCGGCCGAGCGCTTTGACCTCGTGCGACCACGCGGGATCGCGCAGCGCCGGCAGGTTCAGGCCGTGACGGCGCGCGTTGCGCGCCGAGCGCGCCTTGCCGACGGTGGTCCGCGGTCCGGTGCTCGCCTTGCTGTCGCTGCGGTCCGGCTCGCGCCGGCGCGCGGCGCTCACGCCGGCACCTCGCTCGCGCGTTCGCGCGCGGCTTCATCCGCGCCGATGAGCTTGCATCCGGGGCCTTCGATCTCCTCGGCGTCCTCCACATCCTGCACGACGCGCCGCGCCGTCCGCGCGAAGCTTGCGCGGTGCCGGTCGATTTCGCGCAGGACCGAGTTGCGGCGGGCCTCCGCCATCACCATCATGCGATCGACGCGCTCGATGACGTCGATCTTGAGCGCCAGCGTCTGCGCGATCACGGACTCCGTCGTCAGGCCGGCGGAGGCGAGCACGGCCTCGGCCTTTACCACCGCCGACTTCTCGCGCAACGCCCACATCTGCGCGACCTGCTCCGCGAGTTGCCAGTCGAGAAACCGGCGCAGGATGGCATGCATGCCTTCATGTGCCGATGCCGTCAGCAGTTGCGTCTTGAGGCGGCGCAGGCGCAGCGCGTCCCACACCATGTCGACGACGTCGCGCACCCAGATGTCCTCGAGGATATCGCCCGGCTGCAACGCGGCCGAAATGCGCGCGAGCAGGTCGTCATAGGCCGCATGATCCTCGCCCGCGATCAATGGCGGCGGGGCGAGGAATGCGAGGGCGGCGCTCGCACGAACCGCCGGCGTGCTGCCGGCGGCGGACGGAAGCTGCGTCTGGGGCATCTTGATCCTTCCTTGAACCTTGGCTCCTGGCTGTGCCATTTGTTCTTGTTTTGTTCTAAAAGATTCGCCGCCATTTTGCAAGGTTTTTCCTGGCGCGGCGCTATCCGCCATCAGTGGGGGCGCCCCCCGCATGCGCTTCATATTGCGGCAGGTCGTCGGTGATGGTGAACCATCGCGCCTTGGAGCCCACGAAGATGTGCTTGCTCGGGCGGATGGTCGGATCGTCGACGAGGCTTCCCATGGCGACGTGGACGAAGGCGCCATCGCGAACCACCGAATAGAGGAACGCGCCGCAGAGCTTGCAGCGCGTGTCGTTGGCGCCCGCGTCGCCGAGGATAATGAGATTGTCCGCGCCCTTGGTGATGCGGAGCTTGCCGCGTTCGATGCCGGCGAACGGCTTGAAGGCCGCACCGGTCGCCCGCCGGCAGAGCGAGCAATGGCAGTTCGCGGCATAGACGAATTCGTCCGCCACCGCGTAATGGACGGTGTCGCACCGGCACTTGCCGACGAGCGTACGGCCGCTTGCTTTCTCCGAACTGGTCACGGTCCCCTCCACATCGGCGGATGTCGGTCGCGCGCCCGGCGGTCATTCCGGGGGCGCGCCAAAGGCACCCCAAGTCAATGCCGATCTCGGGTAAACCCGGGACCGGTGGCCCCGGAATGACGGCGGATATCTGGCGCACTCTTAATCTTCTCTCAACCATAGCAACGCATTCGCCCCGCTGTTCACATCCGCGCCCACATCGTGCCGTAAGGCGGTCGGCATGTTGGAGAGCAGCTATATCAACGCCGCGCCGCCAAAGCCGCCGCCGCCAGTTCCCGTGCGGGTCTTTCGCAAATCGCAGCTGATGGCGGCGTTGCGGCAAAACGCGCGGCCGATTGTCATCGAGGACCACGACCTGGCGAGCCCGTTCGCGCGCCTGTTGCGGGCGCGGGAGTTGCGGCTGTGGGCGTTCGGCGGGCTCGTCGCCGACACAATGTCCTTCGCGATCAAGCGCTCCTACGGCGCCGACGTCGAGGCGCATTGGTATATCGGCCGATATGTGCTGCCGGGGAACGTGCAGAAGGTGATCCTCAAGCCGAAGACGCTTCCCTACGCGTCGGAAGCCCCGGTGCTCTCGCCTTATTGGTCGTGAGTCCGCGCGCGCGCCGCACCTGAGAGATCACGGCAACGCGCGCGCCTTCGCCGCAGCGCGCGACATTATTTCCGAGGTGTTGGAGCGTCACTTCTTCTTGAACTGCAGCGCCACCTGCTCCAGCGCCGGCTTCCACATCTCCTGCTGGCTGCGCACAAACGCCTCGGCTTCGGCGGGGTTGGCCGGATGCACATAGCCGCCGCGTGCCGCAACCTTGTCCTTGATCTCCGGTTTGACCAGCACCGCGCGCAGATCATCGCTGATCTTGCGCACGATCGCTTGCGGCGTTCCGACCGGTGCCACCACGCATTGCCAGCCGACCGCGACAAAGCCTGGCAGTGTTTCCGCCACGGTCGGCAAGTCGGCGAGCTCAGGCAGACGGTTCGCCGATGCGACCGCCAGCGCCTTGAGTTGGCCCGACTGATAGGCCCCAGCCAATCCTGCGTAACCTTCAATTACCAGCGAGACGCGACCAGCGATGATGTCAGCGAGCGCCTGCGCGGAGCCGCCGGTGTAAGGCACCATTTGCAGCTTGATGTTGCTGCGAATCTGCAGCAACTCGCCGGTCAGGTGGGTCAATCTTCCGACGCCCGTGACCGCAAAGGAGAGGGTGCCGGGTTGTTTCTTCGCCTGCGCGATCAGCTCAGGCAGGGTGTTGATGCCGAGCTTGGGATTGATCCCGATTGACATCGGTTGTTCCGCCGTGAGCCCGATGGCGGCGAAATCGCGCGGCAGCTGGAGCGGAAGATTAGGCGCCTTGCCGGGGATGGTAAGGAAGACCGACAAGGCCGGCGCATAGATTGTGTAGCCGTCCGGTACGGCCTCCGCTGCGACCGTCGCCGAAATGGCGCCGCCGGCACCCGGCCGGTTCTCTATCACAACCTGCTGGCCCCACTGCTCGCTCAGACCCTCGGCGATGGTGCGTAGGTTTGTGTCGACGGCGCTGCCCGGCGCCGAATCCGAAATGATCTTCACCGGGTTGGTCGGATAGCTCTGGGCCTGCGCCGGCGTTGCACCGCCGATCAGGGCGGCCAGCAGCACGAACGAGGACAGCCGGATCGGCATCGGAACATATTTCGTCATGGCATCCTCCCCAATCGGTACCCGGCGCGGCGAGCAGCGTTGGCTCGGCGCCGTTGCGCAAGGCGGCACGCGCCAGTCACCATAGGTCCCGGATCGAGAACTGATCGAGGCTCGGTAATTTGGCCAGCGTCAAGCCGGAACAAGACCGCAAGGGTGCGACGCTCTGTCCGGGCCATTCTGGCAGTCAGGACAACATGGCTGCCTTTTTGTTGGCGGTGCTCCCATTCATCGTTGCGCCGGGCGACACGACGCATCGAATCGGGGAGCAACCGGTGAGAGCACCGCCGTTTCGCGCGGCGTCGGCCATCGTATTGATGTGCTTTGCAGGTTCACTCACAAGGCCCGCATGCCGGCGAGGCGGACGCGCCATCGATCACAGCTCGCGATTGGCAGGGAGGAACCACGCATGAAAAAGCTGCTTCCTATTCTCTTGGCCACCGGGATGGTGGCGTTCGGTCCGGCCCTGCATGCCGACGACTATCCGAGCAGGCCGATCAACCTCGTCGCCGTTTTCGGCCCCGGCAGCGCCAGCGATACGATCTGCCGTATGGTCGGCGAGCCTCTCGGCGAGGCGCTCAAGACGACCGTCGTGGTGGAGAACCGCCCCGGCGCGAACGGTGCGCTCGCCGCCATGTACGTCGCGCGCTCCGTGCCGGATGGCTACACGCTCCTGATGGCCACCAACTCACCGCTGTCCGCTGTGCCGTTCATGATGAAGAAAGTCCCGTATGATCCGATCAAGGACTTCACGCCGGTCACGCGGATGGGAAGCTTCACGTTGATGCTGGTGATGCATCCGAGCATCCCCGCGCAAAATGTTAAGGAGCTGATCGCCTATGCCAAGGCCAATCCCGGCAAACTCTCGTTTGCCAGCGCCAACACATCCGGCATCGTCGCCGGCGAGACGCTCAAGCACTGGGCCGGCGTCGACATACTCCACGTCCCCTACAAGAGCGCGCCGGCCGCCCTCCAGGACTTGATTGCCGGCCGGATATCCATGATGTTCACCGACCTCACGACGGGGCTGCCGCATGTCAAATCGGGTGCGCTGCGTGCGCTGGCGGTGACCCGCATCCAGCGTAGCTCTCTGTTCCCCGAATTGCCCACCATGGACGAGGCAGGAGTCGAAGGCTTCGACATGGATTCCTGGGCCGGCATCGTCGCGCCCGCCCATACTCCGCCGGAGATTGTGACGAAGCTCAACAACGCGCTGCGGCCGATCATCGACAGCCCGGCCATCAGAATGACGCTCGCCCGGGTCGGCTTCGAAGCGTTCTCCAGCTCGCCGAAGGAGCTGGACGACTTCGTCAAGGTCCCGCTCCTCAAATGGGAAAAGATGATCAAGGACGCCAACATCCAGCCTGAATGAGGTCAAAACAGCGCCTCGAACAGGATGGCGAAGTGTACCAGAGCCTTCGAGGGCTTTGCCTTCGAAGGCTTGTGCCATGGTCTGCGCCAGGGATTACGGTACTGGATTCACAGTCTGGCCGGCGTGTTGCTTCGTAAGCGGCCATCCGTTGCACGATCGGGCCTGTCGTTTGCAGGGCTGACGGGCTCTGCGGCGTGGTATTGCTGCTGCATCGGGCAAGCTGGAACCGCAGAGTCTATTCGGCACGGTAGACAAACTGGAAATGTCCACGCAACTGGTGCAAGCCGCACTCGGGCTATTCTCGGGCTCGATTGTCGGCTTCTCGCTCGGCTTGGTCGGCGGCGGCGGCTCCATTTTGGCCGTTCCTCTGATGATCTATGTCGTGGGCGTGCCGACCGCCCACATCGCCATCGGCACGAGTGCGCTTGCCGTGGCAGTGAACGCAGCGGCCAATCTCCTGTCCCACGCGCGCGCCGGCACGGTGAAATGGCGCTGCGCCGGCGTCTTTGCCGCAGCCGGCGTGGCCGGCGCGTTCGGCGGCTCGAGCCTGAGCAAGATGGTGGGCGGAACAAAGCTTCTGGTGCTGTTCGCAAGTCTGATGCTGGTCGTTGCCGCCCTCATGTTCGCCCGGCGTTCGAGCGCGGGAGATGCCAGTGTTCGCCTCAATCGCCAAAACTTTCCGAAGCTCGTTCTGTCCGGCTTCCTCACGGGGGCACTATCCGGCTTCTTCGGAATCGGCGGTGGCTTTCTCATCGTGCCGGGCCTGATGTTTGCGTCCGGCATGCCGATCATCAACGCGATCGGTTCGTCGCTGCTGGCGGTCGCCGCATTTGGCGCGACGGCAGCGGTGAACTATGCAGCGTCCGGCTTGGTCGATTGGCGTCTCGCGGCCATGTTCATTGCCGGCGGCGTCGTTGGCGGACTGGCAGGCGGACGCCTTGCCCACATGCTCGGCAGCAGGCGCGGCGCCCTGAATGCGATCTTCGCCGGCATCATATGTGTGGTGGCGATTTACATGCTCGTGCGCAGTATTCCGGCATAACGTTGCAATCCTGCTCGCTTCGCGAGGCGATGACGCGCGATCAAAACTCGATCTTGTCGCGAATTGCCTCCAGGCCGGCTTTGGCGCAGCGCTCGTCCTCCTCGCCGGCAGGCGCACCGGATACGCCGACGGCGCCGAGCAGGGAGCCGCCGGCCTCGATCATCACGCCGCCGCCGAGCAGCACGACATGGGGCAAATTGCCGAGGCCGGCGAGCGGCTGCCCAGGCTGTGCTGGCTGGATGAGATCCCGTGTATTGGTCCGGAAGCTCACTGCAGTCCAGGCCTTGTTGGTGGCGGTCGATGGCGTATGCGGTCCGGCGAAGCGGTCGCGCAGCATGACCTGCGGCTGCCCGAAGCGGTCGACCACGGCGACCGCGACCTGGTAGCCGCGCGAACGGCATGTCTCGAGCGCGACTTTGGCGAGATCGAGCGCAACGTCGGGCACCAGCGATTTGTAGGTGACGACTGCTTCTTCGCCGCGGCTCGGGTGTGCCGTTGCAAGCAAAGCCGCCGCAACCGCCGCCCATCGAATGATTTTCATCGTGCACTCCCCGGCTAAGGACGGATATAGCTCCAGCCTTGTTCCTGCAGATGCATGAGTCGCACCACGCCGGAGGGAACGATGGTCGCCTCCGGGAGGATCGCGATCGCATGGCCTTCTCGCTTCTCCATGCCCTGCTTGGTGACGTTGCAGGCCGCGAATGCGATCTTGGCCGGAAACGTTTGTTCGACCATCCACTTGATACGGTCCCTTACCGGAGATGTGTCGGCTCGCAGCATGTGCAGTCCCGGACCATATGTCACGATCTCAACCGCGATATCCTCGCCGCGAGCATTGAAGTACTCGATGACGTTTTGTGCGTTGTTGAGCGCGAGGTTCATCACGTCGGGATCGTTTTGATCCACTTGGATCGCCACCCGATGCGATTTCGCCTCCTCGGCGGCGGCGCCCGGAGCAGCAGACAGCAGCCCGATTGCGATTGCGACCGACAGTGAACGTAGCAAATCGCGCATGATCGACACCTCGCGCACCGGTTCAGGGCCGAACCAGTGTGTATCCGCTTTCGGTGAGAGCGAGAATCTGCGCTACTCCGGCTTCGACCGGCACGGCATTGGGATTGAGCTGTGGCCGCCGGCCGGTCTCGCGTTCGATCGTCTCGACCGTATTCATGCACACATCGAAGCGCACGCCCTGCGCAACAAGGCTGTCGACAAATTGCCGGTTCGAGTTGTCGGCCCGCAGCAGGTCGATGCCCGGACCGAAGGTCACGACCTCGATCGCGATCCGATCCGGCCCGTAGAATTTCAAGAGATTGTAGGCAATGCTGATCACCAAACTCTGCTTCTTCGGGTCGTTGTCGGAAAGCTGCAGCGCCAGGCGATGGTCGGCGAAGGGCTTGTCCGGCAGCACCCCCTCCTCGGCGGAGGCCCGCGATCCGCTCGCGAGCGACGCCGACGCGACGCTCACGCCGACAAGGCCGGCCCACAAAAACCCGGCCAGCAATAACGATGCGCGACGGATCGATGGAGCCGCCACGACATTCACCCCTGATCCGCAGTTCCGGGATTCTCCGCGACGCCCTTGAGCCTCACCTGATTGCTCCTTTTGACCCTGACGGTCTTTTCGCTGCGCAGGTAAGCGGCGAACACATCCCCGACGGCCTTGCCCTGCTGGGGATTCACCGATGCCCATCCCGCTACCCGATAGCTCTTGTCGGCTTCGATCGTGCGCCCGTCATCAAGCCGCATGTCCGAAATTCGTTGGCCCATGGCCTGCGCCGGCTCGCACACGTAGTCCATTCCGCCGATACGCACCATGTCGCCGCCTTGCTGATAATACGGGTCGGGATTGAAGAGATTGTCGCAAATGTCTTCCATGATGGCCTTGAGCTGGCTTCCGGTCATTTCCTGAACGTAGACCTCCGGATAGGTGATCGCGGTTTCGGAGAGCACGTCCTCCATCGTGATCGGCTGACCGCGGAGCACGGTTGCGCCCCAGCGGAATCCGGGCGACAGCGCGATCTGCGCATCCAGCTCCTGGCGAAGCGCGTCGCAGATGACTTGATCCATCGGACCATTGAAGTTGCCGCGGCGGTAGAGGAGCTGGTCCGCGGTCGCCAGCACCTCGCCGAATTGCGCGGTATAGGGCGCGCGCAGGCGATCGATCAGCGCCTGCATCTCGCGATCCGGCTTCAGCAGGTTCGCGTAGACCGGCAGCAGCCGATAGCGCACGTCCCTGATCGTACCCTTGCCGACATCGAGGTCGAGAACGGCCAGAAACTTGCCACTCGATCCGGCATTGGTGACCAGTGTCTTGCCGCCGGGGTTGGCGACGACGACCGGCCGTGGCACGGCGTCGTGGGTGTGGCCGCCGAGAACGACGTCGATGCCGGAGACGCGGCTGGCAAGCTTGAGGTCGACATCCATGCCGTTGTGGGAGAGCAGCAGCACCGCGTCGACCTTTTCCCTGCCGCGCAGGTCGTCGACCACCTTCTGGAGCTCGGCGTCACGGATCCCGAACGTCCAATCCGGCACGAAGCGCTTGGGATGCGCGACCGGCACATAGGGCATGGCCTGGCCGATGATCGCGATCCGACGTTCCCCGACCTGCCTGATGATGGCCGGTTTGAACACGCGGCCTGAAGCGGGATCGAAAGCGGGCGCGTCGTTGAATGCGGCTTCTTCGGTCAAGAAGACGTTCTGGGCCAGGAACTCGCCCTTGAACCGCTCGAGATTGCGCCGCAGCGTCTTCTCGCCGTAGGTGAACTCCCAGTGGCCCGTCATTGCTTCGATGCCGAGAAGATTGCCGGCGTCGACCATGTCCGCGGCCTGCAACGCATCGGCCAATCCGCTGCCCTGCCACAGGTCGCCGCCGTCGAGCAGAACCGAGTTGCCGGCTTCGCCGCGCAACCGCTCGATCAAAGTCTTGAGATGCGCAAATCCGCCCATGCGGCCATAGCGGTGAGCGGCCTCCTCGTAATCGAGGAAGGTGAAGGCGTGCGCGGCGCGACCGCCCGCTTCCATCCCGAAGTGCTCGAGGAATGCGCGGCCGACCAGATGCGGCGGCTTCGCCAGCATCGAGCCGATGCCGATATTGACGCTCGGCTCCCGGAAGAAGACCGGCTGGAGCTGGGCGTGCGTATCGGTCAGATGCAGGACGCGGACGTTGCCGAAGCGACCGATGTCGTAAAGGTCGTCGTCGGCAGCGGCGCCGATGCGGGGAACGACGCCCGCCAACGCGGCAGCGGTGAGAACTCTCAAGGCCTCACGGCGGTTCATCGAACACTCTCCCGCTGGCTGGTCCGCTCAGCGAATCTCGACCGCTCTCCAGGCTTCCTGCTGCTCCTTGGCCTGAGCAATCGACGCTTTGGCGAGCGCCTCCGCCTGCTTGGCGAGACTGCTGGCCTTGTCGAAGTCTCCGGCCGCCGCTGCCTGCTTGGCCGCCGCCAGCTGCTGTGCGGTCGTGGTCCATTGATTCTTGAGCGCGCCCGCTTCCTTGTTCGCGCTTTCCGCGGCCGCCAAGGCGGACTTGAAATCGGCTTCGCTGCCGGCCGCAGCGACGAATGCGATGCCCGCGATCGACCAGACAATCGCCGCCAGCGGAATCAGAACATATTTGCGCATGGCGTTCTCCGATCTCAGGGGCGCGCGCCTGGGCCCGCGATCGGCAGGCCGTTGCTCATATAGGAGAGGTAGTATTCGACGTCGCGGTACAGGTCGTCTTGCGGATCGAGCGGGACGCCGCGAACCTGGCTGTTGCAGGTGACGAAGCGGCGGCTGGTCGTGCCCATTCCGCCCCACTCCGAGCGGTAGATCGGCATCGCGGCGAGGATGCCCAGCGCCGGGGCGAGCACCTCGGTTCGAATGCGCTGGCCCGGGCTTTGCACGTGACAGCTCGCGCAGGAGAAATTGAGCTGACCGCGGCGCTGGTAGAAATACTTCTTTCCGTTTTCGTACGCCTCGAGTGCTCGCGGATCATCCGGAATCTTGATATCGAAGGGCTTGCCGCGAGACGTGTAGGCCATATAGGCGGTGAGCGCCGCCATCTCGTCTTTGACATAGGAAAATGGCGCCTCGCCATTGGCTTCGCGGCACAGGTTGAGCGCCAGCTCGAGCGTGATGACTTTGCCGGCTTTTTCGTCGAAATACGGATAGTTCTGTCGAATGCCGATGCCCTGGTTCGGGAAGCAATCGGCATAGCTCTTGCCGTTCTTGAACGGCGTCGCGAACATCTCCTTGCCCTGCTCCAGCGCGAATTCGTATGGCGGAAATTCCTCCTTCGCCTCCCACTGCTTGCGCAGATCCGCGTCCATCGAATAAGGACCGTTGACGAAATCCTTCAACGGCACTTTCGGGAATCGACTGGTGAAGTAGTCGCGAAATGCCTTGAAATCGGCGCTGGGGTTCACGGCCTCGGCGGCCCAAGCCGGCTCTCCGGCGGCGAAGCAAAGCGCGGCGATCGCGAACACGAGTTTGCGAGACATTCCCGAAGTCTCCTTGTTGATCCCGCGCGGACGCCGGGCTCACCCAATCTTCGCCACTACGGAATCAGTTGCGCCCTTGTTGTCGACCCAACTGACCTTCAGCTCGTCGCCCTTGTTGGCGCCCTTGAAGCTGAACTTGAGGTAGGGGTCCTTCGAGACGGCGGGCCCCCACAGGGCGGTGAAGACCGTCTTGCCGGCATGCTCGAACTCCACCACCTCGATGTGATGCGGCGGGATCAAGTCGCCCTTGGCGTCCTTGACGAAGCCGGAATCCATCGGATGCTGAATCAGCGACTGGACTTCGGTCGTTTCACCGCTCGAGACAGCGCGCACACGAATTGTCGATGCCATGGATTTTACCTTTCTGATCTATCCGATCTGGTCAGCCGCCGCAGCCGCCGACCGTGACCTTGACCTCTTTGGTTGCGCTGTAGAGCTTGCCGCCGGCTTCGACCAGCGCCACGACCTTGCTGGTCTTGGCCATCTTGATGCGGTTGCCCACCATCGGCGACGTGCCGGCGGGAATCTTGTACGCGGCCGTCAGCGGGAACGGGTTCTCGGGCACCAGGATGGCGATGGACGTCACGTCGGCGAGCGTGCTGCTGACCGAGATCGGAACGACCGCGCCGTTCTCGGCGATTTCCGGGGCGTCGAGTCTGACCTTGTCGGACTCCTCCGCTGACTTTCCGTAAATCGCCTTGATCGCATCCGCCTCGGTCTTTTGCGCAAAGGCGTCCTTCGGCCATTTGGAGGCATCGGCTGCCTGCACTCGCATGAGACCGCCGCCGACAAGACCGAACCCGGCCAAGCCGCCAACGACGGCGCCCTTGATGATCAGCCGCCGCGTGCGGTCGGGGCCTGCCTGCTCGCTCATTGGTGTTCTCCTCTTTGCCTTGCTATTGCTGTCGCTATCGCGTGTACAGAAAATCGACGACGCTGTTGATTTCCTGTTCGGTCAGAATGAGGTTGCGACCGAACGGCGGCATGACCGTCAGCGGATTGCGCTTGGTCTCGTCCGAGACGATCGCAATGAGCTCGTTGCGATCCGGAAACCGCTTCTTGATGTCCGCCAGCGGCGGCCCGAGATTGCCGGGCGAATCCCCGCCTTTGATGTCGTGACAAGTGAGGCAGTTGCCTTTGCCGCGATCGAACGCAAGCTTTTCGCCCTCGGAGACCGAAGACTGTGCGTGTCCGGCGCCCATGAGCAGCAGCAGGCTCAGGGCAGCACCGGGAAACAGCATCGCCGCGAAGGGCTGCGGTCCTGATCGCATCGGTTTCTCCAGCTTTCGGCCCTATCGCCCAGCTATTGCGGCCGCATTTCGTCAAGCGGACCCGTTGTCCGCGGCGTGAGGTCCTTGCCTTCAGCCGAAGACATGACCTTCACGTCTTCAGGATGCTTGCAATCCTTCATGCAGGCCTCGGCCACGGTATCGGGACGCGGATCCTGCCAGATGAAGCGGTCGCGGTTGGGCATTTTCACTTTCGGCAGGCTGTCGCGATCGGCAACGAAATCGTTCGGCACGATGTTGTTGAGATTGAGAACGTAGGCCGTCAAGGCATAGACGTCCGCGGCCGAAAGGCTGCGCGGCGCCTGAAACGGCATCGCGCGATTAATGTAATCCCACAAAGTCGGCGCAAACGGCCAATAGCTGCCAACCGTCGGCTCGGGTCGATCGCCGGTCAGCGTTCCTTCCCCGCCGGTGAGCTTGGGATAGCGGCCCTCGCCCTCGCCAAAGGTGCCATGGCACGCCGCGCATTGCTGGGCGTAGATCTCCTCGCCTTGAGCCACCGTGCCTTTGCCGTCCGGAAGACCGGAACCATCGCCGCGGGCGTCGATGTCCCAGCCCGCGATCTGTTCCGGCGTCGGCTTGGTGCCGTAGCCGAAAAATCCGGGATCGGCAGCATTCGCCGGGGCAGCATCGAGCCATGCCCAGATCAGCAAGAGCGGAACCGCGCCGCGCCTAGCCCAGCTGGACATCGTAGATGCTCCCGTCCGGCTTGACCTGCCAAGTCTGGATTGCGTTGTTATGATAGATCGAATTGCTGCCGCGCACCGTGCGCAATTGCGCGATCGTCGGCTGCACGTAGCCGGTCTCGTCGATGGCCCGCGATTCCAGCAGCGTCGGCTGTCCCTCCCATCGCCACGGGATCGTGAAACGCGTCAGGGCCTTGGGCAGGATCGGCTCCTTGAGCTCGGCGGTGTGCCAATTCATCCCGCCATCGAACGATACGTCGACGCGCTTGATCCTGCCGTTGCCGCTCCACGCCAGCCCGCGAATTTCGTGCAGGCCGGGACCCGGGACCGGCTTTTCCGGACAGGGAAAGGTGATGACCGATTTGGCGTCGATGACCCAGGTGAAGCCGCGCGAGGTGCCGTCCGGCATGAGGTCAGTGTATTTGGAGGTTTCCTCGCGCGAGAACCAGGGCTTGTCTCCGACCTTCACGCGACGCAGCCATTTCACGCTGACGTTGCCTTCCCAGCCCGGCACGACGAGCCGCAGGGGATAACCTTGGTCGGGGCGCAGCGCCTCGCCGTTCTGGGCGTACACGACCAGACAATCGTCGAGGCACTTTTCGAGCGGCAGGCTGCGGTTCATGTGCGCGCCGTCGGCGCCTTCCACCATGACCCACTTCGCCTCTTTCTTGAGGCCGACTTCGTCCAGCAGGGTGGAGAGCTTGACGCCGGTCCATTCCGCGCAGCCGATCATGCCGTGCGTGAATTGCAGCGAATTGAGCTGCGCGGCGCGCCATTCCATTCCGCCGTTGGCAGGACATTCGATGAAATGGATGCGAGACACGGCCGGAAATCTCACAATGTCGTTCATCGACAGCAGCAACGGACGCTCGACCAGGCCGTGGATGAGAAGACGATGCTGCTGCGGGTCCACCTCCGGCCGTCCGGCGTGATAGCGCTCGAAGAACAAGCCGTTCGGCGTAATGATCCCCGTCAGGTTCTGAATCGGCGAAAAGCTGACGGAGGATTCCCTGCTCCCCGTGAGCCAGGGAACATTGCGGCGGATTACGTCACGCTCGAATTTCGAAGGCTGGCCGTAGGGACGGTCGACAACTCCCGCACCCAGCGACAGCGACCATGGCGCGTCCGCCGGCGGCGCACCCGGCTCCGCGGCCTTCGCCCCTGCGCCCGCCAGCACGCTGCCGGCAGCAGCCGCGCCGAGCTTCAGGAACGACCGCCGGCCGTTGTCGTCTGCGCCGGTCGGGCCTTGCACCCACGCCGAACCGCGCCGGAAACCGGGGAACATCCAATTCCTCCCTCGCGGCTTTGCCACTATCTTTTGCGTCCGGGCATGCCAAAGCTATGCGCCGCCTGGCGGATCGCCCTTGATGCAGATCAACAGCTCTCTCCCTCCGCAATTGTAGAGGAAAATAGCGTGTTCTGCCTCAACCGACGTTTGAACCGACGCTCGAGCGTCGAAGGCTGCCTGCATTGCCGCTACGCGGCAGCCAGCTTTCGCCGCCCTCTATCAATGATCTCTAAATTAGTCAATACTAAACAATGATGCGGGACCACAGCGCACCCACACCCCGCCGCAGATCTGCCGTCATGAACGACACCCATACGTCTCGACATCTCAACCGATCGACCAAGACTCGCGCGGCGAGAGGCCGGCGCGGCAGCCCGTCAAATCGCTCCGGATTTGCAGCGCTGGCCGAGCAAGCCGCGGCCGCGGCGCGCATGTTGAAACTGCTCAGCAATGAACGTCGTCTGCTGATCCTCTGTTTCCTGCTCGCTCGCGGCGAGATGAAAGTCGGCGAACTCGTCGATGCAGTGGGCTTGAGCCAATCCGCGTTGTCGCAACATCTGGCCATGCTGCGGGCGGACGGCCTCGTCGCCTTCCGTCGCGAGTCGCAAGTGCTCCACTACCGCATTTCCGATCCTCGCGCCGCGCGCATCCTCGAGCTGCTCAAGCAAGTCTATTGCGGAGAAATCACGTGATCTCATCACCTTGCGAGTCCAGGCCGGAAGACGGGCGCCGCGCAGCGACGCGGCGCGGTTGGATCGCGCGAGCATGGCTCGCCGCGCTCGCCGTGGCGCCGGTGATGCTCGCGGCATCCGCGTCCGCGGAGCAGGCCTATCCGCCGCTGAGCCATCCGCTGACGGTCGAGCAGGTACCGGACCGGCCGGTTTACTACGTGGTGGGACAGCCCGGGATACCCGGCAAGGACAACGAAGGCCACACCTCGAATGCTGGCTTCGTCGTCACCTCGCAGGGGGTTGTCGTCTTCGATGCCTTGGGCACCCCGAGCCTGGGCTGGGATCTGTTGCGGCAGATTCGAAGCGTCACCGATCAACCGATACGTTACATCGTCGTCAGCCACTATCACGCCGACCACATCTACGGGCTTCAAGCATTCAAGGACCATAGTCCCGGCATCATCATCGCTCAGGAGCGAGCCAGCGAATACCGGGAGAACGAGGAGACCGCGGACGAGCGGGCCCGCCAGCGGCTCGATCAACGCCGGGAAGCGCTGTTCCCCTGGGTCGACCGCAGCACCCGCGTCGTCCCCCCCGATATAACTTTCCGGCAAAGGGTCGTGCTCAACCTGGGCGGCAAACGCTTCGTGCTGATCTATGCGGGGCCGGCGCATTCCGCGAGCGACATGATGATGATGGTCGAGCCCGAGGGCGTGCTGTTCGCCGGCGACATCGTCCAGAACAGCCGCATTCCGTTCATGAACGGCGATGACGTCGATACCGCCAACTGGGCGCGGGCGCTCGCGGACGTCGAGGCCCTCGATCCCAAATTCATCATTCCAGGTCACGGCAGGCCGTCGACCGCTGCCAAGCAAGCGATCGCATTCACGCGCGACTACATCAACTATGTGCGGGCGGCGATGGGCAAGGCGGTGGCGAGCTGGACCGATTTCGACGCCGCCTATGCGCAGACCGATTGGTCGAAATACCAGAACATCCCCGCTTTCAGCAGCAACAACCGGGGCAATGCCTATCGGATTTTCCTGGAGATGGAGCAGTCACAATTCAAGGAAGAAAAGACTGATTCCACCTTGAGGTAGTGGGATCAACCCGTTATCCCGCCGAAATCCCACCGCACGAAGCCGTCGCACCGGCACACCGCAGTGGTAGCAGAAATCTCTATTTTCATTCCAGACGGTTTGGTGAACCAGATGAAGCCTCCTGGGGCGCCCTCGTAGCGGGCTCCCGGGGAGTCGGCTTTGGGCACCAAGCGGACGTGCCAAGTCCGCGCGATCATGTCCGCTTAGCGCGGCAGACCGGAAATCATTTGAACCTTCTGAGCATTTCCGCTGATGACCCATTCGGAACACGTTCCGAAGATCCGTGTCGCAATCTATTCCGCTGAGTCTACTGTCGCGCAGGGCTCTCTCCGCGCGACGTCGCTCGCTTTCTCACCCGCAAGTCAGCCATGACTTTTATGGCCGCCGCGAGGACCAGCGCGCAAAGGGCCACCTTCGACATCGTCTCCATCGTCCCCTCGACCAGCATGCCATGGACCACACTCCCTGCGACGATGACCACCGCGAGGGACATATGCGCGATGCGCCACGTCCACAGTCGCATTCCCAATCGCCGGCGGAGTGCAGCCAAGAGCGCGACGGCGAAGATCGCCCACATGGCGATCACACCGAAGGGGGAGAACGGCGTCGGCGATGTGAAGAGAA
>Ga0075421_100004396_pt1 | contig 17030 bp, 16 predicted proteins | sample SoiMetdeltSBSDD5_FD_75292 | JGI IMG/M metagenome (GOLD analysis project Ga0075421, IMG submission 75292) | Bulk soil microbial communities from a Populus tree surrounding site in Tennessee, USA - Soil MetaG P. deltoides SBSDD5 | ecosystem: Environmental > Terrestrial > Soil > Tree plantation...
ATGGCGCGCAACGGCACCGACTTCGGCATCCGCGTCGCCGGTTGCGGCGAGGAATGGTTCACCGCGCCGGTCGAGATGCCGCAAGGTCTCTACTTCCCCGGCTTCAGCGCGGCGGACGCCAATCCCGACATCGGCGACTCGGCGATCCTCGAGGCGGTGGGCCTGGGCGGGTTCTCGATGGCCGCGGCACCAGCGGTCGCGGGCTTCGTCGGCGCGGGCGGCTTCGCCGACGCCGTGGCGACCACCCGCGCCATGAACGAGATCGCGGCTGCCCGCCATCCGCAGTGGAAGATTCCCGCGCTCGAATTCGCAGGCGCGCCGGTCGGCATCGACGCGCGCCGCGTGGTCGACACCGGGATCCAGCCCGCGATCAACACCGGCATCGCGCACCGGCGCGCGGGCGTCGGCCAGGTCGGCGCCGGCGTGTCGCGCGCGCCGCTCGCGTGCTTCGAAAAAGCGCTGCGTGCCCTCGGTCGTTCTTAACCGCATCGAGCGCGGGCGCTACCTCGACTCGGTCGCCTTGATGCGGCTGTCGCGGCGCCTCGCCGCGCTGCCCGGCATCGAAGGCGCCGCGCTGATGATCGGCAGCCCCTCGAACAAGGAACTGCTGCGCGACGCCGGGCTGCTCGCGGTGGACGGCGAGGCGGCCGGACCGAACGACATCGTGATCGCCGTACGGGCGGCGGACGAGCGCTCGGGCCGCGCCGCCATGGGATCGGCTTTCGAGGCCCCTTCCGAGCGGCACGATACCGGGCGATTTCCCCGCGCCCGGACCTTCGCCGGTGCGCTCGAGCAGCTGTCCGGCGCGAACCTCGCGCTCATCTCGGTGCCGGGCGATTTCGCGGTTTTCGAGGCGCGCCGGGCGCTCGGCGCGGGGCTGCACGCGCTGGTGTTCTCCTCGGGCGTGCCGCTGCAGGCGGAGCGCGCGCTCAAGCTGCTCGCGAAAGAGAAAGGCTTGCTGCTGATGGGCCCGGACTGCGGCACCGCGCTCATCGCCGGTACGCCGGTCGCCTTCGCCAACGTGGTTCCGCGTGGCGACATCGGCATCGTCTCGGCGTCCGGCACCGGCCTGCAGGAAGTGAGTTGTCTGGTCGCGCGCATGGGCGAGGGCGTGTCGCACGGCATCGGCGTCGGCGGCCGCGATCTGGACGAGCAGGTCGGCGCGCTCGGCACGCTCGCCGCGATCGACGCGCTCGAGCGCGATCCGGGCACCAAGACCGTGGTGCTCGTTTCCAAGCCGCCGGCGCCGCGCGTCGCGGAGCAGGTCCTTGCCCGCCTGTCGCGTTGCGCGAAGCGCAGCGTGGTGTGCTTCCTGGGTCTGGACAAGCCGGGTCTCGCGCGCACGCTGCGCGAGGCGGCCGAGATGGCGACCGGCAGGAAAGTGCCCGACGAGTCGCCCGAGAAGCGCAGGAGCCAGGGTCGGGTCGAAGCGCTCTACTGCGGGGGTACGCTCTGCAGCGAGGCCGCGCTCATCTTCCGGCGCCTGGGCCTGAGCGGCCACCGCTTCACCGACCTCGGCGACGACCGCTACACGCGCGGCCGGCCGCACCCGATGATCGAGCCCGAGCTGCGGAACGAGCACATCGCCCGCGCGCTCGCCGATCCGGAAGTCGGCGTGCTGCTGGTCGACCTGGTGCTCGGCTACGGCTCGCACCCGGATCCCGCCGGGGTGCTGCTCAAGCACCCGATCGCGAAGCCCGTCGTCGCCTCGGTTACCGGCACCGACGCGGACCCGCAGGTGCGCTCGCACCAGGTGGCGCGGCTGCGCGAGGCGGGCGTGCTGGTCGCGCCGTCCAACGCCCACGCGGCGGAATGGGCAGCGGCGCTCGTTGCCTAGTCGTTGCCTAGTTACTGAGTCGTCGTCGCCACCGCGACGATCCCGGCAAGGGCGTCCCAGCCGGATGTGTGCCCCACGGCGTCGAGCCGCGCGAGGCTCGGATGCAGGTCGGGCGCCTGCCAGGCGGACAGGTCGTCGAGCACGTCGTGCAGCGCCTCGTGCACCTGCCCGGACGCCGCCGCGGCGAGGTGCGCGGCGCTGATCGCGCTGGTGCGGGCTTGGAGGCGCGGCTCGAGCCAGCGCCAGAGCGAATCGGCCTGCGCGCCCCGGCCGAGCCAGCGCAGCCCGACCAGCACGCCGCCCAGGTAATCGTCGCCCGAAGGCGTGAGGCCCGGGCCGAGGCCGATCAGCTGCGCGACATCGTTGGCGAGCGCGTTTCCGGCGAGCCAGCGGTCGATCGCCTCGAGCGCCGGCTGGGCGTGGACGCTGAGCGCGTTGTGCACCCCGAGGATCGTGCAACCGAGGCCCTCGTCCGGCACATGGCCGTCCAGGCAGGCGCGCAGCGCGTCGAGCTGCGGATGGGCCGCGCTGCGAAAAGGCGGCGGCTCCCAGCTGCGGGATCGTTCAGTGGAGACGCTGACCATTTGTCCGAGCGAGGGCTCCTGGAAGTCCGACACCAGGGCATTGAGCGGCCCGCGACCGAGGGAGGGGTCGCCGATGCAGGCGTGCCGGTCGCCCAGTCGCAGATAGAAGCTGCGGCGGAACACGGCGCAGACTTCCCCTTCCCCGGCGCGCAGCGCTTCGCGCGCGGCGTGTCCGACGACCTCAGCGGTAAACCGATAGTGCGGCATCGACGGCCGCGCCGCGCGGTATCCGGTGTTTTTCTTCAGAGAGGACTGTTTCCAGGGCCGCCAGCGTTTCGAGCACCGGCTCCTTGCGCGCGTTGTACCCCATGGTGCCGATGCGCCAGATGCGCCCGTGCAGCGGGCCGAACGAGGTGCCGATCTCGATGTTGAACGCCGAGAGCAGCGCGCGCCGCACTTTCTCGCCGTCGACGCTCGGCGGGATCCGCACGCCGGTCACGTTGGGCATCTTGTGCGCGAGGTCACCGAAGAGCTCGAGGCCCATGGCCTGGAGGCCCGCAACCAGCGCGCGCGATGCGCGCTCGTGACGCTTGAAGGCGTCCGCCAGACCTTCCTGCAGCACGACGCGCGCACACTCGCGCGCCGCGTACAGCATGCTGGTCGCTTCGGTGTGGTGATTGAGCGCCTTGTCCGACCAGTAGTCGATGAGCATCGCGAGGTCGAGGTAGTTCGACTGGATGACCGGACCGTCGCCCTGCTTGTCGTCCCGGGTCCTCAGTCCTGCTTCGGTATGCCTGCGGCGCACGATGCGCTTTTCCGCCCGGTCGTTGAGCGTGAGCGGGGCGCTTCCCGGCGGTCCGCCGAGGCACTTCTGTAAGCCAGCACTCACTACGTCGAGTTGCCACTTGTCGGTGGGCAGGTCCATGCCGCCAAGCGTTGCCGTGGCGTCGACGTAGAGCAGGATGTCCCGGCTGCGGCAGATCCTGCCGAGTTGCGCGAGCGGCTGCGCCATCGTGGTCGAGGTATCGCCGTGCGATACAGCGACGATCCTCGGGTTGAACTCTCGAATCGCCCGTTCCAAGGCTTCGGCTGAAAAAACGCTGCCCCATTCGGTCTCGATGGCGCGCACTTCCGCGCCGCAGCGGCGCGCGATCTCGACCTTGAGATGGCCGAAGCGGCCGAACACCGGCACCAGCACCCGCTCTCCCGGCTCAATCAGCGAAACGAGCGCCGCCTCGATCGCGGCGCGAGCGGTGCCGTCGACTAGCAGCGTCCACCGGTTCTCGGTCTGGAACACGGCGCGGTAGAGCGCCGAGGTCTGCTTCATGTACTCGCGGAATTTCGGGTCGAACTGGCCGAGGAGCGGCGCGCTCATCGCGGCAAGCACGCGCGGGTGCGCGTTGATCGGCCCGGGCCCCATCAGCAGCCGCTGCGGCGGATCGAGGTCCTCGAACAGCTCAGGCATGGGGGTGGTTCTTCAGCCAGTGGCGCGCGATGTCGATCCGGCGCGCGACCCAGACTTTCTTGCCTCTGACATAACGAATGAATTTTTCCAAAGCGGCGGTTCGCCCCGGCCTGCCGACCAGGCGGCAATGCAGGCCGACCGACATCATGCGGCCTTCCTCCGCATACAGGACGTCCAGGCTGTCCTTGAGGTAGTTGAAGAAATCGTCGCCCGAGTTGAAGCCCTGCGCGGTGGCGAAGCGCATGTCGTTCGCGTCCAGCGTATACGGAACCACGAGCTGCGGCTTGCCGTGGCGGGTGTCGTACCAGGGCAGGTCATCGTTGTAGTCGTCGGCGTCGTAGACGAAGCCGCCGTCCTCGACCACCAGGCGCCGCGTGTTCGGGCTGGTCCGCCCCGTGTACCAGCCGCGCGGGCGCTCGCCGGTCAGGCGGCGGTGGATCTCGATCGCGCGCTGCATGTGCTCGCGCTCGACCTCCAGCGGCACGTACTGGTAGTTGATCCAGCGCCAGCCGTGGCTCGCCACCTCGTGCTCGGCTTTGAGGAGGGCCTCGATCACCGCCGGATTGCGCTCCATCGCCATCGCCACGCCGAACACCGTGAGCGGCAACTCGTAGCGCGCGAAGAGCGCGAGCAGGCGCCACACCCCCACGCGCGCCCCGTACTCGTAGATCGACTCCATGGACATGTGGCGCACGCCCTCGAGCGGCTGCGCGCCGACGATCTCCGACAGAAAGGCCTCCGAAGCCTTGTCGCCGTGCAGGATGGAGTTCTCGCCGCCTTCCTCGTAGTTGAGGACGAACTGCAGCGCGACGCGGGCGCCGCCGGGCCATCTCGGCTTCGGCGGCTTGGGCCCGTAGCCCACGAGGTCACGCGGATAGTTGGAAGTGCTCAATGAAATCCAGCAGCACGGCGCCGCCCGCCGCCGCATCCGCCTGGCTAATCGACTCGAGCGGGCTGTGGCTGATGCCGCCTTTGCAGCGCACGAATACCATGCAGATCTCCGTGATCGCGCCGAGCGCCATGCCGTCGTGGCCCGCGCCGGAAGGCAGGCGGCGCACCCGGAACCCCTGTCGGGCGACCGCGTTGTCCATTTGCTCCATCAGGCGCGGGGAGCACGCGGTCATGCCGAACTCCTGCAGCAGCTCGATCTCGCAGTCGAGTTTCCGGTTTTTCGACACCTGCTCAATTTGCGAGCGAATGGCTGCGACCGCATGTTTCCTCAGGGGATCCTGCGGCGCGCGCACGTCGACGGTGAAGGCAACCTCGCCGGGAATCACGTTGATCGCCCCGGGCCGCGCCTCGATGCGACCCACCGTGCCGACGAGCTCGGGATGCCCCTTGGCGACCCTTTCGGTTGCGAGAACGCACTCCGCGGCGCCGGCGAGCGCATCGCGCCGCAGATTCATGGGCACGGTGCCCGCGTGCCCGGCGGTGCCGCGCAGCGTGACGCGTAGGCGCGAGAAGCCGTTGATCGCCGTGACCACTCCCACGGGCAAGCCCTCGGCCTCGAGCACCGGCCCCTGCTCGATGTGGAGCTCGGCATAGGCGAGAACGTCGCCCTTCCTCCTGGCAATGCTCGGAATGCGCTGCGGCTCGAGGCCGAACTCGCTTAGGGCAGCGCGCATGGTCTTGCCAGTCTGATCCTTCGATTCCAGTGATTTCTCGTCGAAGATCCCGGCCACCGCGCGGCTGCCGAGCAGCGTGGTGCCAAAGCGCACGCCTTCCTCGTCGCCGAAGCCGATGATCTCGATCGCGAATGGGAGTCTCTTCTTTTTCCTGTTCAGGACATCGACGCATTCGATGGCGCTGATCACGCCCAGCATGCCGTCGTAACGCCCGGCGTCGCGCACCGTGTCGAGGTGAGAGCCGAGCATCAGACACGGCAGGCCCGGCCGCTCGCCTTCGTAGCGCGCCGCGGCGTTGCCGATCGCGTCGAGCCTTGCCTGCATGCCGGCCTCGCGCATCCAGCCGAGCACCTTGTCGGTCGCCGCGCGCGCTTCGGGGGAGAGAAAAACCCGCGTGAGACCACCGGGAAGCTCGGAATGCCGCGCCAGCGCGTCGCAGCGCTCCATGATGCGCGCGGGGTCGAGCATGCGCGCGAGTGTACACTAGGGTACGTGGCGCTCGAGGACGTGAACTCGCTCGGAAAAGTCGAGTTCGTTGCGCGGTTGGGCGGCGTGTTCGAGCATTCGCTGTGGATCGCCGAGCGCGCGTGGCACCGGCGCCCGTTTCATTCCGTCGAGGAGTTGCACCGCGCGATGCTCGATGCCGTCAGCTCCGACGAAGAAAAGCTGAAGCTGGTGCGCGCGCATCCGGAGCTCGCTTGCGGGGACGCGCTGACGCTGGACTCGACGAGCGAGCAGGGACGGCTCGGGTTCAACCGGCTCTCGAGAATCGAGCGGGAAGAGATGGACCGGTTGAACCGCAGCTACCGCGACAAATTCGGCTTCCCCTGCATCGTCGCGCTGCGGCTGCACCAAGATCGCGCGAGCGTGATGACGGAGATGGCGCGCCGCTTGCAGCGCGAGCCGGACGCCGAGTTGCGCGCCGCGATGGAGCAGATCGGCCACATCACGCGCGGACGGCTGGAGAAGATCCTGAATGGGTAAGCTCACCACGCACGTGCTCGACACCGCGAACGGCAGGCCCGGCGCGAACATCGCAGTGGACCTTTCGGTCCTGAAGTCGGGCGAGTGGCAGCTTCTGAAAACCGTGCGCACCAACGCCGACGGCCGCAGCGATGCGCCGCTGCTCGAAGGCGACGCCTTGCGCCCGGGCGCCTATGAGCTGGCGTTTCACATGGGCAGCTACTTCAAGGGCCAGGGATTCCTGGATCTGGTGCCGGTGCGCTTCGTGATCACCGACGCGAACGCGCATTACCATGTGCCGCTGCTGTGCTCGCCCTGGGGCTACACCACTTATCGAGGGAGTTAGAAATGATCCGGGTCCTCTTGCTGGCGCTTCTGTGCGCGCCATGGCTGGTTCAGGCACAGAGCTACCCCACCAAGCCGGTGCGCATCATCGTCACCTTCTCGCCCGGCGGATCCTCCGACATCGTCGCGCGCCTGATCGCGGCGCCGCTGCAGGCCGAGCTCGGCCAGTCGGTGATCGTCGACAACAAGCCCGGCGCGGGCGGCACCATCGGCGCGCTCGAAGCCGCGCGCGCCGCGCCCGACGGCTACACGCTGCTTCTCACCAACAGCGCGCCGATCAGCATCTCGCCCGCGATGCAGGACCAGCCGCGCTACGACCCGGTCGCGGGCTTCACCTACGTGTCGTACATCGGCTCGGTCGCGAACGTGTTCGTGGTTCATCCTTCGGTGCCGGCGGCGACGCTGCGCGAGCTGGTCGGCTGGATCAAGGCGCAGCCCAACCCGGTCAACTACGGCTCCGGCGGCATCGGCTCCATCGGCCACATCGTGGGCGAGACGCTGAAGAAGGACCAGGGCCTGCAGATGGAGCACGTCGGCTACAAGGGTTCCTCGCCGATGCACAACGATCTTCTCGCCGGCACGATCAAGCTCGCGATCGACACGCTGCCGCAGAACGTGCCCTTCATGAAGGAGGGCAAGCTGCGGGCGCTCGCGGTCACTTCGCCCGCGCGCGCGCCGATGGCGCCGGGCGTGCCGAGCGTGCTCGAGCTTGGGCAGAAGAAGCTGGTGGCGGAAAACTTCCTCGGCGTCTCCGGTCCCGCCGCGCTGCCGCGCCCCATCGTCGACCGGCTGCACGCCGCGATGAAGAAGTCGCTCGCCAATCCGACCGTGCAGCAGCGCCTCGCCGACCTCGGCGTGCAGGGCCGCGACATGACGTCCGAGGAGTTCACCGCCTTCGTCGCGAACCAGGTGAAGGAGTGGTACCAGCCGGTGAAGGACTCGGGCGCCAAGCTAAATTAGGCGAAAGTCGAAACGCCTCGTGCCCGGCATCTCCATCCACGTGGTCGACGTTTCCCGCGGCGTGATCGGCGCCGGAATGCGCATCGAGCTCTTCCATGGCGAGACACGCGTCGCAGCCGGCTCGGCGTCCGCAAAAGGTCTGCTTGAGCTGAACGAGCGCGTTGCCCCCGGTCGCTACGAGGCGGTGTTTCATGTCGGGGAGTGGTATCGGGCCCAGCGCGTGCCGCTACCCGCCGTGCCCTTCCTCGATGTCGTGCGCTACGCGTTCGGCATCTCGGATCCCGAGCAGCACTATCACCTGCCGTTCAAATGCACGCCGTGGGGCTACTCCTGCTTCCGCGGCGGTGCGTAGTCCGCGTTGGAGGCGTACCTCCTCGATTGGCTGACACTGATCGCGCGCTGGGCGCACGTCGTGGTCGGCATCGCGTGGATCGGCGCTTCGTTCTATTTCATCTGGCTCGACAACCATCTCGAGCCGGCGAAGGAGCGCGATTTCGCCGGCGAGCTGTACGCCATTCATGGCGGCGGGTTCTACCGCGCGCAGAAATACCGCCTCACCCCGGCCGAGCTGCCGAAGACGCTGCACTGGTTCAAGTGGGAGGCGTACTGGACCTGGATCACGGGCTTCGCGCTGCTCGTGCTGGTCTACTACCTCAACCCCGAGCTCTATCTGATCGATCCGGCGGTGAAGGCGCTCTCGAGCGGCGCGGCGATCGGCATCGGGCTCGGCAGCCTGGTGGTGGGCCTGGCCGTCTATGAGGGTCTTTGCAGGTCGGCGCTGGCAAGAAGCGAATTGGGCTTTTCATTGACCCTGCTGTTGTTTTTCTCACTGGTGGCGTGGGGCTTCACGCAGGTGTTCAGCGGGCGCGGCGCCTTCATCCATTTCGGCGCGATGCTCGGCACGATCATGGCGGGCAACGTCGCGCACGTAATCATTCCCGGCCAGCGCGAGCTGGTGCGCGCAAAGGAGCAGGGCCGTGCTCCGGACGAAAGCTATTCCTTGTGTGGAAAACAGCGAAGCGTCCACAACACTTACCTCACGCTGCCGGTGATCTTCACCATGATCGCCGGGCACCACCCGATGACCTTCGGCCATACTTGGAACTGGCTGGTACTGATCGCGGTGGCGCTCGCCGGCGCGCTGGTGCGACTGTGGTTCGTGGCGCGGCACAAGGGCGCCGCGTCGGCCTGGACGCTGGTCGTGGCGCTTTCCCTGCTCGGCGTGATGATGGGGATGCTCGCGCCGCGGCCGCCGAGCGATGCGCGGCCGGTGAAGTTCGCCGAGGTGAAACAGGTGCTCGACACGAGGTGCCTTAGCTGCCACGCTGAAAAGCCGGGCTTCCCGGGGCTCGCCGAGGCGCCCAAGGGAGTGAAGCTCGACACGCCGGAGCGCATCGAGGCGCAGCGGCTGCTGATCCACCAGCAGACCGTGCTGTCTCGCGCCATGCCGCCGGGCAACGTCACGCAGATGACCGACGAGGAGCGGGTGCTGGTGGATCGATGGGTGCGGATGAAATAACCTCGCTTTCGTGCGTGCAGCTCGCGGCAGCGATCCGCGAGCGGCGCACGACCTGCGTGGCGGCGATGGAGGTTCAGCTCGAGCGCGCGCGCGCGATGCAGCCGCGGCTCAACTGCTTCCTGCGCATCGACGCCGACGCGGCGCTCGCGGCGGCGTACCTGGCCGACAAGGATCTTGCGCGCGGCTACGTGCGCGGCGCGCTGCACGGCGTGCCGATGGCGCACAAGGACATGTACTACCGGCGCGGGGTGGTCTCGACCTGCGGCTCGAAGATCCTGCGCGCGACGCCCGCCAGGGGCACGGCGAAGGTGCTCGAGCACCTGGACGCCGCCGGCGCGATCCAGTTCGGAGTGCTCAACATGGCGGAGTTCGCCATGGGGCCGACCGGGCACAACTGGCACTACGGCCACTGCCGCAACCCCTGGGATCCCGAGCGCATCACCGGCGGCTCGTCGTCGGGCTCGGGCGCTTCCGTCGCCGCGCGCGCCGCGTTCGCCGCCCTCGGCTCCGACACCGGCGGCTCGGTGCGGCTCCCGGCCGCGTTCTGCGGAATCTCGGCCGTGCGTCCGACGCACGGCCGGGTCTCGGTCGAGAACATCCTGCCGCTGTGCCCCTCGCTCGACACGGTGGGGCCGCTCACGCGCACGGTCGAGGACGCGTCGGTCATGCTCGAGGCGATCGCCCCCGGATTCCACGCCGACCTCGACCGGCCCATCCGCGGATTGCGCATCGGCAGGCCGAAACAGGTCTTCTACGACGGCTGCGACGCCGAGATCGCCGCCGCGATGGAGGCGTCGCTCGAGGTTTTTCGGCGGCTCGGCGCGACCGTGATCGACATCGAGCTGCCGGACTTTTCGGCATTGAGCGCCAAGGCCGCCGTGCTGCACGCCGCCGAAGCGAACCCGTTCCACGACGAGTGGTTCCGCACCCGGCCGCAGGACTATTCGCCCCAGGTGCGCGAGCGGCTGGAGAAGGGCCGCCCGGTGCTCGCGCTCGATTACGTGAAAGCGCTGCAGGCGCGCGCGCCGTCGATTGCCGAGTTCTGCGCGCAGGTGTTCTCGAAGGTCGACCTCGTGCACGGGCCCGTGGTGTCGTTCCAGACGCCGACCATCGCGGAGACGGACATCGCCACCGGCGAAGCCGTCGCCCAGATGCTCGGACGCTTCGTGCGCTTTACGCGGCCGATCAGCTACCTCGGACTTCCGGTGGTGTGCGCGAACGCGGGATTCAGCAAGGCCGGCATGCCGATCGGCATGCAGCTGATCGGCCCGCCGCTCGACGAGGCCACCGCGCTACTCGCGGGCCACGCTTTCCAGCGCGCCACCGACTGGCATCTGCGCGCGCCACACTAGGAGCTGCGCCACCGCGGAGACCGCGACCTCGGCGGGGTGCTTGCCCGCCTTGAAGAGCCCCACCGGACACACGAGCGGAGAATCGTCGAGACCTTTCGCGCGCAACCGGGCGCGGAACTTGGCCGCCTTGGTCCCCGAGCCGATCAGGCCGACGAAGGCCGCGTCATTACGCTTGAGCACGCGCTCGATGATCTCGAGGTCGAGCGCGTGGCTGTGCGTCATCACGAGGTAGTAGGCTCCCGGCGGCGCCTCCTGCACCATCCAGACCGGCTCTTCTTCAATAACGACTTTCACGCTTTCGCCAACCGAGACCGGGAAAACGTCGGGGCGCTGATCGACCCATGTGAGCTCGCACGGCATGCGCTCCAGGATGCGGGCGACTTCCTTGCCGACGTGCCCCGCGCCGAAAAGGACGACGTGGAAGTTGGGTTCGCTTTCCCGTTCCATTTCTGATTTTCTCGTGAAGAGAAGCGTGACGCTGCCGCCGCAGCACTGGCCGAGACTGTCGCCGAGCGCGAATCGGCGTTGTCGCTGCGTTTCCGGGGAAAGCAGCATCTCGCGAGCGATCTTGAGCGCGGTGTACTCGAGGTTTCCGCCGCCGATCGTGCCGCGCACCTCGCCCGCGCTCACCCACATGCGCGTACCGGCCTCGCGCGGCGCGGAGCCCCGCGTCTCGACGATCAGGATTTCAATTGGCATATCGCCCTCAGGACGTTCTCGGGAGTCGCAGGCGCCTCGAGCGGCACCGGGTCGCGCGCGGCGCTGGTGGAGCCTACCGCGTCGTAGATGGCGTGGAACACGGAAAGCGCGAGCATGAGCGGCGGCTCGCCCACTGCCTTGGAGCGATAGGCGACGTCGCGCCGGTTCTCGCCGTGCTCCCACAGCCAGACATTGAATTGCGGCGGGCAGTCGCTCGCCACCGGAATCTTGTAAGTCGAGGGCGCGTGCGTGGCGAGCGCGCCCTTGGCGTCCCACACCAGTTCTTCCATCGTGAGCCAGCCCATGCCCTGGACGAAACCGCCTTCGACCTGGCCCCGGTCGATCGCCGGGTTGAGCGAGCGGCCGACGTCGTGCAGGAGATCAGCGCGCAGCAGGCGCGACTCACCGGTCAGCGTGTCGATCACCACCTCGGACACCGCCGCGCCGTAGGCGAAGTAGTAGAACGGCTCGCCGTGAAAGCGCTCGCGGTCGAAGTGAATCTCGGGCGTGCGCCAGTAGCCGGTCGCGGAGAGGGAAACCCGGGCGAGGAACGCCTCGCGCGCGAGCTGCGCCAGGGTCGCGCCGGGGGATTTCTCGCGGAAGGGCGCGAGCCGCTCCTTCAGCACCCGGCACGCCGCGCGCGCGGCTTCGCCGTTCACGTCGGTACCGCTAGAGGCCGCGGTGGGTGAGGTATTCGGCACCTTGGAGGTGGAGGTCGCCGTGATCTGCACGTCCTCGAGGGGAATCCGCAACTCTTCCGCCACGATCTGGGCCACCTTGATCAGGAGGCCCTGGCCCATCTCGGTACCGCCATGGTTGAGGTGCACGCTTCCGTCGGTATAGATGTGCACCAAGGCGCCCGCTTGGTTCATCGATACGGTGGTGAAGGCAATGCCGAACTTCACCGGCGTGAGGGCCAGGCCCTTCTTGAAGACCGGGGATGATGCATTGAAAGCCAGAATGTCTTCACGCCGCTTACGGTATTCGCTGCGTCGCTCGAGGTCCTCGATCAGCTCGTGCAGCACGTTGTCCGCCACCGTCATGCCGTAGTGCGTCGTATTGCGCGGCGCTTCGCCGTAGAGATTGCGCTTGCGCACGTCGAGCGCATCGAGTCCCAGACGGCGCGCCACCGCGGCGATCACGCCCTCGGCGGCGAACATGCCCTGCGGGCCGCCGAAGCCGCGGAACGCGGTGTTCGACACCGTGTTGGTCTTGCAGCGATGCGAGGCGATGCGCACGTTCGGCAGGAAATAGGCGTTGTCGCAGTGGAACACCGCACGGTCATTGACCGCCCCGGAGAGGTCGGCCGAGATTCCGCAGCGCGACGCGAGCATCAGATCGAGCGCCTCGATGCGCCCGTCGCCGTCGAAGCCGACCTGGTAGTCGTAGACGAAATCGTGGCGCTTGCCGGTGCCGATGATGTCGTCGTCGCGATCGGCGCGCAGTTTCACCGGCCGCGCCGTTGCGCGCGCGAGCAGCGCCGCGGCGACGGCGTAGAAGGCGGCCTGGGTTTCCTTGCCGCCGAACCCGCCCCCCAGCCGGCGCACCTCGACCGTCACCCGGGCGTCGGGCTGGCCGAGCGCCGCGGCGACGAGGTGCTGTACCTCGGTCGGATGCTGCGTCGACGAATGCACCAGCATCTCGCCGCGCTCGCCCGGCAAGGCAAGCGCAACCTGGCCTTCGAGATAGAAGTGCTCCTGTCCCCCGCATCTGAGGCGTCCGCGGATGCGGTTTTTCGTCGAAACGCCGGGATTGCCGCGGGTGACGAGGAGCGAAGGCACGACGAACTGCCCGCGTTCCAGCGCCTGCTCGATCGTCAGCACGGTCTCGAGCGGTTCGTATTCCACGCGCGCGCGGCGTGCCGCCCGGCGCGCACATTCGATGCTGGTTGCGGCTACGGCGAACAGCGGCTGGCCGCGGAATTGCACTTTGTCGGCCGCGAATACCGGCTCATCGGGCAGCACGGGTCCAATGTTGTTGCTGCCCGGGATGTCGGGCGCGGCGATCACTGCGATTACGCCTGGGGCGCGGCGCACGGGCTCCAGATCCATCGACAGAATCCGCCCATGGGTGCACTCGGAGATTCCGATCGCGGCGAAGAGCGTGCCCGGCGGTTCCGGCAGGTCGTCGACATAGCGCGCTTCGCCGGAGACGTGCAGTGCCGCGCTGTCGTGCGGGATTTCTTCGCGAATCACGGCTCGAGTTCGAGGATCGCGCGCGCCGGGATCGCGGCAGCGAACTTTCTCAGCAGGTTCTGCGCAACGGTAAGGCGGTACCAGGCCGAAGCGCGGTGATCCGAGAGCGGCTCGAAGTCCTCGGCAAGCGCGGCGCAGGCGGCCTCCACGCCCTCGGAAAAGGCGGCCTCCGCACGCGGGGCCCGCGCCGGCGTTGGCGCCATGCCGCCGAAAGCGAACCTCGCCTTTGCGCCATCGACATGGAACGCGGCGCAGAGCGCCGAGATGTCCTGGTCGAAGCGCTTGGAGATCTTGTACGCGCCGAACCGCGCGCCTTTCGGGAGCCGCGGTACTCGGATCGAGCGGATCAGCTCGCCGGGCTTGAGAACGGTCTTGCGGTAGCCGGTGTAGAAGTCCTCCAGCAGGACTTCGCGCTCCGGCAGCACGACGCTCGCGCCGAGGGCAAGAAGAAACGGCATCGAATCGCCGATCGGAGAGCCGTTGGCGATGTTGCCCGCGATCGTGCCGCAGGCGCGTACCTGCGCGCCGCCGAGCCGGCGCAGGAGCTCGCCGATATCGGCGTGGATGCCCGCGAGCGCGTCGTAGGCCGCGGCGTAGGTAACGGCGCTGCCGATCTCCACATGGCTTTGGGTTTCGCGAATCGCGCGCAGTTCGACGACGTTTCCGAGATAGACGACTTGATCGAGCTCCTTCAGCTGCTTAGTGACGAGAAGCCCGAGGTCGGTGCCGCCGCCGAGCAATGTCGCACCAGGACGCAGCACCGCGGAGAGCTCGGCCAGGTTGCGCGGCGCGCTGAAGCGGGTATCGCGCACGCCATTGCCCGGCAGGGTGCCTAGCGGAACGGTGCTCGGCATCGCGTCGTGCGCGAGCATTTTTTTCCCCGCGGCGAGGATCGGCGCGTAGCCGGTGCAGCGGCAAAGATTTCCGGCGAGCGCGTCGCACAGCGAACCGCTGCGGGTCCGGTGGTGGGCATAGAGCGCCATCACGAAGCCCGGCGTGCAGAAGCCGCATTGCGAGCCGTGGCACTCGACCATCGCGCGCTGCGCCGGATCGTCCTTCAGCCCCTCGACCGTGACGAGCGCCTTGCCGTCGAGCGCGCCGAGCAGAAATATGCAGCTGCACACCGGAAGGATCGACCTTTCAGTGGAAACAACGACGGTACAGGCGCCGCAGTCGCCCTCGGCGCAGCCCTCCTTGGTGCCCACCAGGCGCCGCTCCTCGCGCAGCCACGACAGCAGCGTGCGCGTGCCCTGGCTTGCGGGCACGCTGACGCGATCTCCATTGAGGAAAAACTCGATGGTGGTGCGCATGGTGCGGTAGACTTTATCTGCAAATCTATTCTCTCGGGGGAGCCCCAATGCGTCTCGTCGTCACGCTCGCCGCGCTCGCTTTTTCCGCGGCGGCGCTCGCACAAAAGGAAACCGCGGTGCGCTTCGCGCTCGACTGGCGCTTCGAAGGGCCGTCCGCGCCGTTCTTCGTCGCGATCGACAAGGGCTACTACAAGGCCGAGGGCCTGAACGTGAGCATCGACCCGGGCGCGGGCTCGGTGGAAGGTATCAACCGCGTCGCCTCGGGCGCCTACGAGCTCGGCTTCGCCGACATCAACTCGCTCGTCAAGTACCGAGACAATCCGCGCAACCTGCCGGTGAAGGCGGTGATGATGGTGTACGACACGCCCGCGTTCTCGATCGTGTCGCTGAGAAAGAACGGCATCAGCAAGCCGAAGGACCTGGAAGGCAAGGTGCTGGGCGCGCCCGCGCCCGACGGTGCCTACGCGCAGTGGCCGATCTTCGTGCAGGCGAACAAGATCGACGCGTCGAAGGTGAAGATCGAGAACATCGGCTTCCCGGTGCGCGAGCCGATGCTCGCGCAGGGCAAGGTCGACGCGATCACCGGCTTCTGGTTCTCGTCCTACATGAACCTGAAGGCGAACGGCGTGAAGGACGAGGACATCGTGGTGCTGCACATGCGCGACCATGGCGTCGACCTGTACGGCAACGTGATCATCGCCAACCCGGATTTCATGCGTTTCTCGCCGAAAGGGGTGGCGGGCTTCGTCAAGGCGACGATCCGCGGCATCCAGGACACGATCAGGAACCCGGAGGCCGCGATCGACTCGATGATGAAGCGCAACCCGATCGCCAAGCGCGACGTCGAGCTCGAGCGCCTGAAGCTGTCGCTGCAGAAGAACTTCGTCACCCCGGACGTGCAGAAGAATGGCCTCGGCGCGGTCGACATGAAGCGCCTGGAGCGCTCGATCGACCAGATCGGCCTCACCTTCCAGTACACCAACAAGCCCAAGGCCGCGGACATCTTCACCGCGCAGTACCTGCCGCCGAAGGAACAGCGCCTCGTCAAGTAGTTTGGTCCAGCTCGAGCAGGTCTCGATGGCCTATGGCCGCGGCAGCGCCGCGGTCCGGGCGCTCGAGCACGTCAGCTTGCAGATCGCGCGCGGCGAGTTCATCGCCGTCGTCGGCCCCTCCGGCTGCGGCAAGAGCTCGCTCATGAGGCTCATCTCCGGATTGCACCCTCCGGCATCCGGAGATCTACGCGTGGAGGGAAAACCCGTGTCGGGGCCGCTCAAGTCGGTCGGCATGGCGTTCCAGAACTCGAACCTGCTCCCCTGGCGCACCGCGCTCGAGAACGTGCTGCTGCCGCTGGAGATCGTGCAACCCTACCGCAGCGATTTCTCCAAGCAGAAATACGCGGGAAAGGCGAAGGCGCTGCTCGAGTCGGTAGGGCTGCAGGGGTTTACTGAAAAGCATCCGTGGGAGTTGTCGGGCGGGATGCAGCAGCGCACCTCGATCTGCCGCGCGCTGATCCACGAGCCCGAGATCCTGCTGCTCGACGAGCCCTTCGGCGCGCTCGACGCCTTCACGCGCGAGGAGCTGTGGGCCGCGCTGCGCGACCTGCAGGCGGCGCGCAAGGTGACGGTGATGCTCGTGACGCACGACCTGCGCGAGGCGGTGTTCCTCGCCGACACGGTCTACGTGATGTCGAGCCGCCCGGGGCGCATCGTGCGCCGCTGCCCGGTCGCGATTCCGCGGCCGCGCGACCTGGAGGTGACGTATACCCAGGCGTTCCAGGACATCGTGCACGAATTGAGAAGCTTGATCGGAAAGCACTAGTGGACCGGCGGGAATTCTCCATCCGGGTGGTCTCTCCGCTGCTGTTCACGATCGCCTTGTTCGTGGTCTGGGAAATCGTCTGCAAGGCGCTCGACGTTCCGCTGACCATCCTGCCCGCGCCGTCCGACGTGTTCGGCGCGCTGTGGCAGTACCGCAAGCCGATCTGGGACAACTCCTTCGTCACGCTGTGGACCACGCTCGCCGGGTTCCTGATCGCCACGCTGTTCGGCCTGGCGCTGGGCATCGCGATCGGCTGGCACCGTGCGCTTTACGCCGGCATCTATCCGGTGCTGATCGGCTTCAATTCGATCCCCAAGGTCGCCGTGGTGCCGGTGCTGATCCTGTGGTTCGGGCTGGGCGAGATCCCGGCGGTGCTGACCGCGTTCCTGATCTCCTTTTTCCCGATCGTGGTGAACGT
>Ga0075421_100004397_pt1 | contig 17029 bp, 22 predicted proteins | sample SoiMetdeltSBSDD5_FD_75292 | JGI IMG/M metagenome (GOLD analysis project Ga0075421, IMG submission 75292) | Bulk soil microbial communities from a Populus tree surrounding site in Tennessee, USA - Soil MetaG P. deltoides SBSDD5 | ecosystem: Environmental > Terrestrial > Soil > Tree plantation...
AGCCACGACGCAGGAGCGATTGTTCATGGACATCCACGAGAACCTCCCGGCGGGCACGACCGCTCGGGACGTCGCCGGCACTCATGAGGCGGATCTCAGGGTCCAGGCGAAGTACGGTGTGAAGTACATCCGCTACTTCATGGACGAAGAGGCCGGCAAAGTGTGGTGCGTTTCGGACGCCCCCAGCGCCGAGGCCTCGGTGAAGGTCCACGAAGAGGCGCACGGTCTGGTTCCCGACCGGATCTTCCCGGTCGTCGCGGGAAGCTAGTCGACTAGCGCGTCCCGAACTGCCGATCTCCCGCGTCGCCGAGGCCAGGGACGATGTAGCCCTTCTCGTTGAGGCGTTCGTCGAGAGCGGCGACGTGAATAGGTACGTCCGGGTGGGCCGCGGTAAGAGCGCGAACACCTTCGGGCGCGGCGATGAGGCCAACGTACTTCACGCGCTTCGCGCCCCACTTCTTCAGGATGTCGATCGTCGCGACCGCGGAGCCACCGGTCGCGAGCATCGGATCGAGCACCAGGCACACCGCCACAGTCGCTTCCGACGGGAGCTTGTTGTAGTACTCGATCGGACGCAGCGTGCGCTCGTCGCGAAAGAGCCCGATGTGCCAGACCTGCGCTTCCGGCATCAGCTCGAGGGCGGCCTCGACCATGCCGATGCCGGCGCGCAGCACCGGTACGAGCCCGACCGGCTCCGCGAGCCGCGCGCCTTTCGCGTTCGCAAGAGGCGTCTTCACCTGCGCGCTCTCGACCGGAAGGTCGGCGGTCGCCTCATAGAGGAGGAGCGTCGCCAGCTCGCCGACGAGCGCGCGGAACTGCTGCGGCCTGGTCCGTTCGTCACGCAGGCGCGTGACCTTCTCGCGGACCAGCGGGTGCGTCGAAACATGCAGCTGGTCGGTCAGATCTTGCTCAATCTCTCGGCTTCGCCGAGGAGACACAGCATTAGATTCGCTCGTCGCGGCGGAGCCGCTCCTCGCTCATCTGGCTGACACACGGTCCGGCGTGATGCCCGGCACCGGGAAGCGGCGCGTGAGATCGAGAACTTCCGCTGAGATCTCCTGCGCGACCGTCTCGTCCCCCTTCGCGTTGAGCGACCGCGCGATCAGCTCGCCGATGCGCTCCATCTCGGCTTCGCGCATGCCGCGCGTGGTCACGGCCGGCGTGCCGACGCGGATGCCCGATGCGGTCCCGGGCTTTTCGGGGTCGTAGGGGATGGTGTTCTTGTTCACCGTGATCCCGACCGCGTCGAGCGCTTTCTCCGCCTTCTTCCCGGTGAGCCCCAGCGGACGCACGTCGACGAGCATCAGGTGGTTGTCGGTGCCGCCGGAAACGATGCGCAGTCCCGCCTTCGCGAGGGACGCGGCCAGTGTCGTGGCGTTCCTGCGGATCTGCTTCGCGTACTCCTTGAACTCCGGCGTCGCCGCTTCCTTCAGCATCACGGCCTTGCCGGCGATGACATGCATGAGCGGGCCCCCCTGGATGTTGGGGAACACCGCGCTGTTGATCGGCTTCTCGAACTCGGCGTCGCTCAGGATCATCCCGCCGCGCGGCCCGCGCAGCGTCTTGTGCGTCGTCGTCGTGACGATCTGCGCATGGCCCACTGGCGTCGGGTGCTCCCCCGCCGCCACCAGTCCGGCGAAATGGGCCATGTCGACGATGAGCAGCGCGCCGACCTCGTCCGCGATCTTTCGCAGGCGCGGGAAATCGAAGAAGCGCGGATACGCGGTCGCGCCGGCAACGATGACCTTGGGCCGGCTCTCCTTCGCGAGGCGCTCGATCTCGTCGTAGTCGATGAGCTCGTCCTCGCGCCGTACGTGATACGCGACGACCTTGTAGAGCTTCGCCGAGAAGTTGACCGGCGAGCCGTGCGTGAGATGGCCGCCCTGGTCGAGCGCCAGCCCGAGCATCGTGTCGCCCGGCTGCATCACCGCCGCGTAGGCGGCCATGTTCGCCTGCGCACCGGCGTGCGGCTGCACGTTGACCGCGGCGGCACCGAACAGCGCCTTTGCGCGCTCGATGGCCAGACTCTCGGCGACATCCACCCACTCGCAGCCGCCGTAGTAACGCCGGCCGGGGTAGCCCTCGGCGTACTTGTTCGTAAGGACGCTGCCGACCGCCTCCATCACCGCGGGGCTGGTGTAGTTCTCGGAGGCGATGAGCTCGATCTTCTCGACCTGACGGCGCCGCTCGCCCTCGATGGCGGCGTAGATCTCGGGGTCTTCGCGCTCTAGATGACTCATACCTTTGTCGCCTCCATCGAATCGATCTGCTTTCGCCGGCGCTCGTGGCGTCCACCCTGGACCTTCGCGCCGAGATACGCATCAAGGATGCTCTTCGCGAGCTCGTCACCGATGACGCGCTCACCCATGGTCAGCAGATTCACGTCGACGTGCTCCACCGCATCGCGTGCCGACCATTCGTTGTCCACGACGCTCGCGCGGATCCCGGGGATCTTGTTCGCGGCGACGGCCGGCCCGATGCCCGAGCCACAGGTGAAGATGCCCCGCTCGACCTCGCCCCTCGCGAGCGCCTCGGCGAGCGCACGGACGATGAGCGGGTAGTCGTCCTCCGGGTCTGGCGGCGGTCCGTACTCCTTGACCTCGTGCCCCTTCTCGCGCAGGTGCTTCACCAGCGTGGCCTTCAGCGTCTGTCCGGCGTGGTCCGCCGCGACACCGATCTTCAAGCGACCTTCGCCGACGCGACCGCGCTCCGGATCTCCTCGGTCGAGATGGCGCCGACGCGAATGACCTTCACGTCGGGTGTGGTGCAGTCGACGATCGTCGAAGACAGCCCGCCTGTTGTCGGGCCGCCGTCGAGCACGAGCGCGATGCGCCCGTCGAGCTGTGCGATCACGTCCTGTGCCGTGCGCGCATCCGGCTGACCGGAACGGTTCGCGCTCGTCACCGGCAGCCCGCCACCGAACGCGGAGATGAGCCGCCGCGCCAGGGGGTGGTCGGGAACGCGGAACGCCAGGGTCCCACGGCGAGGCGCGACGAGCACGATCGTGAGCGGACCGGGCCAGAACCGGTCCGCGAGGGCACGCGCCGCGGGTGTGACCTGCGCGCTCGCCTCGAGGTTTGAAGCATCCGACAGGAGCACGGGGATCCGCTTCTCCTTCGGCCGGTCCTTCGCGACGTACAGCTTGCGCACGTGGTCGTGGCCGGCCGCGAGGCCGTAGACGGTGTCGGTCGGAAAGGCGACGAGCTCGCCACGGGAGAGTGCGGTCGCCGCCTCCTCCACTGCCCCCGGCGAATCCGCCGCGAGGAGGCGCGTCTTCATGCGAGGATGATAGGTCGATGAAGACGCCGCTGGACGGAGTGGCGCTGTTCAAAGAGCTGCCGGAGCCCGGACTCCAGATGCTCGCCGAACGCGGACGCCCGAAGCACTTCGCCGCCGGCGACGCGATCATGCGCCAGGGCGACCCCAGCGACGCGCTCCACGTGATCACGCGCGGGCGGGTTCGCGTCGAGCGCGACCAGCCAGGCGAGACACCGCTCGTTCTGGCCGAGCTCGGACCCGGAGACGTGATCGGTGAGATGGGACTGCTCGATGGCGGACCGCGCTCTGCGACCGTGACCGCGACCGAGAATACCGAGACGCTCGAGATCCACTCCGCCGTCATGGCTGTCGTCGTCATGCAGTACCCGCAGGTCGCGGCCGCGCTCCTACGCACGCTGAGTCGACGGCTGCGCAGCGCCGACGAGCTGGCCGACGCGCTCGCACGCCGTCCGCCGCGCTGACCGCGCCCCGCTGACGACGAGAGCGTCGATGCTCCGCCTCCGCCTGGTCGGCGACGAGTGGTTCGAGGATCCCGACGGCGACCTGCTGTCGCTGACGCAGGCGTGACGTCGCCGTGAAGGCGATCGATGTGCTCTTCGTCGACAAAGGCGGAGTTCTGATCGACAACGCGGAGGACCTGGCTCCGCAGTGGCGACGGCTGATCGGCGAGTTCCTGTCGCGACGGATCGGCGGGAGCGACCGCATCTGGGCCGACGCGAATGTTCCGGCGTTCGAAAGACAGCTGGAACGCTGGCGCGCGGAGATGGCCAAACGCGGCCCGGCCGATATCCGGGGGTTCTTCGCGAAGGACGCGCGTCTCTGGTTCCTCGACATGTGCGACGCCGCCGCCATCGCGCGGCCTCCGGATGATGAGGCGGAGCGGATCGCGGCCGAGACGGTCAACTACGTCAAAGCGCATCTCGATATCCGCCCGCCGCAGAAAGGTCTCCTGGCGCTGCGCGCACTGAAGCGTCGCGGCCTCGTGCTTCATATGGCGTCGGCCGACTCGCATGATGATCTCGTCGAGTTCCTCGAGCGGATCGGCGCACGCGATCTGTTCGACCGTGTCTACGGATCGGATCTCGTGCGCACGTGGAAGTCCGGGCCCGAGTACTACCGCGCGATCCTGAGCGACAGCGGCGTCGATGCCGATCGCGCCGCGGTCGTCGACGATTCGCCGGACGCGCTCTCGTGGGCGCGCCAGTCCGGCCTGCGCGTCTTCCAGGTCGTCCGCCGCGACGGCGAGGAATTCGACGATGCCGTAGCGCGAGCGTTCGGCGAGGTCGCGCGAGCGATCGGCTAACGCCGGGAGAGCCGCTCCGCGGGGATCGTCATTACATCCGCGATGCGCTCGACCGCCATGTCGGGCGGCGCACCGCCGGGTCTCTCGGCCGCGTAGTGCCCCTGCCGGACGTGGATGGTCGTCACTCGGTCACCGAGACCCGCCCGGGTGTGGGCCAGGAGCGCTGCCTTGTCGTCGATGTGCACGTAGTGATCGGCCGGGAAACGACGCTGCACCTCCGCGAGCTGGTCCTCCTTGTGCTCGTAGACGAGAACGTTCCCGCGCACGGCCAGCAGGATGCCGGCTCGGTCGATCTTCATCGGCTGGTACACGCGATCCCCGTCCGAGAGGATCACGGGCTCGCCGAGCCGCCAGAGGTGGGCGATCACGTCCAGGGCACGTGGATAGAGATAGCGCTCGAATGGCACATCGAGGACCGCGCGATCGACGTCGGTGACCCGGCTCACCTCCGGAAAGGTGCGGCGAAAGCGGCGCAGGGTCTCGGGATAGTCGACGACACCGTGTTCGTCACGGACCCTCTCGTAGAGCGACCAGAAGCGCGCGGCGCGATCCAGACCGACCAGCGTCCGGATCGCCTGCGCGACATCGGCCTTCGCCTGGTCGTTGTCCAGGAGCGTGTTGTCGACGTCGATGAGGAACGCGGTCGCCACCACGCGGAGCCTATCTCTCGGCCACCACCGCACGGTCGGCGCCCGCGAGGTCGCGCAGCACGCGCGTCTGGAGACCAGCGCCTTCGAGCGCCTCAAGGATCGCAGCCACTTGAGGCGGGTCGCATTCGAACAATGCCGCGCCGCGGAGCGCGAGCACGCGCGGCAGGTCGTCTACGCAGCGGCGGATCACGCTGAGTCCGTCCGGCCCGGCCACGACCGCAACGCGCGGCTCGAACGCGAGCGAGCTGCGCTCTCCCACCCACCGCTCTACCGACGCGTCCGGCAGGTACGGCAGGTTGGCGCACACGATATCGACCCGCTCCGTGATCGGCGCGAGCAGATCGCCCTGGCGGAACTCGACGCGGTCCGCGACGTGGTTCGCGAGCGCGTTGGATTCGGCGACGGCGAGCGCGTCGCGCGAGAGGTCGGTCGCGATGACGCGGACCTTGTGCTCGTGAGCCGCAATGGCCACGGCGACCGCTCCGGATCCGGTGCCCACGTCCACGACGGTCACGGCGCGCCCGGCGATCAGCTCGCGCGCCCCGTCGACGAGCACCTCGGTCTCCGGCCTCGGGATGAGCACCCGCGGGTCAACGTGAAAGCGAAGGCCGTAGAACTCCTTGAAGCCGCGCAGGTACGCCACCGGCTCGCCGCGGCTGCGCCGGTCGATAAGCTCCCCCAGTCGCGCGGCGTCCCCTTCCGAGAGCGCGCGCTCGGGATGGGCGAAAAGGGCTTCCTTCCCGACGCCGAGCACGTGCGCCAGGAGCACGTCGGCGTCGAGCGCGGCCGTGCTGGGATCGGGAGCGGACCGCAGGCGCGTCGTCGCCGCGGCACGCGCCTCGCCCCACGTCGGCATGACAGAAGTATCGTCGCGACGTGCGTCACGCTGGCTCCGAACGGATGATCGCGCCATGAGCGTCCACCACGAGAAGCTCTCGCTCACGAGCGAGAAGCGCGAGACGACCATCGATGTGACCGCGCGCGTGCGCGCCGCGGTCACGCGTTCGAAGGTCCGCGAGGGTATATGTGTGGTAAATGTTGCGCACACGACCGCGGCGGTCTTCGTCAACGAGAACGCCGACCCGGATGTCCAGCGTGATCTGTTGGTCCAGCTATCGAAGATCGTGCCGAAGGACGGCGACTACCGTCATGCGGAAGGAAATTCCGCCGCGCACATCAAAGCGGTGCTCGTTGGCAATGACGTGACGCTTTCGGTACACGATGGCGAGCTCGTGCTCGGCACGTGGCAGGGCGTGTACTTCGCGGAGTTCGATGGACCGCGCGAGAGGAGCGCGACCGTAACTGTCATCGGCGACTGAGCGTCGTACCATCTCCTGCGCCGTCACCGACGGTCAGGGGAGAGAGGGCGATCATCACACTCACCGTCGCGCGCGCGCCGGTCATCACCGTTCGCGATGTCGAGCACGCGCTGCGCACCGCGCTCTCGCGCGGTGGCGATTGGGCGGAGCTCTTCTGGGAACGGCACGAGACGCTGCAGCTGGTGCTCGACGACCAGCGCATCGAGGACGCGATCACCGGTGTCGATCAGGGCGCCGGCGTGCGAGTGGTCCACGGCGAGCAGACGGTGTACGCGAACGGCAACGTGACCGACGCGGACGACGTCATGGCCATCGCCGGTCGCGCGGCGCGCAGTGTGGCCGACGAATCGGGCCTCCACGAGAGCGCTCGGCTGGTGCCGGACGACCTTCCGCGACCACATTCGGTCGCGATCGACCCGCGGATCGTGCCCGTGGAGCGCAAAGTCGCGCTCCTGCGGCTCGCGAACATGGTCGCCCGGGCCCACGATCCGCGTGTCTCACAGGCGACGGTGTCGTACTCCGAGAGCGTGCAGGAGATCCTGGTCGCCAACAGCGACGGGGTCCACCGCACCGACACGCGGGTACGCGTCAACTTCGCGGTCCACGTCGTGGCGAAGGACGGGCCGGTGCTCGAGTCAGGCTTCGAGGCGGTACGTGGGACGCTCGGCTTCGAGATGCTCACCGACGACGCCGTGCGCGGCGCCGCGGAGATGGCCGCGCGCCGTGCGGTGCTCAACGTCGGTGCCCAGCCCGCGCCCGCCGGCACCTACACGGTCGTGCTGTCGAGCGAAGCCGGGGGGACGCTGATCCACGAATCGGTCGGCCACGGCCTGGAGGCGGATCTGAACCTCAAGGGCCTCTCCGTGTACTCGGGCCGCATCGGACAGAAGGTCGCGAGCGAGCTCATCACCGTGATCGACGACGGGCGCGATGCGGGCCAGCGCGGCACCTCGGCGATGGACGACGAGGCGACGCCCACGCAGCGGACCGTGCTCATCGAGAAGGGCGTCCTGAGGACGTACCTGTCGGACCGCAAGCACGCTGAGAAGCTCGGCATCCGCCGCAGCGGCAACGCGCGGCGCGAAAGCTTCAGACACCTGCCGATCTGCCGGATGACGAACACGATGATCGCGTCCGGCGATTCCGACCCCGACGAGATCGTGCGCTCGGTCAAGGACGGCATCTTCGTGAAGAAGATGGGCGGCGGCCAGGTCGACGTGGTGAGTGGCAACTTCGCCTTCGAGGTCACCGAGTGCTACCGCATCCGTGACGGCAAGCTCGCCGAGCCACTCCGCGGCGCGACGCTGGTCGGCCAGGGGCCGAAGCTGATGAGCGAGATCGACATGGTCGGCTGGGACCTTGGGTATTCAACGGGCACGTGCGGGAAGGATGGCCAGGGCGCGCCGGTCGCGGACGCGCAGCCGACGCTCCGCATCCCCTCGGTGGTCATCGGCGGCAAGATCCAGTGACGGCGAGGATGTCCAACGATGACGTCGTCGATCGGGCGCTCGAAGCGCTTCGCTCCGGCCGCGTCGCCAGCGCTGAGGTGTTGGTCCGCGACGCGCTCTCCGGATCGGTGGAGACCAAGGACGACGCGATCGATGTCGTGACGGCGCGCGGCGAGCGCGGACTGGGCGTGCGGGTGCTGGATGGGCAACGGATCGGCTTCGCGCACACGAGCGACCTCGCACTTCCGGGCATCGAGGCCTGCGTGGATCAGGCCCGCCGCATGGCGACGATCACCGAGCCCGACGAGGACATCCGCATCGCGGCGGCGCCGCTCGAGATGGTCGACCTCGATATCTACCACCCGGGCCTCGAGGATCGGCCGCTGGCCGACCGCGGCGCCATCGCGCTGGCGGTCGAGCAGGCGGCGCGCTCGCTGGACCCGCGCATCACGCACTTCCGCAAGACGAGCTACAGCGACGCGGAGGTGACGACGGTCATCGCGACGACGCACGGCGTGCGCGCGTCCTACCGCGAGAGCTTCTGCGGCGCGATGACCAGCGCGGTGGCGACGCAGAACGGCGAGCGGCAGATCGGGTATCACGGTGAGGGCACGCGGCGCCTGGCCGATCTCGATCCGGCGAGCATCGGAACGCGCGCCGCGCAGCGCGCGATCGAGAAGCTCGGAGCGAAGCCCTTCCCCACCCAGAAGCTTCCGATCGTGCTGGACCCGTGGATGGCGATGTCACTGCTGGGCGCGATCTCCCCGCTCTTCTCGGCCGACAACGTCCTCAAGGGCCGATCGCTGTTCGCGGGAAAGGTGGGCGAACGCGTCGCCAACGAACGCGTGACCATCGTCGACGACGCGCGACGGAAAGGCGGACTCCGCAGCGCACCGTTCGATGGCGAAGGCGTCGCGACCACGACGCGGACGCTCATCGAGCAGGGCGTCCTGCGCGGCTATCTGGTGAACCTGAAAACGTCTCGCAAGCTGGGCGCCGCTCCGACCGGGAATGCGCGCCGCGGATCGTACGCGTCGCCGAGCCGGATCGGACCGTCGAACTTCTACATCGAGGCGGGTACGGATGACCCGGCCACGGCCATCCGCGGCCTTGACCGCGCGCTCGCGGTGACCTCGCTTCTCAACCTCCACACCATCGATCCCGTCTCGGGCGAATTCTCACTCGGTGCGACCGGCACGTACCTCGAAAAGGGCGCGCCGATGCATCCCGTGCAGGGCATCACGATCGCGGGCAACCTGACGCACCTGCTGTCGTCGATCAGCGCGGTCGGCACCGATCTCACCTTCGGCTCGAGCGGCATCGGCAGCCCAACGCTGGTCATCGCCGAGCTGTCGGTGGGCGGCACGTGATGTCCTGGCAGTCGCTCCTGCATGACGACCCGGTCCCCTGGCTTCTCGAAAAGGGCGACCCGGCCGTGCGAGCCCTCACGCTGCGTCACGTCCTCGACCGCGGGCCACGCGACGCCGAGCTGCGCGAGGCAAGACAGGCCGCGATGAGCTCACCGCCGATATCGACGATCCTGAAGCGCCAGCGCCCCGAGGGAGCGTGGCCCGGCCCAGACCTCAAACAGTGGAATGCCTCGAAATACAAGGGCACGCACTGGTCCAACCTCCTCCTCGTCGAATATGGGGCCGACCCGAGCGATCCACGGGTCCGCCGCGGCGCGCGCTGGATCCTCGACGCACTGGGGGACCCGAGGGCCTCTGGCCTGGAGTGGATATTCGGTCGTGATCACGGCGTCTCCTGCTTCGCGGGTAGCGTCGTCCGCTACGTCGCAGCCGCGGGGTACGGAACGGATCCGCGGCTCGTGCCGCTCGTGCAGCGTCTGCTGCGCGAGTCCAAGAAGTACGACGCGGCGTGCTACATCAACGGCGAGCAGCCCTGCGCGTGGGGCTACGCGCGTCTGGTCTGGGGGCTCGCCGCGCTGCCCGAGGCGGCGCGCACGCGCGAGGTCGAACGCACGCTCCACCGCGGTGTCGAGTTCCTGCTGTCGTATCGCATGACGCGCGGCGCGTACCCGACCGCAACGGAACCGAGCTATCTCTGGCGCCAGATCTCGTTCCCGCTCTTCTTTCAGGCCGACATCCTGTTCGTGCTGCGTGCGATCGACGCCGCCGGCGCGATCGACGATCCGCGCGCGCAGATCGCGATCGCCTGGCTCCTGTCGCGTCAGGACTCGCACGGGCGGTGGGCCGGCCGTTCGCCGTACGCCGACCGCATGGCCTCGAAGGTCAACGCCAGCAAGTGGGCAACGCTCCACGCGCTCACCGTCCTCAAGCACGCCTTCCCTGAGAACGGAGCCTGACTGCCATACGTGTTACCATACGTCCGATGGTGAAGACGACGGTGTACCTCACGGAGGACTTGAAACGAAAGCTCGGCGCGCTCGCTCGGCGACGCCGGACCTCCGAGGCACGCCTCATCCGCGAAGGGCTTGAGCAACTCGTACGCGACGAGTCGCCGGGGCATCCACCGTTCCCCCTCTTCAACAGTGGCAAGCCGGACCTGTGGCGACACCCTGACGAGGAGCTGCTCAAGGGTTTCGGCGAGCGGTGATCGTCGTTGACTCGAGCGCGCTGCTCGCGGGAATGGACGCGGCTGACCCGGAGCACGAACGTGTCCGCTCCGTGACGGAGAAAGATTCTGGGCCGTTCCTTCTGTCGCCATTCGTCGCCGCAGAAGTCGACTACATGCTCGCGACACGCGCGGGTGTCTCCGAAGAGCTCGCATTTCTTCGGACCGTTGCCGACGGCGCGCTGACTCTCCATTCTTTCAACGCCGATGACATCGCGGCTATGGCGGACATCGTCGACCGCTACCGCGACCTTCGAATCGGTCTCGCTGATGCTTCGTTGGTCGTGCTCGCGGATCGCGCGGACACTCGTCGCATCCTGACGCTGGACGAGCGCCACTTTCGGGCCCTCAGACCGCTTCGCGGCCGGTCGTTCACGATCCTTCCCGCCGACGCCTGAGCGTGGCACCGCGCAAGCGCATCCTCAAGGACATCCCGCCCCTGCGTTTCGGTGAGGGGCGCGAGTGCACGCTGCCCGCGTGCGTTGCGGTCGCGACCGGACAGGAATACGACTGGGTGATGGGTGCGTCGGGCGCCGCGTTCACGACCGCGATCGACGTCGACGCGTGGGATCCGATCGCCGCGGCGCCACTCGACGACGCAACGCTCGAGCGCGCCGCGCGCGGGACCGGCACGCGCGCTGATCCCGTTTCGCCGCCGTTCGACGACGAGATGAAGGCGCTCGTGGTCGACCGCATCCTCGAAGCGCTCGAGGCAAAGCTGCCGCCGCTCGCACGGGGTCTGGTGGGTCCGTCTGAGTACGGCCTCGTCGTCGGCTGCGATGAGGAAGCGCCGACGTTCTACGCACGGACGTACTTCGATAAGAAGGAGCAGCCCACCAAGCTGGACTGGTCCGCGTTCGACAAGGACGGCCACATCGTCTTCCTGGACCGCGCCGGCGCGGCAGACCGCGCGGGCGTCGCGCGGGACGCCGTCGACGGAGCGGCCGCGTCCGCGGAAGCGAGCAGTCGCGCGATCGAGACCTGGATCACCGCGCTGCGCGACGAAGAGCGCTGGACCGACAAGCGGCACGCCGGCGCCGCCGCGTTCGGCGACCACGCGATGCGCACGCTCCTCGCGGACAAGCGACGGGCAGCCGCGAGCTTCCTTCGGACCACACGCACGTTATTCGCCGGCTCGCCCGGCGCCGATCTGTTGCGGGCCGCCGAGTCGTACGGGTACGTCGCGGACGCGGCCAAGAAGGTCGGCATCGGGCCGTTCGACGCGTCGGTCGCGATGCGTTTCCTCGACTCAGGACACCGAAAGTCATGGGCGAAGCAGCTCGAGGCGGCGCTCGGGCACGAGCGTGAGGCGCACGACGCGATGCGCGCGGCGCGCGCCGGCATGCGGTGAACGACCTCGCGGCCGCGGCCCTTCTCGGCCTCGTGCAGGGGCTCACCGAATTCCTGCCGGTCAGCTCGACCGCGCATCTGTTGCTGCTGGGTGAGGCGCTTGGCCTCGATCCGGAGCGCTTCGGCCTGTCGTTCACCGTCGCGCTCCATATCGGGACTGCGCTCGCGGTGCTGCTCTACTTCGCGCGGACCTGGCTCGGCCTCATCCAGGACGTCGTCGCGCTGCGTCTTCGTCTGCCGCTCCTGATCGCGGTCGGCACCGTCCCGGCGGTCCTCGCGGGCCTCGCCTTTCAGTCCTCGATCGAGGGCGGCCTTCGGAGCCCCGCGTACGTCGCGGCCTTCCTGATCGTCGGGTCGCTCGTCTTCGTCGCGGCGGAGCGCTTCACCATCGCGCGCCGCCCGTTGGCTTCGCTCACCTTCGTCGATGCGCTCGTCATGGGCGTGGCTCAGGCGATCGCGCTCTTGCCGGGCATCAGCCGCTCGGGCATCACGATCTCCGGTGGTCTGATCCAGGGCGTGCGTCGTTCCGACGCCACGCACTTCAGCTTCCTCCTCGCGACGCCGGTGATCTTCGGCGCGGTCGCGAAGACGTTCCTCGACGCGAGCAAGGCAGCGGAGCTGTTCGCGACACCGGACGTGCTCGTCGTCGGGTTCGGCGCTTCGTTCATCTCAGGCATCGCCGCGGTCGCGTTCCTGGTGCGCTTCCTTCGCACGCACACGCTCATCTGGTTCGTTCCCTACCGCCTAATCGTCGCCGCGTTCGCGATCGCTCTGGCGCTCTCGGGCAGGTAGCGCCGCGGTAGTCTGGTCGCGTGGACCGGCGGTCTTTCCTCAAGGGTTCGGCGGCTTCCCTCGCGCTCATCGCGACCACGGGCGTCGCGAGCGTGGCCTCTCGCGGCGACCACGCGATCCGCAGCGGACGTGTCCTCAGTGACCCGTCCCGTGAGATCGCGGATCTCGCTCGGGAAGGCAACGGCGCCCGGCCGTGGTTCGCCCCCCTCACCGCGCGGCAGGCCTACGTCAGCGAGCTCCTGGCCGCGGGTCTGACCAACGCGAAGATCGCAACGCGTCTGGGCATCTCCGAACGGACGGCTGACGCTCATGTTCAGAACATCTTCAGGAAGCTGCAGCTGCACCAACGAAAGCAGGTCGCAGATTGGGTGAGACGCTCGCGGCCGTGATCTTCGCGGCCCGCCGCCCCGCATGCGCGTGGGCCACATGGCACTCTATGCCGCATGGACCTCGGTCTTACGGGAAAGACGGCGCTCGTCGCCGCGGCGTCGAAGGGTCTGGGCCGCGCGATAGCCGAGGAGTTCGCGCGCGAGGGCGCGAAGGTCGCGATGTGCAGCCGGGAGGAGTCGGCGATCACCGCGGCGGCTGAGGACATCCGGCGCAAGACCGGGAACAAGGACGTCCTGCCGATCGCCGCGGACCTCGCGACGAACGAGGGCTGCGAGGCGTTCGTGCAGAACGCTCTCGGCGCGTTCGGCACGCTCGACATCCTCATCGTGAACGCCGGTGGCCCGCCCCCCGGTCGATTCGACGACCTCGACGACGCGGCGTGGCACAAGGCGGTCGATCTCACGCTCTTCTCGGCTGTGCGTCTTACGCGTCTTGCGCTGCCGCACATGAGAAAGCAGAAGAGCGGTTCGATCGTGTACTCGACGTCGACGTCCGTTCGGCAGCCGACGCAGTACCTCAACCTGATCCTGTCGAACGCGATCCGCGCGGCGGTGCACGGCATGCTCAAGACGCTCTCGGCCGACGTGGCGAAGGAAGGCATCCGCGTGAATGCCGTGCAGCCGGGGCGCATCGCCACCGATCGGCTCGTCCAGCTCGACACTGACACGGCGAAGCGCCAGAACACGACACCGGAAGCGGTCCGCAAGAGCTACGAGGAAACGGTCATCCCGATGGGCCGCTACGGCGACCCAGCCGAGTACGCGTCCGCGGTCGTGTTCCTCGCTTCGCCGAAAGCCTCGTACATCACCGGCGTCTCGCTCCAAGTGGACGGCGGAATGCTCAAGAGCATGTTCTAGAAGTGATCGTCCGCGATCGGCTGCGGCCGGCCGTCTTCAGGCTTCCGATCGAGAAGATCCGCGCGGGCTACAAGAGCGATATCTACTTCGCGCGCACCAAGCTGATCCTCGAGAGGGACAAGCGGCACGACCGCGTGACGATGCAGATCTTCCAGAAGCATCCCGACGCTGTGATCGTCGGTACAGACCAGGTCCTCGCGCTCCTTCACGTGGGCGCGGGCCGCTACCGCGAGCGCGTGCGCGCGGAGAAAGTGTTCGCGCGCTACCTCGAGGCAGAGCGCCGGCTGTACGCGCGCTGGCTCGCGCTCCCAAGGCAGACGTGGAAGGACTACGAGCCGATAGCCCGCGAGGTCTTCGAGCTGTCGCACGAGCTCGCGACGCTGTGGGAGCCGGGCTGGCAGGACCTGAAGGTGCGTTCGCTCTACGACGGCGAGCTCGCGCAGCCGAGCGAGCCGGTGATGCATATCGAGGGCGAGTACGCGTCGTTCGCACATCTCGAGACGCTCTACCTCGGCGCGCTGGCCGAGGGCTCGCGCGTCGCGACCAACACGCGGGAGGTGGTCACGGCCGCGAACGGCAAGCCGGTGATCATGTTCGGAGCGCGCCACGAGGGTCACGAGGCGCAGGCGGGCTCAGGCTATGGCGCGTATGTCGGCGGCGCCGTCGCGGTGTCGACCGACGAGCAGGGTGAGTGGTGGGGCTCGAAGGGCCTGGGCACGGTGCCGCACGCTCTCATCGCGGCCTATGGCGGCGACACGACGGTCGCGACCCTCAAGTTCGACGAGTACGTGAATCGCGCGACGGACGGTGTGGGACATCTCACCGCGCAGGGCACGCCCGAGGGTCACGTGAACGTCACCGCCCTCGTCGACTTTCGCAACGACGTGGTGAATACGTCGCTCGGCGTCGCGCACGCGCTCGGGCAGCGGCTGTGGGGCGTGCGCGTCGACACCAGCGAGTCACTGGTGGACCTTTCGATCGTTCGCGAGCTTCAGGAGAGAGAGGGCGTCGCCGGCACGAGCGACGTGCGCGGAGTCACGCCACGCCTGATCGAGCTGCTGCGCGCCGCCCTCGACGAGGCGGGTTACCGGCACGTGCGCATCGTCGCGTCCGGCGGCTTCGACGCGGAGAAGATCAGGCGGTTCGAGGCGCTTGGCGTGCCGGTCGACGTGTACGGCGTGGGCTCGGCGCTCGTGCACGGCACGGGCTTCGACCACACCGCGGACATCGTCCGCCTCAACGGCAAAGACCTCGCGAAGACGGGTCGGCGCTACATCGAGTCGGATCGGCTTCATCCGGTGGAGTGGAAAGCGCTGGTGGAAGAAGCCGATTGGGTCTCACAGAGCTCCTAGTCCTCATCGTCGGCCTCGCCGTCGCGGGCCTGGCCAAGGGCACCAGTGGCATGGGCCTGCCGCTCATCGCGACGCCGATCCTCGCCGGCGTCTTCGGTCCACGGATGGCCGTCGCGATCGTGACCATCCCGATCCTGGCGTCGAACTCCCTGCTGCTGATCCAGGGCTTCCGTCAGCGCGACCTGCTCCGCGGCATCGCTCCGCTCTTCGTCGCCTCGGCGATCGGCACCGCGCTCGGCACGCTGCTTCTCGCGAGTCTCGACCAGCGGACGTTCGCGATCCTCATCACTCTCATGGTCGTGGTGTTCCTCGCACGCGGCGACCGCCTCCTGGGCGACGATCCAGCGGCGCTCCGCGCACGGATCCTTGGTCCGCTCGTCTGCTTCGTCGGTGGCGTGCTGCAGGGCACCACCTCGATCGCGAGCCCTCTCGTCGGTTCGTACTTCCACGCCCAGCGGCTGAGCGCGTCGGCCTTCGTGTTCACACTCGCGGCGATCTTCGAGCTGAACTCGATCGTCCAGGTGATCGGCTACTCGCTACAGGGTCTGTTCACGCCGGAGGTCGTCGCCCTGGGGCTGCTCGGCCTGGTACCGACGCTGCTCGCGCTGGCGGTCGGGATCGCACTGCGCGGGCGACTGGACCCCCGGCGATTCCGCCAGCTCATCGTCGTGCTGATCGTTCTGTCGGTGATCAACCTGAACTGGCGTACGTTCGCCGGGTAGCCAGCGCGCCTAAGCGGACGCGAGCGCTTCAGCCGCGATCTTGATCGCGAAGGCCACCAGGATCGCGCTGCTCAGCAGCCTCGTCGCCAGCTCGATGCGCGGCGTAAGCCGCGCGTGAAGGGCGGCGCCGATCGCCGCGAGAACGGTCTGCCACGACAGCGACGCGAGGACGGCGCCGACGACAAAGAGAACGCGCGCGCCAAGATCCTCCGCGATCTCAGGTAGGCCGATCGCGAGCGATACGAAGTACACGACCGTCGCCGGGTTCAGCAGCGTGAGGCCGAGGAAGAGCAGATACACGCGCACCGTGGAGGTCGGTCCCCGCGGCTCGGCGTCGAGCTGAACGCGACGGAGGCGCACCAGCCCACGAAGCGCCAGCGCCACTAGGGCCGCGGCCGCGGCGAGTCGGAGCGGAAGGAGCGCGGAGGCGATCGCGCCGGTGACCGCGGCCCCGACGACGAGGGCGGTGGACGCGAAGACGAGGTCGGCGGTGGCCGCGCCGGCGCCCGCGGCCGCGGCATGGCGAAAACCGCGCCGGAGACCGGTGCGGAGGATGAGCAGCGCGATCGGACCGACCGGAATGGCGATGCCGTAGCCCGCGGCGGCGCCGACGAGGAAGGCTGAGAGCATCGGCAGAGCATCGCCAGTGGCGGCCTAGCATTCAAGCGATGGAGGTCGAGCGCGACGTGCACGCCCTGCGCCTCATCGGCGTGAACGCCTTCCTCATCATGGGCGACGAGCTCACGCTCATCGACGCGGGCCATCGCGGTTCGGGCGTCATGTTGCGCCGCCACCTTGGTGCGCTCGGGCGCGACCTCAGCGACATCAAGCGGATCGTCTGCACGCACGGGCATCCCGATCACATCGGCGGGGTGCAGGAGGTGGCTCGCGCTTCGGGTGCGAAGGTGCTGATGCATCCCGCCGACATGGAGCGCCTCCGCATCCGCTTTCGTGAGGTGATCAGCGGGCGGC
>Ga0075421_100004398_pt1 | contig 17028 bp, 10 predicted proteins | sample SoiMetdeltSBSDD5_FD_75292 | JGI IMG/M metagenome (GOLD analysis project Ga0075421, IMG submission 75292) | Bulk soil microbial communities from a Populus tree surrounding site in Tennessee, USA - Soil MetaG P. deltoides SBSDD5 | ecosystem: Environmental > Terrestrial > Soil > Tree plantation...
GACCGGCGAGCCACTCCGCGCCCTTTGCCCCCTCGTCGAGCCGCGCCATCCGCCCAGCGCTCGTCTGGAAGGAGAGTCGTAGCGGCCGCTCGACCGTGATGCGCTGGTAGCCGAAGGCCTCGTTGATGAAGATCTTGACCTCCGGCCCTTCCCCGAACCCATGGTAGAGGCGAGTAAGCTGGTCCACGTGCTCGGCGGATAGTGCCTTCCGCTTGTCTCCCAGCGACCTGCGCATCTTCTGGAAAAAGCCGATGCCGTTCACGAGCTGCACTTTGCCGCGGCGGTGTGGTGCCTTGCGGTTGGTCACCACCCAGACGTAGGTGTTGATCCCGGTGTTGTAGAACATCTGGTCGGGCAGGGCGATGATCGCCTCGAGCAGGTCGTTCTCCAGCAGGTGGCGGCGGATCTCACTCTCGCCCGAGCCGGCGGCACCGGTGAAAAGCGGCGAGCCATTGAAGACGATCGCCAACCGCGAACCGCCTTCCTCGGACCGCTTCATCTTCGAAAGCATGTGCAGCAGGAAGAGCAGCGAGCCGTCGTTCTTGCGCGGCAGCCCGGGCCCGAAGCGGCCGGCGTGCCCGCGCCTCTCGTGCTCGTCGCGCACCGCCTTCTCCGCCTTCGTCCAGTCGACGCCGAAGGGTGGATTGGAGAGCAGGTAGTCGACTCGCAGCTCGGGCAGCTTGTCTTCGGAGAAGGAGTTGCCGAAGACGATGTTGTCGGCCTCCTGCCCCTTGATCATCATGTCGGCCTTGCAGATCGCGTAGGACTCGCCGTTGATCTCCTGCCCGAAGGCCTCGAGGCGCGCATCTGGGTTGTGCTCGAGGAGGTACTCCTGCGCGACCGAGAGCATTCCGCCGGTGCCGCAAGCGGGGTCGTAGAGGGTGCGCACCACACCGGGCCGGCGCAGTCCGTCGTCGTCCTCGATGAAGAGCAGGCCGACCATCAGACGGATCACCTCGCGCGGGGTGAAGTGCTCGCCGGCGGTCTCGTTCGATTGCTCGGAGAACTTGCGGATCAGCTCCTCGAAGATGTAACCCATCTCGCGGTTGGTGACCCGGGCCGGGTGCAGGTCGACTGCAGCGAACTTCTGGGCGACGAGGAAGAGCAAGTTCGCGCGATCGAGCCGTTCGATCTGCTGCTCGAAGCGGAAGTGTTCGACGACGTCGCGGAGGTTGGCCGAGAACCCATTCACGTACCCCAGAAGGTTCTTCGCGACGTGTGTCGGGTCGTCGAGCAGCGTCCGGAAGTCGAGCTTCGAGGTGTTGTAGAAGATCTGCCCCGCCGCCCTGCGCAGCATTCGCTCGCGCAGCGCAGGCGGCGAGTCAGCATGCTTCGCGGCCGCGGCCCGCACCTTCTCCCGGGTCGGCTCGAGCACCTGGTCGAGCCGACGGAGCACGGTGAAGGGCAGGATCACCCTGCCGTATTCGGACTGCTTGTAGTCGCCGCGGAGCAGGTCGGCGACCGACCACAGGAAGGAGATCTTCTCCCCGAATCGCTGCATCGCGGCCCTCGCGTCGCCTTACCCTTGGTGAGTTGAGCCGGGGCGCGGAACCTCGACCCTCGATGGCGCGCCCGATCCGATCGTGGGTGCGGAGTGGCCGGCCTGTCGGCCTGCTCACCCCAATGCGGATCTGCTCCCAGATAACTGCGGCATCGTAGCAAAGCCCTCTCGAGCTACCTTGCCGCCTCAGCGCCAAGTTCTACGCCGTGGGCCCACCTCTCCCTCGGGCTGCCGAGCGCCCGAAACGCATCGAGGGACAGGGCGAGATCCAGCGGACTGCCGTCCCAACTCGGAAACCCGGCCGCCGGATCGATGCCGGTGCCATCGGTCTCGAGCCGCGCCAGCAGTGTCTCGACGCCTAAAGCGGCAAGACCGGGCAGCGGCGGCGCGGGCAGTAGCACGCGACCATCGGGTCGGGTGAATCTCAGCTCTCCGTCCACCAGAACCTCCACGCGGACTCCCTCTTCGTGCACCGCACGGTGGTGCCGCCGGCATAGAAGAACGAGGTTCCCGAGCCTGGTCGCACCGCCATCCGCCCAGTGCTCGACGTGGTGGGCGTCACAGAGCCGGAGACCGCAGCCGGGGAAGCGACAGCCGCGGTCTCGATGCTCGAGAGCGCGACGGAGGGCGGGAGAGATGGTCCGCCTCCGCCTGCCGACATCGAGAACGGCACCCTCCCCGTCGTGCACCATCACCACCCTGGCGCAATCGCACCCCAGGCGCCGTGACGTTTCCGCAGAAACGCCCGTGCCCTCTTCGAACGCCGCATGCCCCGTCCCGCCCTCGACGAGAGCCTGGCTGTCTACGTGCACGACGACCTGATACCGATCGCCGCGGGAGCCCGGGTCGAGGCCGCCGGCGAGCGCGCTCTCGGCAACCAAGCCGAGCGCGTCGGCCCGCCGCTGCTCCGCCGAGTCGCTTTCGGCCATCTCGACACTGGCGCTGGCGGCGAGGAGCTGGGCCGCGGCGTCCAGTGCTCTGCGAAGGACGGCTCCGGCTTCCGGGTCTAGCCGGGCGTGGATCACGACCATGCCGTCCTCGTCGCCGTGGATATGCAGATAGCGACCGGCGTGGCGCCGCCGTTCCTCCTCCGCTTCGGCGAGACGGTCGACACGTCGCCACGCCCGGACCAACTTCTCGACATGCGCCGCCGTGCCGGCCTTGGCGAAGACGAGGAGCTCCTCCTCGTTGGCCGCCGACGCCACTCGGCTCAACGCGCGTACCTTCGAGAACGAGAGCTCGCCGCGCTCCATCGCTGCGGAGAGGAGTGGCAGGTCGGCCAGGGCCCGGGCGACGCGAACCTTCTCGCGGGCGGCTCCGAGGTCGAGCCCGGTTCGCCAGTTGAGCCAGTGAGCACACGAGCGGAACCCCGTGTTCCAGCCACCGCGCTCGTCGAAGGCGCGGATCATCACGAGCAGCTGGTAGGTCGCCGCCTGGATCTGCGCCGACAGCTCGGCGATCTCCTCGCCGAGTGCATCGAGGTCGCGCATCCGCGGAGGTCCAGGTCCTCTCTCGACGATAGAGGAGAGTGGTGAAACGCGCTCGCCCATGGTCACCTCCTGCTGCGACCGCATCCTAAGCCCAGGAATTTCGGGCCCTTCGCGAGCCCACCGCGACCCGATCGAAGCCGATCGCACGTCTTTGGCGCAACGAGGTGAGATCGTGGCGCCGCGACCTCGTCGCGGGCGCTTGCCGCGCGAATGTCGGGCACCCACAGCTTTGCCGAACGAATCTCGAGAAAACCCTGTCAAGGGGTTCGGTGTGACAATCACGCGTGCCTTGGAGGGAGTCGACGAGCGGAGCTCGCGAAGACTGCAGGCGCGACGAACGCGCCGTGATCGGCGAGCGTCGCCAGGTCCGTGGCGAGCCTTGATCTCTTCGACAGTTGCCGCCTTGTCGTCGCCGGAGCAGCGGGGCGTGTGGAAAACGCGGAGCGTTTTCCAAGCGGCTGTGGGGAGGCCGTCTGCGGGCTCTCCACAGCCGCGGCACGATCCGCTGCTCTCCGAGACCGCGGGCACGCCCTTTGACCCAGCCCGACGCTCCCCCTAAGCTAGCGGCGAAGGCGGGAACCAGTCGATGGGTGAGGACGGGCCGGACAGCGATCCGCGGGTCGACGAGGTGACGGCGCTGCTATTGCGCTGGCAGGGAGGGGACCGCGATGCCCTCGACCGCCTGCTGCCGCTCGTCTACGACCAGCTCCACCGGCTCGCCGACCGCCAGCTGCGCCGCGAGCGGCCGGGGCACACGCTGCAACCGACGGCGGTGGTCCACGAGATCTACCTGCGCCTCGTCGACCAGCGGCGCACCAACTGGCAGAGCCGCGCGCAGTTCTTCGCCGTCGCCGCCGGCATGATGCGCCGCGTGCTGGTCGACCACGCGCGGGGGCGCCGGGCGGCGAAGCGCGGCGGCCTGGCGCCCCACCTCGCGCTAGAGGACGTCGACGCCGGGATCGACCCGCCGAGCGTCGACCTCGTCGACCTCGACGAGGCCCTCGGCAAGCTGGAGCTGCTCGACGCCGACCAGGCGCGCATCGTCGAGCTGCGCTTCTTCGGCGGTCTGACCGTCGAGGAAACCGCCGAGGTCGTGCAGTCCTCGCCGGCCACCGTGAAGCGCGACTGGCACTCTGCCAAGGCGTGGCTCTTCCGGGAGCTGGGCGGCGCCGGCGCCCCGCCGTGACGCAAAAGGCGTGATTCGACCGTCGTGACCCCTGAGCAGTGGCGGCGGGTCCGCGTCCTCTTCGACGTCGCCGGCCAGATGCCGGTACGCCAGCGCACGGCCTTTCTGCGCAACGCCTGCGCGGAGGAGCCGGTGCTTCGCCGCGAGGTGGAGTCGCTCCTGCGCGCCGCCGGCGAGGCGGGCGACTTCATGGAGGCCGGGGCGCTGCGCGAGGTCACCTGGCCCCACCCCTCCTCCGCCCCACCGGGACCGCCCGACCGCACCCACATCGGCCCCTACCAGGTGGTGCGCGAGCTCGGCCGCGGCGGCATGGGAGCGGTCTACCTCGCCCGGCGCTGCGACGGCGCCTTCGAGCAGGAGGTGGCGATCAAGCTGGTGCGGCCCGGGATGGCCGACGAGCTGGTGCTGCGCCGCTTCCTCGCCGAGCGGCAGATCCTCGCCGGGCTCGCGCACCCCTACATCGCCCGCCTCTACGACGGCGGCACCACCGACGACGGCTTGCCCTACTTCGTCATGGAGCACATCGAGGGCGAGGACCTCCTCACCTCCAGCGACCGGAGGAAGCTTTCGACGGCTGACCGGGTGCGGCTCTTCGAGAAGGTCTGCGCCGCCGTCCACTACGCGCACCAGCGGCTGGTGGTCCACCGCGACCTGAAGCCGTCGAACATCCTCGTCACCGCCGACGGCACGCCGAAGCTGCTCGACTTCGGCGTCGCCAGGCTGCTGCAGCCCGACTCTCCCGAGCGTGGCGACCTCACGGTCGTCGGCGCGCGGGCGATGACGCCCGAATACGCGAGCCCCGAGCAGGTGCGCGGCGAGCCGGTGACGACGGCCAGCGACGTCTACTCGCTGGGGGTCGTCCTCTACGAGCTGCTTTCGGGTCGGCGGCCCTACGTCATCGCCTCGCGCCGCGCCGAAGACGTCGAGCGCGTCGTCTGCGACACCATGCCGCCGCGGCCGAGCACGGCGGTGAGTCGCGGCGAGCCGGCGACGGGCGATACCGGCGCGAAAGCCACCGCGGAGGCGATCAGCGCCACCCGCGACGGCACGCCGGCCCGGCTGCGCCGCAGCCTCTCCGGCGACCTCGACACCATCGTCCTCGCGGCGTTGCGCAAGGAGCCCGAGCGGCGCTACTCCTCCGTCGAGAAGCTGGCAGACGACCTGGGTCGCCACCTCGCGGGGCGCCCGGTGTCGGCGCGACCGGACACCTTCGCATACCGCGCCGGCAAGCTGCTGCGCCGGCACCTGCTCGCCGCCATCGCCACCACGCTGGTGGTCGCCGGGATCGCCGTCCTCGTCGCCTTCTACACCGTCCGCCTGGCCCGCGAGCGCGACCGCGCGCGGCGCGAGGCGGAGAAGGCGCAGCGCGTTTCGGCCTTCCTCACGACCCTCTTCGAGCTCACCGACCTCGACCGCACCAAGGGGGTCAAGCTCTCCGTGCGCGACCTCGTCGACCGCGGAGCCGGCAACCTCGAGCGCGACCTCGCCGGCGAGCCCGAGGTGGCGGCGACGATGATGGCGCTCATCGGCGACGTGTACAGCCAGCTCGAGCTGAAGGAACAAGCGCTGCCGCTCCTCCAGGGGGCGCTCGCCAACCTCCGGCGGCTCTACGGCGATGCCGACCCTCGCACCGCCGGCGCCGAGCGCAACCTCGCGCACCTCTACCTCAACATGGAGGAGCCGCAGCGGGCGGTGCCTCTCCTACGGCATGCGCTCGCCGTCGAGGAGGGACTCCCCGGAGCGGGCCTGCGGGTAGCCAAGAGCCTCTCCCTGCTCGGCCTCGCCCAGAAGGCTCTCGGCGACTACGCGGCGGCGGACGGCGCGCTCGAGCGCGCCGCGGTTCTGCAGGAGGAGGCCGGAGCGCCGGCCGAGCTCGATCTCGCGGTCACGCTGGTGACCCGCGGCCACCTGCTACTCAGCATCGACGAGCCGGCACGCGCGCTGCCGCTGTTCCGTCGCGCGCTCGCCGTGCGCGAGCGCCGCCTCGGCCGCGACAGCCCGGCGGCCGCCGGGGCGCTGCTCGACGTCGGCGCCGCCCAGCGCGAGCTCGGCGCGCTCGATGCTGCCATCGCGGCCGACGAGCGGGTGCTGGCCATTGCCGAAAGCGTCTTCGGCGAGGACCGCAGCATGGCCGCCTACGCTCACGGGGAGCTGGGGCTGGCGCACGCCGCGAAGGGGAACGTGGCGGAAGCGCGGGAGCTCTTCCGCCGCGCCCTGGGGGAGTTCACCGTTCTCACCGGACCGGACTCGCACGCCGTGCTGGTCTATCGCCGCGGCCTCGGGCAGATGCTGGTGGCGGCGGGAGAGCTGAGAGAGGGCGCCGCCGAGCTCGAGAGGGTGCTCGCCGGGGCCGAGCGCACGCTGGGGCCGGACCACCCGCGCGTGGCTCAGGCGCTGTTCGACGTCGCGAACGCGAAGCTGGCGCTCGGTGACCGCCAAGGCGTCGAGGCGTCGATGCGCCGTGGGCTCGCCATCCTGCGTCGCGAGCTGCGCCCCGACAGCGTGCGTCTAGGGATGGGTCTCGCGAGCCTCGGCGGCATGTTGTGCGGGGACGGGCGCCGGGACGAGGGGGAGCCGCTCCTGCAGGAGGCGCTGGCGGTGCTGACCGGTACGCGAGCCGCCGGTCGCCGCGAGGCGGTCGCGGCACAGCGTGCGCTCGCGGCCTGCGGCAGCGGCGGCGCCGCCGAAGGCGGCGGCTGATCGCCGCGAGCATCGAGGCGCGGTCGGCACAAGGCCCCGGCGCGACGGCAGCGCAGCGAACGCGCGCAGCCGTGGCTCCGCGAGGTCAGCATACGGCCACCACGCGCGGCGAGAGCTCGATCGGTTCGGCGTCGAGCGACAGTCGCGAGGGGAAGACGAAGGGCGACTCGCCGCCGAGGTCGAGCTCGACGCGGTTGCGGCCGCGTGCCTTGGCCCGGTAGAGAGCCGAGTCGGCGCGCTGCACGAGCGTTTCCCAGGCGTCCGCGGACGCCGCATGCGTCACGGCGACGCCCAGGCTGATGGTCACCGAGAGCTGCCCGCCGTCGACGGTGAACGGCCGGCAGTTGACGGCGAGGCGGACGCGCTCCGCCGCTTCCGCCGCCGTCCGCTCGTCGGCGGATGGCAGCACCAGGAGGATCTCCTCGCCGCCCCAGCGGGCGATGCTATCGCCGCCGCGGACGCATGCCCGCAGCCGGGCGGCGAGCTCGACGAGCACCTGGTCGCCGACGTGGTGACCCCAGGTGTCGTTGATCGACTTGAAGTGATCGACGTCGGCGAGCACGAGGGCGAGGGGTTCATCCGCGCGCTCCACGCGGGAGAGATCGCGACACAGGGAGGCGATCGCCGCACGGCGGTTCCAGAGCCCGGTGAGGTGGTCGTGCGACGCCTCCTGCGCGAGCTGCTCCCGCGTGGCGATGAGCTGGCCCTGCAGCGCAAGGATGCGCATCGCCACCACCAGCCGCGCTTCGAGCTGCGTCCAGTCGCAGGGCTTGGCGAGGTAGTCGTCCACACCGGCCTGCAGGCCGGCGGCGTAGTCGGCCTTCTCGCCACGCCCACTCAGCAGGATCACGTAGGTGTAGCGGTCGGCCTGCCCCAGGCGAAGCCGGCGACAGACGTCGAGGCCGTCGTGGCGGGGCATGACCCAGTCGAGGATGGCGATCGGCGGCGGGTGGTCGCCCTGCAGGAGCTGCAACGCGGTTTCGCCGTCGGCCACCGCTGCGACCCGGTGCCCCCAGCTAACCAGGCGACGCTCGAGCGCGGTGCGGCAGACGGCATCGTCGTCGGCGATCAGGATGGTCGGATACACGGCAGGTCTCCTCGCTCGGTTGAGGGCCCGGCACTCGGGCCCGTCGGTCAGGAGAGCAAAGCCGGAGCCAGAACGGCGCATCGCGTCCAACGCTCGTCCCGGCACCCGGCAGCTCGCGCAGAACCGCCTCGATCGTCGAGACTTGCGGGCGCCGGCAGTGGCTGCGACGGGTGTCGCGACGCGGCCTCCCGCTCGCCTCCGCCGTCCGAGGTCTGGATGCCGCTCCAGAGCGCAGACAAGCCGGCGAACCCGAAGGGAATCGGCTCGCTTGGCCCTCCAACGGACACGGCTTTCCGCGTCAACGGAGTGGTACGATGGCTGCAGTTTCTGGTCACTCGTCTCGCACCGGCGAGAGGGGTTCGCGGGGTGGGGGCATTGGCCAAGCGGATGGGCAGGCGAGGGCTGTCGATAGGGACCGCGTGAATGGACCCCTCACGCTCGGGCGCCATGCCGCGCGGCGACGAGACGATCCTGGTCGTCGAGGACGAGGCGGCCGTGCGCGACGTGATCGTCCGCGTGCTCGGACCGCTCGGCTATCGCATCCTCTCGGCGCCTTCCGGGGTCGAGGCGCTCGAGCTGGCCCTGGCGACCCAGCCGCCGCCCGCCCTGCTGCTGAGCGACCTGGTCATGCCCGGCATGAGCGGGCGAGCCCTCGCCGCAGGCCTCTCCGCCGTCCTGCCCGACATCAAGGTGCTGCTGATCTCGGGGCATCATCCGGACGATTCCGAGGACGAGCAAGCACCCGCGATCCTGACGAAACCCTTCAGCCCCCGCGCGCTCGCGCAGGCCGTGCGCGAGGCCCTCGATTCCACATGCTGACGATGTGCGGAGCACGAACACGAACAGCGTGAGACGAGCGCTTTCGTCCATGTCGATCGAGCGCAAGGTCCCGCTGGCGCTCGGGGTCGTCATCCTCCTGGTGACGATCGCTCTCTCCCTGACCGCCTACATCGCCGTCCGCCAGGCCGCCGAGCGCGAGTACCGCGATGGGCTTCAAGGCTCCGCCCGCCAGGTGGCGGAGCTCGTCGAGGCCGGGCTGCGCCAGAGCTTGCGCACCGTGCGCGAGGTCGCCGCCGACCCCGCGCTCCCTGGATTCCTCGGCCCCCAGGGCGAAGAGCAGCGACCGGCCGCGATGGCCCGCCTCGAGGAGCGCGCACACGTCCCGACGGTCGTGGCCGTCGAGCTGCTCGACGCCACGGGACGGCTCCGGCTGACCGCCGGTAGAGGAGCCGCGACACTGGCCGGTGTCTCGTCTCGGCTACTCGGCAACCGTGGCGCCGCCGCGGCTGGCGAAACGGTCGGCCCGCTCGAGCGTCACGGCGACGCGGCCGTGGTGCCGCTGATCGTGCCGCTGCAGGGTGCCGGCGGCATCGTCGGCCATCTCGTCGAGTGGCGTTCCATCGTCCTGAACATCCGCCTCGGCCGCGCGCGATTCCTCCTCGGCAACCGGGTGGACGGGTTGTGGACGGACGGCAAGGGGTTCGTGCCGGCGCCGCCGGTGGACCTCTCGCAGCGCGGGACGTTGAGCTACGAGCGGCCAGGCGCCGGCAGACAGCTCGCCATCATCGTCCCCATCGCCGGCACGCCGTGGCTCGGGCTGGTCGAGCTGCCGGCGGACGCCATGACCGAGGCTCCGCGGCGGTTTCTCGGTCGCATGGCGGCGCTCGGCGGCGTTCTCGTCCTCGCCAGCCTCGTTCTCGCCTCGCTCTGGGGGCGGCGCGTCACGCGGCCCCTGATCGAGCTCACGCAGGCGGCCGAAGCGATCGCCGAGGGCGACCTGTCGGCGCGCGTCGCGGTCGGCCGCCGCGACGAGCTCGGCCGCCTCGAGGTGGCCTTCAACCGCATGACCGAGGGGCTCGCGGAGTCGAAGGAGCAGCTCGAACGGAAAGTGGTCGAGCTCCGGCAGACCCAGGAGCAGTTCACCCGGGCGCAGCGCATGGAAGTCGTCGGCCTCCTCTCCGGGGGGATCGCGCACGACTTCAACAACCTCCTCACGATCATCCTCGGCGAAGCCGAGGTGACGCTGGCCACGTTGCCGGACGACAACCCGGCGCGGCCTCCGCTGCAGGCGATCTCCGCGGCGGGCGAGCGCGCGGCGGCGCTCACGCGCCAGCTCCTCGTCTTCTCCCGAGGGCAGGTCATCGAGCCCGCCGTCTTCGACCTCGACGCCGTGGTGTCGGGCACCCTGAAGATGATGCACCGCCTCATCCGGGAGGACGTCGAGGTGTCCGCGCGGCCGGCTCCCCACCCGCGCCTCGTGCGCGCGGATCGCGGCCAGATCGAGCAGGTCCTCATGAACCTGATGGTGAACGCCCGCGACGCGATGCCGTTGGGCGGCCGGCTCTACCTCGAGACGCAGGAGGTGACCTTCGACGACGCGTCCGCCGCCTCGTACAAGCTGCCGCCCGGCGACTACGTGGCCCTGGTGGTCAGCGACACCGGCGTCGGCATGAGCGACGACGTGAAGTCGCACCTCTTCGAGCCGTTCTTCACCACCAAGCAGCCCGGGAAGGGCACCGGGCTGGGCCTCTCCGCCTGCAAGGGGATCGTCAGCCGGTGGGGCGGCCATGTCTCGATCTACAGCGAGGAGGGAGTGGGCACCACTGTGAAGGCCTACTTCCCGCTCGTGCCGAACGAGGAGCACGCCCAGGAAGGGCAACCGGCCCCGGTGACCGGCGGCGCCGAGACGATCCTCCTCGTCGATGACGAGATGCCGGTGCTGGAGCTCGCCGCGAGGATCCTGCGCGCCCGGGGCTACCGCGTCCTCGAGGCCCCCGATGCCACGTCGGCGCTCGCCGCGCTCGCCGCCAACGGCAAGGTCGACCTCCTGATCACCGACGTCGTCCTGCCGGGCGTGAGCGGCCGCGAGCTGGCCGAGCGCGCGGCCGTGCTCCGCCCCGGCCTCCGCGTCCTCTTCATGTCGGGCTACACCGAGGACGTGATCCTGCAACGCCGCCTGCTCGCGCACGACGTCGCCATCCTGCAGAAGCCCTTCACCGCCGATCGCCTCGCGCGCCGGACGCGCGAGGCCCTCGACGCCGCCCGGGAGGCGCCCGCCGCTACTTCGCCTGGATGAACGACACGATGTCGTTCGAGAGCGCCTCCAGCGACGGCTGGTAGAGGTACATCATGTGCCCACCGTCGTAGTCCTTGATCGTCATGTGCGCCGGGTCGATGCCGCTGTGGCGCAGCATGTAGGTGGTCGCGAAATACGACGTCGTCAGGTCGTGGTAGCCCGCGGCCGAGAAGATGCGTAGGGCGTCGTTGTCCTTCGTCCCCTGCGCCAGCTGCCCGGTGACGTCCACGAAACCGTTGAAGGCGCCGTCGTTGCCCGGGCGCTTCCAGGCGCCGTTGGCCTCGTCGTTCGAGCCGATGTAGCGCTGCGCGAAGTCGACCTTCAGCTCGTTGCGCAGGTAGCTCTGGAAGGTGGCGACGTAGATCGGCCCCGTCTTGGCGCTGAACGGGTCGCCGTCGGGGAACGCCGCCACGTCGTCGAGCTCGTCCTGGGTGTAGCGGCCATCGAGCAGACCCACCGACTTGCCCTCGTCGCGCAGGAGCTCCTTGATGAATCGCAGCGCGTAGATGCGAAGGTCGCTGCGCATGGCATATTCCTTGGAGACGCCGGTGTAGCGGTGGAGCCGCTCGGCGACGCGCTCCTTCTCGTCCTTGGAGAGCGTGTCCCCCTTGAACAAGGTGCTGAGGTACTCGCCGCCGGCGTAGGCCTCGACCTCGGCGAGCAGCGCCTGCCGGCTCGGCCACGGGTCGGGCAGCTTCTTGTGGTAGTAGGCGGTCGCGGCGAGCGCCGGCAGGTGGGTCGCGTAGGAGAGGTCGTTGCCGCTGGTGACGAAAGGCAGCGTCCCCATGTTGAGCGCCGGCGAGACGAGGATCACGCCGTTGAGCCCGACGTTGAGGCGCTGCTGCAGCCGTGGCACGAGCAGCGAGGACCGGATGCCGCCGTAGCTCTCGCCGAGAATGTATTTGGGCGAGTTCCAGCGGTTGTGGGTGGTGATGAAGGTGCGGATGAACTCGGCGACCGAGTCGGCGTCCTCGTCGTAGCCCCAGAACTCCTTGTTCTTGTGCTCGCCGAGGGCCTTGCTGTAGCCGGTCCCCACCGGGTCGACGAAGACGAGATCGGTGGCGCGCAGGATGGTCCACGGGTTGTCGCGCAGCTTGTAGGGCGGCGCGCCCGGGTCGGAGGCGTCGCTCGGGATGTCGATGAGCCGCGGCCCGACGAGGCCGAAGTGGAGCCAGATCGAGGCCGAGCCGGGCCCGCCGTTGAAGACGAAGGTGAGCGGCCGGTCCTCGGGGCGCGCCACGCCCTTCTTCACGTAGGAGATGGTGAAGAAGCTGGCGGTCGGCTTGTCCTCGGCGTCCCGCAGGTAGACGTCTTCGGCGGTGGCGGTGTAGGCGATGTCGGTGCCGCCGCTCTGCAGGCGGTGCTCGCTCGTGAACTTGCGCGGCTCCGGTGGAGATGCGGCCTCGCTCTTACCCTTGTCGCCCTTGTCGCCCTTGTCTCCGCCCGTCTCGTCGGCAGCCAGCATCGGCGCTGCCGCCAGGCCCGCAAGCAGCAGAACGGCCGTCCATTTGCGCATAGATCTCCCTCCAGGTTTTTCGGCCTTCGCGTTAGCTGTACGAATCAGGGGCTCTCAGGTTGCGAGCCTGGACGGCCGGCGTCGTACGATGGCCGGATGAAACGAGCGACGCGCGTGGCGATCGCGGCACTGGCGGCCTCGGCTTCGGTGGCCGCGGCGGCGAGCGTACCCGGGACGCCGGCGCCGGCTGGCGCAACGTCCCGCGTCGACCCCGCGGGTCTGCCACCGATCGCCTGCGTCGAGTCCGTCCGCGCCAGCCGCATCGCCCGCGACGCCGGCGACACGGCGAAGGCCGGCAGCCAGCTCGAAGCCGCCGTCGAGCTCCCCGGCTGCGAGCTGCCCGCGCTCGCGGCGATGCTGCCGTTGCTCCGGCTGGGGGCCGTCACACCCGAGCGCACGGCTGCGCTTCGCCAGCGGCTGGCCGACCGACTCGCCGACCCGACGAGCGAGCTCCCTTCGGGGCTGCTCACACACCTCGTCCACCTCCCCTCCACCTCCGCCGACGACGACCTGATGCTCGGCGCCCTGGAACGGCGGCTGGCCGCGTCGCAGGCGAAGGCGCCGACGACGATCGACGTCGCCGAGCTGCTCGAGGTGACCGCCGACCTGCAGCAGCGGCGCGGCAAATCGGAGGCTGCCCGCGACACGCTCGCGCGCCTTCTGGCGTTGCAGCCGACCGAGCACCTGCGGTGGCGGGCCCTGTTCCTGGATCTCCAGCTCGAGCGATGGGCGAGCGCCGCCGATGCGCTGGCGACCATGGTCGACTCCGTCGAGGCACCGGTCTTCCTGCGCGAGACCTATGTCTCGGTGCTCGCCCGCCTCGGCCGGCTCGACGAGGTCACGGCACAGCTCGCCAAGCTTGCACCACCTCCTTCGCCGCGGGCCGGCGACCTGCCGCCCAGCCGCTATGCGCAGGTGCTGCTCGACGCCGCGTGGGGCCTGCGGGACGCGGGCCGCGAGGCCGACGCGCAGGCAACGTTCCGTCGCGTCCTCGCCTACGACCCGAACCTGGCCGAGGCGCAGCTCGCCCTCCTCCACTTCTACGGCACCGCGGAGGAGCGCGCGACGCAGGCGGCGGCGGTTGCGGCGCGGCGCGAGTCCGAGACCGACCCACTCGCGCTGTTCGAGGAGGGAAGCGACCTTCTCGGCGCCGGCGACTTCGAGGGAGCGCGCTCGTTGCTCTCGCGCGCGGCGCCCCAGCTGGGCAACACCGATTACGCCGAGCCCGCCTGGTACAACCTGGGCAACGCCGCCTTCAAGCTCGAACGCTGGGACGAGGCGGCACGGGCCTTCACCGAGGCGCTCACCGTCAATCCGAAGCGCGTCGAGGGCCACTTCAAGCGCGGCATCGCCCTCTTCCACCTCGAGCGGTGCGGCGAGGCCGTCGCGGCGCTGCGGCGCACCCTGGAGCTTCAGCCGGACAAGCGGGACGCGCACTACTACCTCGCCGGTTGCTACGCCAAGCTCGGCGACGCCGCAGCCGCGGCGCGCGAGAACGCCCTCTTCAACGCCAAGGGGTGACGCGCCGCAGGCAGCGCGAAGTCGGACCTAGAAGCCTTTGACGTACTTTCGGAACGCCTCGTCGGCCGTCTCGGGAGCGCCGTAGATGGTGCGGAACGCGGCCCCCGGCGGGTAGCCCTCGGCGAGATAGAGCACGAGCTGCGGGAAGCGGTCCGTCGCCCAGGTGTCGCCACCGTCTCGAAGGTAGTGCACCAGCAACCAGGCCGAGGCGTAGTAGAGCGTGCTCTGCTCTCCGTAGAAGATCCGCGGCGACGCCTCGAGCAAGGCGCGCACGCCGAGGCCCTTGCCCCGGCGCAGCGCGTCCTTGGCCTCTTCGAGCCGTGCCCCCGCCACCGTCTGCAGGTCGAGCACCGCGCCGATCCGGAGCTCGTATTTGCGGCGCAGCGTCTTGCCGGGCCTCAGGCGGCCGTCAACGACCCGCGAGTTGCCCACGTAGTCGGCGAATCCCTCGCCCAGCCAGCGAGGCAGCGCGACCCCGGGGCGCACCACGTGGCGGTCGAGGAAGGCGTGCGTCGCCTCGTGCAGCAGCACGGTGATGGTGGTGTCGGTCGAGAGCTGCTCGAGGTGGAGGGCGATCATCCCCGCGGGACTGTAGAAGCCCTCCGACTGCTCGTAGCCTGGCATCTCGCGCAACAGCGCCTCGTAGCCGGCGCGGTCGCGGTAGACGAACACCTGCACCTTGTAGCGTTCGGGCTGGAGGGAGACGCCGGGCAGCAGCTCCTGCGCGAGGACGTTGAAGATCGCCTCGAGGTTCCCGGCAACCACCTCCGCCGTCTTGAGATCGTCGGCGTCGGTGTGGACGACGAAGCGTGGCGACGACGCCTCCTTCCGCCGCCGCGCGTCGAGCGCGCCCAGCGCGATTCTGGCCTGCGCCTCGAGCAGTCGCCGCCGCTGCTCCTGCGGCAGCGCCAGCACGGCGCTGCGGCGCTGCTCGGCATCGCCGCCGGCGAGCGGCGAGGTGACGTCCACCGACATCGCCAGCTGCTCCGGCTTGGCAGGGAACCGCACGCGCCACTCGAGCGTACTGGCCTTGGGATGGCCGTCCTCGGTTGCCGGAGCGAAGCGCCAGCTGGAGAGTGTCTCGACCAGCCGCTCGCGGAACCGTGCGTCGTATTCGCTCGAGGGGACGATCGAGATCACGTCGACGGCGGTCACCGAGCCGCGGGCGTCGATCGAGATCTTGACGGCGGCTTCCGGCGCGAGCCCGCTGCCCGCCGTCTCCTCGGGCACGAGCAGCGGTGGGGCGTGGATGGCCAGGGGGCCCTCGGCGCCGGCGCTCGACGCCAGCACCATCGCCGCGGCCAACGCGAGCCCGAGGTGGCCAAGCCCGAGCGAGGCTCTCATCGCCGGCATCCTACGCCCTGGCTGTGTAACGATGGGCTGTCACCGAGGGGGCCGACACGGGGGGTGCGATGACCGACGAGCCGCGGCCGCAAGGCGAGGGGAACCCGGAGCCCAAGGAGACGAGCGACCGGCGCGAGCTGCGCCGCGAGTGGCACCTGACCGGCATCGTCGCCTTCGCGTTCGTGGCACTCCTGGTGCTGTGGGGAACGGTGCTCATCCTGCGCCCGTTCATCGACGCCATCCTGCTCGGCGCCATCATCGTCATCCTCACCCACCCACTCTACGTGCGGTTGCGCCGGCGGCTCGACGGGCGCGCCGGGCTGGCGGCGGTCCTCATGCTGCTGGGGATCACCTTCCTCCTCATCCTGCCGGCGCTGCTCATCTCCATGCTGCTCGTCGCCCAGGCCAACGCCCTCGTCGTCAACCTGCAGCACGCCGACGTGCAGGCCACCCTCGCCTCCTTCGACCTCCCCGGACGCCTGGCGTTCATCCAGCGCTTCGTGCCCAGCTTCGACCCGGCGCTGCTGAGCCTCGAGCGCATGGTGGTGCCGGTCGTGCGCCAGGTGCCCGGCTGGGTGGCGCGCAACGGCGGCACACTCGTCGGCAACCTCGCCGGGCTGGTGCTGGGCTTCTTCCTCGTCCTGCTTTCGGCGTATTACTTCTTCGTCGAGGGCCACTCGATCCTGCGCCAGCTCGCGGTGCTGTCGCCGTTCCCCCGCCGCTACGACATCGAGATCGCCGGGAAGTTCGCCGCCGTCATCGACGCCACCTTCCGCGGCCAGGTCATGACGTCGCTGGCGCAGGGCGTGGCCACCACGGTCGGCCTCTTCATCGCCCGCGTCCCCGGAGCGCTGCTCTGGGGCTCGGTGGCGGCGATCCTTTCGCTCCTGCCGATGGTGGGGGCCGCCGTGATCTGGGTGCCGGCCACCATCTACCTCGCGGTGATGGCGTCGATGGACAAGATGGGCTGGGGTTGGGCGATCTTCCTCGCCCTCTGGGGTGTGCTGGTCGTCTCGACGATCGACAACGTCGTCCGCCCCTGGGTGATGCGAGGGCGGGCGGAGCTGCCGGCGATTCCGCTGCTCTTCGCCGTGCTCGGCGGCCTGCAGGCGTTCGGGTTCATCGGCCTGGTGATCGGGCCCCTGATCTTCTCGCTCGTCAAGTCGCTCGTCGATATCTACAAGGAGTCGTTCCGCGAGCGCCCCGCGGCGGGGGATGCCCCACCGCCCGCGCCGGCGGAGGCTCCAGCGAAGCCAGCGATGGCCGAAGGCAAGCCGGCGACGACCGGATAGGGCGGCTTCGACGGCCGCGATCAGAGCGCTCGAGGGTCAGAGCCCCTTGAGGAGCGCCTTCCAGCGTTCCCACGCTTCCGTGCGCGCCTTCCGGTCCGCCTCGGTGCCCTGCGGATCCTCGCCGCCACGCATGAAGCCGTGGCCGGCGCCGGCGTAAGTGACCGGGTCGTAGGTCTTGCCCAGCTCCTTCATCAGCGCCGCCGTCGCCGGGATGGTGGCGTCGATGCGCTCGTCGTTGCCGGCGTAGAAGCCGTAGACCGGGGCGCCGATCGCCGCGAGCTGCTCCTTGGTGTGGTCGAAGGCACCGTAGAAGAC
>Ga0075421_100004401_pt1 | contig 17015 bp, 11 predicted proteins | sample SoiMetdeltSBSDD5_FD_75292 | JGI IMG/M metagenome (GOLD analysis project Ga0075421, IMG submission 75292) | Bulk soil microbial communities from a Populus tree surrounding site in Tennessee, USA - Soil MetaG P. deltoides SBSDD5 | ecosystem: Environmental > Terrestrial > Soil > Tree plantation...
TCCTCGGCTCGAGCGCTCAGCGTGTGGATCGCGTGCGCCACCAACTCCTTGCCCGTGCCGCTCTCCCCGTAAATGAGCACGCGACCATTGGTGCCAGCCATCAGCGCCATCTGCTGCCGAAGCGCTTTCATCGGGACGCTCTCCCCGAGGATCCGATACTTCGATTGACTGCTTTCGCGCAGCAGGCTATTCTCGATCTGCAGCCGTCTCTGCTTGACCGCATTGGCCGAGACCACCGTCACCTTTTCAATTGATAGTGGCTTTTCGAGAAAGTCGAAAGCGCCGAGCTTGGTGGCCTTCACCGCCGCCTCAATATTGCCGTGTCCTGAGATCATCACCACGGACGGCCGGTCTGGAAGAGGTATTTCTTGAATACGCGCCAGCGTCTCCATGCCGTCGATGCCCGGAAGCCAGATATCGAGCAGCGCCAGCTCATAGTTCCGCTTGCCCAGTTCGTCCAGGCAAGCCTCCCCGCTCTCGACGGCGCTGACAACGTATCCCTCATCCTCCAGCACGCCGCTTAGCGATTGGCGGATGCCTGGCTCGTCGTCGACCACTAAAACGCGAACCCCTTTCATGGCCTGGTGACCAGTGGATCGAGAGCGGTCTCCGCCGCGGGCTTTGGCTCATCGGGCTCCACGATGACCGGAATCTCCACCGTGAAGCGCGCGCCGGCCGGCAGGTTGTCCTCCACCCGAATCGTCGCGTTGTGGTCGGACACGATATTGTTTACGATCGCCAGCCCTAGTCCGGTCCCACGCCCTTTGGTCGAAAAGTAGGGCAGGAACAGCCGTTCCTTGTCGTCCGCCGAAACGCCGCACCCGGTATCGGCTACCACCAGCTCCACGGTATCGCCGGCGCCCAACTGAGTGGAGATGCGAATCTCTTTGACCAACGATTCCTGCATCGCTTCAGCCGCGTTGTCGACCAGGTTGACGACCACTCGCCGGAACTGCTCGGGATCGATTGACACCGAAGGCAAGCCCGTCGACAGCCGCTCCTGAACGCGAATGCCCTCCAGCCGTCCATTGAATACAGTGAGCGCTTCCCGCACGACCTGATTCAAATCCGAGCGAACCGGCTGCGCAGCTGGAAAACGGGCGAACTGCGCAAACTCGTTGACAAGCGTTTTCACCGACTCGATCTCTTTTCCAATCGTCACCGTACATTCCTGTATGATTCGCTGGATCTCGGGCGGCAGCGACGCCCGTTCGATCTGCCGTCCAATGCGCTCCGCCGAAAGCGCAATGGGGGTCAGCGGATTCCGGATCTCGTGCGCGATTCGCCGCGCCACCTCGCGCCACGCCGCAGCCTTCTGGGCCCGCAGCAGATCGCTCGTATCCTCCAGGACGACCACGAATCCGGAGGTCAGCTTCTCTTCCAGCGCCGACACCGTGATCGCCAGGTGCAGCGTTTGCTTGTCGGTCTTGAGATCCATTTCCCGTGAGGCCGCGCCCGTGCGTCGCGCGCGCTTCATCATGTAACGAATCTCGGCAGCTTCCTCACGCGGAAACAGATCCTCTAAGCGGCGGGCATGGATCACCTGGTCCTCGGGGAATATTGCTTTGAGCGCCCGGTTCACCTTCTGGATCCTGCCGTCGGCCGACACCGAGATCACCCCATTCGGAATGCTCTCCAAAATGGCTTCCGTGAATCGACGCCGCGCTTCAAGTTCGCCGCGATTGGCCTGCAGTTGGCGGGTCATCTCGTTAAAGCCGCGTACCAGGCCCGCCAGTTCGTCCACCGCGCCGACCTCAACGCGGTAGTCGAAGTTGCCTTCACCGACCTCGTCAGCCGCCCGCAGCAGCGCCGCAATCGGACCACTGATCTGTCTGGCCAGCAGTCGCGCGATCCACGTGCTCACGTAAAGGGTGAACAGAGCGATCAGCGCCTGCATCAGGATATAGAAGGTGCGCAAGCTCCTTCTCTCCGAATTGAGCGCCAAGATGCTCCCCAGGTACTTCGAAATCTCCCTTTGAGTGACGGCCATATCGAGCGGTAGCGCGGCTGCCACGGTGATAAGCCTTGCGCCGTCGCTCATAGGACGGCGCACCACGACAATGTTCTTGCCTAGCGACTGAAGGACGGAAGGATCACCGCATCGATCAATGACTGCGCTGCCCAAGACACTGGTGATCTCGGCGAGCGCCAGCTTCTGCTCCTCGCAAAACCGCCCAAGCCGCGCTTCCGGCCGCGCCGCTATCAGCGTCGCCTGCAGGTCGAGATTATCCTGAAGCTGCTTGTGGAGTGTCTCGCTGATTTTTGAATACTCGACTCGCATATCTTCTCCCGGTCGGCTGAACCATTTGTCCAGATTGCGGTTCAACAAAAAGTAACTGAAGACGACCAGAAAGCAGACCGGCATGAAGCTCAAGGCGAGCGCGCCAAAGTAGAGCTTAGATTCAATTCGCGACCCCTCTCGGTTCTGCTGGCTGCCAATGTACAGCCTGATCCCCGTTCGGAAAAGAATGAAGGTCAGCGCGATGGTGAGAATGAAAACGAGCGTAGAAACTGCCCAGAAGATGAAGGTTTGACCAAGATCCTGGGGATATTCGTCTACGGTGAAGGATATCTGCCAGATGGCAAGGCTAACAAGGATAGCCAGCGAAACAATCCCCGATCCGTAGAGAAATCGCTTTCTCATTACCTTATGGTAGAACAAGCTTAAGCGGAACGAACAAGCTAAAGCTTGTTCCACATGATCGCAGCTTCTTGATTTGACGTTGTGGAACAAGCTTTTAGCTTGTTCGTCGTCAAGGCTAAAGCTTATGCCACATCAGGGCCGCTGCCCCGGCGGCGCCCGTGATGCCAGGGACGAAAGCCGCCCACCGTTTCTTCCGTCTCCATTCGCCATGCACCGCGTGGAATCCCAAATAGAAGAAACATCCGCCCGCCATCGCCAACGGATAGTGCAGCCACCGCACGCCCAGATGAGGCGCCATGGCTAACCCGGATCCAGCCCCCAGCATCGTCATCGATTCGGTCACCAGACACCACCCAAAGGCTGAAATCCGGGAGCTCATCGAAGCCCGAAGAAGCGCTCCCAAGGCAATCCCCTCTGGTATTTTGTGCAGCGCGAGCGCTACCGGAAGCGCGACCACCAAACCCGCCTTACCGGCCCATTGGGCGGTTGCGATTCCCCAACCATCCAGAAACGCGTGAAATGCCGTCGCCACGATCAGAGGCCCGGCAAAGCCGTGCAGCGTGGTCGCGCACGCATCGTGGTCGTGGTCATGGGAACAAGCCGGGCACACAGGGTAAACGAAACGATCGATCCCCATCAGCAAAAGATATCCGGCGGCAAATAACAGCGCGCTGCCAAGCCATCCAATCTCATGAACCAGTTCGGGAAGAAGACCGAATACCGCCACGCCCAGAAGAAGTCCTCCACTGAAGCCGACCACCTGGCGAGTGTTTCCGCGGGCTCCTGTAAGTGCGAGGCCCAGCAGAGCGCCGGCAACCGCGGCAAGGGTGGCGAGAAATGGCATCGCCATACTCGAATCATGGCTCATAGTTGCGCCTGGACCACTTCCCAAGCTCTTTGCACATGATCCCAGGTAGTCGCATGATTGCCGATCGCCAGCCGCAGCACGAACCGGCCGCGCAGCACAGTTGGCGATAGCAGAACCTCTCCCGATTTGTTCACCCGATCGAGAAGCTCGCGGTTAGCGTCGTCGCTTTCCTTGCGACGAAAGCACACCAGCGACAGCGGCACGGGCGCGCACAATTCGAAGCGCTCGTCACCCGCTATCGTGGATTCGAGCTCTTTAGCCCAGGCCACATGATCGCGAATGCGACTGGCAAGTCCTTCCCGGCCGTAGTAGCGCATGACGAACCAGAGCTTGAGCGCGCGAAAGCGGTGGCCGAGGGGAACCCCATAATCCATCAGGTTCACCGCGCGCGAATTTTCAGCCGTTCGCAGGTACTCGGGAACCAGCGAAAACGCCCGCTTCAGGATTTCCGGTTTTCGGGTATAGAGCACGCTGAGATCGACTGGCACTCCCATCCATTTGTGTGGATTGACGACCATGGAATCGGCTCGTTCGGCGCCATCGAGTATGTGACGAAATTCCGGCGCCAACCCGGCGGCGCCTCCATAGGCGGCGTCGACGTGCATCCAAAGACCGAATCGCTCGGCAATATCGGCAACCGCGGGAACCGGATCGATGCTGGTGGTTGACGTGGTTCCGACCGTCGGAACCACGCAGAAGGGCCGCAGCCCAGTAGCGCGGTCGCGCTCTATAGCGTCGAGCAACGCATCGGCCCGCATGCGAAACGCATCGTCGACGGGAATCTTGCGCACATTCCGCTGCCCGATCCCGATCGCGATCGCGCCCTTTTCCACCGATGAATGCGCGTGCTCGGACGTATAGAGGATCAGATCCCGCGAGCCGCCGCCCGTTCGAATTTCCGGATCGGCGTTTTCCCTTGCGGCGGCGATTGCGTGCATCGTGCTGGTCGAGGCTGTATCGAAGGTGATCCCGAACTGTGGCTGAGAAAATCCGAGCCACTCGAGAAGCCACGCCAGCGTTACTTGTTCCAGTTCGGTGACTGCGGGAGAACTCTGCCAGACCATCCCGTTAGCATTCAATGCCGCCGTAAGCGTTTCGCCAAGGATCCCAGGCCCGGTCGCCGAGGTCGAAAAGTAGCTCATGAATCCGGGATGATTCCAGTGCGTGCTTGCCGGGACGATTTTGTCTTCGAAATCCTTGAGGATCGCCAGCATCGGTTCACCGCATTCCGGACCCGACCGCGGAAGTGAGTCGGTAAGTTCTCCCGGCTTGATTTTCGGAAGCACCGAATGGAGTTCCGGGTGGGCGAGATAGCCCGCAATCCAGTCGACAACCTGGTGGCCGTAAAGGCGGAACTCTTCGGGAGACATCCTACTACTCATACCGCAGAACTTCCGCCGGAGCGATTTTCGTAGCGCTGCGCGCGGGATAAATAGTCGCGAGGAAACTTACCAGGATAGCGGCCGCGGCGATCCAAACGCCATCGAAAGCCCGCGGTGAGAACGGCACGTAGTTGAGGGCATACACCTGTTCGTCCAGCGGCAGCCAGTGGTAGCGGTCGGCGAAATAACAGACGCCATATCCCGCAACCAGCCCGATGATTGTGCCCAAAACCCCAATAATGACGCCTTGGAGCATAAAAATGCCCCTTATTTGGCTTCGCTTGGCGCCCATGGAAATCAAGACCGCGATGTCGCGATACTTCTCCATCACCATCATGACGAGGGCTATGAGAATATTTAGAGCCGCCACCAGCTCAATGAGACCGATGGTAACAATCGTGACCGTCTTCTCGATCTCAAGCGCATGAAATAAAGGACGGTTCTGTTCCATCCAGGTTGTCGCCGCAAAGTTCGGTCCGGCTAAATTTTCCGCCTCTTTCGCCACCTGCGGAGCCAGCTCTAAATTGTCCAGTTTCAGCTCGATAGCGTTGACTACATCCTGTAAAGATAACGTCTGCTGCTCGGCCGCGAGCGACGTATAGGCCCAATTCGCGTCGAACTCATAGAATCCCGATTCGAAAATTCCGACGACGCGAAACCGGTGATAACTAGGGGCGGGCCCGAACGGGGTCATAGTCCCTTGAGGGCTGATCACCGTTATAGTGGTGTTGAGCGGCGTCCCGATTTCCTGGGCTAACCGGGAGCCGAGGATTATGCCGGGGATCGGTCCCGGTGTCTTCAGCCGGTCGAGGGAACCTTGCTTCAGATTGCGCAGCGATTCGGTCACCGAAAGCTCGGAGCTAACATCAATGCCCTTAAGAAACATCCCCTGAGACTGCTTCGATCCGGTCACGAATACCGTCGCGAACAAGGCTGGCGCTGCGCCGATTACATGGGGGATTTTCAGGAACTTTTCGCGCAGCTCGCGCCAGTTCTCGATGCCATTGGCGTTTTTTTCGAGTACGTTGACATGAGCGCTCACGCCGAGCAGATTCTTAGTAAGCGTGGTGCGGAAACCGGTCGTAATCGCCAGAGCCACTACCAGCGACATCACGCCGGCCGCGACTCCCAAAATGGAGATCACGGTGATCACCGAGATCACAGCCTGCTTGCGCTTGGCTCGGAGATAGCGAAAGGCGACGAAAAGTTCGAAGCGATTCAAATCTTATCCAGGCTTCTTAATTGACGGACAAGCCCGATCTCGCCCTCGGGACGGAGCAATGGGAAGAGAATCACGTCGCGAATCGAGCGCGAATTGGTCAGGATCATGGTCAGCCGGTCTATGCCGATCCCCTCGCCTCCGGTAGGCGGCATGCCGTACGAAAGAGCGCGCACGTAGTCCTCATCCATTTGATGCGCCTCCTCATTGCCGCGTTCCCGCATGCCGATCTGGCAATCGAAACGGCGGCGCTGCTCTTGCGGATCGTTCAACTCCGTGTAAGCGTTGCCGATCTCCATTCCGGCGATATAGATTTCGAAACGCTCCACCATGTCGGGCTCGTCGGGCTTGTTTTTTGAGAGCGGCGACGTCTCAACAGGATAGTCGTAGATGATCGTCGGCTGGATGAGCTGAGCTTCGACGACGCGTTCAAAAATGTCGGCCAAGGCTTCACCAGCGGTCGCTTTGTGGGAGTGCTGCCTGAGCCAGGCCGGATCCGCAACCTGGGCGAGCTCGGGAGGGTCGCCGCCCTCATTCCAAAACGCAACGATGGCTTCACGCATGGTGAACTTTTGCAGCTTGGCGAAATCGATGACGTGTCCCTGGAAGTTCACTTCCGTCCCGCCCGTCGCATCGATCGCGACCTGCTTCAACATCTCGGCGGTGAGGTCCATCAGGCCGCGATAATCCGTGTAAGCCTGGTAGAACTCAAGCATCGTGAATTCGGGATTATGTTGCGTCGAGAGCCCTTCATTGCGGAAATTGCGATTGATCTCATAAACGCGCTCGAGGCCGCCGACGACCAGCCGCTTCAGATACAATTCCGGGGCGATTCGCAGATAGAGATCGAGATCAAGCGTGTTGTGGTGCGTCACGAACGGACGCGCGGTCGCGCCGCCATAGATTGGCTGCATCATCGGAGTCTCGACCTCGACAAACCCGCGAGCTTCCAATTGACGGCGCAGCGAGCCGATCACCTTGCTGCGAGTGATGAATACATTTCGCGATTCGGGATTCGCGATGAGGTCGAGGTATCGCTGGCGATAACGGGTCTCGACGTCTTCGAGTCCGTGAAACTTTTCCGGCATATTGAGCAATGTCTTTGCCAGGAAAAAGAGAGCTGTTACATGGACGCTGAGCTCGCCGGTTCGCGTGCGGAACAGGTAACCCTCGGCTCCGGCCATGTCGCCCAGGTCCAGTAGCTGATAGAGATCGTAATCCTTCTCGGTGACGGCGTCCTTTTTTATGTAGATCTGCAGCCGCTCGCCGCCCTGGGCCAGATGCGCGAAACCAGCCTTTCCCATGCGGCGGATGGTCTGGATCCGGCCGGCGATCCGTACGACTACCTGGGCGCCCAGCTCTTCGGCGGTCTTGGACGAGTACTCCGACACGATATCGGGGATCGTATGCGAAAAGTCGAACCGCTGGCCGTAGGGACGAAATCCGAGCGCTTCAATTTCGCGGATACGGCGCAGGCGTTGCTCGAGCAGGTCGTCTTCGAGGGACAATGCGATCTCCTAGAGGGAAAAGGCTATTATAGACGAAGCGCCATTGCCCCGATCAATTTCCATCGTCATCCCTGCGTATAACGAAGAGAAGCGGCTGCCTTCGACCCTGGATCGCGTGATCGAATATTTGCACGCGGCGCAATTCGAATTCGCCGAAGTTGTGGTCGTGGATGATGGCTCGCGCGATAGCACGGTGGCGCTTGTCCATGAGTTCTCCCGCCGTAATCCCTGCGTTCGATTGCTTCAAAATCCGGGAAATCGAGGCAAAGGCTATTCGGTGCGGCACGGCATGCTCGAAGCGAAGGGAGAATGGTCGCTGTTCACCGACGCCGATCTTTCCGCGCCGATCGAAGAGCTCGGAAAGCTGCTGATTGCCGTGGACCGAAGCGGCGCCGCAGTCGCCATCGGCTCGCGCGCCATGGACCGTTCGCTGGTTGGCGTTCATCAACCAATTTTCCGCGAGTATGCCGGACGTTTCTTCAACCTGGTGATGCGTACGATCACCGGCCTCCAATTTAAGGATACGCAGTGCGGATTTAAGTTGTTCCGCAGAGACGCAGCGCGCGCCATATTCGAGCGCCAGCAGCTCGAGCGATTTGGATTCGACGCCGAGGTCCTGTTTATTGGAAAACTGCTTGGCTACGAAATGGTCGAGATCCCGGTCCGCTGGAACGACGTGGCAGGCTCGAAGGTCGGAACTCTCGCGGGTCTTGACGGATTTCTCGACCTGCTAAGAATTCGGCGCAACCATTGGGGCGGACGCTACTCCTAACGGAAGGCCTTCAGCGGATTGCGAACTTCGCTTACGTCCTGCTTTTCATCTTTTTCAAAAATTGGCGGGGCACAGATCACAGGCTTGCTGCGGATCTAACGCCCGTGAATCGCCTCAACGGCCAACTTCGGTTGCTGCGCAATAATTCGCAGAAGCGCCACCGCCGGTCCAGTGGGCCGACGGCGATCCTGTTCCCAATTTTGCAAGGTCTTCACACTGACGCCATCAGGTGGGCGAACTCAGACTGCGAAAGGCTGGTTTTTTCGCGAATCGCTCGCGCCTCTTTCACCACCTTTGCTAGCCGCGCGACCTGCTTTGGCGTTAGATCCGCCATCACATTCTTCGGATAAGCGTAAAGCAACAGAATCAGCTCCACTCAACTTCGAGTATCCGCCAATGGCGGATACTTGACAAATGATGAAGCGCGGATGCCTTACCGCCGGACAATGACTTCGCGCAGTTTATCCCGTGCGAGGAAGAATTTCAGTGAATCGAATTCCTGAAACAGCTTCTCCAGACTCCGATTATTGAAAACCTGCTCCGGCTTCCGATGCCCCCGATCGGCGACCAAGAGAGTTTTGGAATCCTGTATCCGGAAAGCGTATTGTGGCGTTGACTCGACCTTGTCCTGCGCCTGAAATACGGCGAAGAGATAACTGCCCGGCTTGGTGATGCGGAGCAATCGCTGGACCGTCGCCGAAAGCAGCGGAGCGTTCAGATACTCGAGCACATCCCACACCAGCACTCCGTCGAAGCTGGCGTCGGGGTGATTCAGGTTCTGCGTGAGAAACGTATCGAGGCTCAACTGGCCATCGCCATTGGCGGCGAAACGGAGGCTCCGTAGAAAATCTTCGGAGTAAATTCGGTGTCCAAGGTTAGTGATGAAGCTGACGTTGGATTGATTCGCGCCGGCCAAATCCAAGATTGACAGGCCCGACTCTCCCTTGATGTAAGAGAAGAACTGGTCGAGCCCGTTACTATGCCTGGTTTTGAAGTCTTCGGCCCGCAGGGTGCGCTCGGTCTCAAGCGCAGAACCCGGCCGCCCGATCGCCGATGAGAATTCGGGCGATCCCGGTTGGGAGCGAAGGATAGCCCGAAGTCTATCGCGTATCAAGACCAGTCCCTACGGATCAGGCTATCGTACAGCGTTGGTCGAGACCGGGGCCGGCTGGCTCTGCGCACTGGGAGCAGCGGCAGTCTGGACGCGTGGCTGAGCCGGCTTGGGAACATCTACCTTCACGATATCGATACTACCCTTGAAGTACGCGCCATCCTCAATAACGATACGAGCGGTTTTGATATCGCCGATGAGTTTAGCGTCCTTGCGGATATCGATTTTATCCAAGGCTTCCACGTCACCTTCGATGGAACCGAGCACCACGATCTCACGAGCCTTAATGCCGGCCCGGACGCGACCATTCGGACCTACAGTGAGCCGATGATCATTCAATTCAATTGCGCCTTCGATCTCTCCATCCACGATCAGGTCTTCGCGGCTGAGGATCTGGCCCTTAATAGTCACGGATTTCCCGATGCTGGCAGAGCCGCGGGTCGATTCGTATTCCGTGGGTCGTACTGGTGACGTGGACAAAGGTGCCTCCTTCTTTGGTTCGGGTGATACAGGCGCCGCAGGGGCAGCCGCCTTGGGGGTGTATTCTTCTTCTTTCCGTTTGTTATTCCACATTAGGAAACTCTCAAACAAGTCTATAAAGGTTGGCGGGAAATGGCAAACAGGGGAACCGGGTGTCAGGCCCCAACGAATTTCGCGTAAAGACTGCGAGCCAGGCCGGGATCGGTGGTCCCCTTAACGATCGCGCGTCCGTCGGGAAAGATGGTCATCTCATAGGGCTTGCAGAAGAAGCGCAATCCGAACTCGTTTGCGCGAACCTCGCCCAGCGGCAGCAACCTGATTTTTAGCGTCTCAAGGTCCAGCGGACGTCGGCGCTCGTGTATTTGGACGGCGTTGCGACCGCATAGGCTAATAGGCGCGCGGCCCTCGCCGCTGAGGTACGGGAACTCGCCTTTCCCGCAGGCAGGACACTCGGGATCGCGGGCAGGCGCTTGGAGTCGACGCAGAGGGCCGTCCCAGAGATCAAGCGTGGTGATGCGAGGTTCTAGAACTCCCATACTGAGCCACTTGATGGCGTCGGCGACCTGGATTGCGGCGATGGCGGCGGTGATGGAACCGAGAACGCCGGCGGTCTCGCAGGTTGGCTGGGCTCCGCCGGGGGGTTCCGGGTACACGCATCGAAAACAGGGATGATCGCCGGGAAGAATCGGCATGGTCAGTCCGTAACTGCCGACGGCGGCCCCGTAGATCCACGGGATCTTCTTGCTGACCGAGTAGTCGTTGAGCAGATAGCGGGTTTCGAAGTTGTCGGTACCGTCAAGAATGAGCGCGGCTTGGCCCAGGAACTCGTCGATGTTCGAAGCGGTGAGGTCATCCACGATAGCGTCCACGCGGACGGCGGAATTCACGCGCGCTAAGCTACGGGCGGCCGCGGCGGCTTTAGGCAAGCCGGCTTCGGCGTCAGCCTCTTCGAATAGCCATTGGCGCTGCAGGTTGCTGGGCTCGACGTAGTCGCGATCGATGATAGTCAGGTGGCCGACGCCGGCGCGAGCGAGGGCTTCGGCGTGAAAACTACCAAGGGCGCCGCATCCCACAATTGCCACATGCGCGTCAAGCAATTTCTGCTGGCCCGCGGCGCCGATTCCGGCGAACAGGATCTGCCGCGAATAGCGCTCGCATTCGGCCGGGTTCATGTCCCCGATGGTAACAAAGCGCTTACTTCGTGCGTAAACTAAGAGGAGATGCTGGCTCGCACGTGGCGCACCGTTTGCCCGATTCTCGTGCTCTGCTGCCTACTCAGCGTCGCGCCTGAGCTTGCCCTGGGTGAACCTGGAGCTTACGAGGGGAAAAAGATTGGCCGTATTCTGTTCGTGCCGCGTGAGCAACCGCTCGATCCGGAGGAGATCCATCGGATTCTGCCGGTCAAGGAGCAAACGCCGCTGCGTCTCGACGACGTGCGGGCAGCGATCGACCGGCTCTACGCCACGGGTACTTACGCCGACATCCAGGTCGACGCCGAATTGAGAAACGACGAAGTCATCCTTCGGTTTATTACGCAGAACAATTGGTTTGTCGGAAAGGTGTCGTTCGAGGGGCAAATCAAGGAGCCACCTAGCGCCGGACAGCTTGTGAACGCGACCCGGCTCCAGTTGGGCGAGCTTGAAACCGATGAAAAGATCCAGCAGGCGCTCAACAACGTCCAGCAGACGTTCGAGAGCAACGGCCTCTATCGTTCCCGCACGCAGCCGCGTTATACGTACGATCCGCCCACCAACCAGGTGCTTGTCGACTTTGTGACCGATGCTGGACCGCGCGCGGATTATAAGAGTCCGACAGTGGTGGGCGAGCCGATCATGCCGGTGGAGAAAGTGGTCGCAGCCACCAAGTGGAAGGGATGGTTTGGTTGGAAGCCGGTCACACATTCGCGCACGCAGAGGGGGTTGCAGAACGTTCGGAAGCAATATCAGAAGCAGGATCGATTGATGGCGCGCGTGACGCTGGAGAAGCTGGCGTTCGACGAAGAGACGCTGACTGTCCAGCCAACCCTGCGAATTCGGGCGGGTCCGAGGGTTTCAGTCAACACGGTCGGCGCCAAACTGTCGCGCGGGAAACTGCAGCGGCTGATTCCGGTATTCGAGGAGCACACGGTCGACAGGGACCTGCTGGTGGAAGGGCAGCGCAATCTTCGGGATTTTTTCCAGTCTGAGGGATACTTCGAAGTCGAGGTGGAGTTTAAAGAGCAGCGGATCGTAAACGATAAGGCCGACATTGACTACCTGGTGAATCTTGGCAAGCGTCACAAGCTCGTGAAGGTCGAGATCGTCGGCAACCGCTACTTCGACACGCCGACGATTCGCGAGCGGATGTACCTGGAACCGGCGTCGTTTCAGTTCCGGCGCGGCCGATACAGCGAGAGCTATCTTCGCCGCGATGAGGTCACGATCACCAATCTGTACCAGGAGAATGGCTTTCGCGACGTGAAAGTGACGTCGAAGGTGCAGGACGACTACCAGGGCAAGATCGGAAACATCGCGGTGACGATCAGCATCGACGAAGGTCCGCAGTGGCTGATCTCGAACCTGGAGGCTGAGGGCATTAACTCACTGGACAAAGAGCGGATCATCGCGGGGCTAAGCTCTACGCCGGGACAGCCTTTTAGCGAGTTCAGCGTGGCGGTGGACCGCGACAACATCCTTACCGAATATTTTGGTGAAGGATTTCCCAATGCGACTTTCGAATGGAGTTCCACTCCCGGACCAGCTCCGCAGCGGGTGAATCTCAAATTCCAGATCGTCGAAGGGCAGCGCCGATTCGTTCGACAGGTGCTCACAAGCGGCCTGGTTACGACGCAGGACCAGCTCGTCAACCGGAATATTATGCTCAACCCGGGTGATCCGCTTTCACAGCCGAAAATGATCGAGACGCAGCGCCGGCTCTATGATCTGGGGATCTTCTCCGCGGTGAACATGGCGATCCAGAATCCGCAGGGAGAGACCCAGAGCAAGTACATCCTCTACCAGATGGACGAAGCGAAGAAATACTCCTTCGCCACGGGCTTCGGAGCGGAAATCGCGCGCATCGGCGGCGGGACGAATCCGGACTTCCCGGGGGGAAAGGCGGGTTTCAGCCCGCGCGTGTCGTTCAACGTGAGCCGCATCAACTTTCGCGGTCTGGGTCATACAATCAGTTTTCGCAGCCGGCTGTCGAATCTTGAGCGGCTCGGCCTTCTGAGCTATACGGCGCCTCGCCTTCGCGATACTCCGAACCTGACGCTGACATTTACCGGGCTCTACCGCGATTCACGGGACGTCCGCACCTTCAACGCCAAGCGATACGAAGGTGCAGTGCAGATATCGCAGCGGCTCTCGAAAGCGAATACAGCGTTCTACCGATTTACCTACCGCCGCAACAGCGTCAGCTCGCTTAACATCGATCCACTGTTGATCCCCCTCTATTCGCAGCCGGTGCGAATCAGCCTGGCTTCCGGAAATTTCATTCAAGACCGGCGCGACGACCCGATCGATTCGCGCAAGGGTGTGTTCAACACAGTGGATGTCGGGTTGGCTGCGAAAATTTTTGGGTCGCAGTCCGGGTTTACCCGGTTTCTCGGCCGCAACACGACCTATCATCCTATTGGGAAAAAGTTAGTGGTCGCGCGTTCGGTCAACTTCGGCTGGCTGCAGCCGATCACAGGGAAGCTGACGTCGGAGACCCCATCGGCTGCCGATGTGTTCTCCGGCGCCGCATTCGAGCAGATTCCGATTGCCGAGCGCTTCTTTTCCGGTGGTGGAAACAGCCATCGCGGATTCCCTGAGAACCAGGCCGGCCCGCGGGATGCAGCTACTGGATTCCCCGTCGGAGGTCAGGCGCTGCTATTTTTCAATCACGAGCTCCGCTTTCCGTTGATTGGCAACAACGTCGGCGCCGTACTTTTTCACGATGCCGGCAATGCCTACAGCCGGCTTAAAGATATTTCGTTCCGACTCAGCCAGCCGCACCAGACGATCGTGGGGACGACCGGTCCACAGGAAGCATTCGGCTTCAACTACATGGTTCACGCGGCCGGGATCGGAATCCGCTATCGAACTCCGATAGGCCCGGTGCGGCTGGACCTGGCGTTCAGTCCGAATGCGCCGCGGTTCGAAGGATGCGCCGGCTATACGGGCGAGGAGCGATTTCAGTGTGGGCGCGTAAAACCGGACGGCAGCCCGGCGCTCGAACGGAAGCGGGACCGCATCAACCAGTTCCAGTTTCATTTTTCGATCGGGCAGGCGTTCTGATGAATGGATGGCTCTGTTTGCTCGCAGTGGCTCTCGTGTGCCGGGCCGAGATCATCGACAGGATCGCCGTGACTGTCGGCGATCGCGTTATTACCGACAGCGAGATCGTGCGAGAGATCCGTCTGACAGCCTTTCTAAACGGCGAGCCAGTCAATTTCGGCCCCGAATCAAAGCGTAAAACCGCGGACATGCTGGTAGAGCAGCGGCTGATCCAGATCGAGAACGACGCCAGTCTCTATCCTCCGCCGGCGAGCGAGGCGGTCGAGGAAATGTTGAAACAGCAGCAAGAACGTTTTGCGAGTCCCGCGGCTTACAAGGAAGAATTACGGCGCTTCGGGGTCAGCGAGCAGGAGCTGAAGGGACGCCTGCAGCGCCAGCTCGCCACGCTGCGGTTTCTCGAGCTGCGCTTCCGGCCGGGAATTCAGGTGACCGACGAAGAAATCGCCGCTTACTTCGCGAAGCGTCTGACGCCGGAACTCAAGAAGACGAATCCAGGTTTAGAGTTTGCGTTGACCGACTACCGGGAACAGGTCGAACAGGCTCTGATCGACGAGCGCGTGGATCAGGCTTCCGACGCGTGGTTGAAGGCAGCGCGCGATCACACTCGAATCGAATTCCGCGCCGCAGTCTTCGCGGCCGACCAGGCGTCTCGGGGAGCCGACAAATGAAGCGCAAAACGGCTCGCCGGCTGAAGATCCTCGGTGTTTTCGTCATGCTGTTGGCGCTCTTCGTGACGATAGCTGTGCTTACCCTGCGTAGTCCGTGGTTTCACGAGCAAGTCCGGCAGCGCATCGTAGCGGAGCTCGAGCGCGTGACTGGCGGCACGGCGATGCTCGGTGGTTGGGTGTTCAACTGGGAGCTTCTTACCGTCGAGTTCAACGATTTGACGCTGCATGGAAGCGAACCGGCGAATGTGCCGCCCTTGGTTCGAGCACGCTCGATCAAAGTCGGCCTGAAGATTATCTCTTTCTGGAAACGGAACGTGGACATTCAATCGCTCGAGATTGTCGAGCCGCAGGTCAACCTCATCGTGGCCGCCGACGGGTCAACGAACGTTCCGGCGCCGAAGATCATGAGGCGGACCGGAAAAATAGGCCTCGAACCCCTGCTCGACTGGAAGATCGGCGCATTCGCATTCGAAAACGGCACGCTGCTTTTTGCCGGGAACAAGCACGACATCAACGCCAGGGGAGAAAAGCTGCAGGCGAAATTCTCCTATGACTTCTCCGGCCCACGCTACAAAGGCCAGCTTACGATGCAGCCGCTTCGGATGAATTTCCGCGGGATCTCGCCGCTCGACACCGATGTTTATCTGGTCCTGAGTCTGGAGAAGAATCGGATCGAGTTTTCTAACGCCAAGTTCGACATGCGGGGCTCGCACCTGGAAGCCACCGGCGCGATTGAGGATCTGTCGTCGCCGAAAGCTGTATTCCAGTTCACCGCCCGCGTGGCCGTCGACCAGGCCGGTCCGCTGTTTCGGATTCGGGCGGCAAAGCGAGGAACCATCGAGCTGGCCGGCTCCTTCAACTACGACAGCGCATCCGACTACACCATCGCCTCGAGTGTGCGGGCTCGCGATCTCGACGTGCAGCACGATGGAATCCGAGTCTCGGGAGTGCGCGCCACGTCGAAGCTGCGCCTGAATCGCCGTGGGATGAAACTGGACGCGCTGGTCGTCGACATTCTCGGTGGGAGATTCACGGGCGAAGCCGATTTTCCCGAGTTTCGGCGCTTCGTCGTAAATGGGACGGCGAAAAACATTCCGATCCAGGAGGCTCTCAGTGCGTTTGCGCCCCAGCTCCCGCCGGCGGGCAAGAAGACCTGGAGCGGCGTCGCTTCGGGCCCGGTCCGCGTGGAAGGAGAACTGCGAGGCGGGCCGGTGGTGGCGTCGGCGAACGTGTCGATCGCGCCTGCTCCCGGCGGTATTCCCGTCGAAGGCGCCGTGGATGGCCGGTACGACGGCCGAACCCGCATGTTGAGTCTTGGCAAATCCTACGTGGTGACACCTGCGGGGCGTCTGGATGTTACCGGCGTGCTTGGAGAGCAGGTTCAGGTTCAGGCGGTCTCCACAAATCTCGATGAGCTTTTGCCGGTGATCAATGCATTCTCCAAGTCGCCGATAAACTCTCTGCCCATCCAACTGAGGAACGGCAAGGCTACGTTCACCGGAACGGTTTCCGGCAAACTAAATTCGCCTGAAATCGCGGGAGCGGCGACGGCGGCCAGCTTCACCTATTCGGGAATTGATTTCGACAGCTTTGCAGGTCGGGTGAAATTGAACGAATCATCGCTCAGCCTGCAGGACGGAAAGCTGGCGCGCCGCGGCGCAAGAGCGCAGATTTCCGGCAGCGTCGGTATGACCGACTGGAAGATATTGCCATCGAGCCCTGTGACGGCCGCAGGAACGCTGAGCGGCGGGGAGATTTCGGAGCTGTTGACGCTCGCGCGGCAGAAACAGATACCCGTCCGCGGCGGACTCACTGTCGCGGCGCGCATCTCCGGAACAGTTGAATCCCCGCGAGGGACCGCCGATATCAATGCAAGCGCCGGAGTAGCCTATGACGAGCCTTTCGATCGTCTGCAAGCCAGCGTCGAGTATTCTCCGCAGTTGATTGCAGTGCGCCAAGTCCGGCTGACTGCGGGTCCGGCTCAGATTACCGCCAGCGCCTCTTTCGAGCCAACCCGGCCAGCGGCCGGCGTGGTCCAATTTCGAGACGGCCGGTTACAGTTTCAAATCGCCACCAACGACATGGCGGTTCAAAGATTTCAGTT
>Ga0075421_100004407_pt1 | contig 17005 bp, 16 predicted proteins | sample SoiMetdeltSBSDD5_FD_75292 | JGI IMG/M metagenome (GOLD analysis project Ga0075421, IMG submission 75292) | Bulk soil microbial communities from a Populus tree surrounding site in Tennessee, USA - Soil MetaG P. deltoides SBSDD5 | ecosystem: Environmental > Terrestrial > Soil > Tree plantation...
CCGGGATGCGATGGCGCTCGCATGGATAGATGAAGCCGAACATCACGAGATGCACCAGGAGAATACGCCAGTAGTCGCCGAACCGCGCCACCAGACGCGGCCAGTCGATGCGCTCGGCCGACGCGCGGAGGATGTGCGCGACGTCACCGCCGTCGAACCGTTCGCGCTCCATGATGAACGCCTTGGACCAGATCATCTCCTCGGCCGGGATCAGACGCACGGGATGGTCGAGCACGGTGGCCTCGACGCTGTGGCGGAACCAGTCGTCGTCGACCGCCGCCACCCCGTTGCCCGAGCTGAAGATCACGTCGACGAAGTCGTCGCCGCAGCGCGCCTTGCCGAGCCAGTGGGAGAACGGCAGCTCCGTCTCGCAGCCGGTGGCGGCGAGGATGTCGAGCACCCGCTGGACGTCGCGCGGATGCACGAAGATGTCGAAGTCCTTCGTGTGCCGTGCGATGCCCGTGTAGCGCTCGAACGCGTAGGCGCCGCCCACGAGAAACGGCACCTCGGCGGCGTCGAGGGCCGCCATGGAACGTCGGTAGAAATCACGGGTCTCGGACGGGAGGTGCTCGCTCATGGCACGGTGGCTCCGGCGCCGACGCCGCTGTGGACGCCGACGGGGGCGGCCGCCGCATCGCTCGTCGGCGCCGCAGGCACTTCGATGATCCGGAATGGCGGCTGATCCGGGTAGCGCCGACGCAGGAGCGGCAGCGCGACGTTGTACACGGGCACGCCGCCGGCCGTTCGCCCCTCGGGGCTGCCGCGATGAGCATGGCCGTGCAGGACGGCGAACACGGGATATCGATTGAGGGGATCCTCGAGCCGGCTCGATCCGAGGAACGGCGTGATCTCGGGCGCCTCGCTCTCGACGGTGCTGCGCACGGGCGAGTAATGCAGCAGGGCGATGCGGTGCGGTGTACGGAGCCGTGCCAGCGCGCCCTCGAGCTTGAGCGCCTCGTCGACGGCCTCGCGGACGAATCGCTTCAGGATCGGCTCGCCCCAGGACTGGAGCGCGCGCTCCCCGAAGCCGCCCGCGAAGCCCTTGACGCCCGCAAAGCCAACGCCGTGGATCTCGACGGAGTCACCATCGAGCACGGCGACACCGCCGTCCGTGAGGATCTGCTTCACCTCGTCCTGGCGCTCGGATTCGTAATCGTGGTTGCCGAAGACGGCGACGACCGGCACCTTGGCCGCCGCCAGCTCGCGCACGAGCAGGCGCGCCTCCTCGGGCAGGCCGTAATCCGTCAGGTCGCCGGCGAGCGCCAGCACGTGCGCCTGCTCGGCGACCTGGGCGAACACCGGCTGGAACGTGCCGGCGGCCATGGCCTTGGCACAGTGCAGATCGGCCATGGCCGCCACGCGCACCACGCTACCGTTTAGCGGCATGCTTGCCCTGCTCGAGCTCGCCCTTGAACCGGTTGAGGCCTTCGCGCAGCACGTGGGCCGGGTCCACGCCGGACAGCGTGGCGACGCCCTCCCCGATACCGCCGCCGGCCGGGCGCCACCACATGCTGACGTCGACACGCGTCGACCCCGGCCCCGCCGGCCGGAACCGCGCCGTCCCCCCGTGCGACACGAGGGCGCCTTCCACCGTGCGCCAGGCGAGGGCGCTCGGCGGCTGGCGTCGGGTGATGACCGACTCGAACTCGACCGGGGCGCCGGCGGGGCCGCTGACGACCCAGTGCGTCCGGTCGGCGCCGGTGGAGCGCACCTCGCGGACGGCCGGCATGAACCGCGGGAAGTTCTCGAACTGTGTCCACGCCTCGTACACGCGCTCCGGTGGCGCGTTCACGGTCACCGACTCGCGCACCTCCTCGGGCTCGCGACGCCACAACCCCCAGACGCCGGCGGCGAGAATGCCGGCGGCGACGCCGAGAAAGGACCAGCGATGCCGGTCGAGAAATCCGGACCGCCGGCGGTGCAGGGTGAGCCGACCATCGCGCCACACCGGTCGGATCGACCGGGGATCGCGCGCGACCGACGCGATCTCGGAGACGAGCCGCGGGGCGTCGAAGCGCGTGCTCGCCCGCCGCACTTCGGACATCGCGTCCGACGCGACCAGCCGCGCGCCGGCCTGACGGACGCCCGAGAGCACGTCCGAGGCGCCCAGGCGGGCGCCCGCGCCGCGGACGGCGGACATCATGTCCGGGCTGCCGAGCCGCTCGGCCGCCTCGCTCACCGTCTCGCCGAGCCGGGCACGGCGTCGCTCACCGCGGTCCGGGTCGAGTAAATACATGAGGCCGGCCCCGAGGCCGGCGCCACCGACCAGCGCCATCGTTCCTCTCATGCGTCACCCCCTGTTGTCTGCTCCTGCTCCCAGCGATTGCGGTCGCGACCCTCGAGGATCTCGGTCGACGTACGAATCTCCTCGTCGGGCGCGCGCGGCACTCCGAGGGCGCGCCCGAGCTCGTCGACGCGGTCCTGATCGGGTGTTGCCACCGAGCCGCCGACGGCTTCCTCCCCGACATCGTCCGCGCGTTGCCAGTCGGCATCGAGGTCGCCGCCGGTGAGTCGCGCACGATCCGGCAGTCCCGCCTCGGCGCGAATCTCCGCGTCGGAGCGGAGGAGGACGGTCTCGGCCGCGGGCGGGCCTTGCAATTCCTCTTCTGGCACGCCGCTCTTCGCGGAGCGCTCGGCGATACGTTGGCCTTCCTTGGGATCGACGGGCGTGCGGGCACGCTTGTCCCGGGCGGTCTTTTTCTGTTTCATACGTCTCAGACGAGCGAATCGCGTGCCAGTAGACCGTGGAACCGATGGTGAATGTAATTTCTATATATCAACGGCGATGGCGGTACACCGGGTCGCGCTGAACCTGGATCGGCGGCGGCGAGGTCTCGGCGGGGGCGACAGTGCCCCTCGCGGGCTCCGGCGGTGCGTCGCGCGAGGGCCGCTCGGCGGGGTTCGTGTCCGGCATGGCCTCGCGAGGAGCGATGTGCGCATCGATGTGGCGGTCCACCTGCATGCCGCTCGCGGCGGGAGGGGCCGGACGCGACGGTCCATCGCTGACCGCTTGCGCAAGCAACATCAGGGCGGCAACCGCGGCAACGCGTACCATTCGACCCTCCCGAGACCGCGAGGCCTCGGAGGTCAGAGCAAGGGCGTTGCCACCGTGCGGTCGATCAACCAGTGCCCCGGCCAGCCGTCGACGTCCGTAGCCACGATCGTTCCGCGGCGCGCGAGTCTGGCGGCCGCCGCCTCGATCTCGCCGAGCGGCACGCCGAAGAGCTGCGCGAGCAGACGCGGCCGAGTGTAGACGGCGGCACCGAGATAGCGGCTCACCAGCCGGTCAAGGGCGGCCGCTCGTGAAAGCCGGCGACCCGCCTTCACCGCCTCCGGCAGCCACGCCTCCACCAGGTCCCAGCGGTACGAAAACGTCGGCTCGTAACGCTCCTCGGTCTTCACGACCCACAGGCCCTGCTGGAGCTCGGCCATGGCGCGCTCGAACTCGCGTGTCTTCGACGACTCGAGCATGAATGCATTGCCGCGAAGCTCGCGCGTGTACTGCGGGTGCTCGCGCACCAGCGCGTCCATGAGGCGCCGGGCGGTGTGGGAGAGCCGTCCCGCCTCGTATTCGCCGATGTAATCTCGCGCGCGCTGGCGACCACGGGCGAGCGCATAGAACGCCGGGAAGACGTCGAGGGCCACCAGGAGCGGTCGGCCCTTCATCACCTTGCCGTAGTAGACGCGACGGGCGGCGGGCAGCTCGTCCTTGAGCTGCCAGGTCAGTCCGACGCCGTCGTCGTGGTGTGAGCGCCGGGGCCAGCGCGGCCGCGCCCGGCCGACCACCGCTTCCCACAGGCACGGAACGCCCTCGCGAAAGCAGTAGAAGGTCGAGCAGAAGCCGACCGCCTCGACGAAGCGCGCGGCGGCGGCGGCGGTGCGCACGGCCAGCGCCGGATGGCGGCGAAAGCGGCGGTCGCGCACGGCCGCGAGATGGCGGGCGGTCAGTCGCGGTCTGCTAGGATGTCGACGGCGCATGACGCGAGGCTCGCGCGCTCGATGGTTCTGCTACCTCCTGCAGTGCGCGGACGGCACGCTCTACGCCGGCATCACCAACGCGCTCGACCGGCGACTGGCCCGGCACAACGCCGGCACGGCGTCGAAGTATACGCGCGCCCGCCGCCCGGTGCGTCTCGTCTGGTGGGAGCCCGCCCGCGATCGCGCGGCCGCGTCCCGTCGGGAGGCGGCACTCAAGCGCCTCCGGCGTTGCGAAAAAGAGGCGCTCGCGAGCGCCGCGTCAGTCCTGCGCGGATCCGTGGGCATTGAGCCACGTGCGCGCCTGCGCGCCGAGCGCCGTTCGCTCGTCGGCGGGCAAGCCGGCCGGATCGAAGCGATACCGGTAGTGGAGCGCCAGCAGCGTCGGCAGCCCGCGCGTATCGACCCCGGCCACCTGCGCGGCTTCGATGCGTCCGAGCCAGACGGACAGCGGCTCGGCCGGCGCACGCGGGAAGGCCAGGCGTGACAGTGTGAGCTCGACCTCGTAGAACGCCGAGTCGGCGCCGGTCGGCCGCGGCCGCACGTGCGACGGCACGGCGGCGGCGCGTCCGGCCACCCGGCGTCGCGAGTACAGTCGCCACGCGAGCAGCCCGAAGAGCGGGATGAGCAGCCATCCGACGGAGCCGGTGAGCCGATCGTCGCGCTCGCTCCAGCGCCAGCGCGAGAACAGATAGCCACCCCACGACCACAGGTCCCCGACGGTGAAGCTCGACACGGCCTCACGCTCTGCGGCGACCCACTGCGGCGGCGTCGTATCGACGTCGCGCCATGCCCCGTCCAGCCACACCATCGCCCAGGCGTGCGCGTCGTTGGCGCGCACGACCCAGCGCCGCTCGAGCACGCTCCATTCGTGAACGGCGTATCCGACGGCGTAGCGGGCCGGGACGCCGGCCGCCCGGAGCAGGAGCACGGTGGCCGTGGCGAAATACTCGCAGTGCCCGCGCCGCGTGCGCGTGAGGAAATCGTCGAGAGCGGTGACGCCGGCGGCGCCGTCGGCGACGAACCGGGAATAGCCGAAGCCGTCGCGGAAGTACGCGTGGAGCGCCGCCACCGCCGCGGCCGGCGTCATGCGCGCCAGGCCGAGCTCTTCAACGACGCGGGTGACGGTGGCCGCCTCGCTCCGGGGGACGGCGAGATCCATGCGCGTCGGCCGATCGTCGGAAGCCCCGGGCGAGTACCGGACGCCATAGCGGACGAGGCCGAGCCCTTCCTCCACGCGCACGGCACCCATCCGGTTGCTGGCGAGCTCGACGACGAGCAGGTTCTGGAGCTCGAGCGCGCCGTTCGGCACCGCCAGCATGCCCCTGCCGCGCCGGAGATATGCGGACACGGTCACCGGGCCGGTGTCCGGCGCCGCCGGAGCCAGGCGCCACGTCGCGCCATCGCCGTCCGGCGTCACGCTGCGAAACGGCGCGTCGACCGCGTACCACGTCGGCGCGTTGTAGACGTTGTAGGCGGCCTCGCGCAGCAGCGCCGGCGGCCGGGCGGCGCCGCTCTCGACGCGCAGGACGATACGCGAGGAAAGCTTCAGCTCGCCCACCTGACCGAGCGCGGTCGTGGAGCGGTACGGATCGGTGTCACGGCGGAGCATGTCGAGCAGCCACGCGGAGGCGATCCGCTCGAGCGCGCGCTGCCCTTCGGCGAGGCCGCGCTGTCCCGCCCAGCCAAGGGTGATCGCGAGCGCGATCGTGCCCACCCACACGACGAGCGGATAGCGCCGTGCCCGCACACCCCACAGCGCCCACACGAGCACCGCCGCGAAGCCGACGAAGAAGAGTCCCGACCGCACGTTCGCGACGCTCGCGGACAGGAGGGTGAGCGCGACGAACGGATAGGCGAGGTCGACGGGCATGGCGGGATAGGCCGGCTGCTCGCTGGCGCGACGCCGCAGACTCCAGAAGAAGATCGAGGCGTCGAGCACGCCGGCGGCGCTGTATTGCTGGCAGACGAGCAGCGGAAACAGCATCAACGGCAGCCACTGCAGGATGGCCAGCACGGCGCGGGCCGAGTCGTTGCCGAGAACCTGGTACACGACGATGACGGCCAGGAGCACGGCGCTCATGTCCGAGACGCGATTGAAGTCGCTGCGTCGCAGATCCCAGCGCACGCCGACGAGCGGACGCGCCTCGATGACGGCCGCCATGGCGACGGCGACCGCGAGGAAGCCGGTTTGCCAGCCCCAGAAGAGGACGGCGATTCCGATCATCCCGCGCGGCGGTGTCACAGGCGGGCCAGCCCCTCGGCGATGCGGCCTCGCACGAGGCGCCGTACTCCTTCGAGGGCGAGCTCGTCGTCGGCGGGATCGGCGGTGCCGTCCGTGATCAGGAGCGTGAGCGCCGGCACGCCGAGCGCGCGGAGGTGCTGCACCAGGGCACGGCGCGGCTCGTCCCACGCGAGCAGGATGCAGACGACGCCGCTGAGCGATTGATGCCTCTCCGCCACCAGTCGATGGAGAGCGGCGAACGGCCTGTCCACGCACGGTCGCACGTCGGCGAGCACCTCCAGCATCCGCTCGAGGTGGCCGACCCCGCGACCCGCGGTGAACACGTAGGCGTCGGGACCCACGAGCATCAGGTCGAGCAGGGAGTCCTGCGCGCGGACGCCGGCGGCGAACGACGCGGCCACCGAGATCGCCTCCTCGAACCGATCCTCGGCCGCGACCGGCACGAAGGTGTCGAGGATCAGTCCGTGGCGGACGAAGAACTCGTCCTGATGCTCGCGCACGACGGCGCGGCCGACGCGTGCCGACGAGCGCCAGTGGATGCGCTTCAAAGGATCGCCGGGCCGATACTCGCGCAACGAGACGAACTCCTCGGAGTCGCCGACCGACGACGCGAGCGCGATACCGCCCGGCTGATATCGCCGCGCGCCCGGCAGCGTGAGCGCGGGCAGCGGGTAGCGGCGCGGTAGCACGACCAGCGTGTCCGGCAGCGGCCGCGGTCGGAGCGCCCGCACGAGGCCGAGCGGATCGGTGCGCGCGAGGGTGAGCCCGCCGAAGCGCGCGTGGCCGCGCCGCTGCGCCAGCGCATCGACGGTGACGTCGACCTCGTGCCCGGGGCGTATCGGTGGCACCGCGTGCTCGGGAACGTGGACGCGGCGATTGCGGGCCACCAGCCAGACCCAGCGATGCCAGGCCAGCTTGCGATCGAACCAGTTCCGCCGCCACTCGTCCGGCTCGGTGGCCGACGCGAACGCGGCGAGCGTCGGGCGCGGGTCCTCGAGGTCCTCCAGGATCGACAGGCCCGCCGCCGGCCGGGCACCATGATTATGAACGATGACGTGATACGTCAGCGGCTCGCCGGCGGTCGCGTAGCGCGGGAGCCGGCGGCGCACGTCGAGTCGCGGCGGCGCCACGAGGGCGGCGGCGGCGGCCAGAACGAGAAGCGCGAGCAGCAGCGTGAACGCCTGGTAGCCCACGGTCAGGCGTGTGTTGGGGCCGAACACGAGCGCCGCCACCAGCGCGCCGGCCACCAGACGACCGGCCGGCGTGAGCCGGCGGCCCAGCCACCACTGCACGCGCGCGGTGAGGCGGAACTGGCGGTAGAAGAACCGCCGCAGCATCGCTCAGGCGGGCACGGGAACGGTCTTGACGATCTCCTCGACGATGGCGCCGGTGGTGCGGCCGGCGAAGCGTGCCTGTGGATCGATGGCCAGGCGATGCGCGAGCACCGGCCCGGCCATCTCCTGCACGTGCTCGGGGGCCACGAAGGCCTGGCCGTCGAGAAGTGCCAGCGCCTGCGCCGCGGCCATCAGGGCCAGCGACGCGCGCGGGCTGGCGCCGAGCTGCACGCCCGGCGCCAGCCGGGTGGCCCGGGCGAGGTCGACCACGTAGCGCCGCAGCTCGCCGCTCACACGCACCTCACGCGTCGCGCGTCTGAGGGCGAGGACCTCCTCGACGGTGGCGCAGGCGGCGAGGTCCTCGATCGGATGACGCTGCTCCTGGGCGGCGATGATGGCGACTTCCTCGTCGGGGTCGACGTAGCCGAGGCCGAACTGCAGCGCGAACCGATCCATCTGCGCTTCGGGGAGCGGGTACGTGCCCCGGAACTCGACCGGGTTCTGGGTGGCGATGACGAAGAAGAGGTCGGGAAGTCGGTACGACGTGCCGTCCACGGTCACCTGCCCCTCGCCCATCGCCTCCAGCAGCGCCGACTGCGTGCGCGGAGAGGCGCGATTGATCTCGTCGGCGAGCAGCACGTGCGTGAAGATCGGGCCCTCGAAAAACCGGAACGTATGATCACGCTGGTCGTAGATCGACACGCCGAGGATGTCCGACGGCAGCAGGTCAGGCGTGAACTGGATGCGCTTGAACGAGGCACCGATGGAGCGCGCCAGGGCCTTGGCCAGCGTCGTCTTGCCCGTGCCCGGATAGTCCTCGAGCAAGACGTGGCCGCCGCTCGCGAAGGCGGCGAGGAGACGTCGGATGGCCACATCCTGTCCCCGCATGACCGTCGCGAGGTTGGCGGCAATCCGCCTCGCGATGTCCCGCGGGACTGCCGACGTCACTTCGCCTGCGACGCCTTCCTGATCGCCGGCTCGCGGTCGGCCTCGAGCCCCTGCTCCTGCTTCTCGGTGAGCTTGCTCACGAGCGACGCGTAGCCGGAGGCCTGGATGATCTTGTTGAACTGCGCGCGGTAGTTGGCGACCATGCTGACGCCCTCGATGGCGACGTCGTAGGTCAGCCAGCGGTCGCCGACGCGATGCATCCGGTAGTCGACCGGGATCTCGGTGCCCGCTTTCGTCTGAAGCCGTGTGCGCACGGTGGCCTGATCGCGCTCGATCGTGTCACCGACGAAGAGGATCCGCTCCCCGCTGTACAGCTCGATCTTCCCGATGTAGGAGCGCTCGAGGAGGTCGGCGTACAGCCGCACGAACTGCTCGCGCTCCGCCGGCGTCCGCGCCTGCCAGTGCTGCCCGAGCGAGCGCCGGGCCGTCTCGGAGAAGTCGAAGATCTCGTTGGCCAGCCGTCGGATGGCCGCGCGCCGCTCCACCTGGCGCCCCTCTCGCTTCAGCTCGGGGTCCTCGAGAACCTTGACGACGCCATCCATCTGGGCGCGTAGCTGCTCGGTCGGCGGGCCGGCCGAGGCCGGATCGAAGGCCGCCAGCATCGCAACGGTGAGCACCACGACCAGCCCGTGGACGATCCGCAACGCCATTCGCGCCTCCCCGAGGTCGTTTCTGACGACGCCGTCCCAAGTCTATGCGAAGCGCCAAGGTCTTGTCACGGCTGGCGTTCCTAACGCGCGGGGTTCGACGTGCCCTTCGATATACTAGTTTCGCTGCCGTCCAATGGACGCTATCGCCACGTGAATCAGGCGCACGAGGACCTCCAGCGGCGCATCGCCGCGCTCCGCACCCGTTTCGCCGACGTCGGCGCCCGCGCGGCGGCGGCGGCCCGGGCGCTGTCGGCCACCGCCCCCCCTCCCGAGCGGCTCCTGGACGATCTCAGCGCCGTCGGCGCCGAGTTTGCCGCCCTCCGGACGGCAGTCCTCGAGCAGGCGGCCTCGCTGGCCAGGCCGCCCGCGCCCTCGTCCGTCATGCGCTTGCGCGACCTCGAATCGGTCACGAGCGCGGTGATCGCGGCCGAGGGCGAGCGCGCGAGACGGGCGGCCTGGGACGTCGCCTGCGAGAACGCCGTCGGCGTGCTCGACGGGGTCCGCTCGCTCATCCATCGCGAGGACCAGGAGTTCGGAGGACTGCTGGAGTGCCAGGCGAAGGCACGCGAGCTCCGTACCGCCCTCACCGGCCCGCCGCCGGCGGACCTGGTGGAGCGCACCACCCAGCTCGAGACGCAGCTCCGTCCGTTCATCGCGCTCCTCGCGCTCGTGGACGGCTGGAATCGTCTCGACGACGAGCACTGCGCCTCGCTGCAGGACGTCATCGCACAGACCTTCGGCCGCCCGCTCGGGCTCGCCGCCTTGCGTGGCAAGCTGGGCCACGAGGGCGAGGCGACGCCGACCCGCGAAGCGCCGCGCCCGGCGCCCGCGGCCGCGGAGCCGAGCGAACCACCGACCCGCTTCTTCACCGCCGCCGCGGCCACGGAGCCGATCGCGCCGCCGACACCGATCGTTGCACCAGCGCCACCGGTCGTCGCACCAGTGCCACCACCGGTCCCCGTGCCATCTCCCTTCGTCGCACCACCGGCGCCGCCGTCGCCGGCACCACCGCCGCCAGCCCCGGTCGTGGACCCGGCGCGGGGGACGCTGCTCGAGCGGGTCATGCCGACCGCCCGGCCGGTCAACGATCCGTGGATGCAGCCGTCGAGCGACGCGCAGCTCGAGGTCGAGATCCGGCTGAACACCGATCAGGTGCACGTCGAGACGCCGGAGGAGCGGCGCGAGCGCGAGGCGCTGCTCGAGCGACTGGCGGCCAAGAACGCCCAGTGGTGGATCCGCGCGCGCACGGGTTACAAGGACCTGGTGGCCCGGGGCGTGTCGGCCCCGAACGCGGCGCGCGACACGCTCGGCAAGTTCCCCTACCTGCTGTCGGTCCCGCTGCAGGACACCGTCAAGTTCTCCGGCGGCCGTCTCGCCGAAGGCTACGCGATCCTGCTCCAGCGCATCGAGAAGGAAGAGCCGGAGTTCGTGGCCACCGCGCTCACGCGCCTGAATCCGCAGTTCACGACCGGCGGCAACACGGACAGTTATCCGCTCGGGCAGGAGCTCTACCTCTACGTGGTCGCGCAGGGGCGGCTCTACAAGACCTATCCGGAGTTCCTCAAGGATGTGCTGGCGCACGTGCTGCCGGAGCCCGGCGTGTGGCTCCAGGGCAGCATCATCGACGAGGACGATGCCACCCACGTCCTCACCAACGACGCGACGCCCGGCAGCTCGGCGGCGGGGAGCCGGCGGCTCACGGCCGGGCGTGACCGCGGCACCGAGCAGACCTTCAGCGTGACGACGGGGCCGCTCACCACGCGCGTCTTCATGGTCCAGGCCGACAAGCTGAAGCTCCCGACCGACGTCGACATCAAGCTGACGGAAAACGACAGCGCCGCCGACAAGGCCTGGATCATCGTCGTGCCCGACAGCGGCAAGCCCGAGGCGGCGAAGCGCCATCGCGTGGGCGGCACCACCGTCGAGTCTCTCGGCAAGGACAACCGCAGCGTCTTCATCGCGATCTTCAACTCCGACCCGAACACCGAGAAGCGCTACGACCTCTCGATCACCCTCAAGCGCAAGTCCGCGGCCCCCACCAAACCCGACGCCGCCAAACACCCCGCCACCAAACAAAGCCCCTTCGCGCCCAAGCGCTGAAGCGGAGAACGAGGGGGCCGAGCCGCGGCCCGCCGCGGCGACTTAACGCTTGCCGACCTCGGCGAGCACTTCGCGGAACACGCGATAGAACTCGTTGTTCTCCGTGATGCCTTTGCGCAGGATCGCGGGAAGATGGGGCAGGTCGTTGAGGTTCACCACCACGTTGACGGAGCGCGAGAAGGCCAGCATGTTGTCGAAGGTCTTGTAGGTGCGGCCGAGCAGGGCGACGAACATGTAGCGGCGGATCGACATCGGCATCGCCTGCAGCGCCTGCAGCACCTCGTTGTCGAGGGCGCTGCCGCCCTGGAACTGCTCGTCGACGATGGCCACCTCGAAGGTGTCGCGACGCAGACGGTCGACGGCCTCCTCGCTGCTCTTCGCCGCGTACATCGTGAAGCCGAGCTGCTCGAGGGCAGCCTTGATGACACCCTGCCGCGAGGCGTCGTCCACGCACACGAGCACGAGCCTGGGCGCCTTGAAGTCCTGGGTGGTCGTCGCGTCGGCCATGGCTAGCGCTTCATCCCGACACGACGGTTGTAGTCCGGATCGAGTCGCAGCCCCTCGATCTCGGTGGTCTTCTCGCCGCGCTTCTGCTTGATCTGGTCCAGCCCGCGCTGCACGATCGCCTTGCGGCTCGCGTAGGCCACCGCCGTCTCCTCCGTGACGATGCCCTGCTCGAACGAGCGCAGGAGCGCCTGATCGAAGGTCATCATGTGGTACGGGTCGCCCACTTCCTGGATCTCGTAGAAGCTCTTGCCCTCGTGCTCGCCGGTCAGGATGAGCTCGTTCGTCCGGATCGTGTTGCAGAGAATGTCGTGCACAGCCCAGCGGCCACCGCCGATCTTCGGCACCAGCCGCTGGCCGACGATCCAGCGCACGGTCTCCGACAGCCGCTGCCGGATCTGCTTCTCCTCCTCCTGATCGAACATACCGATGATGCGGTCGATGGCCTGGCCGGCGTTGACGGTGTGGAGCGTGGAGAGCACGAGGTGACCGGTCTCCGAGGCCTTGAGGGCCAGCTCGGCCGTCTCCCGGTCGCGCATCTCACCGACCAGGATGATCTTCGGCGCCTGCCGCAGCGCCGCCCGCAGGCCGCTCGAGAAGGAGTCGTAGTCGAGACCGAGCTCCCGCTGGTTGAACGTGGCCTTGCGCTGCGGGTGCACGTACTCGACGGGGTCCTCGAGGGTCACCACGTGCACCGACTTGGTGGCGTTGATCTCGTTGAGCAGGGCGGCCAGCGACGTCGTCTTGCCCGAGCCGGTGGCGCCGGTGATGAGGATCAACCCGTTCTTCTCGGCCGGCATCTTCTTGAACGCCTCCGGCAGCTTCAGCTCCTCGATGGTCGGAATCCTCGTCTCCAGCTTTCTCAGCACGATCGAGAAGGCGCCGCGCTGCGAGAAGATGTTGACGCGGAAGCGCGCCTTCCCCGGCAGCGAATACGACGAGTCGCACGAGCCCTGGCGGAGCAGGTGCTCGGACAGCCGCCGGTCGTTGTTCATCAGGTTCAGCGCGATGATCTCGGTCTGGAACGGCGTCAGGCTGTCGATGGCCGGGTCGACGGGCACGCCCACCAGCTCTCCCGACGATTCCACCTGCAGCGGCCGGTCAACGGTGACGTTGAGGTCCGACACGTTGTCGTGGGAGTCCAGCATCACCGTGAGCATGTCGTCGATCTCTGACTTGCGCATGCCCGCTCCTTAGGAGTTCAGCTCGTCCGGCGGGGTCTTCAGCAGTGGCCGGAACTTGTTCTTGTCGATGCACTTGTCGTAGGCTTCCTCGGCGCTGATCCAGCCCTTCGTCAGATTCGCCATGATCGCGTCGTCGAGCGTCTGCATGCCGTACTGCTTGCCGGTCTGGATGGCGGAGGGAATCTGGACGGTCTTGCCCTCGCGGATGAGGTTGCCGACGGCGGCCGTGCACACGAGCAGCTCGAGGGCGGCGCAGCGGCCCCGCTTGTCGACGCGCTTGAAGAGGTTCTGCGCCACCACGACCTTGAGACCGGTCGACAGGCTGTTGCGGACCTGCGCCTGCTCTTCGGCCGGGAACACCTCGATCACGCGGTCGATGGTCTTGGACGCGCTGGTCGTGTGCAGGGTGCCGAACACCAGGTGACCCGTGTTGGAGGCCTCCAGCGCCAGTCGAATCGTCTCGAGGTCCCGCATCTCACCGACCAGGATGATGTCCGGGTCCTCGCGGAGGGCGCCGCGCAGCGCCGCCGCGAAGGACTTCGTGTGCATGTGGACCTCGCGCTGGTTGATGAGGCAGCCCTGGCTCTGGTGCACGAACTCGATCGGATCCTCGATGGTGACGATGTGGTCCTTGCGGTGCTTGTTGGCGTGGTCGAGGATCGCGGCCAGCGTGGTCGACTTGCCGGAGCCGGTGGGGCCGGTGACCAGCACGAGGCCCTTGTGCAGCATCGCGCTCTTCTTGAGGATCGGGGGCAGTCCGAGCTCGTCGGCCGTGAGCACCTTGCTCGGGATCTGCCGGAAGACCGCGCCGCAGCCGTACTTCTGCATGAAGTAGTTGGCGCGGAAGCGCGCGACCCCGGGAATTTCATAGCCGAAGTCCACGTCGCCCGTCTCCTCGAACTGCTTGATCTTCTGCTCGGGCGCGATCTCGTACAGCATCGCGCGCAGGGTCTCGTCGTCCATCGGATCGTACTTCACCCGCTCGAGCTCGCCGTGCACGCGCAGGATCGGCGGCTGCCCGGAGGTTATGTGCAGGTCGGACGCGCCAGAGTCGAACATCAGCTTGAAGAAGGCGTCGAGCCTCGCCATGGTCGCTCCTCTTGGCGGCCCGGTCCGCGCAGACGCGCGAGATCAATGGACGATTTCGAGCCTACGGTGTCGCCAGCGTCGTCACCAAGCTTTTTAGCCTCGTTGACACTGTCGAATCATTTCGACGCTTTAGGGCGGCCCCCGAGGACGGCGGCCGCGGCTCCGATACTCTCCGGGGAGCGACGATGGAGGTCAATTGATCGAGCTGGATACACCGAACCGGATCGCACCCGTGGTTCCGCAGGGGCGACGTCACGCAGTGCCAGCTGCGCGGCGGCGTGCCGGTGCTCTGCGGCTGCGGGCGAGGCGCACCGGATGTCGGCCACGCTGTCTTGTGAGTAAGATGGCCGGGATGAAACGCACCGGTCTCGCGCTGAGCCTTGCCGTTCTCGCCCTCACGGCGCCTCTCGCGGCGGGGGGCGCGCCGCCATCCGACGCGCGCCGCGACCTCGAGCGCGCGCGCGCGGACGTCGTGGCCACCTCGCGTGAGTACCGGGCCAGCCTGGATCGCGTGCGGCCGTTTCGCGAGGACGCGGTGCGCCGGGCAGGCGCGGCGCTCGAGACGCGCCGGCGACTGCTCGCGAGCGGTGCCGTGTCGCGGCGCGACGTGGAGGTCGCCGAGGGTGCACTGGAGGCGGCGCAGGCGGAGCTCGATGAGACACGGCGCGAGATCGCGGACGCCGAGCGCCTGATGGTGGAGGCCATCGCGGCCGAGATGCTGCCGCCGCTGCCGACCGGTGCGACGACGGCGACGGCCGCGCTCGTGCAGCATCACGGCCCGGCCGCATGGTCACTGGCGCGCGTGGCACCGCTCCAGCGTTTCTTCAGCGAGCGTTTCGGTCGGCCGTTGCCGATCAGCGCCCTCGGTCAGACGGCCGTCCACGACCGCCTGGGCTTCGACCATCGCAATGCGCTCGACGTCGCCGTGCATCCGGACAGCGCGGAAGGCAAGGTGCTGATCGCCTGGCTGCGCAGCGAAGGCGTGTCGTTCCTGGCCTTCCGCGGGGCGGTCAGCGGCGAGGCCACCGGCGCCCATCTGCATATCGGCGAGCCCTCCCCGCGTCGCGCCGGGTAGAGCATCGAAGGGGCCTCGCCATGATCGACTGGACCGCCCTCGGCCGCGAGGCCGTCGAGCTCCTGCGCGCCTATCTCCGGATCGACACCACCAACCCGCCCGGCAACGAGATCGCGGGCGCCCGATTCCTCGCCGACGTGCTCGGGCGTGAAGGCATCGCCAGCCAGATGGTCGAGTCGGCGCCGGGGCGTGCCAACCTCGTGGCACGCCTGTCCGGCGACGGCGCCCTGGGCGGCGTCGTGCTGCACCACCACATCGATGTCGTGTACGCCGACCGTCGCTACTGGTCGGTCGATCCGTTCGGCGGCGAGATTCGCGACGGATTCCTGTACGGCCGCGGCGCCATCGACATGAAGTCCACCGGCATCCTGCAGCTGGTGGCGGTGCTCGCCCTCCGGCGCGCCGGAACGCGGCTCAAGCGCGATCTGATCTTTCTCGCCACCGCCGACGAGGAAGCCGGCAGCGCGTACGGCGCCGGCTTCGTGGCCGCGCATCACGCCGACTGGCTCGCGGGCGCCGAGTACGCGATCTCCGAGCTCGGAGGCATCGAGCTCGCTCCGCACTTCCGTGCGCCGTTCGCGCATATCGTGATCTCCGAGAAGACGGGCCTGCCGCTGCGCCTCATCGCACGCGGCGCGCCCGGGCACGGTTCGATGCCATGGCCCGACACGGCGCCTCATCGACTCATCCGTGCGCTGGGCCGCCTGCTCTCCGCCGAGCGGCCGGCGCGTGTGCTGCCCGAGGTGCAGGAGTATTTCCGTTGTCTCGCCCGCGTGCTGCCGGCCGAGGAGGGACGCGGCCTCGAGGCGCTCGAGGCATCCCTGCGCGATCCCGCCTTCCGCCCGCGGTTCTTCGCGCGTCGCGAGTGGGCGGCCATGGTGCGGACGACGTTCGCCGTCAACGTCCTGCGCGCGAGCGAAAAGCTCAACGTCATCCCCCCGGAGGCGGTGGCCGAGCTCGACTGCCGGATGCTGGCCGGCGACGATCCTCAGGAGATTCGCCAGTGGGTCACGCGCGCCGTCGACGACGAGCACGTCGAGGTCGCCTTCGGACGGGAGCCGAAGATCCCGAACCTGTCCCCGCCGGACACGGAGCTCTACAAGGCGCTCGCCGACGCGCTCGCGCGGCGCGCGCCGGGGGTGGTGGTGGCGCCGGAGATCCTCGTCGCCTTCACCGACAACTGGGTCTTCCGCCGCATGGGACTGCAGGGCTACGGCTGGAGCCCGTTCATCCTCGACGACGGCGAGTGGCGACGCGTCCACGGCAACGACGAGCGCATCTCGCTCGACAATGTCGAGCAGGGCGCGCGCGCCTACACCGAGCTGCTCCTGACGGTGGCCGGCGCCTGACGGTGGCAACCACCCGCCAGCGTCGTCCCGCTCTCTCCGTGCGCCGCGGCGGGCCCCGCGACGCGGCCGCCATCTGTGAGCTGATCCGTGGCCTGGCGCGCTACGAGCGACTCGAGCATCAATGCGTCATCCGGCCGGCCGACGTGCGCCGCCACGGCTTCGGCCGCGGCCGACGCTACTTCGACACGCTGATCTGCCGGCGACGCGGGCGGCCCATCGGCATCGCCCTCTATTTCTTCACATACTCCACGTTCCTCGGACAGCCGACCCTCTATCTCGAGGATCTGTTCGTCGTTCCCGAGGAGCGCGGCCGTGGCGCCGGGCGGGCGCTGCTGCGCGCACTCGCGCGCATCGCCCTCCGCCGCGGCTGCGGCCGCATGGAGTGGGCGGTGCTCGACTGGAACACGCCGTCCATCCGCTTCTATCGGCGGCTCGGCGCGGGCCTCCGCAAGGAATGGATTCTCACGCGGCTCACCGGCGCGCCGTTGCGCCGGCTGGCGCGTTGACCGAGGCAGGCACCGGCTGTAGAGTGCGCGGCATGAAGAAACGAGC
>Ga0075421_100004409_pt1 | contig 16996 bp, 14 predicted proteins | sample SoiMetdeltSBSDD5_FD_75292 | JGI IMG/M metagenome (GOLD analysis project Ga0075421, IMG submission 75292) | Bulk soil microbial communities from a Populus tree surrounding site in Tennessee, USA - Soil MetaG P. deltoides SBSDD5 | ecosystem: Environmental > Terrestrial > Soil > Tree plantation...
GGCGAGGTCGCGGCGCTCGTCAAATCGAACTGAGCGCCTCGGCGAGGCGATAGCAGCCGCGCGCCAGCGGTCAAGCGCGGGAGATGCCATGACCAAACCCGTCTACCGGCGTGTCGTGGTGAAGGTCTCCGGCGAGGCTCTGATGGGCCCCGATCGTTTCGGCATCCATCAGCCGACGCTGGACCGGATCGCGGCCGACCTCCTGGCGTCGCAGGGTCTCGGCGTGGCGCTCGCCGTCGTGGTCGGCGGCGGCAACATCTTTCGCGGGGTGAACGTCTCCGAACAAGGCACCCCGCGCGTCACCGGCGATATGATGGGAATGCTCGCAACCGTCATGAACGCGCTCGCGCTCGAGAGCGCGATCGAAAGGGCAGGGCTGCCAGCTCGCACCATGTCGGCGCTAGGAATGCCGCAAGTTTGCGAGACCTACGAGCGCCGCCGCGCGTTGCGCCACGTCGAACAGGGGCGGGTGGTGCTGCTGGCGGGCGGGACCGGCAATCCGTTCTTCACCACCGATACCACAGCCGTGCTGCGGGCGGCCGAGCTGGGAGCCGAGGCGGTGCTCAAAGCCACTGACGTCGACGGCGTCTATAGCGCGGACCCGAAGCAGGACAGAAATGCCAAGCGCTACGACCGCTTGACCCACCAGGAGGCGCTCGAGCGCAGCCTGAAAGTGATGGATAGTACCGCCTTCGCGCTTGCTCGGGAAAACCGTATGCCTATCATCGTGTTCTCGATCCGCGAAAAGGGAGCGATCGCGGCGGTGCTGCGCGGCGAAGGGCGCTCCACCGTCGTCAGCAGTTGACGCGGTCTCGCCACCACGTCACGCGAAAAATCAAGATACGGATCGACCATTTGTTCGAGGGGACGCCATGGCAAACCCGACGCACGACATCAACGAGCTCAAGCGCCGCATGCAGGGCGCAACCCAGTTGCTGAAACAGGAATTGGGCGGACTGCGCACGGGACGCGCTTCGGGAAGCCTGCTCGAGCCGGTACACGTCGAAGCCTACGGCACCCGCATGCCCCTCAACCAAGTCGCGACCATAAGCGTGCCGGAACCTCGACTCATCTCCGTGCAGGTGTGGGACAAATCGATGGTGCATGCCGTCGAAAAGGCAATCGCCGCCTCCGATCTCGGTCTCACACCATCGACCGAGGGCCAGGTGCTGCGTCTGCGCATCCCTGAACTCAACGAAGAACGACGCAAGGAGCTGGTCAAAGTCGCGCACAAGTACGCCGAGGCGGCGCGCGTTGCCGTGCGGCACGTCCGGCGCGACGGCCTTGACGTGCTCAAGCGGCTCGAAAAGGATCACAAGATCAGTGAAGACGAGGGCAAACGCTCGTCCGAGCAAGTGCAGAAGGCGACGGATGAAGCCATCGCCGAGGTCGACAAGATGTTGGCGAACAAAGAAAAGGAAATCCTCACGGTGTGAGGTCTAGCGGATGCCGAAGAGCGGGCCGCTGCACACTGCCGAGATCGGCGATTTCGCCGTGCCGCGGCACGTTGCCATCATCATGGACGGCAACGGACGGTGGGCAGCGGCGCGCGGACTGCCGCGCGGGGAAGGACATCGCCGTGGGGTTGAAGCGCTACGGCGCACGGTGCGCGCCGCCGGTGATCTCGGAATAGGCTTTCTCACCATCTTTTCGTTCAGCGCCGAGAATTGGTCGCGACCGCCCACCGAGATTCGCGAGCTGATGGCGCTATTACGCCGCTTCATTCGCCACGATCTTGCGGACCTGCATCGCCGCGGCGTGCGCGTACGCGTGATCGGCGAGCGCGAGGATCTCGACCCCGAGATTCGGCGGCTGCTCGAGGAAGCGGAGGAGTTGACCAAATGCAATAACAGGCTCGTCCTTGTCGTCGCCTTCAACTACGGTGCGCGGCAGGAAATTGCGCGAGCGGCCCGCCGCATGGCCGCCGCCGTCGCGGCCGGGGATCTGTCGGTGGGCGCCATCACCGCCGATAAGCTCGCTAGTTACCTCGACGCGCCCGACTTGCCCGATCCCGATCTCATCATCCGCACCAGCGGCGAGCAACGGCTATCCAATTTCCTGCTCTGGCAAGCGGCCTATAGCGAGCTCGTGTTCGTGCCGGCCTATTGGCCCGATTTCGACCGCGCAGCGCTCGAAAGCGCGATTAACGAGTATCGACGGCGCGAACGTCGCTTCGGCGGTCTTGTCGCGCGGACCGGGTCGTAATCCGTGGCGGACGCGGAGCAGCCATTGCGCGCCGGCTGGCTTGGCAGCGAGCTTGCGCTGCGGGTCGGCTCGGCATTGGTGCTCGTGCCACTCGCGATCGGTACAGCCTATCTCGGCGGATGGCTGTTCGCCCTGTTCTGGGGCGCAGCGGCAATGGGCGTGCTGTGGGAATGGACCGCGCTGGTGGCGCGCAACGACCAGCGATCCGTGCTGCTGACCGGCGGCGCCTCGCTTGCGCTTGCTGTCGTTCTCGTGGCCGCCGGACACCTCTTGGCAGCCGTGGTGGTATTGGCCATGGGCGCAATAGGCGTTGCATCGTTGGCATTGGCGGAGCGGCGGACCTGGGTGGCCGGCGGCATTCCTTACGCTGGCGCGCTTGCGTTAGCGCCCATCGTGCTGCGGGCCGACGATGCGGATGGCTTCCTCGCCGTGATTTTTTTGTTTGCAATCGTCTGGACCACTGACATCAGCGCCTACTTCGCGGGCCGCGCGCTCGGCGGCCCAAAGCTTATGCCACAAGTAAGCCCCAACAAGACCTGGGCGGGAGCGGTCGGAGGCTTGATCGCATCGGTCGTGGTCGCCCTCGCACTCGCCAAAATGGCGGGGCTGACCGCATTGTTTGCGCTTGCCATGCTCGCCGTCGTGTTGTCGGTCTTCGCCCAGGGGGGAGACTTGTTCGAGTCCTTCCTCAAGCGCCGGTTTCATGCCAAGAATTCCGGTCATCTCATTCCCGGACACGGCGGGCTGATGGACCGCCTCGACGGCTTCGTGAGCGCCAGCGTCGCCGCTGCGCTGATTGGACTGGCGCGCGGTGGGTTCGAGGCACCGGGCCACGGTCTGTTGGTATGGTGACTTGATGAAATCCGATATTTTGCGCGCGGCGATGAATCGAGCTCCGGCGGAGCGCACGGTTACCATCCTGGGCGCCACCGGCTCGATCGGGGCGAGCACCGTCGATCTGCTCAAGCGCGAGCGCAACCGCTTTCGCATCGAGGCATTGAGCGCCAACAAGAACGCGGCTGCGCTCGCCGCGATCGCGCGCGAGCTTGGTGCACGTTTTGCCGCAATCGGCGATCCCACCGCCTACCGCGATCTCAAAAGCGCGCTCTCCGGAACCGGAATCAAGGTGGCTGCGGGCGAAAGCGGGCTGCTCGAGGCCGCCGAGCGGCCGGCGGAATGGGTGATCGGAGCGATCACTGGCGCGGCGGGACTCAAGCCGACGCTCGCCGCCGCTGAGCGTGGCGCGATCGTTGCTCTCGCCAACAAGGAAACGCTGGTATGCGCCGGTGCGCTGTTCATGCGCCGCGCAGCAGCAGCGGGCGCGACCGTGTTGCCGGTTGATTCGGAGCATAACGCCCTGTTTCAGGCCATGAGCGGCAGCCGGCGCGAGGACGTACGGCGCGTGATCCTCACCGCCTCCGGCGGCCCATTCCGGACCGCTACTGCCGAGGCGGTGCGGACGGCTACCGTAGAGCAGGCGCTCAAGCACCCCAATTGGTCGATGGGGGCGAAGGTCACGATCGATTCGGCGACTTTGATGAACAAAGGGCTGGAACTCATTGAGGCCCATCACCTTTTCGCGCTCGCGCCGCAGCAGATCGACGTCCTAGTGCATCCCCAATCCATTGTGCACAGCCTGGTCGAATTTTGTGATGGCTCGCTCATTGCGCAGCTGGGGAGCCCAGACATGCGCATCCCGATCGCCTATTGCCTGGCTTGGCCTGAGCGCATAGCGGGGCCAGCCGCGCGACTCGATCTCGCGCGCGCGGCGACATTGACATTCGAGGAGCCCGATCTTGCGCGTTTTCCGGCCTTGGCTCTGGCCCGGCGCGCGCTGGAGGCGGGCGGGGCGGCGCCCACGGTGCTTAACGCCGCCAATGAGGTAGCAGTGGCCGAATTTCTCGCGCGCCGGCTGAATTTTGCCGGCATATCGGCCCTGGTTGAGGCCACCCTTGAGGCGGCCCTGTCCCGAAATTGGACCGCAGAGCCCGAAAGCGTCACCGAGGCACTATCTATTGACCATAATGCGAGATTGTTGGCACGGTCGCTCTTGCCCGAAATTGCCGCAAAGGCACCGTAGAGCATGGCGTTCGCTTAACTAGGTCGGGAACGGGCGGGGAAAAGTACTGATGAACTTCGACTTTTTGGCCGGAATCAACGCGCTGGGAGGCGGCGTGCTCGGTTATCTTATCCCGTTTCTGTTCGTCTTGACCGTGGTCGTGTTCTTCCACGAACTCGGACACTTCTTGCTGGCCCGCCGGTGCGGCGTCCGGGTCTTGGTTTTCTCGATCGGATTCGGTCCCGAGTTGTTCGGCTTCAATGACCGCCATGGTACCCGCTGGAAGCTGTCTGCTATCCCCCTCGGCGGATATGTAAAATTTTTCGGCGACGAGAACGCTGCAAGCGTTCCCGATCCGATGGCGCTTGCCGCCATGAGTGAAGAGGACCGCCGGCACAGCTTTGTTCATCAGTCCGTAGGACGCAGGGCCGCCATCGTAGTTGCGGGCCCAGTGGCCAATTTCCTTCTCGCCGTAGTGATCTTCGCCGGGCTCTTCATGGTGTTTGGCAAGCCGAGCACATCGCCTCGCGTCGACGCGGTCCAACCCGGGAGCGCTGCTCAGGCGGCTGGCTTCCAGCCGGGCGACCTAGTTTTGAGCATCAACGGGAGGCCGATCGAGAGCTTTCCGGATATGCAGCAGATCGTGAGCACCAGCGCGGGCGAGCTGCTGACGTTCGAGGTCGAACGCGGCGGGGTGAAGGTCGAACTCAAAGCCGTTCCCGCGCTCAGGGAAACCAAGGATCGATTCGGCAATGTCCATCGCATTGGCGTGCTCGGTATTACCCGCTCGCCGTCGCCGGACGACACGCATTTCCAGCCGGTCGGGCCCGTGAAAGCGCTTGAGCTTGGCGTGCAAAGGACGTGGTTCGTGGTGGAGCGGACGCTGTCCTATATCGGCGGCGTCATCTCGGGCCGCGAGGCCGCCGATCAGCTTGGGGGTCCGATTCGGATCGCCCAGGTATCGGGGCAGGTCGCGACCGAGGGACTCGCGTCATTGTTCAGTCTCACGGCGGTGCTGTCGGTCTCGATCGGGTTACTCAATCTCTTCCCGGTCCCGCTGCTCGATGGGGGCCACCTGCTGTTCTACGGAATCGAGGCCGTCAGGGGAAAACCGCTATCGGAGCGCGCTCAAGAAGTGGGATTTCGGATCGGGCTCGCAATCGTTGTCATGTTGATGATCTTTGCGACGTATAACGATCTTCTCCATCTCGCCGCCCAATGGACGGCGTCGTAGGGAGACTGCAACTTTTCGGGGGTAAAGTAGTAGGGCTGGGTGACGCAACAGGTGAGGGTGTCTGTACGAGCGGCGTGGCTCGTACGTGCGTTGTGGCTAGGGACGACCTTTCTCGTGCGGTGCCTAAGTTTGTGAGGTGCCCAAAGGGGAACGACAAAGGGCGCGTGGGGGAATGAAACTTCGTAAGTGGCTTGTTCGAGGGCTTGGCCTCGCGTGCCTCGTCCTCGGGGGGAGTGCATTGAGTGGTGGCGTCATGTCGCTCACCGCGCGCTCTGCCTATGCTCAAGCGCCCACCGTCAGCTCCATCGTTGTGCAAGGCAATCAGCGGGTCGAGGCTGACACCATCCGCTCCTATTTCCGCCCAGGGCCAAATGGGCAACTGGGCGCCTTCGAAATCGATGAAGGCGTCAAGGCGCTGATCTCCACCGGTCTTTTTCAGGACGTCCGTTCCAACATTCAGGGCGGGCGGCTGGTCATCACCGTCACGGAAAATCCGGTCATCAACCGCATCGCTTTCGAGGGCAACAAAAAGGTCAAGGACGAGCAGCTCAAGTCTGAAATCCAGTCGAAGGAGCGCGGCACGCTCTCTCGTCCCGTCGTGCAGGCCGACACCGCCCGCATCGTCGAAGTGTACCGCCGCAGCGGACGTTTCGACGTTCGCGTCGAGCCTAAGATCATCGAGCTGCCAAACAACCGCGTCGATCTCGTGTTCGAGGTTACCGAGGGCGTAAAGACCGGCGTCAGGCTCATCCAGTTCGTCGGCAACCGCGCCTATTCGTCCTATCGCCTCAAGGACATCATCAAGACCTCCGAGACCAGCTGGTTTCTTTCGTTCCTCCAGACCGGCGATATCTACGATCCCGACCGGATCGAGGCTGATCGCGAGCTGTTGCGCAGGTTCTACCTCAAGCACGGCTACATCGACGTGCGCATCGTCTCCGCAGTCGCGGAATTTGATCCCACTCGCAACGGTTTCGTGATCACCTTCACGATCGAGGAGGGCGAGCAGTATCGGGTCGGAGCGGTCGACGTGCAGTCAATGATTCGGTCGCTCGACCCCTCATGGCTGCGGGTGAAGCTGCGGACCTATCCCGGCGATGTCTACAATGCCGAGGCGGTCGAAAAGACCGTCGAAGACATGACTATCGAAGCCGCGAGGCAGGGCTTTGCCTTCGCGACGGTGCGCCCGAGCGCGACGCGCGACGCACAAACGCGCACCGTCAATCTCCTCTTCACCGTCACGGAGGGGCAACGGATCTACATCGAGCGGATCAATATCCGCGGCAACACGCGCACGCGCGATTACGTGATCCGGCGCGAATTCGACCTGGTGGAAGGAGATGCCTACAACCGCGCGCTCGTCAGTCGGGCCGAGCGACGCCTGAAGAATCTCACCTATTTCAAGACCGTGAGGATTACGACCGAGCCGGGCTCGGCACCCGATCGCGTCATTCTCAATGTCGATGTCGAGGAGCAGTCGACCGGCGAATTCTCCGTCTCGGGCGGGTATTCGACCGCGGATGGGTTCCTGGGCGAGGTCAGCGTCGCAGAACGCAACCTGCTCGGCCGCGGTCTGTTCGGAAAAATCGCGGTGCAATACGGCCAGTATACGAAGGGCGCCCAGCTCTCTTATGTGGATCCTTACTTCCTCGGCTACCGCGTGGCGCTGGGCATCGACCTGTTCTACAAACAGCAGCTGCCGACGAGTTACGTCTCGTACGAGACGCAGACGATCGGCTTCGGCACGCGACTCGGCTTCACGCTGCGCGAAGACCTCGGCCTGCAGTTACGCTATTCGCTCTATCAGCAGAAAATCACGCTGGCGCCGAATTTGATGAACTGTAACAACATCAATCCGGATTTCGTGAACACCTTCCCGACCCCCGATAAGATCAACACGACGCCAGCGCTTACGCCGCCCATCGGATATGCGGGTCTTGCGAACTGCTATTCCGACGGCGAAGCATCGCTTGCGGTCAAGAGCGGCGTGGCGAACGGCCCGGTTCTGACGTCACTGGTCGGCTACACGCTTACGCACAACACGCTCGACAACAACCGCAATCCGACGGCGGGACTGCTGGCGGAGTTCAGGCAAGATTTCGCAGGCGTCGGCGGCGACGTGAAGTTCGTCCGCACCACGACCGACCTCTACAGCTATCGCGAGGTATTCCCGGACATCGTCGGCCTCTTGCATCTGCAGGGCGGGCAGATCGCGGGGTTGGGCGGCGGCCTTCGCATGCTGGATCATTTCCAGATGGGCCCCAATCTGGTGCGCGGATTTGCGCCAGCCGGCATTGGACCGCGCGACCAGACGCAGTTGCCCTTCACCGGAATTTACGGCGACGCGCTCGGCGGCACGTACTATTGGGGCGCCAGCTTTGAGTTGCAGACTCCCCTTCATTTCCTGCCCAAAGATGCGGGGATCAAGGTCGCCGCGTTCGCCGACGCGGGCTCGCTCTGGAATTACGTCGGCCCGACAACCTTCCCGGCCACCGGCGAAGTCATCTCGGGTAGTAGCTGCCCGACCTTTGGTCCCGGAATCGTCAACTCGGTGCCGTGTCCGATCGACAATGGGATGCATGTTCGCACCTCGGTCGGAGTGGGCGTCATTTGGGAATCGCCGTTCGGACCGCTACGTTTCGACTATTCGTTCCCGCTCACGAAGGAACCGTACGACCGGGTTCAGCAGTTTCGCTTCGGCGGCGGCACGAAATTCTGATCCCGCCCTGCGGGGCCGCAATTGGCACGGGCATGACCGAGCCCTTTTTCTTCAGTCAGGGAGGCGGGCTCAGCGTGCGCGAGATCGCCACGCTTACGAGCGCCAAGCCACGGCCTGGTGCCGATCTCGACCGTCGCATTATTGGGATTGCAGCGCTCGATCAGGCTGCCCCCAGCGATCTCGCATTCCTCGACAAGGCCAAGTACGCGCCCCAGTTGTCGCTCAGCACTGCCGGAGCCTGCTTGATGACGGAGCGATATGCCGCTCGCGCTCCCAACCACGTGAGCGTGCTCTGCGTCGCCGAGCCGTATCGCGCGTTTGTCGAGGTCGCGCGAGCGCTCTTTCCCGACGCTTTGCGTCCATCATCGTTATTCGAAGCGAGCGGGGTCGCGGTCGGCGCTTTCGTCCACCCGAGCGCGCGCATGGAGAACGGCGTGACGGTGGATCCCGGCGCCGTGATCGGTCCGCGCGCCGAAATCGGAACGGGCACGGTGATCAACGCCGGCGCCGTGATCGGACCCAAGGTGCGCATCGGCCGCCACTGCAGCATCGGTGCCAATGCCTCGATCACCAATAGCCTCATCGGCGATCGCGTCGTGATCCATCCCGGTTGCGCCATCGGTCAGGACGGCTTCGGGTATTTGATGGGAGCAACCGGTCACCGCAAGGTCGTGCAGATCGGCCGCGTCATCATTCAGGATGACGTAGAGATCGGGGCCGGGACCACCATCGATCGCGGCGCCAATCGCGACACCGTCATCGGCGAGGGCACCAAGATCGACAACTTGGTGCAGATCGGACACAATGTGACGATCGGCCGTCACTGTATCATCGTCTCGCAGTGCGGTATTTCCGGCAGCGTCGTCATCGAGGATCGCGTCATCCTGGCCGGACAGGTGGGGCTAGCGGACAATGTGACGATCGGCGAAGGCGCGGTCATCGGGGCGAGGAGCGGGGTGATGTCCGACGTGCCGGCGGGCGAGAAGTGGTTCGGCTATCCGGCCATGCGCGGCCGCGAGTTTCTTCGCAGTATGATGACGTTGCGCCACTGGGTAAGCAAAAACGACCCCGCCAATGACGGCGATGATGGGAGTCCTGACGATGGCGCCTCGCAAGGATCCGACGACCGACGAAAGCGCAAGCGGTGAGCAAGGCGGCGACCACCCTCGAGGCAGCCGATATCGCAGCGATTCTCAAAGCGCTGCCGCATCGTTATCCGTTCCTCATGGTCGATCGCATCATCGACATGCGCGATGATGAAGCCGCAATCGGGATCAAGAACGTCACTGTCAACGAGCCGCAATTCCTCGGACACTTCCCGGGCAACCCGGTGTTTCCCGGCGTGTTGCTCGTCGAGGGCATGGCGCAGACCGCAGGCGCGCTTTGCGTGCTATCGCAGATGGGCGGCGATCACCCAAAGCGGGTCTATTTTCTGACGATCGACAAGGCCAAGTTCCGCAAACCGGTGGTGCCAGGCGACACCATCGAGTACCACGTCAAAAAGATCGCCCGAAAAAAGAACATGTGGTGGTTTCGGGGCGAGGCGAAAGTCGCCGGACAAACGGTCGCCGAGGCCGAAGTCGGTGCCATGGTTGCGTGAGGTCGGCAATGGCGGCAATCGATCCAACCGCCCGGATCGACCCGGGGGCGGTGATCGGTGAGAATGTGTCGATCGGGCCGTATTGCGTCATCGGGCCCCACGTCCGGATCGGCGACGCTTGCAAGCTCCTCGCCCACGTTCACGTCGCCGGCCACACGACGATCGGCCCGCGCACCGTGCTTTATCCCTTCGCCTCGCTCGGCACTCCGCCGCAATCGGTCAAGTATCGCGGCGGCGCGACCCGACTGGTGATCGGCTCCGACTGCGATATCCGCGAAGGCGTCACCGTGAATACGGGGACCGAGGACGATCGCGGCGTGACTGAAGTCGGGGACCGCTGCTGGCTCATGGTCGGCTCCCACGTCGGCCATGATTGCAAGGTGGGCAACGATGTGATCTTTGCCAACAACGTCGTCCTGGGTGGCCACGTGACGATCGGCGATTTCGCGGTGTTCGGCGGCCAGGCAGCGGTGCGTCAGTTCGTGCGCGTCGGCGAAGGCGCCATGGTGGTGGGGCTGAGCGGGGTGCGCGCCGATGTGATCCCCTTCGGCCTAGTCCAGGGCCCACTTGCCGATCTGATCGGCCTTAACGTGGTCGGTATGCGGCGGCGCGGGTCCAGCAAGGCCGAAATCCATCGGCTGCGACAGGCCTATGAAGCCATGTTCTTCGGCAGCGGGACGTTTCGCGAGCGGCTCGATAAGGTCGCGGCGCAGAGCGGCGCTGATCCCCTCGTCGCCAAGGTGATCGCCTTCATCCGTTCCGGCTCACGACCGCTGACCATGGCCATCCGCCGCGCCGCCAGTGGCGAGGAAACATGACTGGGCCGGCGGTGGGCCACACGGCAGACGACGGTCCGCTCGCGATCATCTGCGGCGGCGGAAGCCTGCCGTTTGCCGTTGCCGATGCGGTGGGCAAGCGCGGGCGCCGCGTGGTGCTTTTCGCCATTCGCGGTTGGGCGGATCCAAAACGCGTCGAGCCCTATCCGCACCACTGGGCGGCCCTCGGCCAATTCGGCACGTTCTGCCGGCTTGCGCGCCGGGAGGGCTGCCGCGATGTGGTTTTCATCGGTTCGATCGTGCGTCCGGCGATCTGGAAGATCAGACCTGACTTCAAGACGCTCCGGCTGCTGCCGCGAGTCCTCGGCATCTTCCGCGGCGGTGACGATTATCTGCTCAAGGGCGTCGCGGCGATTTTCGAAGAGCACGGGTTCCGGCTCCTTGGAGCACACGCAGTCGCCCCGGAAATCCTGATGCCGGAAGGAACGCTCGGGCGCGAGCGCCCCAACGACCGTGATCATGCCGATATTGCCAAAGGCCTCGCTCTGCTCAATGCTTCGAGTCCGTTCGACGTCGGCCAAGCGGTAGTCGTGGCAGATGCGCGCGTGCTTGCGATTGAGGCCGCGGAAGGAACCGACTGCATGCTCGCGCGCATCGCGGAACTTCGCCAAAGCGGGCGCATCGCCGTGGCCTCGGGCCGGGGCGTATTGGTCAAGGCGGCAAAGCGGGACCAAGATCGGCGGCTTGATTTGCCTTCGATCGGCCCGCAGACGATCGAAGCCGCAGCGCGGGCCGGCCTCGCCGGGATCGCGGTGGTCGCCGGGAGCACCATCGTTGCCGAACCCGAACGCATCGGTGCGACCGCCGACCGTACGCGGCTGTTCGTCCTCGGCGTGCGCGAGCAGGCGGCCGGGCGATGACCGCACGGCCCGGGCATCCGTCTGAATTCGTCTTTCTCGTCGCCGCCGAGGAGTCGGGTGATCGGCTCGGCGCCGCGCTGATGCGGGCGCTGCGGGAGCGCACCACAGGACAGGTGCGCTTTGCCGGGGTGGGGGGCGGGGAGATGGCTGCCGAAGGTATCGCGAGCCTTTATCCGATCGACGACCTTCCGCTGATCGGCTTCAGCGCGATCCCGCGACGGCTTCCAAAGATCCTGCGGCTCATGCGTTTCACGGCCAAGGCCGTGGTGGCGCGACACCCGCACGTGCTCGTCATCATTGATAGTCCCGGTTTTACCCGGGGCATTGCGCGGCGGGTGCGCGCCGCCGATTCGACGATTCCGATCGTGGAATACGTCTCGCCCTCGGTCTGGGCCTGGCGGCCGGGACGCGCCAGGATCATGCGGGCCTACATCGACCACATCCTGGCGCTGTTGCCGTTCGAGCCCGCGGTGCACCAGCGGCTAGGCGGGCCGCCCTGCACCTATGTCGGCCATCCGCTGATCGAAGAGGTCGGAAACCTGCGTCCAAGCCCCGAGGAGGCGCGCCGTCGCCTCGCGGATCCGCCGGTGTTGCTGATGCTGCCGGGAAGCCGCTCCGGCGAGCTTGAGCGATTGCTGGGCGTCTTTGCCGATGCCGTGGCGCTCCTGCGCGAGCGCGTAGGATCACTCGAGTTGATCGTGGCGACCGTCCCGCATCTTGCCGGCGCAATCCGCGAAGCCAGCGCACAATGGCCGCTGCGGCCGCGGATCGTGGTCGAGAAGGCGGACAAGCAGGCGGCATTCCGTATCGCCACCGCGGCGCTCGCGAAGTCCGGCACGGTCACGCTCGAGCTTGCGCTAGCCGGCGTGCCGATGATCGCCGCCTACAAGGTATCGGCGATTGAATACATCGCGGTGGGACGAGGAATTCTGAAGCGAATTCCATCGATCATCCTGACCAACCTTCTGCTCGGCGAGAACGTGGTGCCGGAGCTGCTTCAGCAGAATTGCACCGCGGAAAATCTCGCCGTGGCCCTCCGGCCGCTGCTCGGCGACACGCCGGAGCGCCGGCGCCAAATCGAGGCGTTTTCCCGCCTCGATGCCATCATGGAGGTGGGATCGAGCGCGCCCGCCCTGCGGGCCGCCGACATCGTGCTCGCCGCAGCCCGGCGCGCGATGAAAGCTCCGATTGCTCCCGCGAAAGCCGGAATCTAGCGGCCAAGGGCCTTGGTGCCCGCTTGCGCGGCGACAGTGGAGGAGAACTCTGAGGCGGAGCGAGAGACGAGGCTAAAGACTGTTCACTTCCGGCGCGAGATCGGCACGTAGTCGCGCTGCGTGGCACCCGTATAAAGCTGGCGTGGACGCCCGATCTTTTGGTGCGGATCCTCGATCATTTCCTTCCACTGCGAAATCCAGCCGACGGTGCGGGCAACCGCGAACAGAACGGTGAACATCGTGGTGGGAAAACCCATCGCCTTGAGTGTGATCCCGGAATAGAAGTCGATGTTGGGATAGAGCTTCTTCTCGATGAAGTAGTCGTCGTGCAGGGCGACCCGCTCGAGCTCGAGCGCGACGTCCAGCAGCGGGTCGTCCTTGGCGCCGATCTCGTTCAGCACTTCGTGGCAGGTCTTCTGCATGATCTTCGCGCGCGGGTCGTAGTGCTTGTAGACCCGGTGGCCGAACCCCATCAGGCGGAAGCTGTCGTTCGGATCTTTGGCCCGGCGGATGTATTCCGGGATGCGTTCGGGTTTGCCGATTTCGCGCAGCATGTTCAACGCAGCTTCGTTGGCGCCCCCATGGGCCGGCCCCCACAGACACGCGCAGCCGGCCGCGATGCAAGCGAAGGGATTGGCGCCCGAGGAACCAGCGAGCCTGACCGTCGAGGTCGAGGCATTCTGCTCGTGATCGGCGTGCAAGATGAAGATGCGGTCCATCGCGCGCGCGAGCACGGCATTGGGCTTGTACTCCTCGCATGGCACGGCGAAGCACATACGCAGGAAATTCGTAGCATAGTCGAGGTCGTTTTTCGGATAGATGAAGGGCTGGCCGATCGAATATTTGTAAGCCATCGCCGCGATCGTCGGCATTTTTGCAATCATGCGGATCGAGGCGATCATCCGCTGGGTCGGATCGGAGATGTCGGTCGAGTCGTGATAGAATGCCGAGAGCGCGCCGACGCAGCCCGTCATGACCGCCATCGGGTGTGCGTCGCGCCGGAAGCCCTGATAAAACCGGCTCATCTGCTCGTGCACCATGGTGTGGTGCGTGACGCGATTGTCGAAGTCGGCCTTCTGCGCAGCGGTGGGAAGCTCGCCGTAGAGCAGGAGATAGCAGGTTTCGAGAAAGTCGCCGTGCTCGGCCAGCTGTTCGATCGGATACCCGCGATAGAGCAGGATGCCTTCATCGCCGTCGATATACGTGATCTTCGACTCACAGCTGCCGGTCGAGGTGTAGCCGGGGTCATACGTGAACATCCCGGTCTCGGCGTAGAATTTGCCGATATCGATCACCGCAGGGCCGATCGTTCCGTCGTAGATCGGGAACGTGGTCTCCTTGTCGCCGACGACGAATTTGCCGGATTTGATGTTGGCGCCGGTCTTCGCATCCATGATCGAGCCCTCGGTTGTACGCCCGGCGGACCGGCACTCCCCTGCAGCGGATGGCTCGCGCCAGCGCTTGCAACGCTCGCGGAGGGAGGCCGCCGTTTGCGTAGCCCATCCCAGTGTGCACTGCAAGACGGCGGGCCGATGAGGCTTACATGCGTCGGATCACGCAGACTTGAAGGCACATTCCGTTCGGCCCGAGCGCACTGCTCCCGCGGAGAATACGGCTTAGCCGCTTGCGATCGGCACGGCTTGGTCTTGCAGCCGGCCAAGGCTTTCGCTCTTCCCCAGCACCGCCAACACGTCGAAGATCGGGGGCGAAGTGGTGCGCCCCGTGAGTGCAGCGCGAAGCGGCTGCGCGACGCTGCCGAGCTTGATGCCCTTGCGTTCGGCGAAGGCGCGCACCGCCTGCTCGGTCGTCTCCGCACTCCAAGGCTCGAGCACCTTGAGGTCTTCCGAAAGGTCACCGAGGAGGGCGCGCGCGTCGGGCGTCAGTAGGCCCGCTGCGTTCTCGTCGAGTGCCAGCGGCCGGTCGGCCACGATGAAGCGGGCGCCGTCCGCAAGCTCGACTAGGGTCTTGGCCCGCTCCTTCAGGCCGCCCATGGCCGCAAGCAGCTTTTGGCGTATCTGCGGGGTCAACTTGGCGGCAAGTTGGGTGCCGCCGACGATGTGCGGGAGCACGCGTTCGAGTTCGGCGAGAAGATCGGTGTCGCTGGTCTGCCGCAAATAGTGGCCATTGAGACTTTCGAGCTTGGCAAAGTCGAAACGTGCCGGCGATCGTCCGATCTGCGGCAGGTCGAAGGCTGCCACCATCTCCTCGGTCGTAAAAATTTCCTGATCGCCGTGGCTCCAGCCCAGCCGCACGAGATAATTGCGCATGGCGGCGGGCAGATAGCCCATTGCTCGGTACGCATCCACGCCGAGCGCGCCATGCCGCTTGGACAATTTCGAGCCGTCCGGCCCATGGATGAGCGGGATGTGCGCCATCACCGGAACAGGCCAGCCAAGCGCATTATAGATCTGCGTCTGTCGCGCGGCATTGGTGAGGTGATCGTCGCCGCGGATGACATGGGTTACGCCCATGTCGTGGTCGTCCACGACGACAGCGAGCATGTAAGTCGGCGTGCCGTCCGAACGCAGCAGCACGAGGTCATCGAGGTTTTCGTTCTGCCAGACGACCCGCCCCTGCACCTGATCTTCGATCACGGTTTCGCCAGTCAGCGCCGCCTTGAGCCGAATCGTCGACGCGACTCCGGTCGGGGCTTCCGACGGATCGCGGTCGCGCCAGCGACCGTCGTAGAGCTTGGCCCGGCCTTCACTGCGCGCCTTCTCGCGCATCTCGGCCAGTTCCTCGGGCGTGGCATAGCAACGATAGGCGCGACCCGTCTCCAATAGCGCGTGCGCCACCTCGCGGTGGCGTTCGGAGCGTGAGAATTGGTAGACGGTGTCGCCATCCCAATCGAGACCAAGCCAAGTAAGCCCATCGAGAATGGCGTCGATCGCGGCCTGGGTGGAGCGTTCGCGGTCGGTATCCTCGATCCGCAGCAACATTTTTCCGCCGCGTCCGCGGGCATAGAGCCAATTGAACAGCGCGGTTCGCGCCCCCCCGATGTGCAGGAAGCCCGTGGGCGAGGGGGCAAAGCGCGTGACGATGGTTTCGCTCATCTCGGTTGATGTTGCTACGGGTCCGCGCAGGGCGGGCCGAGATCGGAGCACACAAGGCCGTCGCGGTGTACAAGACCTGGTCCGTGTAGCACAGAATTACCATAGGTCATCAAAGGTTTTGCGGGTCAGACGGCTTGGCGCGTGCTCGCGGATTTGGCACATAGGCCGCGGCTTCGAGAACAGGGTTGACGCAGCATGACGGAAGCTCCAACCGCGGTGGCAGAGGCGGGGCGCGACTTCATCCGCGATATCATCGCAGCTGACCTCGCCGCGAACCGTCACACGAGTGTGGTGACGCGCTTCCCGCCGGAGCCCAACGGGTACTTGCACATCGGTCACGCCAAGGCGATCTGCCTTAACTTCGGCGTGGCGCAGGAATTCGGCGGCCGCTGTCATCTGCGCTTCGATGACACGAATCCGACGAAGGAGGAGCAGGAATATATCGATGCCATCAAGCGAGACGTGCGCTGGCTCGGCTTCGACTGGGGAACCCACCTCTATCACGCTTCGGACTATTTCGAGCAACTCTACGACTGGGCCGAGCACCTCATCCGCACCGGAAGGGCTTATGTCGACGACCAGTCGCAGGAAGAGATGCGGGCCAATCGCGGGACGCTGACCGAGCCGGGACGCAACAGTCCGTGGCGTGAACGGACGACGGAAGAAAACCTCAATCTGTTCCGCCGCATGCGCGCAGGCGAGTTCCCGAACGGGGCGCGGGTGCTGCGGGCCAAGATCGATATGGCCTCAGGCAATATCAATCTGCGCGACCCCGTGCTCTATCGCATTCTGCACGCGAGCCATCCGCGCACCGGCACGGCCTGGTGTATCTATCCGAGCTATGACTTCGCCCATGGTCAATCCGATGCCATCGAGCACATCACCCACTCCCTCTGTACGCTCGAATTCGAGGACCACCGGCCTCTGTACGATTGGTTCCTCGAACATCTCCCGGTCCCGTCTCGACCGCGGCAGTACGAATTCGCGCGTCTCAATCTCACACATACGGTGCTGTCCAAGCGGGTGCTCACCGAATTGGTGCGCGGCGGGCACGTCAGCGGCTGGGACGATCCGCGCATGCCGACGCTGGCAGGGCTTCGCCGCCGCGGCGTTCCGCCTGAGGCGGTGCGCGATTTCGTCAAGCGGGTTGGGGTTGCCAAGGCCAACAGCGTGGTCGACATCGCCATGTTCGATTTTTCGGTCCGCGAGGTCCTCA
>Ga0075421_100004411_pt1 | contig 16991 bp, 19 predicted proteins | sample SoiMetdeltSBSDD5_FD_75292 | JGI IMG/M metagenome (GOLD analysis project Ga0075421, IMG submission 75292) | Bulk soil microbial communities from a Populus tree surrounding site in Tennessee, USA - Soil MetaG P. deltoides SBSDD5 | ecosystem: Environmental > Terrestrial > Soil > Tree plantation...
TCGTCACCCCCACTACACCCCACACCCAACGCCACCGCACCTGCAGCCACCCACAGACGTGCAACGCGCATAAACTCCTCGTTAAATACTGACTCTCACTGAAATCTTGATCTCATCGCCGATGACGGCGAACAGCGGATCGAGCCGTCGGAGCCCGCGCGGGACGCCGACGCCGTACGCGCGGCGCGAGAGCGTCACTTCGCCCAGCAGTCGTTGCGGTGACGACGCGTGCTCGATGGCGCAGCGGAGCTCCTCGGTCCGCGTCACGCCTCGGATCGTCAGTGACCCCGGGACTGCGATGTGATTCGGCAGGCGCATGATGTCGCCGCCGCGGAAGGTGATCACCGGGTGGCGCGCGGCGTCGAGGAACAGCGGTCCCCGCAGGTGGCGGTCACGGAGCGAGATGCCCGTTCGCACACTGTCGGCACGGATCTCCACGGTCACCGCGCCCTCCCCCGCCGCGTCCGGCACGTGAATCGTGCCCCGCACATCGATGAACCGACCGCGCACGACGAGCCCGCCGAGCCAGCGCACCGACATCTCGACCTGCACGTTCTCCGGCGTCAGGCGCATCGGGTCGGGGCCGAGTTGCGCTAGCCACTCGGGCCGCGAGTCCGGGCCGACACGGGAACCGTCGAAGGCGCCCTGACGCCGCCGGCCGGTTCGCGCCGGACCTGGCGTCGTGCGATCCCTGCCGTGCGTCGGGCCAGGCTCCATCAGTTCCGCAACGCCCCCTGTTCGATCCAGCGCACGATGTTCGCGATCTGGTTGTCGGTGAGCGGGTGCGTCGCGAGCGGCATCCGACTGAGGTTTCGGCGCGCCGATGCGTCCGACCCGATCATCGCCACGAGCCACGACGAGTCGGGCTTGGACGGCTTGACGCGGAGTTGGCCGGCCCCGAGCGTGGCGGGGACGCCGACCAGCTCATCGTAGGCTGCGTCGGGTGTGAGGCTGAGCCCGGCTTGCTGCGTGGCCACCGAGTGGCACCCACCCGTCGCGCACCGCTGGTCGAAGATCGGCGCTATGTCCGCGGCGAACGACGGACTCGCCACGAGCTCGTCGGGCGCACCACCGCTCGGATCGACCGAGCCTTCGAAATCCGCACAACCTAACGCGAGCGCGACGATCAATGCACGGAGGCGGGCTACCATAACGCAACCCCCGCCAGCCCACGGACGGTGAATACGCTGCCCGGCGCGTAATACAGCTCGCCGGTGAGACGTGTTCGCGGCACCCCGAACCACGTCGCGCCAAGAGTCCCGTACGCGCGGGTCGTCTTCACCTCGAGAATGGGCTGGTCCTGGTCACGCGTGCCGCCGTCCGTGATGACGCCGACGTCGAACCGCGTGCGTTCCGTGCGCGCCCCGACCGAGAGGTACGGATACCACTTCGAGGCGGTGGACGACGTCGTGAGAATCACCTCACCGGAGAGATGTCTCGGCTCGAAGTGATCCTGACTGTCGTTGCCATAACATACGGCGGCGTAGTACGTCATCAGGTCAGGCCCGCCATCGGCCGCCGTCTCGCTATTACACGTGATCGGCCCCTCGACGCGTCCCGTCAGAAACGAGACGCGCGGCACGATCCGCGCGGCCGGCGTGACCGCGACGGACCACGACAGGGCACCCGCGAACAGGTTCGCCTTGACATCAAAGACACGAAGCGGCGGGATCCAACTGAGCTCGAGGATCGTCGAGCCCGGGAGACGCGCCGCCACGCGCGGCCGCGCGAACACCGGTGCGAGGTTCGTCGCCTCGGGCTTGTCGGTGCCGACGGTGCGCTGCTCCGTCGAGAGCGGCGGGAGATAGGAGATCTCGAGCGCACCTTCGAACCGTCGGTCCGGCCCGCCGCTCCACGTCCCCAGCGCGTTCGACACGCCGAGCGGCGAGAACGCCACGTTGGACGAGTAGAACAGCATCAACTTCGCCTCGGGCGACCCGGCTCCGTACTTCTCCAGCTCCCGCGCCTGCGCCTCGAGGGCCCGCGGAGTCGCGAGGTGCGTTGCGATGTGCGTTGCGATGCACATCGCAACTCCCATGACCAGCCGCGACGTCGGGACACGGGGCGCGCCGCGACGTGCGATGGTCGGTCCGGCCAGCGCGCTGTCTTTCGCCTGATTCCGCGACGCGCGGCGCCACGTCGTTCGTCGGCGCCAGCTCGCGCTCAACGCGCGTCGCGCCGGTGGCATCATTGCACCACGACCGTCCCCTGCATGCCCGGGTGAAGCGTGCACTGGTAGTTGAACGTGCCCGCAGTGTTGAACTGGCGCTGGGCAGTGCCGGTGGCCTGGTCCTGGATGTTCTGCGGCGCCCCATTCGCGGTCGCGAACGTGACGTTATGCAGCAAATTGAACGTCCACGTCACCGTTCCGGTGCGTGAAACCGCCACCGTCCGCGGGTCGAACGTGCTGCTCGCGGTCGCGGTCACGGCCGCTGTCGCCGAGGCCGTCGTCACCGTCACGTCGACGAACGCGGCCTTCGTCACGGAGCCGATCGTGCCGGTCGCCGTGATGCGTGCCGTTCCCGACGCGACTCCGCTGACGACACCAGCGTTGGTCACGGTCGCCTTGGTCTGGTCGCTCGACTGATACGTAAATGTGGCGCCGCTCATGTTCGCGCCGTTCTGATCCTTGGCGACGGCCGTCAGCTGCTCGGTGAGTCCAACGATGACCGTTGGGGACGCGGGTGTGATCGACACGCTCGTGAACACGGGATTCGGCCCGACGCCGTCGTCGCCGTCGTCGCCACCACCACAGCCCACACCCAACGTCGCCACAACGGCCACCACCCAGACACGTGCAACGCGCATAAACCCCTCCGTCAATCGCGATCATGGGGCCGGCGTCCGGCACGCGCGGCTCCCGGGAATGTGACCGGCCAGGGCCGGGCACTGGTCAAAACGCGCCGGATATGACGCGCGTCACACGACCCACTAACGGCCAGTCGGTGACACGTTTGCCCGCACCGTTGTCGAGCCACAACGCGCTCACGGCGAGCGGCACCCGCGACGCGGTGAAGGGCGGGCGCCGTTCGGCGAGCGACTTCACGTCAATCGCTCGATATACTCACGCACCTTTCCGCGATAGCTCTTGCCTGAATGTAGCCGCGTGCCGTCGGCAAGGATCAGCACCCAGTCGCCCTGGAACCACGGCTGGATCTCTCGGATCCGGTCGACGTTCACCAACGTCGAACGGTGAATGCGAAGGAACTTCGATCCCGGCAACCGCTCTTCGAGATGCGTCAGCGTGCTCCGGTGTGCATGAACCGTCTTGCCGGCGTGGATACGCACCAGGTCGTCGTCCGCTTCGATCCAGTCAATCTCGCTGACACGAATGAACACCACCCGGCCATCAGCCTTCACGGCAATGCGATCGAGCGCGCTGCGCTCGCTGCGCATCGCCTCGATGAGCGCCTCCAGTGGCCGCTCCGCACCCGGCGCCTCCGAGCGGATCAGACCAACAACCCGGTCGATCGCCTGCGTGAACCGCTCCCGGCTCACCGGCTTAAGAATGTAGTCGAACGCATGGACCTCGAACGCCGCGAGGGCATGCTCGTCGTACGCCGTGACGAACACGACCGCCGGCATCTGCGACGGGCCGACCTCGCGAATGACTTCCAGTCCGTCGAGCTCCGGCATCTGGATGTCGAGGAGCACGAGCTCTGGCGTTAGGCGATGGATCTGGTCAATGGCGGACCGGCCGTCGCCCGATTCGCCGACGACATCGACATCCGTCCGCTCGCGCAGGAGCGATCGGAGATGCGCGCGAGCCAGTGGCTCGTCGTCGACGATCAATGTCCGCACGGGGGCGAGTGCCTCCACGCGCGTCGTCATACGAGCGCCTCCCGCTCCGTTTCACGCCGGCCGAGTTCCTTCGCGACGATATCGGTTCGGTACGGGATCTCGATGGCGACGGCGAATCCGCCACCCGGCGGCGAGCTGGCCTCGAAGCGATGGTCCGACCCGTACAGTGAGAGCAGGCGCGCGCGGGTGTTGCCGAGTCCTACGCCGTCCCGGTGCTCGGTATTGGCGCTTTCGCCAACGCCGTCGTCTACCACGCCGAGCTCGAGGCGCGCGCCATGGCGTCGCGCCGAGACAGTCACGTGGCCCGGCGCCGCACGCGGCGCGATGCCATGCCGAATCGCGTTCTCCACCAGGGGCTGGAGCACGAGGTTCGGGACGAGCGCGAATCGCGCGTCGGGATCGATCTGAAAGCGCACCTTGAGTCGGTCCTGAAACCGGATGTGCTGAATCTCGATGTAGTGCGCAAGCAGCTCCAGCTCGCGCGCGAGCGTGACCTCCTGCTCGCTCGCACTGGTCAGCGACATCCGAAGGAGCTCACTGAGTCCCGAGATGACGCGCTCCGCGGCACGTCGGTCGGTGCCGATGAGTGCGTTGATGGTGTTGAGCGTGTTGAACAGGAAGTGCGGGTGGAGCTGCAGGCGAAGACTCTGCAGCTGGGCGCGCGCGAGCCGCGCCTCGAGCTGTTCGCGTTCTTCGGTCGCGCGCGAGAAGCTCGTCGCCAGCCGCTCCAGCCAATTCGTCGCGTATATCGCCACCGCGCCGGCCATCGCGAGGAGCAATAGCTTCGCGCCCTCATCGAGTGGCGACACGCGAGCCGCCTCGCTCGCCACCACGGGATTGAGCACGGTCTGCAGTCTGCCGGTGCCGTAGAGGTAGGCGAGCAGCGCGCCGTAGGAGCCGAGGGTCATGCTGGCCACAGCGGCGGCCTTGCGAGTCGACGCCGCGATGGGAAGCGCGGCGAGAATCACGAAGTACATGAGGAACATCGGCGTCTTGAGCGCGAGCGTCGCCGACTGGGCGAACGCGTAGCCCCCAATGATTGCCGTGACGGCAGCAATGTCGGTCACCGGGTTCACGACGCCGAGCCATGCGGGCAGCCGTGTACCGCGGTAGAACAGCTGGCCCTGGAACAACGTCCACGCGAGAATGGGAACGAGGACCGCGACGTTGACGCGGTTGAGCTCCCGCGTCAGGCTTGGCGCGTAGACGAGCGCGGCGACGCCAAGCAGTACGAGCACGATGAGCCGTGCCCGGTTCAGCATGCGCTCGGCGCGGTCGCGCTGGCGATCGAGCACGACGCGAGCCGAGTCCACGGGCGCCGTAAGCGCTCGTGGCGAGCTGGCGTCCGTCGCGGCGGTCATGCGTGCTATATAGTGCCCGGGACGGGCGGTCACCAGCCGTGCTACCTGCGGACGGCGGTGGTCTCCAGCAACGTCCGGCGCACCGCGTCCGCCTTTGCCGCCCTCGTCAGCGCCGCCCACAGGCGCTCGACCGTTTCCTCATCCACCAGCCCGGCCGGTGAGCCTAACGCCGGCACCGATAGCTTTTCGGCCGCCCGAAACGCGTCGACGGCAGCGACCGCGTCGGACGTGTACACCAGTGCGTCCGGCACGTCCCGGCGGAGCGGGTTCTCGTTAGGCCTGAAATGCCCGAGCGCGTTGAGCATCACCTTGAGCTGCCACACGTCGTTGCCGGAGTACTGTTGTAGCGTTCGGAAGCCCAAGGTCTGCGAGATCGTGTCGTAGATCCGGCGGAGCTCGGCCACCGGCGCCGGGTGCTCGCACACGTTGATGTTGGCCGTGACCCCATCGGCTCGGCGCGAGCGGCCCGGTCGCGCATCGGCGACCACGACGGCGGCCGACTGCGTGCGTCCCTTACGCGCGTCGCCACCGCGCGCGTGTCCGGCGGCGAGCGCGTCGATCAGCCGGTCCGCGAGGTGGCGGGGCGTGCCTTCGCTCGCCTCGAATGCGGAAGCGACCGCGTCGAGGACTTCGGGCCCGACGAGCAGATTGCCCTGCGTCACGTAGTTGCGTCCGGCGCGATTCCCTGCCCATGCCGAGTTGTTCCGGCCGGTGTGCTGTGCGCTCCTGCCGTCCGACGCGATGACTCCAATCTGCCGCGACGTCGCCTGCGAGTCCGAAGCGAGTGCACGCTCGAGCGCGCGCGCGGGCTCCTCGCCCTTCGCGAGCGCGTCGAGCAGGATCTGCCCGTACGCGGTGCGCGTGTTCGCCTGGGTGGCCACGGCGCCTACGCCGGCGCGAACCCACGGCACCCCGTTGCCCACGCACGGGACGCGCGTGGTGACCGCAACCCCGACCTCGCCGGTTCGCGGGTCGATCGCCGCGATCGAGAACGTGTGGAACTCGAGTTGGTCGCGCGTAGGATCGCCCCATGCCTTCGGCTCCTGGGCATGGCCGATTCGTGCAGCCACGGTGACGCAGACGAAGGCAAGTATGGAACGGCAGGCACAACGAGCGATCGACATGCAGTCCTCGGCGGAGTTGGCGCGGTAAAGAGCGATGATGAGCCCGTGCGCTCGCGCTCGGTAGGCCTTTCGGTCAGGACGACTGCATGTCCAATGACCAATCCGTGATTTTGGTGCTGGACCGTTCTATTGGAGGTATATAACGTAACGGACCGCTCGGTCTGTTTTTTTTTGGCGGTCGACATCGAATCGGAGAGGTAAAGATGAGGAAGCCCGTTGTCCTGGGCTTGATGCTCGTCGGAGCATCCGCCTGTCAGGATGCTACGTCCCCGCGGCCCGTCGCATCCATCCCGTCCAGCCCCTCGGCCGCCGCAGTCGCGGCCACAGACGATTACATCGTGACGTTCCGCGACGACGAGTCCGACCCTCCTGCTGCTGCGCGAGCGCTCGTCGCTGCCCATGGTGGTTCGCTCAAGTTCATCTACCGAACGGCACTCAAGGGCTTTGCCATCGCGGGGCTGCCCGATGCCGCTGTGGAAGCGCTGAGTCGGAATCCGCGGGTCGCCGCGATCGAGCGCGACGGGATAGTCACCGTGGACGGCGCCGGCGAGCAGCTCGGCGCGACGTGGGGAATCGACCGCATCGATCAGCGAGACCGCCCGCTTGACGGCAAGTACGTCTACGATGCGGACGGCTCGGGCGTGACGGCCTACATCATCGACACTGGGATCCTCACCACGCATAACGAGTTCAGCCCCGATCGCGCCTCCGGCGGCTTTACGGCAATCAACGACGGCCGGGGCTCGACTGACTGTCACGGGCACGGCACGCACGTCGCCGGTACGGTTGGCGGCTCGACCTATGGCGTCGCACAAGGCGTGGACCTGGTTGCCGTCCGTGTGCTAGGGTGCAGCGGTAGTGGCACCACGTCCGGTGTGATCGCGGGCGTCGATTGGGTGACGCAGAGCCACGCACCCAATTCGGTGGCAAACATGAGCCTCGGCGGTTCGTTCTCGTCCGCCCTCAACACTGCCATCGAGAACTCCGTGAAAGCCGGCGTCACGTACGCCGTCGCCGCCGGGAACGAGAACGCCGACGCATGCAATCGCTCTCCGGCCAGTGAGCCCAGCGCCATCACGGTCGCCTCGACGACGAGCACCGACGCCAAGTCCTCGTTCTCGAACTGGGGCACGTGTGTGGACATCAACGCGCCGGGCTCGTCGATCACGTCAGCGTACATCACGAGCAACACATCCACCGCCACGATGAGCGGAACGTCGATGGCGTCGCCCCACGTCGCGGGCGCTGCAGCCGTGTACCTGTCAGCGAACCTTGGTTCCAGCCCGACTGAGGTGACGAACGCGCTCAAGGCGGCGGCGACCTCCGGACGCGTGACTGGGCTGCCGGGGGACACGCCGAACCTGCTCCTCTACACGCGGCTCGAGTCGGTCACACCGGGCCCGGACCCGAACCCGCCAGCGAACGTGAGCTTCACGGTGAACTGTGGTGGTGGATTCAGGTGCACCTTCGATGCGACTGGCGGGTCTGCCCCGTACGCCTGGACCTTCGGCGACGGCGCGTCCGGTAGTGGTGATCCTGTCGAACACACCTACGCTGTAAAGGGCGGCAGCTACACCGTCACCGTGACGGCTTCCAACGGCAGCGCCGAGAGGACCGTCTCCTGCAATCCAAAGAAGGGGTGCCGGTAGGCGGAGGACGGACGTCGACGACCAGCGACGACCCCGAGGCGTTAGGCGCTTCGGGGTCGTTTCTCATCAGCGAACCGGCGGATCTGAAACATCGAAAGGTCCTGCCTCGACGTTCCCGTCTCCAGGAGCTCGGTTGCGACCTCGCCCACCGCCGTCGCGAACTTGAAGCCGTGCCCCGAGCAAGCACTGAGTACCACCACCTGACGTGGGTGTTCGGGGTGCACGTCTATGATGAAGTGGAGATCCGGCGTGTTCGTGTAAAGACATATCTGCGACTCGCGCAGGCGACCGGCCGCGTGCGGCATGACGCGCCGCAGAATGTCTGTCGCCTGCGCGTCCTCGTGAGCTGACGTCCGCCGTTCGACGCGATCGGGATCCACCGACTGTCCCTCGTAATGCACCCCCGCCTTGAGCCCATCGCCGAAATCGGGAAGCGTGTAGAACACGCGGTCGGTGTCGTACTCCCAGAGCGTCACGGGGCACCACTCGGGCCGGAACTCCTCCGCGTGTGATGCGGGCTCGAACCAGTGAATCGGCTGTCGCTCCACCGACAGAACGCCGACGAGCTCCGGAACCAGCACGCGCATCCACGCGCCGGCCGCGAGAACGAGCTGGCCACCGCGATACTCGCCCCGCGTTGTGCGGACCCTAACGCCAGCCGCGTCAGCATCCCAGCTGGTCACCTGCTCCTCGCGTCGTACGTCGGCACCGCTCTCTGCGGCAACGGCAAGCAAGGCGGCAATACAGGCCTCCGGGAAAAGCACGCCGGCGTGTTCATCGAGCACACCCACCATGTCAGCGGACGGCTGGAGGCCGGGGAACTGACGACGCACATCCGCTGCGGCGATCACCTGATGCGGCACATCGAACGACTCGGCGCTGGCGCGGGCTCCGCGGACGACCGCGCCGTCTTCCGGACCGAGCGTCAGTCCGCGCGTCTTCGTGTAGAGCCTCTCCCCCACCTTGTGCTCGAGCTCGCGCCATAGGTCGTACGCGCGGCGAACGAGCGGGACATACCGCGGATGCTCGAAGTACGCTTCGCGAATGATGCGCGTTCGGCCGTGCGACGAGCCGAGGGTGTGCGGCGGCGAAAAGCGATCGACGCCGAGGATTCGCCGGCCTGGGCGTGCGAGCGCGTGAACCGTCGCACTTCCCATGGCACCGAGTCCGACGACGATGACGTCGTAGGTCACAGCGTGAAATGAATCCCGAGCCCCCACCAGCGAACCTCGTTGCTGAAGAACTGCCCGTAGGGCGAGGGGCCGTCGTACCACTCGAAGAGCAATCCCCACCGTCTGCCTGGCGGCTCCGTGTCGCGCGGGCGATCGAACTCGAAGCCCGTTCGAACGCTGATCGCTGGCTCCCAGTCCTGCTGCTCGGAAAACTTCACGTCTGCAGCGGCGACGAAGCGGATGCCGGCTACCGTGCCGAACCGGGCGAGGCGTCGCGAGGGGCGCAGCTCGATTCCGCCGTGGAGGAGTGACCGCTCGAGCTCCGATGGCTCGCGCCGCAGCAGATACTCCCCACCGCCATAGGCGCGGAACGCTCCCCCGTCGACGGAGAGGATGAGCTCCGCCGACTCGAACGAGATGTTCTCGACCTCGAACGTCGGGTCGTCCTCGCTGAGGAGAAACTCGTCGCCGAGGTGTGAGCTCTGGTGGTAGAGGCGGAAGCGCGTCGAGAACGCCCCGCGACGGAAGGTGATCGGGAGGCCGATGACGTAGTCGGCGTTGATCAGGTCGTACGACGACTTGTCCAGATCGAACTGCGCAAAGACGCTGCCGGAGAGACTGACCTGGAATCCATCGCCCGGCTTCGGGCCGCCCCAGCGAAGGAGACCAAGCGCGTCACTGATGCCGACGGAGCCAATCTCCGAATCGCTGTCATCGCCCGTCTCGTGCAACCAAGCAACAAACGACCGCTGCCCCTTCGGGTCGGCCATGAGCGGACAGAAGACATCACCACGCGGCAGCGGCACGTAGCCGGACCGCTCGCTCTCCGGAATCGCTACCGCGCAACGGGTCGGTGCGGGGAGCGGTGCCTGCGCCGCGGCCGGTGCGGCCACCGCAACGAGAGGGACGACGGCTCCGAATACCCAAGTGACGACGCGACACATGCGCATCCCGGCTTCCTCCAGCGGAATCGTTAGGTAGTGCCAGTCGGTTTCCCGCCGGCGTCGTTCGTGGTCTGCGCCCGAAAGCGACGGCGAGCAACCCAGATGCCGACCGCAAGCGCCACGCCCACGGCGCCGAAAATGAACACGAGGGCCGCCTGTATGGTGCGCCCGAGTTGCACGAGGCGCACGGCGGCGTAGAGGTAATAGAGCCCGAAAACCAGCGCGAACGCGGCCAGAAACGGGAGCAGGATGAGCGAGAGTCGGCGCATCAGAGGACGTGGGTTCGATGGAGCGTGGCTCTCAAGGTAGCGCAGTGTCATTCCGAGCGGAGCGAGGAATGACATCGGATCACGTGACATCATCCGCCGAGACTTCCGGGTCGACGACGACTGTCGGCACCGCAGGCTGCTGCGGCACGCCCGGCGCATCGGCCTTCGCGCCCGTCACCCCCTCATCGTCGCGCTTCTCTCCCCCAATCTCCGTCAGCGCGTCCGACGCGATCCAGCCGTGTATCGCCGCGTGGCGCGCCGCGGCCAGCGTATCATCCGCCAGCACGAGCGTCGAGCCCGACTCGGCGACCTCGCGCGCGAGCGCCTGAATCCTCGCCGTGCGCTCCAGCTGCGGGGTCACGTTCCGGATGTAGACCGCCCGGATCCGCCCAGGATGCTCGCGGACGAGCTCCGTGTAGATCTCCGGATCCTCCTGCCCACTGTCACCGATCAGGAGGAACGGCAACGCAGGATACGTCTCCAGGATCTCGCGGATCACCGTGCCCTTGTGGCGCGCGTGGCGCTCCGTGAGACGACCGAGGTCCCAGTCGCGCAGAAGAAGCGGTCCGGTAGGAATGCGTTGCGCGTCGAGGAACCCGTCGATGACATCGTAAAGGTTCCACGGGCTGCTCGAGACGTAAAAGATCGGATTCGCGTCCGCCCCCGTGGCCCCGCGGTCGAGCGCGCGGTAGAACGCCGCCACGCCGGGAAACGGCAGGCGCGTGAGGGCGTTCTCGAGGAGTACGGTGCGGGCGGCACGCAGGAAGCTCGTCACCTCCGATTGGAGAACGGTGTCATCCATGTCGCTGACGACGCCGAAGGTGGCCGTCGGCGCCGGCGTGAGCACGCTGGCAGTCGCGTTCACCTCGATACCGTTAGGCGGGTCGGCAAGCGTGAGTGACACCGCGTGCCACCCGGGCTCGGGCAACGGTGTGTCGGCGCCGACCCAGTGACGGAGAAACCCCTCGTCGTCGGCTACGAGCTCGTCGACGCGATCTCGCGCGGCGTTCGCGAGCCGAGCACGGACGCGTGCGAACGGCAACGGGTCGCTCTCGATCCGCCGCAATGACGCGACGAGGTTCCGCCATCGAGACTGTGTCGCCGTAGGCGCGCGGATGCCCTCGTTCTGCAGAACGCGACCGAGCACGAGCACGCGCTCGGCGGTTCCGTACCCACGGTAGCCAACGATCTGTACCGGATCGCGGTCGATCGCGCGGCCGAGCGCGCCGGCAGTGCGTCGTGCCTGCCAGGCGAGCTCACCGAAGAGGCCGATCAGATCGTCCTGCCAGCGCGCCATACCAAGATGGGATCAGAAATTGGGGTCAGACTACTCATCACTCACCTCGACCTGGAATACCGGAAGCGTGAGCCCCCAGCGGATCGCCGCGAGCCGCAGCGCGGCGATCAGCGCCATCCCGGTCAGCGCCGCGGTTTCGTGTCTGACCCCAACCAGCTCGAGCGTGAGGTATACAGCGATCCCGAAGATCACGGCACTCGCGTACAGATTCCCACGACGCAGGACGAACGGAATCTCGGCGCTCAGGACGTCACGAATTGCGCCACCCGCGACGCCGGTGATCGTGCCGAGGACGACCACGCTCAGCGCGGGGAGCCCCTGGCTCTGCGCGATCTGCGCGCCAGCGATGCTGAACAGCGCGAGCCCGAGCGCGTCAGCGACCAGCAGCGACGCGAGCGGCGGACGCCGCCACTGGACGTACGCGAACGTCACCGCGACCGCGGCGATGATCACGCCGAGAAACGTCGCGTCGCTCAGCCAGAAGATGGGATGGCGGTCGAGCAGGAGATCCCGGATCGTGCCGCCGCCGATGGCCGTCACCGACGCGAGCACGAACACGCCGAGCAGGTCCAATCCCTTTCGGCCTGCCGCGAGCGCGCCGCTGACGGCGAACACGCCGATGCCCAGAAGGTCGAGGATGCGGACGAGCGTCATCGCATCGACGCGCGCCCGACCCCGACCTCGAGCTCACTGTCGCAAGGCACCCGCGATCGTCGGGAGGCCGCCAACGAGCCAGACGATGGCCGCCGCAATCGCCGCCTTGCCGCGACTGATCTTTCCCGTTACTGCAAGACCGATCGCGAGCAGCACCGTGACCCAGATCGTGAACAGGTCTAGGCGTCCGACAAACGCGAGCAGGATTGGAGACACCGTGTCCGGATCGAGGAATCGGCCCGGTCCGATCGAGAGGCTGAATCGTCCGTCGAGCGATGCCGGATCGACGAAGAGTCCCTGCACGCGGCTGATGATCCCCTCGACCACACGCGGCACGAACGAGAAGGCCGCGACGACGAGCGCGGCGTTCAGCGTTTGACGCGCGTCGAAGAACTTCCCGACGAGCCACAGCACGACACCCACGAGGAGAATGGCGAGCGGCGGAATGACGAACGCCGAGACGACGCCGATCCCCGACGTGAAGCGTCGCGCGGTCTCCATCTGCTCGGGCGTCAATTGTTGGCCGCTCGCGGCCATGCTGCGCTGCATCTCCGCTTCCATGATCGGCTCCATGAGATCACGGTTCGCGAAGAAGATGAGCGCGCCCAGCACCGTCACGATGAGGAGCGGGACCCAGAAGCTCGAGTTCTCGCGCCGAGCAAAGACGGCGGAGGGCGCGTAGAAGATGTCCATGAAGTCGTCGAGCAACGACGCCTTCTCGGGCTTTGGCGGGGACGGCGGCGGTGCGTCATACCCCGGGCTGCGTTCTGACGTCGATGGTTGAGTCATGGCTCGTGAGAGAGGGTAGAAGACGCTCGCGCAGGAAGATGGGGCTTGCACGACGCTCTTGTCCAGCACGCGTGGACGCAATAGCACGGGGCCCCGGGAGATCCCGGGGCCCCGTGTCATCCGGCCCAGCCTGCGTCGTTAGGCAGCCAGCGCGCTACCGGCGCGCGGTCTTCCGCGTCGCCCGCCGTGTCGTCGAGCCCTGGCGTCGCGTCGAACGACCGCGACGGCTCGTCGCGCCGTTGCCACCTCCGTTGCTGCTCTCCTCGCCCTCATCCGGCTCTTCGGCCTCGATGTTGATCGAGCTCTCGGCCAGCGCCGTGAGCAGCTTGTCCGTCTGGCCTTCCTCGTCGAGTGTCTCCTGAAGGAGACTCGCCTGCTCGGGATGGCCGAGCTGCTGCGCGTATGCGCGCGCCGTGCCGTAGGCCGCGATCTCGTAATGCTCGACCCGCTGTGCCGCCGCGATCAATCCCGCATCGAGCACATCCGGATCCGGCCTCTCCTTGATGAGATCCGACCCCTCCTCGAGAAGCCCTTCCATCCCCTTGCACTTCTTGCCACGTGGCGTCTCGCCAAGCTCGCGGAAGATCCGGTCGAGCCGTTTCACCTGTTGCTGCGTCTGCTTCTCATGCGTCGAGAACGCGCGCTGCAGCTCGCGATCCGACGCCGCCTTCATCATCTTCGGCAACGCTTTCAGGATCTGCTGCTCAGCGTTGTAGATATCTCTCAGCTCTTCCACGTAGAGCTCTTGCAGTGAGTTCATCTGCACTGGTGCCTCCGGGCCTGCTGAAGAATCGAGGCGACGCGCGTCGCCGGGGGCCCGCACTAAATGCAATGAGGATGCCGAGTGTGGCACTCGGACGCGAATCGCCCTTGATTGGCGGTTAGTCGATCCGCTCGATGAGAATCATCCGGGCGCGTTGAGCGCCGCCGCGCACGCCAACGCCGCTCGGCGCGGGAAGCGGGCGCGTCCACATCGGCTGCACACCGATGGAATCCACACTGACCGCGCCCGTGCCGATACGACGGACGATGACATTTCTGCGCGCCATCATGCCGCTCGCTTCACCTCGACGCGCGTGGACGACGAACGAGTCGATCGTGGCGCGCGAAACGTTGGAGCCGACGATCATGACCCCATGCCGCGGCGCCGCTTTGCCATCGGTGCGATCGATGATCGCGCGCACGAACGTGATGGTGCGATCCGCCACGGCGTCGTTCGCGACGGAAACGCGCGGAGCCCCCGCGGCGAGCACAACGAGCGCGCACGCGCTCGCGCCGAGGGCGCCCCGTGAGGATGCCGTTCGCGTCGCGTGTCCGCCGCCAAGGATGCGACGCACGCGCTGAACGAGTGGCGACCCACCCGCTTCCACCATCGCCGACATCGCGTGAAGCCGCGGTGCTCGAACCACCCACTCGGCCACTGCCGCGAGGCACTTCGCGAGCATTACGGGCTGACTCGTCCGCTGCACGGCCCAGTCGTCACAGAGAAACTCGGCGACCGCCTGCATGCGTCGGCGCGCAAGCGCATTGAGTGGCTGCACGAACAGCACCGCCTCGATCACGCGCGCGGCGACGAGCCACTGGGGGTCACGGCGCACCACGTGCGCGACCTCGTGGGCGAGCATGCTCTCCTGCTCGACCGCGTCGAGCTCGACGAGAGCCCGTCGCGGAAGACACACCTCGCCGTTCGCCAGCGCGACCGGACTCGCGACGTTCGCGGAGCACGTGAGCTCCACCTCGCGGCGAACATCCGCACGCGCGAGCAGTGAATCGAGACGCGAGCCGACCGGCGAACCATCGAGGGACGTTCGATCGGCGAGCGCTCGACCCGCGCGCGCATGAGCCAACGTCAGCCACAGCAGCGCGGCGCCCGCGCCGGTCAGCCACACCACGACGACGGCTGCGGGCCATCGTGTCGATTTCGGACGCGTGACAATGAGTTGCGAACGCTCGCCCGCGGCGTTCTCTCGGACGGAGACACGCACTTCTTCCTGCGCTGCCTTCTTTGGCCGACCGAGTCGAAGCTGCCCCCCAAGTGGCTCGTGGCCGACCGCTGTTTGAACGGACGCAGTCACCAGTCCGCCGACGAGGCCAACCTTCCAGAGCACATCGCGCGTCGCGTCGCGCATCCGCTTCCACGACGTGACCAGCCAGACGGCGACGAGCAGCAGCGTGCTGTGCACGAGATACGTGAGCAGCCACGCGGAGACCGCGTCGGTCCAGCGCAGAATCTCCAATTCAGCGAACATCAGTGCCGGTCCCCCTCCCCCCTCCCCCTGCCCTGCTCCGCGCGGCCGGTTGGCGAGGCCGGTTCCGCCTCCGCAATCATCCGCTTCACACGATCGAGGTCTCCCGGATCCATGTCTCGCGAGCCGAGGAGGTGGCTCATGAGCGCCGCGGGGCTTCCGTCGAACAACAGCGTGGTCAGCTCGGACACCATCGACCGACGGACTTCCTGCTCGCTCACCAGCGGGCGGTAGACGAACTGACGGCCGTCGAGTCGGTGGGAGACCACCCCGCGTTTTTCGAGACGCGTGAGCAATGTCGCGATGGTGGTCTGTGCCAGGTCGCGCTCGGGACGCAGCCGCTCCTGCACCTCGAGCACCGTCGCCTCATCGCGGTCCCAGAGGATCCGCATGATGGCGAGTTGGAGGTCGGTAAGGGACGTGGGCACGCGCGTAGGATCGGAGACGAAGGCGAGTGGATTCGGGACACCAGCGGCGGCCGTGTTTCCACAGCCGCGACACTTGTAAGACAAACCGCGCGGGCCGGGGGTTGCCCGGCGGTCTGCCGTGGCGGACGCCGCACCCGGTGAAAGAGAGGGTTGCGCGGCGCGTTTTCCCGTCCAACTTCCGTCCTTCTCACATAGCCGCCGGCGATATCCAACACCCAAGCAGGTACGTCGGATCGCCGGATCATTCCTACCTGGAGTGCTGTTTGATGACCCGCAATACGCTCACCGCCACCATGGCTGTCGCGGCAGCGGCGTTTGTGCTCACCGCCTGCGCCAAGAATGAGACCGCGCAGACCGATACGGCGACCACTGCCGCGCCTGCGGCAGCGGCAGCGCCCACACCGAACATGGTGACCTTCAGCGCGAAGGAATTCGCCTTCGAAGGCCCCGACTCCATTCCGGCTGGGCTCACGATGTTTCACCTCAACGCGACGGGTCAGGAGCTGCACCACCTTCAGATCCTGAAGCTGGAGGAGGGAAAGACCTTCGCGGACTTCCAGGCTGCGCTGAAGGCGGGCGGCCCACCGCCGACATGGGCGGTCCCGTACGGCGGCGTGAACCCGCCCGTGCCGGGCGGCACGACCATCTCCACGCAGACGATGGAGCCGGGCAACTACGTCGTCGTGTGTTTCATCGAGGGCGCGGACAAGGTCCCGCACCTCGCGAAGGGCATGACGAAGCCGCTGACGGTCACGCCAGTCGCGAACGCCAACATGACCGAGCCGACGGCTGATGTGACCATGACGTTGAGTGACTACACGTTCACACTATCGAAGCCGCTCGCCGCCGGGCGGCAGATGATCAAGGTCGTGAACGGTGCGACGCAGCCTCACGAGGTCGTGCTCGTTCAGCTCGATTCTGGCAAGACGATGGAGGACGTCGGGAAGTGGGCCGAGACGATGAAGGGGCCCCCGCCCGGCAAGCCGATCGGTGGGATCCCGGCGTTCATGCCCGGGAAGAACACCTATTTCGAGGCGAGCCTCACGCCGGGCGACTACGGCCTGATCTGTTTCGTTCCGGACGCGAAGGACGGTAAGCCGCACGTTGCGCACGGCATGGTGCAGCAGTTCAAGATCAGCTGAGCGGCTGAGGGGTCAGAACAAAGGGTCAGAACAAAGGGTCAGAACAAAGGGTCAGAGCAATTGCTCTGACCCTTTGTTCTGACCCTTTGTTCTGACCCTTTGTTCTGACCCCTCA
>Ga0075421_100004414_pt1 | contig 16985 bp, 19 predicted proteins | sample SoiMetdeltSBSDD5_FD_75292 | JGI IMG/M metagenome (GOLD analysis project Ga0075421, IMG submission 75292) | Bulk soil microbial communities from a Populus tree surrounding site in Tennessee, USA - Soil MetaG P. deltoides SBSDD5 | ecosystem: Environmental > Terrestrial > Soil > Tree plantation...
ACCGGCGGCACCCAGCGCCTGTCGCGTATCGTCGGCAAGAGCCGCTCGATCGAGCTCATGGTCACGGGCGACCTCATCACCTACGAGCAGTGCCTGGACTGGGGGATCGTCAACCAGGTGCTCGACGGCGACGACTTCTTCGGCCAGGTCCACGCCTACGCCCGGCAGTTCTGCCCGCCGAACAAGGCCGCCAAGGCCGTCGGCCGCATCAAGCGCGCCGTGCAGAGCGGCTGGGAGGTCCCCTTCGAGAGCGGCCTCGCCATCGAGCGCGAGCTGCAGCAGCAGCTCTTCGAGAGCGGCGACGCCAAGGAAGGGCTCGCGGCCTACGTCGACAAGCGCAAGCCGGAGTTCAAAGGCGTCTGACGGCGACGCCGGCCCGTCGCCGCGACGCGCCGCCCTCTGATCCTCGGATCCGGGCGGCCGCGCGGCGGTGGCGCCCCGGCGTGTCGGCGGTGCGGCACGACCAGGGCGGAATGGCCGGACGATCCTCCGCGGTTGCCATCGAATATGGATTCAGGCAAGCAACGCCTCGTCCTCGCGGCGCCCGTGCGCACGCCGATCGGCCGCTTCGGCGGTGTCCTGGCGTCGCTCACCGCGGCTGATCTCGGCACGGTCGCGGCGCGGGCTGCGCTGTCGCGTGCCGGCGTCCCCGGCGAGAGCGTCGACCAGGTCGTGTTCGGCCACGCGCGGCAGGCGGGCGGCGGCCCCAACACCGCGCGCCAGATCGCCTTCCGCAGCGGCGTGCCCCAGGAGCGGCCGGCGTTCACGGTCAACCAGGCTTGTGGATCCGGCCTCCAGGCGGTGCTCTGCGCGGCGCGCGCCATCCGGCTCGGCGAGGCGGAAGTGGTGCTCGCCGGCGGTACCGAGAGCATGTCGAACACGCCCTACCTGCTCCCCCGCGCGCGCTGGGGGTATCGTCTGGGCCACGCGGAGATCGTCGACGGCATGTACCAGGACGGGTTCAACGACCCGCTGTCGAAGCTCGTGATGGGCGAGACGGCCGAGGAGCTCGCGAACGAGGCAGGCGTCGACCGCGCCGCCGCCGACGCTTATGCGGCCGAGAGCCAGCGCCTCTGCCAGGAGGCGCGCCAGGGCAGCCGCTTCGCCTCCGAGCTGGTTCCCGTCGAAGTTCCCGGCAAGGGTGGCGCGACCCTCGTCGAACGTGACGAACACCCGCGTGACGGCGTCACCGCGGCCTCGCTCGCGAAGCTGGCGCCCGTCTTCCGCGAGGGCGGCACCGTGACCGCCGGCAACGCGTCCGGCATCACCGACGGCGCCGCGGCGCTCGTCGTCGCGTCGGAGGCCGCGGCCGAGCGGCTCGGCCTCGACCCCGCGGGCTACCTGCTCGACTGGGAGGTGGTCGGCGTCGACCCCCGCATCATGGGCATCGGGCCGGTGCCCGCCGTGCGCCGGCTCCTCGCGCGCCAGGGCGTCGCCTTCGACGCCATCGACCAGGTGGAGCTCAACGAGGCCTTCGCGAGCCAGGTGCTCGCCTGCCTCGCCGACCTGCCCTTCGAACGCCGCCGCGTCAACCCCGACGGCGGGGCGATCGCGCTCGGCCACCCCATCGGCGCGACGGGGGCGCGCATCCTGGTGACGCTCTTGCATGGCCTCGCCGCCCGTGGCGGCCGTCTCGGGATCGCCACTCTTTGTGTCTCCGGGGGCATGGGCCTCGCCGCCTTGATCGAACGTGGAGAGCGCGCCGCATGAGTGATCGCATCATCGTCTCGGCCTCGCGCGAGGACCGGGCCCAGCCCTACCTGGAGGCGCTGCGCCTCATCGGCGTCCCCGACGAGGAGGTCCTGCTCGTCACGCCCGAGCGCCTCTCCCCCCACGACGCGGCCCCGCTCGCCGCCGGCGCGAGCGGCCTCTTGCTCTGCGGCGGCCCCGACATCGAGCCGCACCACTACGGCGAGGAGCCGCACCCCCACGCGAACCTCTCGCTCATGCCCGAGCGCGACGCCATCGAGCTCGAGCTCCTCTCCGGCGCCCGCGCCGCCCGCACGCCCACCTTCGGCGTCTGCCGTGGCCTGCAGGTGACCAACGCCTTCCTCGGCGGCACCCTCTGGCAGGACCTGAAGCTGATGTGGCCCAATGCGGTGCTGCACGACCTCTCGTTCCCGCGCGATGCCCTCATCCACCCGGTGGAGACGGTGGCTGGCGACACCGAGCTCGGCGACCTCCTCTCGCGCGAGCCGTCGCTCGTCAACTCCCGCCACCACCAGGCGATCAAGCAGCTGGCGCCGGGGCTCACCGCGGTGGCGGTGGCGCCCGACGGCATCGTCGAGGCGCTCGCGGGCAGCGATCCCGACTGGTGGCTCTGGGCGGTGCAGTGGCATCCCGAGAACCTCGTCACCCTCGCCAGCCAGCGGGCGCTGCTCGAACGCTTCCGCGACCAGGCGAAGGCGCACGCCCGCGACGCCGAGCCCGCGCTGCGATGACCGCCCTCGCGGTCGGCATCGGCCTGCACCGCGAGGGACGCGTCGCGACGCTGACCCTCTCGCGGCCGCCGCTCAACATCCTCGACCTCGCCACGCTGCAGCAGCTCGAGCGCGGCCTCGGCGGGCTCGCGCGCGACCCCGGGCTGGACCTTCTGGTGGTGCGCGGCGCCGGCGAGCGCGCGTTTTCGGCGGGCGTCGCCGTGCAGGACCACGTGGGAGACCGCATCGGCCCCGTGCTCTCGGCCTTCCACGGTGCCATACGCGTCCTCCGCGACCTCGGCGCCATCTCGCTCGCCTGCGTGCGCGGCCACTGCCTTGGCGGCGGGCTCGAGCTGGCGCTCGCCTGCGACCTGGTGATCGCCGCCGACGACGCCACCTTCGGTCTGCCCGAGATCACCCTCGGCTGCTATCCGCCCGTCGCCGCGGCGCTGCTGCCGCGCTGGGTGGGTCGCCCTCGTGCCTTCGAGCTGCTGCTCACGGGGCGCACCTTCGACGCGGCCGAGGCCGAGAGGATGGGGCTGCTCACGCGCCGTGTGCCGGTCGGTGAGCTCGACACCGCCTGCAGCCAGCTCACGACCGCCCTGCTCGCGCAGAGCGGCGCGGCGCTCCGCATCGCCAAGCGCGCCGCGCGCGCCGGCGAGGAGCACCCGTTCGGCGCCGCGCTCACCGAGGCCGAGCGGCTCTACATGCAGGACCTGATGCAGACCGCCGACATGCACGAGGGGATCGGCGCCTTCCTCCAGAAGCGCAAGCCGGTGTGGACCCACAAGTAGCTCCTCGGCCCCCGCATCTCATTCCCATTCAAGTCTCAGGAGGGCGTTCGATGTACGAGACGATCCTGGTCGCCCGCGAGGGCCGCGTCGCCACCCTCACCATCAACCGCCCCGACAAGCTCAACGCGCTCTCGCAGCAGGTGCGCGACGAGGTGCTGGCGGCGCTCGCCGAGCTCGAGGGGGATGACGGGGTCGGCGTCGTGGTCGTCACCGGGGCCGGCGACAAGGCGTTCATCGCCGGTGCCGACATCACCGAGTTCGCGGGCCGCACGCCCTTCGACCAGCGCGAGGCGATGCGCTTCCCGCGGCTCTACGACGTGATGTCCGCCTACCCGAAGCCGGTGATCGCCAGCATCAACGGCTTCTGCCTCGGCGGCGGCTGCGAGCTGGCGATGTCGTGCGACATGCGAATCGCCTCCGAGAAGGCCCGCTTCGGCCAGCCCGAGATCAAGCTCGGGCTCATCCCCGGCGGCGGCGGCACGCAGCGGCTGCCGCGGCTCGTCGGCCTCGGCCACGCCATGCGGCTGACCCTGACCGGCGACATGATCGGCGCCGCCGAGGCGAAGGAGATCGGACTCGTCGACCTCGTCGTGCCACACGAGGAGCTGCGCGCGAAGACGATGGAGCTCGCGGCGAAGATCGCCGCCTTCTCGCCGCTCACCGTCAAGGTGACGAAGGAGGCGCTGCGGGCCAGCGAGCGGCTGCCGCTCGACGAGGGGATCGTCTACGAGCGCGACCTGTTCTGTCTCTGCTTCTCGACCGCGGACATGAAGGAAGGGGTGGAGGCGTTCTTGGCCAAGCGCGCCCCCGAGTGGAAGGGGCGCTAGACCGGGAAAAAGGATCCGGATGGTGCGCGGTGCGCACCCTACCGCGGCCTCGTAGCGCGGACGGCGCCTGGCTACGCCTCGGGGGTAGGGTGCGCATCGCGCACCATCCCGGCTCTTCCCACCCGCGAGAACGCGGTGAGCTCGATCCCGCGCGTAGCGAGCCAATCGCGTAGCGCGGGATCGCCAAGTGCCTGGCGTTCCGCGTCCCACTCGTAGCGCCAGCGGTATCGCACGGCGAGCTCCGCGTCGCCGGTTCCCGGGTGGCAGACGAGCTCACGCGTGCCGCTCCAGTCGGCCGCGAGCAGCGCCCGCAAGCGGCCGGCGGTGAGGTGGCCGGCGGCGGCGATGCCGAGGGTGCCGTCGAGCGCCGCAACGCGCCGGCGCCCGTCGAGCCGGCGGCGGCAGCGCCGGGCCAGCGCCCGCAACACGTGGAGCGCCGCCGACCGCGGCGCGAGCGGCAGCGGCAACGCGCCATCCTCGGGGATACGCACGAAGGGGATGGCGTGCTCCTCGGCGAGCGTCACGACCTCCTCGAAGAGCGCCGGGAGTGCGTGCAGATGCTGGTGCGTGTTGAGGTGCCGCACCGGGAGACCCGTCTCGAGCAGGCGTTCGAGCTGGCGGGCGATCTCGCGGCGCACCTCGTCGAGCTTGACGCCACCGCGGGCGTAGCGGGCGCAGAAGGCGCCGAAGCCCGGCAGCAACCGATCGTCGCGGCCAAGAAGCGAACGCACCTCGCTGGACGGCGAGAGCGGCCGCTCTCCGACCAGCACGAGATGGGCACCGACGTCGAGCTCCGTGTGGTGCCGCAGCTCGACGACTGCCTCGTCGAACGCCTCCCCCACGCTCGCCACGCTCACCGCCGTGACGATGCCGCCCTCGGCCGCGGCCAGCGCCCCGCGCGTCATCCCGCTCGCCAGCCCAACGTCGTCGGCGGTGACGATCAGGCGCCTCGGGCGCGCGCTCGAAGCTTGCGTGTCGCGTCTCACTCGTTCGCCCTGCGCATCGCGCGCCATTCTCGGCCAGGGACCGCCGGACACTAGCAGCACCGACGCCACCGTCCCGACCGAGTGCTAGCGTCGCGGCGTGTCCACGCCGACGGCAACTCCCTTGCGCATCCCGGCCACGGACGGCTTCTCGCTCGCCGCGAGCCATCCGTTCGCCACCTTTCTGGCCGCGCAGGGCTTCGAGGTCCCGTGAGGCACGCCGTGTTGGGCGCTGGCGGCGTGGGCGGCTTCCTCGCGGCGCTGCTCGCGGAGGCGCGCCACGACGTCACGGTGTTGCTGCGCCCCGCGACACACGCCGTCTTCCCGGATCGGCTCCTGCTCGAGAGTCCCTTCGGTCGCTTCACGCCGCTCGTGGAGAAGGCAACCGAGCTCACCGCCGACGTCGACGTCTTGTGGATCACGGTCAAGGCAACCCAGCTCGACGCGGCGATCGCTTCCGTACCCGACGTGCGGCGAGCCGGCGCGGTCGTGCCCCTCCTCAACGGCATCGACCACATCGCGATGCTGCGGGCGCGCTGCGGCGCCGAGCGCCTCGTCCCGGCGACGATCGGCATCGAGAGCGAACGCGTCGCTCCCGGCCACTTCGTCCACCGCTCGCCGTTCGCCACCCTCCGCTGGTCCGCGATCGGCGAGTCGCGGCTCGCCGCGGCCGCGACGGCGCTGACCGCCTTCGGCTGCCGCTGCGAGGTCAACACCGACGAGGTCACGATGCTCTGGCGCAAGCTGGTGATGCTCGGACCCCTGGCCCTGACCACGACGAGCGCCGACGTGCCCCTCGGAGACGTGATGTCGAACGGGGCCTGGCGTGCGACGTTGGAGGCCGCCGTCGCCGAGGCCTGCGAGGTCGCCGCCGCCAGCGGAGCGCAGGTGGACGTCGCCGAGACGCTCCGCCTGCTGCGCGGGATGCCGCCCACCATGCGCAGCTCGATGCAGAAAGACGTCGCCGCCGGGACGCCGCCGGAGCTCGATGCCATCGCCGGACCCATCTTGCGTGGAGCCGCGCGGCACGGGCTCGGCGTTCCGGTGACGGCCGAGCTGGCGCGCTCGGTCGAGGCACGAGCAGGAGCGAGCCCGAAGGTCCCGCAGGGCCCAGCCGACCGCTCGTGAGAACCCCGCGCCCGGCGCAGGCTGGCTCAGGGAGTCGTCGAGCCGGAAGCGGGCTGCGGCGTCGTTCCCACTCGTGAGGCGGCCGGCGGAGCCTCGGCGGCAGCGCGCCGCCGCGGCCGGCGCATCTCGGGGAACAGCCGCACGAGCTCGGCGAAGATCTTGAGGATCACCGACGGCGAGGAGAGCGTCGAGCGCCCGCGCGAGCGCGGGAAGTAGTCGAGCCCGAGCTGCTGGATGACGAAGCCGAGGTTCTTCGCCTTGACGATCAGCTCGGCGTCGATGAGCGACCCCTCGGCGCGGAGCTCCACCGCATCCAGCACCTCGCGGCGCACCAGCTTGAAGGAGAAGTTGATGTCGCGGTGCGGCCAGCCGAAGAGCACGCCGATGAGCGTGTTGTAGACGTACGAGTAGATCGTGCGCAGCAGGCCCTCGGCCGTGCGGTCGAGCCGGTAGCCGGCGATGACGTCGGCGCGCGACACGTGGAGGGCGCGTACCGCTCGCCCGAGCACGTCGGGGTCGAACGGCAGGTCGGCGTCCATGTAGAGCACGAGGTCTTTGCGGCACGCGGCGAAACCGGTGCGCAGGGTTCCACCGAGCTTGCGGTTCAACGGGTGGCGCAGCAGGCGGATGCGCGGCTCGGCCGCCGCGGCCGCCGCCACCATGTCCGGCGAGCGGTCGGTGGAGGCGTCGTCGACGACGACCAGCTCCCAGTCGCCACCGTGGCGCTCGAGCGCCTCGATCCCCACCTCCAGGGCGTGCTCGATCGTCTCCTCCTCGTTGAACATGGGGAGGACCATCGACACCGAATACCGGCTCTGCTCGGGGGGCACGTTCGAAATGCTAGCAGCTACCCGTGCCGCCGGGCCGTCGTCGCGAGGCCGCCGCTCGGTCACTGCGGCGCCTTCACGGCGGCGACACCCGGGTCTCTCTCGCAGCCGAGCAGCTGCACTGCCAGCCGTCGCGTGTCGGGGTTGAGCCCGCTCTTGGCGGGCACGAAGTCGCGCGCGGACCTGAGCTGGACCTCGGCCTGGGAGCCGCCGGGAAGGGTCAGGACCGGGCTCACCTGGCCACCCCGCGGCACGAAGGCATGCGCCGTCTCGCCGCTGCCGACGACCGCGAGCTCGACGTCGACGCCCGGGTAGGGGACGTCGCCGGGCAACGCCAGCGTGAGGCCCAGCCGAGTCGCACCGGCCGTGACGAAACGCACCGACGCCGCGCGGTCGAGCCAGCGCCAACCCCGCTCCCAGCGATAGGTCCCGGCCAGGCCCTCGTAAAGGCACGAGGTCGGGATCGGGCTCCACGAGACCTCGCGGTAGTAGCCGCGGGTGAGCTTCCCGTAAGCGTCGCTCTCGGGCCAGGCGAAGGTCACGGCCCCCGGCCACGCGCTCCTGCCGTCGCTCAGGAGGAACGCCGGCTGGCCCCCGGCGGAGGCGAGGGCGCGCAGGTCGGGGTCCTCGAGCACGAGGCGACGATCGGCGAGCAACTGCGAGGCGTGAGGCGCGAGCGGCGGGTCGACGAGGACCAGTGCCTTCTTCGGGACGTGGTCGCCGGCCCAGGTGATGGCCTGCACCGGCGGCGAGGGAGTGGTGGTCCGCACCAGGAGGAGCGGACCGGTGTAGAGCGCGAACCGCGCGATCAGATATCCCGTGGGCAGCCAGTGCGCCGCGGGGCGCCGCAGGCCGCGGGCGAGCGCCAGGGAACCGACCGCTGCGAGGAACGCCACCGCGAGCAGCGAGGGCAGGGCGTATCGCACGGCGTCGGCAGGATCCATCACCGCCAGGGCGAAGGCCAGGTCGACCCCCGACAGCGCGAGGAGCGGCGCCGCGAGCCAGCGCCGGTGGCGAGCCACCCACGACGCCCCGATACCGGCGAGCAGCAGCACCGGCACGGCGACGGACTTCTGGCCCCACGGGTGCGCCGCGAAGCGCACCAGCATCCCGGCCGGCCCCAGCCCGGCGCGTGCCGCGCCGGCGTCCGCTTCCGCCACCAGCCAGGCCTGTCTGGTCAACGACGCGACGAGACCTCGCGGGCCTCCGCTCGCGATCACCAGCGGCACGAACCAGGCGAGCGCCGCGACCGCGAAGCCAGCCGCCGCAGCCGCTGCGAGGCGGAGGAGCGCTCGGCGCACGAGCGCCCTCGAGGCGGCTGCGCGCCGGAAGCCCTGGAGGGCCACCGCGAGCGCCACCGCCACCATCGGCACGACCGCCACCACGAGCTGGGGCCGGCAGCCGATGGCGGCGGCGGAGAACGCCCCGAGCGCGGCGGCTCCACCGAGGGGGAGTCTCCCCCCGGCGATCGCCCCGCCGCGGAGGCGGTCCGCGAGTCGCGCGCCGGCAGCGAGGGCGAGCGCGAGGAAGGCGAGCGCCGGCGCGTCGGAGAGCGCCAGCGGTCCGTAGAGGAGCATCGGGGGCGAGAGGCAGAAGAGCAGCGCCGCGGCGACACCAACTGCCCGCTCGCTGCCGTCAGACGGGCCCGGCCCAGCGGCCATTCGCGAGTAGGCCGCGACCAGCGCGAGATAGCCCACGAGCGAAAACGTGACGGACGAGGCGACGAGGGCGTGAAACGGGTCCAGGCCCAGTGCAGCGAAGAGCTTGCCGAGCCCGATGGTGAGGGGATAGCCGGGCGGATGCGGGCGATGGTGCGTGGGGTCGAACGCCTCGACCCCACGCATGAAGAGGAGCTCGTCGAGCTCCCACGGCGTCGCCGGCAAGGTGAGCAGTCGGGCGAGAGCTACCGCCACCAGCCCGGCCAGGGCGACGGGAGAGCGCCATGGGGCATCGGCGCTCGTGGCGATGACCGACGGGCTCACTCGCAAGGGGGCGCAAATTGTACTCTCTCGATCCTTGGGACGCCTGGCCGCCCTCTCCACGCTGCGCCGCGCCTACGCCGGCGCGCCACTGTCGACCCGGCTCCACGCCTACGGTCGGTTCCTGTCGTGCCCCTTTCTCGGGGTGGTCGAGCGGCTGCCGCGGGGCGCCCGGCTGCTCGACGTCGGTGCCGGCCACGGCACCCTGTCGCTGCTGGCGGCCGAGGCGCGCGACGCCACGGTCGTCGCCCTGGACCCCGACCACCGGAAGCTCCTGGCCACGTTCCGCCACGCGCGGGTGCGCTTCGTCGCCGGCTATCTCGATGCAATCGACGGGAAGTTCGACGCGGCGGCGCTGCTCGACGTCCTCTACCGCTTCCCCATCGCCGAGTGGGACGGCCTGCTCGCGGCGCTCCACACACGGCTTCGTCCGGGCGGCCTGCTGCTGATCAAGGACCTCGACCCCGGGCATCGCTGGAAGCAGCGCTGGAACCGGACCCAGGAGGTGATCTCGGACCGCATCGGGCTCACCCTCGGCGAGGCCTTCAGCTACGAATCGCGCTCCGAGGTCCTGGGGCGGATCGCACGGGCCGGCTTCGTCGACGGCGAGGCGATCGACCTCGGCGCCTGGTATCCGCACGCTCACGTCCTCTACGTGGCGCGCACCGGGGGCGGCGAGACGCCTCCGGCGTGATTTCGGCGCCCGGCCGGCCGCGGGTGCCTAGGCTCCGGCCGCGTCGACCCACGCCAGCCGCGGCGTCGGTGGTGGCTCGTTCTCGGGCCGTCCCAGCCACCCCTCCCACGCCTCGAGCTGGCGCAGGAGCCCGACGACGTCGAGCCGCTCGGCGTCCGCCGGCACGCGCTCGAGGCGCCGCCGTGCCTTGCCGAGCACGCGCAACGCGACGTCGGGCCGCTGGTGCGCCTGCAGGTGGTGGAAGGCGGCCGCGAGCTGCACCAGACCCTGGAAGAGGTCGCGCGGCTCGGGGGTGGTCGAGCGCCAGACCTCCTCCCACGCCTCGTGCGCGGCGAAGAACGCGCCGGCGTGGAAGAGGTCGACACCCTCGCGCACGAGCGCGTGGCGGCGCTCGGGCGAGAGCACGGGATGAAGCTCACGCTCGCTCATCGCCGGTGGGGGCCCGTCACGGGATCCCGTACCGCTTGCGTTTCTCCCAGAGCGCCTTGCGGCTGATGCCGAGAAGCTCGGCCGCCTTGCCCTGATGGCCACGCGTGTGGGCGAGCGCCTTGACGATCTCCTCGCGCTCCACTTCGGCGAGCGACCGCGGACGCGCGCCGGCGAGCTCTGCCGGCGGCGCCGGGTCGAGCGCGGTGCCGGCGCCCAGCACCAGCGCGCGCTCGAGCACGTTGCGGAGCTCGCGCAGGTTGCCCGGCCAGGCGTGCTCCGCCATCCAGCCGAGCGCTCGCTCTTCGATCGGCGGCGGAGTCCGCCCGAGGCGGGCGGCGAGGTCGGCGAGCAACGTCGCGGCGAGCGCCGGCAGGTCCCCGCGACGTTCGCGCAGCGGCGGCACGCGGAAGGCCAGCACCTCGAGACGGTAGTAGAGATCGCTGCGGAAGAGACCCTGCCGCACCCTTCGCGGCAGCGACTCGTTGCCGAGGGCGACGAAGCGCACGGCGGCGGCGCGCTCCTCGCCGCCGAGCGGGCGGAAGCGACGCTCGGCGAGCACGCGCAGCAGCTTCGGCTGCGCCGCGAGCGGGATCTCCTCCACCTGGTCTAGAACGAGGGTGCCGCGCTCGGCACGCGCTACGCGACCCTCGTGGTCGGAGACGGCGCCCGTGAAGGCGCCGGCGCGATAGCCGAAGAGCTCGCTCTCGAAGAGGCTCGGGGGCACCGTGCCGGGGTCGACCTCGACGAGCGGTCCGGAGCGCCCGCTGGCGCGGTGCAGGGCACGGGCGAAGGTCGACCGGCCGCTCCCAGGCTCGCCGAGGAGGAGCACCGGCGAGTCGAGCGGCGCCGCGTGGCGGAGGCCGCCGAGCGCCGCGGCGAGCACGGGCGACGAGGCGAGCAGCTCGTCGAGCGACGGGTAGGGCGAAGCGGTCACCGCTGCCATGGCCCGCGGCTCGGCGGGGATCAGGCGCTCTGCGCGCCGTGGGGGACGAAGTCCGCCGTCAGGTCCGGAGCGTCGCCCCACAGGCGCTCGAGACCGTAGAAGCGACGCCGCTCGTGGAGGAAGACGTGCAACACGAAGTCGCCGTAGTCCATGAGCACCCACTGCCCCGTCTGGTACCCCTCGACGCTCGACGGCCGCACCTTCTGCGCCCGCAGGCGCTCCTCGACGGCGTCGGCGATCGCCTGCACCTGCCGGGTGTTCTGCCCGCTGCAGAAGAGGAAGTAGTCGGTGAAGTGCGTGACCTCTCCCACCTCCAGGACCTTGAGGTCCTCCGCCTTCTTGTCGAGGGCGGCGGCGACCACCTCGCGCACGCTGGCGGCGGTGTCGATCTCGGAAGGGTGGGAGGCTGGAGAGGCGGGCGTGGGGTCAGCGAGCGGTCGTTTCATCGTAGAGGCGGTACTTGCGCGCGTAGTCTAGCACCAGGGGGTGGATCGACCCGGCGGGCGGATCCTCGCCCGCCGCGAGGCACGCGCGGAGCGCCGTCGCCGAGACCGCGACGGGCGTGTGCTCGACCGCGATCAACCTGCCGTCGGCGTGCGCGGCCTGCAGCTCGCGCGGCAGCTTCGCCGGGTCGACCGCCGGCTCCGAACCCGGGCGGGTGAGCACGACGAGCGTCGCGAGCTGGGGCAGCTCCCGCCACCGGCGCCACGTCGGCAGGGCAGCGAGCGAGTCGCTGCCGAGGATCAGATGGAGGTCGGCGCCGGGAAGCTCGCCGCGGAAGTGCTCGAGCGTGTCGACCGTGTACGCGGGCTCGGGGCCCAGCTCGTGGGTCGAAACGAACATCCCGTCCTCCTGGAGCAGGGCGAGCTCGACCATGGCGAATCGCGCCAGCGCGGGGGCGAAACGACGGCCCGACTTGTGCGGCGGGTGCGCGGTGGGAAGGAAGAAGACCCGCTCGAGGCCGACCGCGGCTCGGGCCGCGCGGACCGGCTCGACGTGACCGCCGTGAATGGGGTCGAAGCTGCCGCCGAAGAGCCCGATCTTCGCGGGCATCTTCAAGAGCCCTCCTCCACCGCACGCGCGAACGGGGCCGGTGCCGCGCGCAGCATCGCGCCGAGGGCGTGGCGCAGCTCGGTCAGGCCCGCTCCCGTGGCTGCGCTGATCTCGTGGTAGGGCAGCCCTCGCTCCCCAACTGCGGCCGCGAGCTTCTCCCGCTGACCCTCGACGGCGGCGTCGAGCTTGCTGCCGCAGACGATGCGCGGCCGCTCGAGCAGCTCCGGGTCGAAGGCTCCGAGCTCGCCCTCGATCGTCGCCAGGTCCGCGGCCGGGTCGGACTCGGGGTTGGCGAGCTCCACCAGGTGCAAGAGCACGCGGCACCGCTCGACGTGCTTCAGGAACTGGATGCCGAGGCCCGCACCCTGGGCGGCACCGGCGATGAGGCCCGGCAGGTCGGCGATGACGAACGACTCGTACGGCCCGGTCGCCACCACGCCGAGGTGGGGCACGAGCGTGGTGAACGGATAGTCCGCGATCTTCGGGCGCGCCGCCGAGACGGCCGAGATGAGCGTCGACTTGCCGGCGTTCGGAAGGCCCACCAGCCCGACGTCGGCGAGCAGCTTGAGCTCGAGCCGCAGGCGGCGCTCGATGCCTTCCTCGCCGGGCTGCGCGTGGCGGGGTGCCTGCCGCGTCGCGCTGCTGAAGCGCGCGTTGCCGCGACCGCCGCGCCCGCCGGCGGCGACCACCAGCCGCTCGCCCGGCGCGAGCACCTCGCCCACGAGCTCGCCGCTCTCGACGTCGAAGGCCTGGGTGCCGAGCGGCACGCGCACCTCGAGGTCCTCGCCGGAGCGGCCGGTGCGATTCGAGCCCTCGCCGTTGCGCCCGCGCTCGGCGGCGTAGAGCGCGGGGAGGCTCAGGTGGTAGAGGGTGTTGAGCCCCTCGTCACCGACGAACACCACGTCGCCGCCGTGACCACCATCACCGCCAGACGGCCCTCCCTGCGGCTCGTATTTCTCGCGCCGGAAGGCGACGATGCCGCGCCCGCCGCGCCCACCGCGGACGTGGACGACCGCTTCGTCTAGGAAGAGCAGTGGCTATTCGGCCGGCGAAGCGGCGCCCGCGGCGGCCTCGGCCGGGCGGACGTGGACGAAGGTGCCGTGCCGTCCCTTCTTCTGGAACGCCACCACGCCGTCGATCAGCGCGAAGAGCGTGTCGTCCTTGCCGCGGCCCACGTTCTGGCCGGGCGTGAAGACCGTCCCGCGCTGGCGCACCAGGATGGTGCCGCCGTGCACCCGCTCGCCGCCGTAGCGCTTGACGCCGAGGTACTGCGGATTGGAGTCGCGCCCGTTGCGGCTGCTGCCCTGACCCTTCTTATGCGCCATGGTGTCGACTCCGATTCCTAGAGCTCGATGTCCTGGATGCGCACCCGCAGCATGTGCTGCCGGTGGCCACGGGTGCGGCGATATCCCTTGCGCCGCTTCATCTTGAAGACCTTGACCTTGGGCGCGGCGACCTCGTCGACGACGACGCCGGAGACGCGGGCGTCGGAGAGCGTGGGAGACCCCAGCTTGCTGCCGCCCTCGCCGTTGACCATCAACACCCGGTCGAAGGAGACCTGACGCACCTTCTTACCCGAGATGGGAATCAGCTCGACGTCGATGATGTCGCCGCGCTGCACCCGGTACTGCTTGCCGCCTGTTTCGATGATCGCGTACATCTACAGACACTCCTGTGGCACCCCCGACCGGAGGCGAACGCGGATGGTAGCCGAACCAGGCCCGCCCGTCAAACGCCCGGCAATGTTACTTTGGCCCGGTGCTGATGCGCCTCCTGGCGGTGGTCACCCACGGCCTGCTGCGGGGCCTGGGCTTCCAGCGCCTCCGACGCCGGCTGGGCGACTGGAGCCTCGTCTTCTATCGCAAAGGGAGAGGTGGGGAGCCCTGGGTGCTGCTGCACGGACTGGGCAGCAACGCCATCTCCTGGACGCCGGTGGCCCGCCACCTCGCGCCCGACAGCCGCGTCCTCATCCCCGAGCTCTCCCGCCTCGGCGGCAGCCGCGGGCCCCGCGCTGGGCTCGCGGTCGACGAGGGGGCGCGCGTCATCGCCGAGCTGCTTCGCCGCGAGCTCGCCGGCGAGCCCGCGACGGTGGTCGGCCTCTCCCTCGGCGGCTGGCTCGCCGTGCGCCTCGCCCTCCTCGAACCGTCGCTCGTGGCACGCCTCATCCTCATCGACGCCGCCGGCTACCGCGACCAGGACTGGGATTCGATCCGCTCGCTGATCACCGTCGAGGACGAGGCCGGGGTCGACCGCCTGTACGGCGCCCTCTTCCAGCGGGTGCCCTGGATCTTCCGGCGCTCGCGCGCCACCTTTCGAAAGGTCTTCGCGTCGCCCGTCGTGCGCGGCGTCATCTCGGAGCTGCGCGAGGCGGACCTCTTCGGCCCCGACGAGCTCGCCCGGCTCGAGATGCCGGTCGGAGTGATCTGGGCCGAGCACGACGGGCTCTTCTCGGCGGCAGTGGGCCGACAGATCGCGCGCCACGCGAACGGCGCCCCGTTCTATCTCGTCCCCGGCGTCGGTCACGCCCTCCACTGGGAAGACCCCCAGCGGCTGGTCGAGGCGATGGAGGACTGCCGCCGCGAGCTGCCCTCGCGGGCCGCGGCGCCGGTCGCGTCGATGACGCCCGCCGGCGACGCTCCGGCGTAAGGTGCGCGGCGCGGCGCGGCTAGAATGGGCAAACGCCTCGGAGGTGACCCATGGCGGTAGGCAAGTCGTCAGCGCCCGAGTACCTCATCTGTCTCAACTGCGAGACCCCGTGTTACGACTTCGAGTGGACCGACGGCGAGGTGGGTGAGGTGATCTGCCACATCTGCGGCAACGACGAGTCGGAGCAGTTCATCACCGAGGAAGAGTTCGAGGCGCTCTCGGGCGGCTGAGGCGGCCACCGCCCGACAGTCGGCCGGCTGCGGCCCGAACCCGCGAGATCTCGGGAAGGATCTCAGGAAGCCAGCGTCTCGCCCGCCGTTGCCGGCGGGCTCGCCGGTTCCGCCGCCTCGGCGCTCTCGGCGGCCGCCTCCGCCTCGGGCAGCCAGAGCCGCATGACCGTGCCCTCGCCCGGAGTGCTCTCGACCTCGATGTCGCCGCCGTGGCTGGCGGCGATGCGACGCGCGATCGCGAGGCCGAGTCCGGTGCCGCCCTTCCGCGTCGAGTAGAAGACCTCGAAGACCTTCTCGAGGTCGGTCTCGGCGATGCCGACGCCGTTGTCGACCACCTCGAGAGCGACCTGCCCCGCCTCGCGGCGCGAGCGCAGCACCACCTTCCCCGGCCACCCCCGCTGCTCGCAGGCGAAGAAGGCGTTCTGCGTGAGGTTGAGCAGCAGCTGTGAAAGCTGCTGCGGATCGACCTCCAGCCAGGCACCGGGAGCCGCGTCCTCCACGCGGAGCTGCACGCGCTCGACCGCCGCCTGCCCGGTGAGCAGGTCGCGGGCGTGCTCCAAGAGCGAGGCGGCGGGGACCCGCCGGAGCTCGAGCGGGCGCGGCCGGGCATACGCGAGGAAGTCCGTGACCAGCCGCTCGAGCCGACCGATCTCTCCGCGGGTGATGGTCAACACGCGACGGGTGCCCAGCCGCGGATCCCCCGCGAGGTCCTCCTCGAGCATCTGCATGTTGAGCGAAAGCGAGTTGAGAGGGTTCCGGATCTCGTGCGCGAGTCCCGCGGCGAGCGTGCCGATGGTGGCCATGCGCTCGGCCTCCGCTGCCTGCGCTTCGAGCGCGCGCGCCCGCCGCACGAGCCAGAAGATCACCGTGTAGGCCGTGAGCAGCAGCGCCAGCGTCACGGCACCGACCACCGAGGCCTGGCGGATCAGCTCGTGGCGGAGCGCCTGCACGCGCCGCTCGAGCTCCTCGCGGCTGATGCCGACGCGGATCTGCCCGAGGTCGCCGATGGGCACGGTGAGGTCGTACACGTCGTAGGTCTGCTGCCGCTCGCTCACCTTCTCTTCATAGTGCGGCGCGATCTCCGCCGAGCCGACGGTGGGCGCCGAGCGCGGCACCAGCGGAACCGTCTCGCGGGTCTGCATCTGGTAGACGAGCTTCCCTTCGCGGTCGCGGATCTCGAGCGTGCGGACCATGTCGCGCTGGCGCAGCACCGAGTCGATGTAGGTCTGGGTCTCGCGCTCGGTGGCGACCGCCAGATAGAGGTCCTGCCCCTGCTCGCGGGCTCGCCCGGCGAGCTGCTTGGCGAGGGTCTCGGCCTCGGCCCGCGTCTCCAGGAGCACCCGCGAGATCTCGCGCTCCGAGAGCGAGCGGAAGATCAGCCAGCCGAAGAGACCGACGTCGAAGAGGACGAAGAGCCCGAGCAGAACCGACCCGATGAGGAGGCGGCGGGAGGAGATCAGGGGCTTCGGCACGGGCATTCAGGATAGCACCGGCCTTACTGGCACCTACGGCCAGGCAGTATTTGACTTATGAATGCTCAGATTCAAGGTCCTTGACATTTATGTTAGTGCGTTACTATAATCTTCTCGACGCGCCGCCAATCGAGTGCGGCGCTTCGACCCCGATCGACCCATTCGAGCCACACCAGGAGGAAGCAGCCCATGCGTCACGCCATCGCCCGCTGGACCCCGACCGGCGACCTCGTCCGCGACCGATTTGGCCGCCTCTTCGAGGACGCCTTCAACGACATGCTCCGCCCCTACGCCGCCGACCCGGAGGCGATCTCCGGCCGCAGCTGGATCCCCCGCGTCGACATCCGCGAGAACGCCGACGGCCTCACCCTGCAGGTGGACCTCCCCGGCCTCGGCAAGGACGACGTCAACATCACGCTCGAGAACAACGTGCTCACCATCGCCGGCGAGCGCAAGTTCGTCGCCGACGAGAAGGCCAACGAGGGGTACCACCGGCTCGAGCGGGCCTATGGCGCCTTCAGCCGCTCGTTCACTCTCGCCCCCACGGTGCGCACCGACAA
>Ga0075421_100004421_pt1 | contig 16970 bp, 19 predicted proteins | sample SoiMetdeltSBSDD5_FD_75292 | JGI IMG/M metagenome (GOLD analysis project Ga0075421, IMG submission 75292) | Bulk soil microbial communities from a Populus tree surrounding site in Tennessee, USA - Soil MetaG P. deltoides SBSDD5 | ecosystem: Environmental > Terrestrial > Soil > Tree plantation...
CCGCGCCCGCTCGGGGAAGGCGTCGTTGAACCAGCTCCCCACGTCGCAGGTCTTGACCTGCGCCAGGGTCTTCGTATCCACGCGGCCGGTGCAGTTCGCCGCCGGCCCTCGCGCCGTGCGGTCGAGCGTCTCGTCGTGCAGCACCACGAGCACGCCGTCGCTCGTGAGCTGCAGGTCCTGCTCGATGTAGTCGGCGCCCTGGCGAATCGCGAGGTCGTACGCCGGGAGCGTGTGCTCCGGCGCTTCTCCCGATGCGCCGCGATGACCAATGTTCAGGACCTGCTCCCCGGGAGGTTCAGCAATGGCGGCCGAGGGTGAGACAAGCGCCGCCACCACCGCCGCGAGTGCTGCCATGGGTCGAGTCATCCGCGAGCGATTGTCGCCGCCCGGTCGGCCCGAGCGCAAGCACCAACGAATGGCGATGCCCCCGGGAGGACTCGAACCTCCGACCCGCTGAAGGCGCGAGCAGGTGCTGCGACCTACTGCCGCCTATCGCTCAGCCTGCGAGACGAGCGATGGTCCGCAGATAGCTGCTGCGTTCTGCTGCGGTTTGCCGCTTCCACGGCGCTTCCACATAACTGCTCCTGCTTTCACGCGGGAGCCACTCCTGGGACCAGCCGGAAGGGCTGTCGCCCGCCGATGAGCGTCGAAACGTAGAGGAGTCCAACTCGGTAGGCGCTCCTGAAGGCAGCGGCAGTGCAGCGCTTACCGGGCAACGCTGCCGGAAGCGTTCCGGTTGCCGGGCAGGCGGCTTGCATCGTGACGGTCAGAGCGAAGAGAATCGTGAAGACCCCCTCAACAAAGGAGGAGCCATGACCTTTGCGGCGGCCGGCGACACACCGCCCGCAGACGCCGGAGCAGGTACCAGCGACGAGAAAGCCGGGACGAACGGCTGGGATGTCCTGCTGGCGCTGGTGATTTGCCTCACGCTCGCAGGGATCGTGGCGTTCCTAGTCGTGAAGTACGACAAGCGCACGAAGGACGTCACGGCAGTCCTTGGTGTCGCCGCGCCTGTGTTGGCTGCCGCGTTCGGTGTCTCGATCGGGTACTACTCCGGCAACAAGACAGGACAGGCGGCCGGTGAGAAAAAGGGCCGGAAAGACGTTGCGACGAAGGTGAAGGGCGCGGTGGACACGCTCGACGAGCGTCTGGGCGGCAGCGTCCTTTCTCATATCACCGAGAATCTCGAGAGTCCCGCTGGCTCGGACTATTTTCAGCCGGCGTCCGGTTCAAGCTTTCGGCTGGATACCTCCGACATCAGGAACGCGCACGAGGCACTTGGCGCGCTCCGCAACATAGCCGAGAGCCCATAGCCGGACATCTGAGTCCAAGCAATGTGAATCCCGCTGATTCGAGGGCCGTCGCTCGCGATCATGCGCGCGCCGTCACCAGCCGGATCGGGCCGAACAAATCACGTGTCGGCAAGCCGATACGACCGGACGCCGCCAATAACGCCGGCGTCGGGCCGCCTCCACCTTGCCGAGTTGACCAGCCTGTTGAATTCCGCGATAAGGAGCACCCTCCGGACCGGCCCGACCCGTTGCCTAACGGGATCGCGCAAATTCGACACCTCCGCATGCGTACGTGGTCACGGGGAGTAGTCACCTTCAGGCTTCGGGACGCGGACGCGAAGGACGCCCCGCAAATGCCAGAAGGAGCTCGCCGCCTCGCCGATCCCGCACTCCGCGCTTCCAGGGCGCTTCCACAGCATCATCCGGGACATGTCTGTTCACTGCTCCGATGGCAGGGATTCCGCTTCCGAAGCGGCCCTTATGAGGATGCCCCCGGGAGGACTCGAACCTCCGACCCGCTGCTTAGAAGGCAGCCGCTCTGTCCAGCTGAGCTACGGGGGCCTAGCGCGAATCTAGCGCCCTCCCGCACCGCCGATCGGCGAGCCCGAGAAGAAGAAGAACCAGACCTCGAACGCGACGGCGGCCAGGATCACGGTGACAACGACGATCCGCTCGGCGCCGGTGATCGTCGGCCGTTCGCCGTAGTCGGGACGCTCGCCGCGCATGCTGCGCAGCCAGGGCGCGTGGCTGCGGACCGTGGGCAGCGTGCCGGTGGTCTCCTGGTAGGCGTGCATGACGTGCTTGAGCGCCTGGTAGAGCAGGATGCTGAACACGGCGAGTGAGCCGATCACGGCCGCGAACGCGCCCATCGACGCCTGACTCTCCTCCCCCTGGACGCGCGAGCCGATCCACAGGGCGAGCAACGGGCTGCCGGTCCAGATGTTGAGCGCGAGGAACGCCATCAAGGCCGCCAGGCCGAAGCGCTTGGCGCGTTCCATGCAGCGCAGCCTAGCCGCGCATGCAGCGGTGCCCGTTCACTCCGATCGGGGCGCCCGGATTTGAACCGGGAACCTCCGCCACCCAAAGGCGGCGCGCTACCAGGTTGCGCTACGCCCCGCGCGCGTGAAGTGTAGGCGCGCCGCTAGATCGCCCCGTTCGCGTACGCCGCCCACAGCAGCAGCGTCGATCCGGCGGCCAGCAGGACCACGCCGGTCAGGGGCACCGTTCGGGCGCCCGCGGGGCGGGTCTTCTCGTGCACCATCAGCCCTGTCAGCGCGGCCATCCAGATCAGGTTCGCGGCGCCGGCCGCGAACATCACCAGCATCAGCGCCCAGCAGCACCCCACGCAGAACACGCCGTGGCGGGCGCCCAGCATGAAGCCGCCGGCCGGGCCGCGCCGGTAGTGGCGGCGCAGGAACGAGGCCGGGTGCCGGCAGGCCTTCAGGCACGCGTCCTTCAGCGACGAGAACTGAAAAGCACCCGCCAGCAGCAGCACCGACGGCCCGATCGCCCAGTCGTGCTCCTCGACCCACGGGCTCGCGTTGACCGTGGCGTGGATGCCCGCATCGAACACGAACGCCAAGGCGCCGAACCCCGACCACACCAGCGCGTAGCCGCCCACGAACGCTGCCATCGACCGCGACCGCTCCGGCGCGCCCGCCGTGGCCGCGGCGTACATCCGCACCAGTGGCAGGCTCGAGGGCAGCATCATCGCCGCGATCATCACCTGCCACGCGACCAGGAAGAGCAGGAGGGCGGGCCCGAAGCCGGGCCCGCCCACCAGCAGCGTGTCGTGGTGGAGCCCCGCGGCGGAGCCGGTCGCCTCCGCCGCGATCGCCGCCACCCACGCCGCCCCGATCCCGATCAGGACCGGGGACGGCACGCCGCCGAACGGTCTTGCCGGCGGCGCAAGGGGACGGCTTACGCTCACGCGTCGTCCCCGCGGTAGTCGATCTTCCACTCCGACTGGATCGCGTTGCGGCCGGTGAAGTCGTACGTCCAGCCCTGATCGGGCATGTCCACCGCAAACCGCGCCGCCTTCCCCACCCACGCCGGCGATCCCGGCACGGTGGAGAAGATCGAGTTCTGGAGCGTCGTGATGCTCCCGTCGGCGCCGCGGTAGGGCTCCATCTCCGCCACCACGGTGTCGTCTCCGACGCGGAGCGTCCCGCGTCCCTCGACCACCTCGTGCGAGATCGGAGCCCGCACGACGCCGAGCTGCTCGCCGATCAGCTGAGCGAGATCCGCGAGCGGACCGCCCAGCTTGCCGGAGAAGGCGTCGACGAGCGCCTGCAGCTGCTCGTCGCTGGCGCGCTCGTCCACGTACAGATACGCCTTCCAGTTGCCGGCGAGCACGTTGCCGGGGATGAACACGACGTTCGCGAGCGTCAGCCCGCTCACGTCCACGCCCCGGATCGTGCCGCTGTCCAGGTGGTATGCGACCACCGAGCTGCACGTGCCGTTGTCGGGGTCCTCCCCGATCCAGCACGGGCACAGCACGTCACAGTTGCACGCCTCCAGAAGCGTGCCTTGGAACTGATAGATGGCGGAAGCCGACTCGGTCTGAACCGACGTGTCAGCTGTAGCCATGGACTGCCTCCTCTCTTCGGGTGCCTGTAGCGGCCTTGTCCACGAACTCCCGCAAGGCCAAGTTGACGGCGACCGGCTTGCGCGCCTGCGGGCAGTGCCCCACGGCGGGCATCCGCATGAACTCACCACCGGTGGCGGCGGCGAGCGCCTCGCCGACCTCGACGGGCCGGATGCGGTCGTCCTCGCCGTGGATCACCAGGACGGGACAGCACAGCCGGTCGGTGATCTCGCGCGTGGCCGCCTCGTCGAGGCCGGGGCCAAGCGCCGTCGCGATCAGCGTCTCGGCGTCGCTCTCCAACCCCCACCCGACCGTGTCCTCGATCTGCTTGGTCGAGTGCGGCTCGGTGAAGACGTTCTCGAAGAAGAACTCGATGAAGCTGCGGTAGTCGCGGCGCCAGTAGTGCGCGTTCATCTTCGCCCAGCCCTCGTCGGTGTCGAGCTGCTCGCCGAAGCGCTTCTCGTAGTGCGCGCGCTCGGAGTGGCCGGGCGCGAGCTGCAGCGACGGCGCGATGAAGGCCATGCCGAGCACGCGCTCGGGGTAAGCGTCGGCGAACAGCAGGGCTCGCTGGGCGCCCATCGAGAGCGACACGACCACCGCCCGGTCGGTCTCGGACGCGTCCATCACGGCGGCCAGGTCCGCCGCGTACTCGTGCTCGGAGTAGGCGGCCGGATCCTGCGGGCGCTCGGAGCGGCCGTTGCCACGCGGATCGAACACGACGACGCGGAAGTGACGGGCGAAGTAGGCCACCTGCATCTTCCACACGCGCGCGTGCACGATCGCCCAGGCGGGCACGAACAGCACCGTCGTGTCGCCGTCTCCGAAGCGCTCCCAGTAGGTCCCGCGGACAAAGCCGGTCTCATCCGGCTCGACCGCCCTCACGCCAGCATCTCCGCGAGCCGCTCGGCTGCCCGGGCGGCGCCGTCCGTCTCGACCGGGCGGTAGTCGACCTCGCGGCCGATCTCCTCGCCGATGGCCGCGGCGATGTCCGGCGGCTCGGACTCCTCGAAGCTCATGCAGCGCCCGGCGCCGTAGCGCTCGAGCCGGTGGCGCACGTGGAGGTTCTGCTCGAAGTGGTGCTTGAGCGGGAAGTAGAGAAACGGCCGGCGGTTGGCCGTCAGCTCCATCGCGGTCGTGAGGCCGCCCTGCACGACCGCGAGGTCGCACGCCGCGAGGTGGCGGTAGAGGTCGTGCACGTAGGGGCAGACCTCCAGGCCGTCCGCCTGGGGCAGGGTCGCCGGGTCTATGCGCGGCCCCGCCACCACGATCATGCGGAGGTTCGAGACCTGCTGCTTGGCTTCGGGGAACGCCGCTATCACCTTGCGGAGCAGATGTTTTCCGACCCCGGACCCGCCAACTGTGACAAGGCACACTTGCTCGTCGGGCCGGTAGCCGAGCTCGGTGCGCAGGCGCTCGGTGTCGCTCAGCTCCTCCGGGTCGAAGCCGGACACGTAGCCGGCGAAGTCGAAGTGGCTCTCGGTCCAGTCGCGGATCAGCGGCAGCTCGGGCCCGAGCCGGTCGGGCACGATGTCGTCGGGGTTGCCGACGAACAGCGCGCGGTCGCGCACCTCGGGGTGGGCGGCGATGTGCTCCACCATCTCGGCGTTGTAGTCGGCCGTGAGGAACGCCTCGTGGGAGCCGCCCTCCTCCATCGGCAGCCAGCCGACGAAGTCTGTCAGCCAGGCGTAGTGGGCGCGCTTCTCTCCGGGGTTCTCGTGCAGGTAGTAGTCGAGCTCCCAGGCCTCGTCGCCGACCCAGAGGTCGTAGCGCTCCTCGCGCACGACGTCGTGGAACACCATGAAGTTGGCGATCAGGATCTCGTCCATGCGGCGCCAGGCCTGGAAGCAGTGCAGGTCGTGCTCGGCCGACTCGGACTCGAAGTGGCGCGACTCGTTCGCCAGCCAGCGGCTGGCCGGGTGGACGTGCTCGCCCTCGCGCTCGAGCACCCGCGTAACCGGGTCCTGGGCGAGCCAGTCGATCTCGACGCCGTCGACCAGGTTGCGCAGCTCCCGGGCGATCGCCACGTCGCGCCGGGCGTGGCCAAGCCCGATCGGCGAGGAGATGTAGAGGACGCGCTTGCGAGCGCTCACGCCGCCTTCTCCTCGAGCCATGCGTCGATCCAGTCGAGCAGCTCGCGGTGGCCGGTCGAGATCCCGGACAGCTGCTCGATCTGGATGCCCTTGTTGAAGGCGACCACGAGCGCGACGGTCGCCTCGAGCGGGAAGTCGATGCCGTACTCGTCGAGCGCGCTCGCGAAATGGGTCCGCAGCAGGGTGCGCCAGACCTCGTCCACGCGCACGAGCCGGTCGCGCATCTCGGGGTGGTTCCAGGCCATCGCCTGGAGCTCCCACCACACCTTCGGGTACCCGGCCGCGACGTCCTCCTCGAGCCAGCGCATCGCGGCCCGCCACTTCTCGAGGAAGGGCACGTCCGCCTCGTACATCGCCTGCTGGCGGTCGGCCAGGCGATCGGTGAAGCGCTCCAGCACCTGCAGGAGCAGCTCCTCCATCGACCCGAAGTAGTAGTGCACGAGGCCGTGGTTGACGCCGGCCTCGGCCGCCACCCGGCGGGTCGTCAGACCGGCGTGGCCGGTCTCGATCAGCAATCGCTCGGCCGCGTCGAGCAGAGCGCTGGTGGCTGTTTCGCGGCGGCTGGTGGCGGCTTCCATCGTGGTTGACTTAGTCAGTCGACTAAGTCAATAGCCTAAGCACAGCGGCCCGACGAAGTCAAGGGCCGGGCGGCCGAGGGGCGGCGTGGGTCCCACGCTAGGGTGGCGCGTTCGGATGGCCGACCTCCAACCGCTGCGCACCCTCCGATACGAGCCCTCCGTGGTGGGCTCGCTCGAGGACGTGATCGCGCCCCCGTACGACGTGATCGACGCCGAGCTGCGCGCCCAGCTGGCCGCGCGCAGCCCCTACAACGTGGTCGAGATCGACCTGCCGCCGAGCTATGCCCAGGCGGCCGCGACGATGGCCGACTGGCAGCAGCGCGGCGTGCTCGTGAGAGAGGACGAGCCCGCCGTCTGGGTGCTGCGCCAGGACTACGACGCGCCCGACGGCCGGCGTCGCACCCGCACCGGCGCGCTCGCGCGCGTGCGCGTGGACGAGTACGGACCCGGCCGCATCCGCCCGCACGAGCGCACGCACCCCGGGCCCAAGGAGGATCGCCTCAAGCTGACCCGCGCCACGCGCACCAACCTCTCCCCCATCTTCAGCCTCTTCCCAGACCGCGACGGCGCCGCCGGCCGCGCGATGGAGCAGGTCGCGGCGACGGAGCCGTTCGCCTCCGCGGCCGATCTCGACGGGACTGGCAACACGCTCTGGCGCTCCGCCGACGAGGACCTGGTCGCCGAGCTCCAGATGGCCCTCGCCGACGCCGAGCTGCTGATCGCCGACGGCCACCATCGCTACGAGACCGCGCGCGTGTACGCGGACGAGGTGGGTGGCGAGGGCGAGCACCGCTACGTCCTGATGCTGCTCTGCTCCCTGTCCGACCCGGGCCTGCTCGTCTTCCCGACCCACCGCCTGCTCACCGGCCTCAAGGACGACACCGCCAAGCAGCTCGCGATCAGGGACGTGCTCAAGCGCGACTTCGAGATCGAGGAGCTGGGCGACGTCCGCGAGCTCGAGCCCCCCGCCGGGCCGGTGGCATTCGGCTACATGGACTCGTTTCACAAGCAGCCCTATCGCGTCACGCTCAGGGACCAGGCGATCGCCGACACGGCGCTCGAGGGCATGCCGGCCCCCTACCGCCGGCTCGACACGGCCGTCCTGGAGGCGCTCGTACTGCACGGCGCGCTGGGCATGTCGGAGGACGACATCTCGCACCTGAACGGGCTCGACTACTCCAAGGACCTCGACGACGCGATCGACGCTGTGCAGACCGGCCGCGCCGACGCCGGCTTCTTCATGCGCGCCACCCCGGTCGAGGCGGTGAGGGAGGTGGCCGAGACGGGCGAGTCGATGCCGCCCAAGTCGACCTACTTCTATCCCAAGGTCCCGACCGGCCTGGTGTTCAATCCCCTGACGTGAAGATCTACACGCGCAAGGGAGACGACGGGACCACCGGCCTCTGGTACGGCGGACGTGTGCCCAAGTACTCGGGGCGCCCGGAGGCGTACGGCTCGGTCGACGAGGCGGCCTCGGCGCTCGGGCTGGCGCGTGCCGCCGCCGAGCGCGGCAGCGAGCTGCACACCGACATCCTGCGCGTGCAGAACGAGCTGTTCGTGGCCGGGGCGGAGCTGGCGACGGCACCCGAGGCGGCGGATCGGCTCCAGCCGGGCGTGTCGAAGGTGATCCCGGAGATGGTCGACCGGCTCGAGGGCGACATCGACCGCTACATGGACCGCGTGGACCTGCCTCCGAAGTTCGTGATCCCGGGAGGCACCGAGTTGTCGGCGCGCCTGGACGTGGCGCGCGCCGCCGTGCGACGCGCAGAGCGCAGAGTGGCCGCGCTCAAGGACGCCGGCGACCTCGCCGACGAGATCGTGGTCACCTATTTGAACCGGCTCTCCGACGCGCTGTTCGCCATGGCGCGCTTCGCGGACGAGCCCGAGCCGGAGATGTTCGAGGGGAGACGATGAGAGCGATTTCGCGCCGCGTCACAGGGAAGCTGAAGCAGCACGTGGCGATCCGCAACCACAGGCTCACGGCCGACGAGCCGCGCGAGCACGGCGGCGACGACAGCGGCCCGAGCCCGCAGGAGCTGCTCGCGGCCAGCCTGGCGTCGTGCACGGCGATCACGATGGAGATGTATGCCGAGCGCAAGGGCTGGGACATGGGCGACGCGGTGGTGGAGGTGGAGTACGAGCCCGCCCAGCGCGGCTCGCCGACCCGCTTCGTGATGCACGTCGAGCTGCCCAAGGAGCTGCCCGAAGAGCAGCGCGACCGGCTCATGCAGATCGCCGCCAAGTGCCCGGTCCACCGGGCGCTGGAGGGCGAAGTCATGTTCGAGGAGACGGTCGAACTGCGATAGGGGTGAACAAGCACGTCCATTCTGCCGATCTAAGGGAGGGTGGAGCAGCATTCCAAGACCCGGCGCGGGCTGGCCGCGCTGCTGCCGTCGCGCAAGCACTTCGACGTCCTAGCCCAGGAACTGCCGATCGGCGTCTACGAGCTGGACGCCGAGGCGTGCTTCGTCTTCGTGAACGAGCGCTGGTCCGAGCTGACCGGCGTGGACCCCGAGAACGCAATCGGCGAGCGGTGGGCGAGCGTCGTTCACCCCGAGGACCTCGACCGCGTTGGAAGCGAATGGTTCCGCAGCCAGGCTGAGGATCGCCCGTTCAGCTTGGAGTTCCGCTACGTGCGAGCGGACGGCTCGGTCGTCTGGATCTGGTGCCGGGCGGTGGAGCTGCGCGACGAGGACGGCCAGGTCACCGGCTACGTGGGCACGTGCTCGGACACCGTCGTCAGCCCGACCGTGGACCGCGCGCTCGAGGAGGCCGAGGAGCGCTTCGCCAACGCGTTCGAGGAGGCGCCGATCGGGATGGCGCTGGTCGGACTCGACGGCGCGTTCCTGCGCGTGAACCGCGCCCTGTCGGAGATCGTCGGGTACGAGTCCGCCGAGCTGCTGCAGCTGACCTTCCAGGACATCACGCACCCGGACGACCTCGAGGCGGACCTCCAGCTCGTGGGCGAGGTGATCGACGGCGTGCGGCGCAGCTACCGCATGGAGAAGCGCTACATCCGCGCGGACCGCACGGAGTGCTGGGTGCTCCTGTCTGTCTCGCTCGTGCGCGGCGACGCCGGCGAGCCGCTCTACTTCGTCTCGCAGATCGAGGACATCACCGAGCGGCGCCGCTCCGAGGATGCGCTGCTCGAGGCCGAGGACCGCTTCCGCTCGGCCTTCGACGAGGCGCCGATCGGCATGGCCATGAGAGCCCCCGATGGGCGCTTCCTGCGCGTCAACCGCGCCCTGTGCGAGATCACCGGCTACTCGCGCGAGCAACTCGAGGCCACCACCTACCAGTCGATCACCCACCCCGACGATCTGGCCCGCGACGAGAAGGCGTACCGCGAGGTGATGTCGGGATACGCGTCCCACTACCGCACCGAGAAGCGCTACATCCACGCCGACGGTCACGTCGTGCCGGTGGACCTGAGCGCCACCGTCGTCCGCGACGGCGACGGGGAGCCGATCCACGTGCTCACGCAGGTGCAGGACATCACCGAGCGCAAGCGCTTCGAGGGGCAGCTCCAGTACCTCGCCGACCACGACTCCCTAACCGGGCTGTTCAACCGCCGCCGGTTCGAGGAGGAGCTGACCCGGGAGCTGGCCAGCGCCGAGCGCTACGACAGCAAGGTCGCGGTGCTGGCGATCGACCTCGACGACTTCAAGTACATCAACGACTCGCTCGGCCACTCGATCGGCGACGAGCTGATCGCGCGCGTGGGCCAGGCGGTGCGCAACCGGCTGCGGCGCACCGACGTGCTCGCCCGCCTCGGCGGCGACGAGTTCGCCGTGATACTGCCGCGCATCGACGACGACGGCGCGATGGAGGTCGCCCAAGACCTGCTCGAGGCAGTCGGCGAGGTCGACCTGGTCGGGCTCGGCGGCCGCGGCGGGGGCAGGGTGTCCGCCAGCATCGGCATCGCGATGTTCCACGCGGCCTCGAAGCTGACCTCCGAGGAGCTGCTGGTGGAGGCCGACATCGCGATGTACGACGCGAAGGAGGCCGGGCGCGCCAGGGCCGTCCTGTACGACGCGGCCGAGGACCGCCAGGAGCGCATGCTCTCGCGCATGACCTGGGCCGATCGCATCCGCGACGCCCTCGCCGACGATGCCTTCGTGCTCTACGCGCAGCCGGTGATGTCGTTGGGCGCCGACCCGATCCCCCGCAGCGAGCTGCTGCTGCGGATGCAGGGCGAGAACGGCGACGTGATCCCGCCGGGCAGCTTCCTCTTCATCGCCGAGCGCTTCGACCTGATCCAGGAGATCGACCGCTGGGTGGTCTCGCGGGCGATCGAGATCCTGTCCGAGGAGCAGGCCGTCGGGCGCGAGGTCGTGCTGTGCGTGAACCTGTCGGCCAAGTCGGTGGTGGACCCGGCGCTGCCCGCGCACATCGCCGGCGAGCTGAAGGCTCACGGCGCCGACGGCCGCGGGCTCTGCTTCGAGGTGACCGAGACTGCGGCGGTCGTGAACATCGACCGGGCCCGGCACTTCGCCAGGCTCGTGGCCGAGATGGGGTGCGAGTTCGCGCTCGACGACTTCGGCGCTGGCTTCGCCTCCTTCTACTACCTCAAGCACCTCGCGTTCGACCTGCTCAAGATCGACGGCGAGTTCGTGACGGACCTGACCACCAGCCGCACCAACCAGCTCGTGGTCAAGGCGGTGGTGGACATCGCCCGCGGGCTCGGCAAGCGCACGATCGCCGAGTTCGTCGAGGATGCCGAGACGCTCGAGATGCTGCGCGGCATGGGCGTGGACTTCGCGCAGGGCTTCTATGTCGCCAAGCCGGCGCCGCTACCCCTGCTCCAGGCGGCGCTCCCACATCTCGAGAACGCCTAGCGGCCGGAAGCCGAGCCGTTCGTAGACCGGACGGCCCAGCTCGGTGGCGACGAGCGTACCCGTCCGGCAGCCGCGCTCCACCGCGTCGGCCAGCGAGTGCGCGATCAGCTTGCCCGACAGGCCCTGGCCGCGCGCCTCGGGCACCACCGCGACCATCTGAACCTCGGTGTTGGAGCCCGTGTCGATCGACGCGCAGCAGCCGACCGCCGCGCCGTCCTGGTGGACCACGTAGATGTGCACCGCGCCGTCGGGCAGGCTCGTGAGCGCGCGCGAGAACCAGTCGCCGCCATAGCCGTAGGCGCGGTCGTTGATCGCGCCCACGTCGGCCAGGTCACCCGCGGCGGTCCAGTTGGAGAGCGCGCCGTCGGGTGGGCGCTGGGGCGGTGTCGCCTCGAAGTCGGCCGCCATCGCCTCGGGGCGGCCGTCAAGCACGTGGCCCTTCGACTCGAGCAGCGCAACCGTCTCGCCGTCGCCGGCGGGGACCCAGACCGTCCACTTGGCGCCGATCTCGTCGTAGGCGGCGGCGATCTCGTCGTACGCGGCGGCGAGCGCTTCCGGGTGCTCGTAGACGACCGCGTTGACGACCGACCGCTGCGCCGACGCCGGCACGAGCGCGGCCAGCACGCCGTCTCGTTCGAGCGTCCGCGCGCCCTCGGATCCGGCGCCGATCAGTCGGTACCAGTGCCGCATCGACGCGTGCAGGGCGTCCCACACGTCAGCTCACCTCGGCCCCCGCCGCGCCCAGCTCGTCGAGCGCGCGCTCGGAGTCGCCCGGCTCGACGTCGATGCCCCTGATCCCGGCGCGATCGATCACCACCCGGAAGCCTTCGCGCAGGGCGTCGGCGGCCGTTTCCTTGACGCAGTAGTCGGTGGCGAGACCCACGACCGTGACCTCGTCGATCCCCCGCTCGCGCAGGAGCTCGGCCAGATCGGTCTCCTCGAAGCCGGAGTAGCCCTCGAGGTCGCGCCGGTAGCCGGCGTCGACGATCGCATCGATGGCCGCCCGGTTGAGCGCGGCGTTGAGCTCGGCGCCGTGGGTGCCCTGCACGCAGTGCGGCGGCCAGGGACCGCCCTGGTCGACGAACGAGGCGTGGTCGGCCGGGTGCCAATCGCGGGTGGCGACGACGAGGTCGAAGCCGCCCGAGTCGATCAGCTCGTTCAGCCGGGGGGCAATCGCGTCGCCGTCCGGCACGGCCAGGGCGCCGCCGCTCGTGAAGTCGTTCTGGAAGTCGATGATCAGAAGCGCCCGGGCCATCGGGTCTCGATAATAGGGGCGTGAAGGAGCTCCTCCTGACGCCGGAGGAGGCGGCCGCGATGGACGCCCACGGCACCAAGGACGCGGCCGTGCTGGTGGCGCTGCACGGCGACCCGCTGACCGTGGTGTTCACCGAGCGGCGGGCCGACCTGCGCCGCCACGCCGGCGAGATCTCGTTTCCGGGCGGGCGCCAGGACGACGCCGACGAGGACCTGCGCGTGACCGCGCTGCGCGAGGCCGAGGAGGAGATCGGGCTGCCGCGCTCGGCGGTGACGCTCCAGGGCGCGCTCCCCCCCGTCGGCACGTTCGTGACCGGCTACCGGATCTTCCCGTTCGTGGGCACGATCGAGCGGCCCGCCGAGCTGTTCCCGCAGGAGGCCGAGGTCGCCCAAATCCTCGAGTTCCCGCTGTCCGACCTGGCCGCCGGCCACGAGATGAAGCGCCTCGTGCGCCGAGGGGTCCCGATCAAGACGCCCACCTACACCGTGGAGGGCCACCTCGTATGGGGAGCGACGGCGCGGATCGTGCAGGAGCTGCTGGGACGGCTCGAGCCGCTGCTCTAGCCGACGTCCTTCTCGATCGGCACGCCGACCATGTTGCCCCACTCGGTCCACGAGCCGTCGTAGTTCTTCACGTCGTCCTGGCCCAGCAGCTCGTGCAGCACGAACCAGGTGTGGGCCGAGCGCTCGCCGATGCGGCAGTACGCGATCACCGGGTCGCGGCCGTTGATCACGCCCTTCGCGCTGTACAGCTCGCGCAGCTCGTCGGCGGACTTGAACGTCCCGTCCTCCTTGACCGCCTGCGCCCACGGCACCGAGGCGGCGCCCGGGATGTGCCCGGCCCGCTGCGCGCCCTCCTGCTCGTACCCGGCCATCGCGATCAGCTCGCCCGAGAACTCCTGCGGGGAGCGCACGTCCACCAGGCGGGTGCTCGCGTCGAGCGCCGCGTGCACCTCGTCGCGCTTCGCGCGGATCGTGTCGTCGCCGGGCTGTGCGGTGAACTGCTTGGGCTCGTAGCTCGGCACGTCGCTGGTGGTCGGCCGGCCTTCGGCGATCCACTTCTCGCGCGGTCCGTTCATGAGCTTCACGGAGTCGTGGCCGTAGTACTTGAGGTACCAGTAGGTGTAGGCGGCGAACCAGTTGTTGCGGTCGCCGTAGAGAACGATCGTGTGGTCGTTCGAGATGCCGCGGCTGCCGAACAGGTCGCCGAAGTCCTCCGGGCCCAGGAAGTCGCGCTTGACCTGGTCCTGCAGGTCGCGCTTCCAGTCGAAGCCGATCGCGCCCGGGATGTGGGCCTCCTGGTAGAGGGCCGTGTTCTCGTCGACCTCGACGATCCGGATCGAGTCGTCGTTCAGATGGTTCTCGACCCACTGCGTCTCGACCAGGACGTCCTTCGCGTAGTCCGTCATGGGAGCAGTTCTAGCAGCCGGCCGGCGCGCCGTGGCGGCGCGCCGCAGTCCACCGCGAGGGCTATTGTCCAGGTCGCATGGAACGAGCCCCGCTCCGCCCTGTCCCCGGCCGCCCGAGTGGACCAGTTCCCGATGCGGCCGCGGTCGCTCTTGTCGGCGCGGCGCTGCCCGGGCTCGCGGAACGCGACCGGACGGCGCTCGCGCTAGTGGCCCTGGCCGGCACCGCGCGGCCGGCGGTTGGGATGCGGTTGGGCGTCGCCGAGGAGGAGCTGGCCGAGTCGCTCGCGCGGGCGCGCAAGGAGCTGCGCCGCACGCTGGCGGCCCTGCCCGGCAGCGGCTGGTGCGAGCGGTCCGAGCGCCTGATATCCGATCGGATCGACGGCGCGCTGGCGGAGCGCGACGGAGCGCGGCTCGACGTTCACCTACGCAACTGCCCGCGGTGCGTCGAGCACGAGCGCCGGCTGGTGCAAGCGACGGACGCGCTCGTGGCCGGCGTGGCGCCGAGCGCTCCCGCTCCACCGACGCTCGTCCCGGCCGACGAGGCCGCCGCGAAGCCGGAGCTGGCGGCGATCGAGCCGGCCACGGCGAGCGAGGTCTCGCCCCCGGGCGCGTCGGAAGCGACGCCCGCCCGCCGCTCGTCGCGCGAGCTGGCGAGCGCCATCGGCTGGAACGCGCTGCTCGTCGTGGCGATCGTGCTGGCGCTGGCGTCGCTGGCGCTCGCCCTCGCGGGCGCGCTGGGCGCGCAGTTCTAGAGCAGCCGCTCCACGCCCGCCCGCATCGCGGCCAGCCATTCCGCGTGGTGGGCCGGCTCCGCCTCGACCACCTCCGCCGGCATCCGCCATCGCTCCGCGGCGGCCCGCACGCTCTCCGCGCCGCCGGCCAGCAGGCCCGGCTCCACACTCCCCGCCGCCTCGTAGACGATCCCGCGCACCGGCGTGTCGACCAGGCGCTCCAGCAGCGTCTCCAGGCGCGGGCCGTGCAGTTCCGGCGCTCCGGTCGCGGTCCCCATCAGCCAGCACACCACCGTCACGCCCTCGAGCTGCCCCATGATCGTCCCGAGCCAATCCGGGTCCGCCACGACTCCCTCGATGCCGGCGGCCTCGATCGCGCCGAGCCGGTCGGAGGAGCGCGTCGTCCCGCGCACCGCATGGCCCTCCGCCCGCAGCGCCGCCGCGAGCGACCGGCCCCGGCAGCCGCAGCCGACGATCAAGACACGCGCCACGCCTTAGCCGTCGTTTGACTCGCGGGCGCGGCGGCGCAGCTCCTCGCGCCAGCGCTCGTCCTCCGCCACCTGGATGCGGACGTCCTCCTCGGTGCGCTCCGGCCGGCCGCTCGCGCGCCGGCGCGCGTTCTGCGCCTCGAGCATCTGGTCGACGTCGTCGAGCTCCAGCTCGGCCTCGACCTCGGGCGACCGCGTGGGGCGCCAGTCCACCTGCTCCGCACCCGAGCCCGGGTACCACTTGCCGAGCGCGAGCAGGATCCCGATGGCGACGATGAAGCTGAACAGCACGAACAGGCCGAACTCGTCGATCACGCGAGTGTACGCTCCGACGCCATGAGCGAAGCGGTGATCCTCGATGCTCTGCGGACCCCGATCGGCCGCCACGGCGGCGTGCTCGCCACGGTCCGCCCCGACGACCTGGCCGCGCACGTCGTGCGCACGGCCGTCGACCGCAACGCCCTCGACCCGGACTCGATCGACGAGATCTACATGGGCTGCGCCAACCAGGCCGGAGAGGACAACCGCAACGTCGCCCGCATGGCCGGCCTGCTGGCCGGCCTGCCGGTGGGCGTGCCGGGGGTGACCGTCAACCGCCTGTGCGCCTCGGGTCTCGAGGCGGCGATCCAGGGCAGCCGCCAGCTCAAGGTCGGCGAGGCCGAACTGGTGCTCGCCGGCGGCGTGGAGTCGATGACCCGCTCGCCGTGGGTGATGCGCAAGCCGGAGCAGGGCTTCCCGCGCGGCAACGTCGAGCTGGCCGACACGACGCTCGGCTGGCGGCTCGTCAACCCGCGCATGGAGGAGCTGCACTCGACCGAGTCGATGGGCGAGACGGGCGAGAACGTGGCCGAGCGCTACGAGGTCTCGCGCGAGGACCAGGACGCCTTCGCCCTCGAGTCGCACCGGCGCGCGGTCGCCGCCGCCGAGGCCGGCCGCTTCGACGACGAGATCGTCACGGTCGACGTGCCTCAGCGAAAGGGCGAGCCGGTGACCGTGCACGCCGACGAGGGGCCCCGGCCGGACACCACGCTCGAGCGCCTATCCAAGCTGAAGCCGATCTTCCGCGAGGGCGGCACCGTCACGGCCGGCAACTCCTCGTCGCTCAACGACGGCGCGGCGTGCCTCGTGCTCGCGAGCGAGGAGCGCGCCCGCGAGCTGGGCCGCGAGCCGCTGGCCCGGATCGTGGCGACCGGCTCGGCCGGCGTGGACCCGGCCTACATGGGCGTCGGCCCGATCCCGGCCAGCCGCAAGGCGCTGGAACGCGCGGGGCTGACGATCGACGACATCGACCTGGTCGAGCTGAACGAGGCGTTCGCGTCGCAGGTGCTGGCCTCGATGCGCGAGCTGGGCATCGACCACGACAAGCTCAACGTGAACGGCGGCGCGATCGCGATCGGCCACCCGCTGGGCTGCTCGGGTGCCCGCTTGCTCGGCACGCTCGCGCACGAGCTGCGGCGCCGCGGCGGCCGCTACGGGCTGGCCACGCTCTGCATCGGCGTGGGCCAGGGCCTGGCGGCGGTGATCGAGAACCCCGCTGCTTAGACTCGCGCCCACATGATCGACTTCGAGCTGACCGACGAACAACGCCTGATCCGCGAGACGGCGCGCGACTTCACCGACAAGGAGATCGCTCCGCGCGCGCGCGAGAACGACCGCAACGAGCACTTCGACACCGAGCTCGTCCAGAAGATCGCCGACATGGG
>Ga0075421_100004422_pt1 | contig 16965 bp, 16 predicted proteins | sample SoiMetdeltSBSDD5_FD_75292 | JGI IMG/M metagenome (GOLD analysis project Ga0075421, IMG submission 75292) | Bulk soil microbial communities from a Populus tree surrounding site in Tennessee, USA - Soil MetaG P. deltoides SBSDD5 | ecosystem: Environmental > Terrestrial > Soil > Tree plantation...
GCCGTGATCACCCAGACCGAGCTGCTGCATGCCTTCATCGAGCCGTTCCTCAAGGGCGAAACACCCAAGAGTTTCATGCGGTAACCGCGAGGCTGACAGGAGAAGGCCCGGGAGTATTGCGCCCGAAGTAGCGCCCGGCTGCGCAGCGGAGTGCCTGCCGTTAGCCCGGAGTCGGTCCAAGTCCGAGAAACTCGCGCACGACCTCCACCACGGCGCGCTTCGAGCGGTAGCCGGCCGTGTGGTACGACCTCCACGGGATGCGACGCCCGTCCGCGAGCGTCATCACGACGCGGTACATGCTGCCGTTTTCGCTCGATGTCGGCTCATCGAGCGAGGTCGACTCATCGAGCGCCACGTCTGTAATGTCGCGGAGCGGGATGGTCTGACGTCGCACACGCCAGAATCGCTGGGAGGCGACGACGAATACGCGTTCCGTCTTGCTGAACGCGAACGTCTTGCGCGACGGGAGGACGATGAGCGACAAGCCGCCAAGTAGAAGGAGCGATCCGATCACGGTCGGGACGACGGCAATTCGTCCGTCCGGCTCCTGCGTCAGACCCAGCCACGTGGAGAAGGCGCCCAACGCCGCGATGACGACGCCGAACGCGCGCAGCGTCATCGCGGAGTCACCAATGATCAACTCCGTCGGCGTTCGGGCGACGATTTTCATGTGTCGTCAGCGGATTTGCGTGGTCCCTCATCAGACGACGAGCCAATCGGCGCGTCATTCGACAGTCCCGCAACCATGCAGGAGGCCATCCGACGCACAATGGATCCATCGGCGTCCAAGGCAGGGTTGAGAATTCCGACGTTCAGCCCCACTGCTTGACCGGTTGTCATCAATACGCGCATCACCACGCTCAGCTCATCCCAGCTCAAGCCTCCGGGTAGGCGGTAATCCACGGCGGGCATGATCGCATCGTCCAGCACATCCGCATCGAGGTGAATCCAGAACCCTTCAATTCCATTCCGCAGCAGGGTTCCGACAGCCTGCTCCGCAGCGATGCGGGCTCCTCGCTCACGCACCTCTTCGAGCTCGAACGCGTGTATTGCCGTGTGTCGGATGTCCTGGCTGCCGTACTCTCTCTGTTGTGCGGCGTCGCGGAAGCCGAACGCCACGATGTCTTCATCGCGCACGAGCGGTCGGAGTCCGTCAATGTTGGTCAACACCGAAGGACCTCTGCCAGAGACGATCGCGAGATCCATCGAGGCCACTTCGCCGTTAGGCTCCGCTTCCGGCTGGTAGAAGTCGGCGTGGCCGTCAATGAACACGAGCCCATACCTGCCGACACGTCTGAGCGCGAGCATGATGCCGATGATGTTGCTGCAATCGCCGCCGAGCACGAGCGGGAACCTCCCCTGTTGCAACACGCCGGCAACCACTGCGGCAAGCTCCAAGGAATAGAGCCTGAGCGCATCGGGATTCAGGATGAGCGTCTCGGGGTCGCGCCGCGCGTCGTAGGGCGGGGGTGTGACGCGTCCAGCGTACTCGGCGTTGAGACCCGCCATCAGACCGGCTGCCTTGAGCGCCTCAGGGAGGCGCTCGACGCCGGTTGGCTTCAGGCCGAGGACGGACGGGGCATCGATGACGGCGAAGCGTGGCATGTTGCCTCGTGCTGTGCGGCCTCTGGTCCGACACCATCAGCGCTCGAGATCAAGCAACGCTCTGCCTTGCCGCACCCTTGTCGCACTCCCATGCTATAAGCTACCTCCTCCGCCTTCGACAATCGGCGTGGTTTCCATGGACCCCTTGCTTCCGCGCCGCGTGCGTGTCGTCGTCGCGGTCATTCTCGCCGCAGCGTGTGTCCGGGCTACCCCGGCCTCGAGCGCGCAGGACTCACCGCGCACGGCGATCCGCGCATCACGACTCGTCGACCCCGTCGGCGCGACCACGCAGCGCGACGTCGTGGTCCTCGTCGAAGGATCACGCATCGCCGACGTCGTGCCTGGTGCGCGGTACCAACCGCGCGCCAACGACCGCGTCATCGATCTCGGTGATGCGACGCTGCTGCCCGGACTCATGGACGCGCATGTCCACCTCACCATCGGTGGTCCAATCAAGCAGAACGCCGGAGCAACGCTTCGCGCAGGCTTCACGACCGTGGCCGACCTTGGTGCCGTGTCGCAGCGGGTGCTCCGTGTCCGCGATTCCATCACGGCCGGACTGCTCGAGGGGCCTCGCGTGCTCGCGGCCGGATTGTGGATCGGTGTGAAGGGCGGCGTGTGCGAGTTCACTGGCATCGGCGTCGCGGGCGGGCCGGAAGCCTTTCGCGCACGAACGCGCGAGAACCTCTCGGCAGGTGCGGACCTCATCAAGGTCTGTGTCACCGGATGGCCGGGGGTCGCGATGGCTCACCCGGATAGCGCGGAGCTTTCGCCCGCCGCGCTTTCGGCAATGGTCGAGGAGGCACACCGCGGTGGACGGCGTGTCGTGGCACACGCGTTGAGTCGCGAAGGCGTCCGACGCGCGCTCGACGCCGGCGTGGATGGACTCGTCCACGCGGCGTACCTGGATGATTCGCTCGCCGCGCGCATGCGGCAGCGCAATGTGTGGTTGGTGCCGACGCTCGCATCGCTCACGGCTGGCGACACCTCCGCGGTCGCGCGCGGTCTCGTGGACGGCGTGCGCCGTGCGCACGAGGCGGGCGTGACCCTGGTCTACGGCACCGATGGCGGCGTGCTGCCGCATGGGCAGAACGCGCGCGAAGCGGCGGCACTTGCGGCTGCCGGAATCCCGCCGGCCGATGTTCTACGTGCGATGACCGTCAACGCCGCGCGGGCGCTCGGTCTCGCCGATTCGGTCGGTGCGGTACAGCGCGGAATGGTTGCCGACCTCGTCGCCGTGCCTGGTGATCCACTGGCGGACCTGGCTGTGCTGACGCGCCCCGGCTTCGTGATGGCGCGCGGTCGCGTGGTCACGGCGCCGCCACGTTAGGCCGTCGACGCATCCGTGCGAGTTGGTCGAGGAACTGCGCACGTTGCGGTGAGTCGGGATAGAGACGCGCAGTCGCCTCGTAGGCGCTGACCGCGGCTTCGCAATCACAGCCACGCTCGGTGAGCCAGCGAATTGTCGGGAGATGCCGTTCGATCCGGTACGGTATCTGGCCGGAGCGTCCCGGGTCGGCCGGCTTGGGCCGCAGCGAATCCGCGTCGGCACGCAGGAACTCACGCGCCACCTCGCAGAATCTTGGTGTGATCTCGAGATCGAGGCGCGGCAACTCCATCATCGGCAACTCCTCCCCACGAGCAATCAGCTGCTCGGCTTCAGCCTGTCGCCGAGGGAGCCGGCGAATCCCGGCGAATGCCGAATCGCGGAGCTCGTTGCCGTTCATCGTGAACTGGAGCCATTCCCAGAGTGGCGACTCCGTCGTCAGCTGATTGAACCTGGCGAGGTTCTCCTCACGCTCGCGCGTCGCCACTTCAGCCTCTTCCGCTCGCCCTGCCTCCGCCCTGCCTGCGTTGTCGCGAGAGCGCCAGTACACTGCAGGCCACGGCACGAGCGAGAGGACAAGGATCGCGCTCGAGACAATGTTCGCGGTGTTGGCCGGGACAGCGGGAAGGAAATCCGGGAAAAGACTCGACGTCGCGTACAGGAGAATGAGCAGCGGGGCGAATACCGGAACCAGGATCGGCCACTTCGCGAGTACGTCGGTGCGCCCTTGCAGCAGATCTATCGCCGCCACGGATGCTGCCCCTGCGAGCGGAACCAGGAGCAACAGTTGGAGCCCGACTCGACTGGGAATCGCGCCACTCCAGCGGGCTACGAGCAGTATCGTTCCGAGCAGGATCCAGAGCCCGATCGCCATGAACGTCGTGAACGCGTGTGACAACGCGTTGCCGGCGGGATCACTGCTGTTGAGCGTAGCGGCGGCCGCGACGACCGCGAGCCAGAGCAGGCTCGCGAGCACCAACAGGGCGACGGCACTGACCCGGGCGGCGGTCACACGACCCTCACCCGCGCAGAGTCGGAGGGCGGAGACTGGATGTGTCGCACGGTTCGGAGCTATGCTCGATCGGTGAATCCACGATCAGCCTGACCGTCCGGCGGATGCAGAACGAAAGTAGCGACCCGAGCTCAAAGGGTAAGTCTTTGCTCGTTCGAGTTCTCATTCCACTTGGCTGGGCGATTTGGGGCATCCTGCTCCTTCTCCTGCTGTATGGGCTGATCCAGGTCTCCACGGAGCGGGACAGCAGCCCGGAGGCGGGACGCGCGCTTGGCGTGTACACCGTGCTGTTTCTGTTGGCGCTTCTCGCCGGTGGCGGGCTGTTGCTTCGAGTGGCCGCTCGCAAGCAGTCGCCTGCGGGGCTCATCACCATGGTGCTGGTCCTCGCGTACCCGCTCGTCATGCTGATCGCTCAGCCCTTCATCCGGTCGCACAAGGAACGGAGCTGGGCGAGGGCTGCCGCGAATGTGGGGGCTTACGTCGACCCGACGCTCCAGGCGATGGCCCGCGCCATAAGTGCCAATGACACCCTCGCACTCGCGCGCTTGCTCAACGGTCAGCCGCCTCCTGCAGGCACGGACCGCGCTGGCAATGATCTCCTGGCCTATGCGCTGCTGGTCGTGCGAGACAAGCAGGGCAGTACCGAGCCGGTGCGCATCCTGCTCGATGCCGGTGCGGACCCGCGCACGTCGCGCACGGCAACCGGTGAAGACGTCGTCAACTTCATGGTGTTCGGTGGTTCACCCGCCGCCCGCGAGGCGATGCGCCTGTTGCTGGAGCACGGTGCCGATCCTAACGCGGTCGACCCGCAAACGGGCGAAACGCCGCTGGGCAGCGTCTACAACGAGCCGGAGATCGTCCGCCTGCTCGTCGAGCACGGGGCGGACATCGATCGTATTCAGCCCCTTGGCGTCCCGGCCATCGTACGGCTCATCGGAAACCGAGAGTGGGAGTCGGTGCTGTACCTCGTCGAGAAGGGGGCGAACCTCGAGGTTCGCAACGCCGACGGTCTGTCCGTGGACTACTACGTGAACGAGTGGAAGGACCAGCACCCGGAAGGGTGGGACAAGGTCCGAGACGCCATCGCGACGCGACGCGCCGCTCAGAAATAGCGACGGGTCACTGCGTCACGCGCACCCAGTCGACCAGGACCTTCGCCTCCCCACGCTGGATGCGGGGGATGGTCGCCTCGGGAAGTCCGAGATACGGCGTCCGAGCCCCGTTCACGGTGGCGGGGTATTCGCCGCCTAACGCCAGATTGAGCACGACATACTTTGGTCGGTCGAGCGCTGCCGCGTCGCCTAACGCCGATACCTGAGCGCGGGTGACACGGTAGACCACTGCCCCGTCGACGCGGAACACGATGCTGTCCGCCGTCCACGTGACCGCGTACTCGTGCCATGCCGTGGCGTCGCGCGACGTTGGGAGCGTCGCTCGCGCAAGGAGCGGCGTGTTTCCGGAGTAACCGGGCCCGTGTAACGCCACGCTCACCCACGTCGAGTCGCCGACGTTCTCCATGACGTCGATCTCACCATTCGCGGGCCACTCCCCCGCCCCGAGAAGCCAGAAGGCGGGCCAGAGGCCACTGCCTGCCGGCAACTTCATCCGTGCCGTCGCCGTGCCGAAACTGAACAGCGTCCGGCCGTGGATGCGGGCCGAGGTGAAGTCGGATTGTCGCGTTCCAACGACTCCGCCAGGGCGGTAGTGCGCTCGGAGCATGAGCGCGCCGCCGACTGCACCACCCGCTTCCGCGCCGTGCGCGATGTACACGTTCGCCGAGTCGTCGACGTACGCCTGCAGCTCCGAGTTGTACACAGGCCCGGTGTACACCGTCCACTTCGCGCGGTCGAGCACCTGCCCATCGAACTCGTCGACGAAACCCGTCGTGGCCCCGGAAGTCTGACCGGAGTCGGCGGCGATCGTCGCAGCCCCACTACACCCGCACAGCAACGCGGCAAATGCGATCACGGGAGTGCGCATGGTGATCAGGGTTTGCAAATGGTGCGCGTGGCGATGGCGATCAGCCGCTCCGCAGTCGTTTCGGTGCTCAGCCCTCGCCCCTGGTAGAGTTGACTGAAGGTATCGAGGCTCGTCACGACCCAGAGCACATCGGCGGCTTCGCTCTCGGACACCCCGCTGCGAAGAGCGCCCGCGGCCTTGAGCCGGCGCGCGAGATCCGCCATGCCTTCCTTGCGGCCGAACTCGAACCGCGCGGCAGCGTGCGCCACGTCCGCATCCAACGATGCCAGTGTCATGATCGCGCGAGCCACTGCGTGCTGTTCGGAGTACAGTCGTGCCCCTTCGCGAAGACTGCTCTCGAGAGCCACGCGCGGATCGGGGTTTCGGAACGCGCGGCCCAGCTGGTCGAACCCACCTCGTCGCAGCAGGTCTTCGGCAAGCGCGACCATGAGACCCTGCCGCGAGCCGAAGATCTTGTAGATCGTCGATCGCGCAACACGCGAGCGCTTCGCGACTTCCTCGAGCCCGACGTTTTCGAGCGGCAGCTTCTCGAAGCTCTGTCGCGTCACCTCGAGAATGCGGTGTCGCGTTTCCATCGCCGACTCCGCACGCAACGATTGCCGGTACGCGCGTTTCGCCGGGACCCTCTGCTTGGCCATATTGAGTAGACGGATTGTCGTTCGGAAGATAGGCCATCTTTTGAAATACGGAATCTCACAGCTGGCGTCCGACGTCTGGACAAGCCCGGGCCGTACAGGTAGCACGTCGGCGGCTGTCGATTTCGTCTGTTCCGGTTCGACGAGATGGTAGACGAGATCAATGGGGGCAGACTCCATCGCCTATATCGACCTCGGCAGCGGCGCGACCGATGAGTATTTCTCTTTCCAACCGTCACATGACAGACAGATGAATCCGAGGAGGTCATGATGACGACAGATACAAAACGCCACGGTCCGGATGAGAGCGCACTCGTCGCTGCCGCTGTCGCCGGTGATGAAAGCGCGTTCACGACGCTCACGCGCGAGTACCGGCGTGAGCTGCATGTGCACTGTTACCGCATGCTGGCGTCGTTCGAGGACGCGGAGGACCTGGTGCAGGAGACGTTTCTTCGCGCGTGGCAGAAGCGCGAGACATTCCAGGGTCGCGCCACATTCCGAGCATGGCTCTACCGCATCGCAACCAACGCGTGCCTCGATTTTCTCGCGCGGCAGGAGCGCCGTGTCGTGGAGATCACCGCACACGCTACTTCGACCGACGAGACCCATACGGTTCCGCATGTCGCCTGGCTGCAACCGTATCCCGATCGTCTCCTCGATCGAACGGTGTCGAGTGACGGCGAGCCCCACACCGTGCTCGTTCGCAAGGAGACCATCGAGCTCGCCTTCGTGGTAGCCATGCAGCTGCTCCCACCGAAGCAGCGCGCGGCGCTGATTCTCTGCGACGTCCTGGATTGGTCCGCGAACGAGGCTGCCGCCCTGCTGGAAACGAGTGTCGCGGCTGTGAACGCCGCGCTGCAGCGAGCGCGCGAGACGCTGCGGCGCTTCCGGCCGGCTCGAGACACTCAGCAATCGGCTAGCAGCGATTCCGACGACGAGGAGCGGGTCATGCTGCAGCGTTACATCGAGCTCACCGAACGTAACGATGTGCAAGGCCTCGCCGAGTTGTTGCGAGACGATGTGCGTTTCGCTATGCCGCCCGAGCCCGCCGCCTACGTCGGGCGCGACACCGTGGTGGCGTCGTGGGTGGAGGGCGGCTTCGGCTCGCCGCCGTACAACGACTGGAAGCATGTCGTCACCCGCGCCAACGGGCTGCCGGCGGTCGTCTGGTACCTCCGGCGTCCCGAGAGCGATCGCCATCACGCATTAGTCATGGATGTACTGCGCCTCGAGCATGGAGCGATCGCCGAGATCACGACGTTCGACGTGGCTCGTCTGCTCGACGCATTCGGATTACCTGAGACGCTTTCATGACTCATTCGACCGACGGACCTGGCCCAAAGGCAGGTACACGCGAGTGGATCGGGCTCGCCGTGATCGCGCTGCCGTGCCTGCTCTACTCGATGGATCTGACGGTCCTGCATCTCGCGGTGCCCGCACTCTCGCGCGACCTCGAGCCCAGCAGCGCACAGCTCCTGTGGATCATCGACATCTACGGCTTCCTCGTCGCCGGGACGCTGATCATTGCCGGAACACTCGGCGACAGGATCGGACGGCGGCGCCTGCTGTTGATCGGCGCCACCATGTTCGCGGTGGCTTCGGTGGCGGCCGCGTTTTCGAGGACAGCCGAGATGCTCATCGCAACGCGAGCGGTGCTGGGGCTCGCCGGGGCGACCGTCGCGCCGTCGACCCTCTCGTTGATCCGCAACATGTTCCTCGACCCGCATCAGCGTACGGTCGCGGTGAGCATCTGGATCATCAGCTACTCGATCGGCGGCGCGATCGGTCCGCTCATTGGGGGCCTCCTGCTCGAATTCTACTGGTGGGGCTCGGTCTTCCTGATCGCCGTTCCGGTGATGGCGCTGCTGCTCGTCATCGGCCCGATGCTGCTGCCCGAGTACAAGGACCCTAACGCGGGGCGGCCGGACCTCGTGAGCGCGGCGCTGTCGCTTGCCGCGGTGCTGAGCATGATCTTCGGCTTGAAGCAGATTGCGCAGAATGGCGTCGGTACCATCGCGATCCTGTCCATCCTGCTCGGAGGAGCACTTGGCGTCGTCTTCGTGCGGCGGCAGCTCGCGCTGACCGACCCGTTGATTGACGTGCGGCTGTTTCGGTTGCCGGCGTTCAGTGCCTCGCTCGCGACCTATGGCCTGACGATTCTGATCATGTTCGGCGCGTTTCTGTTTCTGCCGCAGTACCTGCAGCTCGTGATCGGGCTCTCGCCGTTCGATGCCGGCCTGTGGACGCTGCCATGGGCGCTCGCCTTCATCGTCGGTTCGATGGTGACCCCACGCGTCACGCGGGTCATACGGCCTGCCCATCTCATGTCGGCGGGGCTCGCCCTGTCAGCGGTCGGTTACTGGATGGTTGCCAGCTTCGACGCGAGCACCCGCTTCCCAATGTTCGCCCTCGCGACCTTCATCTTTGCCGTCGGCGTCGCGCCGGTGTTCACATTGACGACCGATCTGATCATCGGCTCGGCTCCGCCGGAGCGGGCGGGCGCCGCGTCGGCGGTCTCGGAGACGAGCGCGGAGTTCGGTGGCGCGTTAGGCATCGCGGTGTTCGGGAGTATTGGCGTGGCGGTGTATCGCGGCCTGCTGGCTGATGCGTTCCCGTCCGGGATGACGCCCACGGCCGTCGAGACGGCCATGGCCACGCTCGGCGGTGCGCTCGATGTGGCCGGGCAGCTCTCGGGCCCGGCCGGCGACTTGCTGAGGGACGAGGCGCGCGACGCGTTCGTTCGTGGGCTCAAGCTCTGTGCGGCCATCAGCGCGGTCGGGTCGGTGGCGATGGCGCTGTTCGCTCTGCGCACGCTCCGTCATGTGCGAGGCTCGGCCGAACGCGATGAGGCGTCGTCGGACCCGAGCGCCGCGGCTGCCTAAATACGCCCTTGCGCTAAGGGGGTCGCGCGGTCGTGAACGCCGTGTCAGTGAGCGACTTCATGAAGGCAACGAGGGCGCGCCGTTCGGCTGGCGTGAGGCGAAGTGAATCCGCCGGAAGCGTCTGATTGGGGACGCTGAGCCCGAGCCCCACACCGCCCCCGGCGTCGTAGAAATCCACGACTTCCTCCAGCGTCCGATATACGCCGTTGTGCATATACGGCGCGGTCAGCTCCACGTTGCGAACCGTCGGGGTGCGAAACGCGTGCCGATGCGGCAGGGCGCGCGTCACCGCCGCTCGGCCGATGTCGGGGTCGATCTTCGAGCCGCGCTGGTTAGCCGGAACGCCGAGGACCTCGACGTCCGTCTCCTGATACGCGGGCGGCACGGTGCCATTGAAGAGCGGAAGAAAGTGGCACGTGCCGCACTTCGCCTTTCCCATGAACAGATTGAACCCGAGCCGCTCGTCGACGCTCAACAGCGCGGAATCGCCGCGGACGTGACGGTCGAATCGCGAGTCGAGCCGGGAGAGCGACCGAACGTACGCGGCAATGGCAGTGCGGACGCGACCACCTGTCACGGTGGAGTCGCCCCGGTTGTCGAACGCCGCCGCAAAAAGATCTACGTAGTCTCGTCGCGCCTTCAGTGCACGTGCCGCAGCGTCGAGCGAGCCGTGCATCTCGTCGGGGTTCCCGAGGACGGCTTCGACCTGGTCTTCCAGGTACGCGGTGCGCAGGTCGGCAAACGTACCTGCCTGCAGGCCGGCGTTGATGACAGTGGGAGCGTTCCGAAGCACTGCGCCTGCACGCCCGGGCAGCGGGTTGCTACGCGCGAGGCCGTCGGTGAACCCGCGTTCCGGCATGTGGCACGATGCGCACGACCGCGTTCCCGGACCGGAGAGGAGCGGCTCGAAGAAAAGCCGAGCGCCAAGCGCGACCTGGCTCGGCGTATGTCGTGGCGTGTTCGGCGCCGCGAACGCCATCGGATCGAACGCGTCACGCTCGAACATCGTCGCCGCGCCGGCGCGGAGTGGACGCGGGTCCTGGAGCGGCTGGATCCCGAGCGCCTCCTGCGCTCGGAGCAACTGTCGCCCCAGCGGGTTGGCATGGTCGATGATGAAGCCAAGCCGATCGAATGCGGCGAAATCGACCTCCCGCTCGAGCACCGAGATGGCGGCCGCGAAGCTGCTGTCGATCCTCGCTGCGGAGGCTGGATCGACTCGTTGGATGGCACGCGCGTATGCGTCGAAGCCGTCGCGCATCCCGCGCAGGGCGTCGGCCGCCTCGGCAATAGAGTGCAAGGCGACCGGGGAGTCGAACCCTGACAGACCTAACGAGAGAACCCGGGCAAGGCCGACCCGGAGTGCATCGAACACACGCGCATCGGTCAGCGGCGTGGCGCGTGTCGCCGTCCGGAGGCGGGTCACCAGTTCAGCCAGGTTCCGCACTTCTTGCACGATCACTTCGTGCACTGCGGTGTCAGCCGCCGGGAAGAGTTGTTCCTCGATGACCTGGAACCCCTCGGGCGGAAATACGACGTCCGGCCCTTCATCCTCCTCGACGCGTGGGAGCGCTGGACCATTCATCAGGTCCGTCGTCGTCGGGCTGTAGTAGGCGGCGATGTACTCGATTCGCTTGTAGAAGCGACGCGCACGCGCGAATCGCAGGTGCGCCTCGCTCAAAGCGGCAGCCGAACCGTTCAGGACCCGAACCGCGCCCTCGAGCGCATCGACCGCTGCCGCCAGCGAGTCGATGTCACGCACGACGATGCCCTGGACGGTGGCCGCGGCCGATTCGATGCCCGAATTGTGCGTATCCTCCGCGGCGGGCGCACCACACGCGGTCGCGGCGGTGAAGGTCAGCACCGCCGCGAGAACGCGTCGTCTTCTCACCGCGGCAAGCCGCGGATCACCAGGATCTGACTCGCCTGATCCTCGTTAGGCCTGACCGAGCCGCCATCCACGGCCTTGTACTTGTCCCCGCGCCAGCTATGCGGCTGAATCGAGAGAAGGAACGTGTCCTCGATCCCGAGCACGTCCGACACGTCGATGAGCGCGCCGTACTCCCAGCCGGCAAAGGGACGAGCGCCGCTCGCGTTGTATTTGGCCGCGTCCGTGGCCGTTCGCCGGTGATCCAGCTCGGCCACCACCTTCACCTCGCGGGTGGCGATGTTGTACTGGTAGATGTAGGCGTCGTGCGCTTCGTCGCCGTAGCCGTTGTCGTCCTCCTGCACGTACACGTAGTTCCGGCCGACGTAGATGTTGTCGACGTTCTGGAACTGCCGCGCCGGTCCCGACCGATCATCACCATCGAGGAGAAGCTCGAGCGTGCCCTTGAGTGGATCGGTCGCATCGAGCGTAAGGCGGTACACGCGGCCGTACTTCGTGCGCGAGAAGTCCGCGTTCACGCCGGTCGTGGCCTGCCCCGTCACGTTGAAATAGACCTCGCGCCCGGTGCCGCCCTTCCGGTAATCGATGTCCTCCACGCGGCCGAACTGGACCGACTTGAGCTCGCCGCTCTTCACGTTGATCTCACGTCCGGTGAGCGTCTTGTGATTGTCGATCTTCCGGAACACGACCGGGTACTGCTGCCCCACGACCATGTCGCGCTCACGGGTTACGTCGTTCGTGCGTGCGAGCACGTAGACGCTGCCGTTGTCGAGGTCACCAACCGTGCTCGACACGTAGAGCGCGACCTGACCGCCGTACTGCCCCGAGTCGTCGTCACCGAGCACGAGGACGGTCCGTCCGGAATATGCCTGCTTCGGTAACGGGACGGCGTTCTCGGTATTCCAGCGGCCCAGGCCTGTCAGGTAGGTCGGCGTATTGGCGGCGCCGGTCGGATTCACGGCCAGGATCTGCGACTCCTCGCTGCTCTCGCCGGCCGTGATGAACACGGGGCCGAATCCGTGCTCCTCCGGCGTCGCGAGCGTGGCGGAGCAGAGGCGGTACTTGCCCGCGGTCGAGTTCACGAGGTATTCGCCGGAGGCCGGCTTGAACGTCTTGTCGAGTTGGACCCGCGAGACGGCAAAGTTGTCCTCGTGGTTGACGAGGAGCGTGAACGAGCCATCGGCGTTCTTCAGCAGACCGGCCCCGTCCGCCGAGCCACCGAACACGAAGGTCGGGGATCCGCTCAGGACATCGTCGCTTCCGATGAGCGAATACGCGGTGACCCCTGCCGGCAGGTTCTTGATGAGTGCCGGTGTGGTCGAGTGGTTCGCGAGAACGACGTCGGTGACGGTGCTGATACCGGTTGGCGCATCATCGTCGTCGCTGCAGGCGACGATGGAGAGACCGAGCGCCGCGACGGCGACGCTGGCACGAACGAGAAATCGGGTCATGTCTGTCTCGACGTAGGCGGTGACTTCGCCGCCGGTCTGCAGCGTCGACGATGAGGCCGTGGTTTCACAGGCCATCGCTCGTTAGGTGCCACCGCGGCGGAGATCGACGCATACGCATCGATCGCGTGCGAATCTAGACGGTGACGCTCGCGGCTCGACACGACGGCGTAACGGCGACGCAACGGAGGCGTACTCGTTTCGTGATCCGACTGGCTCGTTGAACGCGCGCCGTTAGCGTGTGATGGTGTCGCACTCCACCCTAACGCGCCGCGAGCTCGTCTGTCGGGGCGCCGTTACCGCCTGCGCGCTCGCCGCGGGCGTCGGCTGTGGCGGCGGGATCACGGCGCCGATTGAATCGACGGCGATCGAGATCACGGACGATGCCGTCGTGATTCGGCTCGCTGCCACGCCGGAGCTCGTCCGGGCGGGCGGTCATGTCGTCGTTCGTACCGCATCGATCATCGTGCTGAACCTGGGCGCGGATGGCTTCCGCGCGTTCAGCAACGTGTGCACGCATGCAGGGTGCGGCGTCGACCGGTTCGAACGCGGTCGCATGATCTGTCCCTGCCACGGCTCGGAGTACGACACGAATGGCGTGAACGTCGCCGGTCCGGCGCCCGAACCGCTCCGCCGGTTGGCCCTCGACCACGACACCGGTCGCGCACTATTGCGCGTCGAGCGACGCTAGCGCTTTCCCGCGAGGGTGAGAGCTGCAGCAGCTTGCCTCGCACCAATCTGTCGTCGGACGTCTACGTCAGAGACGCTTGAGCGCGACTGCTTCCACGAGATCCGCGGCGTGTGAGCACAGGTCGAGCGCCTCTTCGAGGTTCCCGTACAGCTCCTTCCAGCGGAGCGCTTCGAGGGCCGGACGCTCGTCCTCCAACAACGCGCTCATCGCCTCGTCGTAGCATGTGTCGCCCTCATCCTCCAGTTGATGCACCACATTGGCTTCAGCGGTGACCCGCGTTGCATCGGTGAGGTGCGAAACCGCTGCCTCGAGCGCCCCGGCGGAGTTAACGAGGGTCTCGGCCAGCTTGATGGCCGCTGCGTCGGGTCGGTCGATTTGCAGCGCCTCGGTCATCGAGGACGTTCGTTCGATCGCTGCTAGCACTCCCTCGAGGCGCGAAACCAGGAGGCCGACGTCCTCTCGGTCGATCGGTGTCAGAAACGTCTTCGCGGCTCGTGCGCGAAGCTCGTCGGCGGCGGTTTCCGATCGCGCCATCAGCGTCTTGATCGCGGCGAGATTGCCAGGACGCGTGGTCGGATCGCGGAGCGCATCTCGGAGGAGCACCGCTGCCGCAACTCCTCCGTGCGTCATGGCAGCGAAGCGGCTGGCGAACTCGGCCTCGCTGGAGAACAGCCGTTGGAACATGTCACCTCTACTTTGCGGCATTCCCGCCGCACACCGTACTATGCCGGGGTGTCGAGATGGCGCGTGTAACGGTTTCGTCTCGCTAGTCGGCCCCTCTATCGGGACAGTTGCATGAAAACATGAACGCGGATTTCGCCGATTTCTCAGAAGAACGCAGATTCTCTCTCTATCGAGACGATTGATACTCTCGCCAGCAGCAGGAATGAGGGGAAATCTGCGCAATCGGCGTTCATGTTTTCGTGCAAATGTCCCGATAGCGAGATCTGAGGCACCATCGACTCAGCAGGCGGCCGCTCCTATGCGTAGTATCCGTAATGACTTCTCGCGTCCGCTCTCCATCAGTCAGCCCACATCACGGCCACGCGAGACCGCACGCTGCCGCCATGCGCCGGCAGCGGCCCATGACCAGAGTCGCCTTCTACGCGCACCTCTGGCTCGGGGTCATCTTCACGACCGCGCTCGTCGTGATCTCGGTGACGGGCATCCTCCTCAACCACAAGCGCGGCCTCGGCCTCATGCCGGACGTCGCGAACGAGCCGGCGCGGCCGTTCGCCGAATCGCTGCCACTCGCGCGCCTGGCCGACATCGCGCTCGATACCGTCGCGCGCGCTACCGGTCGTGACGGGGAGGCGCTCGATCCTACGCTTCAAGTGGATCGCATGGACGTCCGCCCGCGTGACGGTTCGTGAAGGTGCGCATGCGGGACGCGTCGTCCACCGAAGTGACAGTGGATCTGGCGAGCGGACGCGTGCTCCACGTCGGGCCGCGTGGCGACGTGTTCCTCGAGAAGCTGCACTCGGGGGAGATCTTCGGCGGTCTCCGCTGGGTTCTCCTGTCCGACGCCGCGGCGATCGCGCTCGTCGTCACTCTCATCACCGGCTACTGGCTCTGGCTCGTTCCGAAACGTCCTCGTGTCGCTGGAAGGTCGAGCGGTGAACCCGCGCGGGACGTGGGAGACGACGCATGACGCCCGGGCTCGCGGCCATGCTCCTGGGCGTCTTCGTCATTCCGACCGTGCTTGTGTGGCCTGGGCACCGACTTCGGCGCCGGCCACCGCGCTGGCGCGGAGCATTCTGGGGCGCCGTCATCGCGCACGTCATCGCCGTCCCGGTCGCGGCCGTGGCAGCCATGACACCCGCCGCGGAGTGGTCGCCGACGGATACGATGCGCGGACTGCTCGGCTTCTGGTTGCTGCTGATCGCGCCCCTCGTCGGTGCCGCGATCGGAGCGTCGAGCGCTGCGCGAACCACCCGTCCATGAGCGTGTGGCGGTTCGCGCGCCGGCCTACGCTCTGCTGCGCGGCCGTGATTATGCCGGCTGCGCTCGAGGGCCAGGAGCGCCGCGACACGACCGTCGCGGATAGCGGACGGCGCGTCGAGCGGGTCGTGATCACCGCCGCCCGCACGCCGGCGGCCGTTGGAGGGACGTCGGCGCTCATCGTGCGCCCCGACTCGCTCGCGGTGTCGGCTGCACCGTTGCTCGAGGAAGCACTGCGAGCAACGCCGTTCGTGCTGGTCCGGCAGAACTCGCGCGGGGAGATGGAGATCTCCGTTCGCGGATCCGACTCCCGCCAGGCAGCAGTGATGCTCGATGGCGTTCCGCTGACATTGGGGTGGGATCATCGATCCGACCCGTCGCTCGTTCCGCTCTCCGGCGTGCAGAGCCTCGTGTTCGTGCGTGGTCTGTCGTCGCTCCTCAGCGGGCCGAACGTGCTCGGCGGCGTCATCGACCTCGGCCTCGGCCGGAACGACGCTGGCGGAGCGCCTCGGCGTCAGGCCTGGGCGGGGACCACCGTCGACCAGTACGGCGGCCATGCGCTGTCCATCGGCGGGTCGACCCCTGTGACGTTAGGCAGCGGGACGCTCACCCTTCGCGCTGGGGCCGGGTATCACGGGCGCGACGGCTATCGCGTCACCGAAGAAGCTCGGGATACGACCGCGGAAGACCACCTTCGCACCAACTCCGACCTCCGCCACTACGACGCGTTCGCGGCGGTGCGGTGGCAGGGTTTGTCGGGACGATACGCCGGCATCACCGCGACAGGGTATTCGGCCGAGCGCGGCGTACCGCCGGAGCTGCACATCGCGGAGCCCCGTCTCTGGCGGTACCCGGATCAATCGCGCGTCTTCACGGCGGTGTCGGCGGGTACTGGTATCGTGACTACGCCGTTAGGCACGGGGTCGCTCGAGCTCACGGGCGGGTACAATGGCGGCAAGCTCGAGATCGAGAGCTTCGCCGACCGCGACTACACGACGCTCGACGGACGCGAGCTCGGCGACGAGCGGACGATGACCGGTCGGCTGACCGCCAGTCACTCGCTATTCGGCACCGGCTCGCTAAAGGCCGCGGTGACGGCAGCTGACATCCGGTACGAGGAGACGCTCGACGATGATCCGCCAAGCGATTACCAGCAACGGCTCTGGAGTACCGGAGCGGAGGTCCAGTGGCCCGTCTCCGACCGCGTGACGGTCGGGGGCGGGGTTGTGTACGATGCCGCGACGACGCCGGAGACGGGAAACAAGGAGTCGTTAGGCCGAGTCGATGCGTGGGGCTGGCGTGGCGCGTGGACGGTTCGCGTCAGCGAGCCACTTCGGCTTCACGCGAGTGTCAGCCGGCGTGCGCGCTTCCCGGCGCTGCGCGAGCTGTACTCGGGAGCGCTCAATCGCTTCCAGCCGAACCCGAACCTCCGGCCCGAGCAGCTCACGGCCGCCGAGCTCGGGACGACGTACGGTGGCGACGGTACGAGGTCGGCGGGGGGGGTCACTCTCCAGGCCGTGGCATTTCACCACCAGCTCGAGGACGCCGTGGTGCGTACG
>Ga0075421_100004424_pt1 | contig 16960 bp, 7 predicted proteins | sample SoiMetdeltSBSDD5_FD_75292 | JGI IMG/M metagenome (GOLD analysis project Ga0075421, IMG submission 75292) | Bulk soil microbial communities from a Populus tree surrounding site in Tennessee, USA - Soil MetaG P. deltoides SBSDD5 | ecosystem: Environmental > Terrestrial > Soil > Tree plantation...
TGGCAGCGTGTTGAGCCGGTTGTAGCGCCGAACGTCGACCCAACGGCGTCCTTCCATCATGAGCGAGTAGCGTCGCTCGTAGAGCAGCCCGTCGAGGAACTGGGCATCGGTGCTTCCCACCGTCGCGGGCGACGGCCCGATGGCAGCGCCACCGGAAATCGAACGCACCGCATTCAGATCCGCAATCGCGGCAACCTTGGCGCCCGTGAACCACTCAGCCTCGGCGCGAATCAGAACGAGCTCCTCGTTTCGAACGATCGGCGTCGGCGTGGTGTTCGTCGCGTAGATCTTGAACCGATATTCGGCTGGAATGCCGAGGTTCTGCGGCGAAGCAACCGGCGTCGCGAGCTTGTCGAGCTTCCGGGCAACTCGTGCGTCGTTCGGGCTGTCCGTGACGTAGCTCGCATGGGCGAAGAGGCTGCCGTCCGAGCCAAGGGCCAACGTGTTCGTCGCGTCGCCCGAAGTCGTCGAGTAGACGTTGTACGCGCCGACGTTGAGATCCGTGAGCGACGTTGGCGTGCTGACGAACGACTGGTTCAGCGCCGTGATTGCGGACGCATAGCACGCTGTACCGCAGCCGACTCGCGGTGCCGCGCGCTCCACAAGAACTCGGGCCGCGATAGCGCGGTTGAACTTCACGAAATTCGCCGGCGTGTTGAAGAGCGCAAAGCCGGACGTCAAGGTAAACGGGAACGCCGTGCCACCTGCCAGCAAATCCGCCCTTGCTTCGTCCAGAAGGGCCAGGATGTACTTGTACGCCGAGTCACGCGAGACGAATGGCGCCTGGTCGTTCGGATTGTCGTTGACGTCGACCGGCATCCCGAGCGAGTCGCGGGTCTCGATGGTGTAGCTGTACCCGAGCGCCTTGAGCGTCTTGGCGAACCCGTTCACCGCCTTCTTCTGGACGTCAGTGAGAGCGGGGCTGCCATCGGCAGACTCCATCAGCAGCTTCGCGTTACGAGCCTGCCGGTACTCATCGAACCAGTTCTGGCCGCCAACGAAGCCGCCTGGATCCAGATGCTTACTGGCCCCGGTACCGGTCCCGATCAGTGGATGCGACACCCAACGGGCATCGGTCGAGAAGTAGTAATACAGCTCCCGACCAAGAATGCCCTGCACGCGGGTTCGGTTAACCGTCGTCGTGCGCTCCATCTGCATCATTCCGGTAGCGTAGATCTGCACGGCCTGTGGGTCCGTCGCCACGCCACCTTTCGTCGGGTTGTTGTAGTTCGGGATCTCCAGCCGGTCGGAGCTGCATGCCGCCGACCCGATCAGCGCTCCCGCCAGCGCCAATCTCTTGAAGTCGTACTTCATTCGATATCTCCTCGGGTGCCCGAAGGAACCCGTTAGGCAGTCAGGGGGAAAGTCGAGGTCAGAAGCCGAGATCGAAGCTGAGGAAGAACGAACGCGACGGCGGCCACGGAGCGAGGTCGACGAACCGCGCGACCTGCTGACCACCGTTGTTCACCTCGGGGTCGGCGCCGTTGTAGCCGGAGATGATGAAGAGGTTGCGGCCCGCGACGTTCAGGCGTGCACTCTGAATCGCCGGGATCCTCGACAGCATGCTGCGCGGAACGTCCCACGACAGGCTGACCTCCCGCACCTTCGTGTAGGACCCGTCCATCAGGTAGACCGCCGTGTTGCCCTCGCTCCAGAGATCGTAGCGGTACTGCCCGAGCGTTTTGCTCGCGTCGGGAGACTTGTCCTCGTAGTCCCACGTGTTCTCGCCCTCGTCGTAGAGGTTCAGCGTCATGTTCGACACCGTGCCGCCGCGACGATAGTCGACGAGCACGTTGAGCGCGAACTGCTTGTATGTGAAGTCGTTCCCGAACTGCATCAGGTACTTCGGGTTCGCATCGCCGAGTGGCGTGTTGGGTACGCCGTCCGCGTTCCCGTAGATCTCGGACACCCGCTGGCCTTCCACGAAGCGAAGCTGGCCGTAGCCGTTACCGAAACCGCCCGCCGCACCGATCGTGAACGGAAGGACGCCCTTACCAAGATCCTTGATCTCGGCGTAATTCTGCGTGTGGGTCGTGCGCGAGGTCCACGTGAAGTCACGGGTCTGCACCGGCACGATCGTTAGGCCGAACTCGGTGCCCTGCGACTGGAGCTCACCACCATTGACCGTCGTCTGCTGTACGCCGCTGGACGGCGCGAGCGCGGGGCGGACGAGGAGGTCGGTGATGTTTCGCCTGAAGTACGTGCCCTCGAAGTGGACCCGTTCGTTCCACGCCGTGACGTCTGCGCCAAATTCCGTCTCGGCCTGCGTCTCCGGCTTGATGGCGGTATTGCCCTCGACCAGTGATTGGACGAACGCCGGACGCCCGTCGATGAGCCCGATGTTCGTGACCGTGATGTAGCGGTCGTTGACGAGAGGCTGGTTGCCCGACAGACCATACGCGCCGCGAAGCTTGATCTCGTTGAATCCACGGAACGGCGAGATGAAGCGATACGACGCCGCAGCGCGCGGATACGTGAAGTACTTCGACACGTCACCGTTCACGCTGGAACGCTCGGCACGGAGAGCGCCGGAAACGTACAGCTTATCTCCGAACGCGAAGCCCTCCAACTGACCGAAATACGCCTGATTGCGAACGATCGTGCGGGTCTGTTGGACTTCCGTGTTAGTTGCGCCGTTCGCGTTGAACTGCTGCGGCGCGAGACCCCGGCCGATCATGTTATAGTCGTTGAGATTGCGATCGTTGTACTGAAACCCACCCTGCGCCGTCGTTCGCGCCATTCCGAAGTTCCAATCGAACACAGCGGCGGTCTGGAAGCTCGTGTTGAGCTCCGTTCCGTTGCCCTGGATTGCGACGCCTGGGAACGATCCCGCCTGCGACGCACCCGGACGCTGGAACTGGAGAGTCGTCGGCGCATAGACGTACCCCTCGTTCGAGAAGCGGTCGACGCCGCCCGAGGCGGTCAGGTTAAGCGTGCCCCTCTCGCCCGTCCACGCCGAGTAGTTCGCCCGGCCGCCGCCGATGAGGCGATACACGTCCTCGTTCGTCCGCATCAGGTCGAACGTCTGGAACGGGTTCGACGCGCTCTTGATGCCGCCCGGCGGGAATGGATTCAGCGTGTAATTCCCTGCCGTGTCTTTCGCCATGAAGTTGACGATCGCCGGCGTGTAGCCGAACGCGTAGACAGGGCTCGAGAACGTGTTGTCGTTGTTGGAGACGCCGCGCTGCGCGAACGAGCGGAGCATGTTCGCGTTGAGCCCGATCGTGAGCTTGCTGCCCACGTTCTGGTCGATGTTCGCGCGGAGCGACTGGCGCTTGGCGTCCGTGTTCATCGCAGTGCCAGGCTCCAAGCGGTTGAAGCCGGACACGAAGTAGCGCGTGTTTGCCGCGCCACCGGTAAGACCAATGACCGTCTCGTATGCAAGCGGCGTCTTGCCGAACAGTTCCTTCTGATAGTCGTAGTGCGGGCAGTTCGGCGTGCAGACCTTCTGCGCGAGGGCGATGGCATCAGGGTTACCCTTCGTGGCGCCGATTCCCAGCACCTCGTCGAGCGTCTCGAAGTGCCGCGAGTCCTGGAGGCGGATCGACTGATACGTCCCGAAGCGCTGCGTCAGGTTGAACTTCGGCGCACCAGCCTTACCACGCTTCGTCGTGATGAGCACGACGCCGTTCGTGGCCTGCGAGCCGTACATCGCTGCCGCCGCGGTGCTCTTCAGCACCTCGATCGACTCGATGTCGTTCGGGTTGATGTCGGCGAGGCGGTTCGTACCGTTTTCTTCCCCGCCGTTCAGCGATCCGGTGGCCCGGCGCTGCATCGTAGAACGGATCGTGTTGGAGATGACGACGCCGTCGACCACGAACAGCGGCTGGATGTTGCCGATCAGCGAGCTCGCGCCGCGGATCTGAACCTGCGCACCGCCACCCGGCGCGCCGTTGTTCATGCTGATGTTCGCGCCCACCACCTTACCCTGGAGCGCGTTCTCGACCGACACCGCGGGCGCGCGGGTGAGCTCCTCGGCACTTACGGTGGACACCGAGGTCGCGGCGTTCTTCTTCTCGATCGTCGTGGCGGTGCCCGTCACGGTCACGCCTTCGAGCTGAAGCACATCCTTCTCGAGCGCGAAGTCGGCGGTCGCCTGGCTCGCGGTGACGCGGGTCTGACCACGCTTGAAGCCGATTGCCCGGACCAGGAGCGTGACATCTTCCTGCGGAACGCGGATGCGGTACTCACCGCGCTCGTTCGTACGGACGCCGGCCGGCTGGCCGAGCAGTCCGACGGTTGCGTCGTTCAGGGGCGTGTTCGTGCCGGCCTGCACGACCTTACCGGTGATCTCGCGCGTTGCCTGGGCCCGAGCTATGCCGGGAGCCAGAAGCGCGGCGACGAGGGGTACGACAGACAAGACTCTGCGCACGTGTCCTCCTCTTGCGGGTTGAGTGCTACTCGTGGACGGAAAACCGCAACTTGCCCCGGATTCTCACGGCCCGTCACCGCTAAGTCAAGGCTGATCGGACTTTTTGGGACGAAGCGATAAGAATCTGTCCCATATCGTCCTAGACCACTTAGTTGGGTCCGTTTACCAGTGACGGGACGTCCTCATGACGTGGCAGGCCGAGTCGGCGGACCGGCCGTTCCTTCCACGGCTTGACGACAATCGATCTGGCGGTAGGCTACGCGCGTCGGCCTTCCGTCCCGCACTCCGGAGCTTCACATGCGCCGCTCGCGTCCCGCGTCGTCCCGACTCACGGCGATTGCCGCGCTGTTCGTTGTCCTGTCCTCGGCGCAGACCGCGCTCGTGGCTCAAGGCTCGACCGGCAAGCCCGCGTTCTCCATTGACGATGCGCTCAATGTCGTGAGCTACGTCCAGACGGACTTGAGCGACGACGGTCGCTGGCTCGCAACGGTGTCAACCGTTAGGCGCGACAATTTCGGAGTGGACTATCGCCGCGACGGCGATCCGACGTACATCCGGCCGGCGGCGGGAACCGTCCTGGTCATCGAGACGGCAACCGGGAAATCACGAGCGCTCTTCCCCGACAAGCGAAACGTCAAGAGCCTGGCCTGGTCGCCCGACGCATCGCGACTGGCGATGCTCGTACTGCATAACGAGGCGTTCGAGCCCGTAATCTGGGAACGAAGCACCGGGCGCCTAACGACTGTCCCGTCCCCCGCCGGCTCGTACGTCGCCGAGAACAGTGACGTCCGCTGGACGAACGACGGGGCATCCATTGTCTTCGCGCTCCACACCGACGCCTGGAAGCGGACGACTCGCGAACGGTTCGATCGCTACACGAAGGGGCCGGTCTTCGTTCAGTCGAGCAACGACCCCTTCCTCGCGTGGGATGATCTTCGACGGTGGGCAAACCACCGATCGGTCGTGGCGTACGACCTCGCGACACGCAGGACGCGCGAGCTGATCCCCAAAGGGATGATCGCCTCATACACGCTCGTAGCGCCCGACTCGGTGATCGTCTACAGCGAGGATGTCACCACCAAGACCGACTACGACGTCATCTTCGGGACAGAGAACCGACTCGTGGCGCGCGGCCAGGCCGCGTCCGCCCCGCGCACCATTCTGCCGTCTCTCAAGAGCACGACGGTCGTCTGGACCGAAGACGGACGTCGCTTCGCCTACGCGAAGGATGGTCGCGTCTTCATTGGCTCGCCGAGCGACAGCGGCGGGCGCCAGATTGCCGGTCCTCCACCCAGCGCACGCGACACGAGCGCGGCCGACACGTCCGCGGCGGCAAAGGAGCGGCGCGCCCGCGAGCGATTCTCACCCGTCCGATTCAACGCCGATGGCAGTCTGCTTCTCGTCTCGAACCGGCAGGGCCTCTGGGTCGCAGATGTTGCCGCGGGGACGAAAGAGTTGATGCTCGAGATCGCGCCGGACTCCTCGACCGAAGGGCCGCGACTGACCGCGATCGCGTGGAGCCCCGACAGCCGGTTCGTCTATCTCACGTCCACGGCCCGCGCCGCGTGGGAGCGCGGCGTCTCCCGCTTCGACCGCACGTCGAAGCGCCTCGAAGAGCTCGTGAAGGACACACGTCTCTACTCGAACTTCCGGCTCTCGAAGGACGGATCCGTCGCCGTCTTGTCGGTGTCAGATGGAAACCGCCCTGCAGACATCTATGTGGGCGACGTATCGCTTCACAGCCTGCGTCGGCTCACCGATGGCAATCCGTGGATGCACGACCGCCAGGTCGGCGGCACCGAGCTGCTTTCCTACCTGGATGCGGACGGCCATCGGAAGTTCGGCGTGATCTATTATCCCACCGGCTACATCAAGGGTCAGCGCTACCCCACGGTGTTCAACATCTACGAGGACTTCTTCGACGACACGTTCGACGCGACGGCGAATGTCCTGACGGGTGCGGGATACGTGGTGGTGAAGCCGTCGGTTGACTTCGACATTGGCTACCCGGGCGAGGCGTGGGTCAAAGGCGTCACGTCCGCCGCGAACAAGCTGATCGAGATGGGCATTGCCGACTCGTCGAAGCTCGGGGTACATGGAACGAGCTACGGTGGCTACGCGACCAACCTGCTGATCACGCAGACGAACCGCTTCAAGGCGGCGATCAACATCTCGGGCAAGGTCGACATCATCAGCTTCTACACCGACAGTCCGCGCCTGGGAGTGCGGAATGTTCACGCGGCAGAGAAGAGCCAGGACCGCCTCGGCGCCACGCTATGGCAGCAGCCGCAGAAGTACGTTGCCCATTCCGCCATCATGTTCGCCGACCGCATAACGACGCCGCTCCTGCTCATGACGGGCAACGAGGACTCGAACGTTCCGGCGAACAACACGCGGGAGATGTTCTATGCGCTGCGTCGTCTCGGGAAAACCGTGGAGTGGGTCAACTACATGAACAGCGGCCACGGCACGCCGGGGACGACGGTTGAGGACTTCACCGATTTTCATCGGCGCATGCTGGCGTGGTACGAGAAGTACCTGAAGGCTGACGCGGCGAAGAAAGTTGCGGTACAAGACTGAGGGGGGCTGGCGGCTGGCGGCTGGCGGCTGGCGACGGAAAACCCTTGGGACGCTCATCTCACTGCGAGCCGAGACGCATCCCGAGGGTTTCCGCATCTTCCCCAGTCGCCAGCCGCCAGTCGCCCGTCCCCGTCAGTCTCCAGTCCACGTCCCTCGTAGCTGCACGCTCCGCAGCTCTTCGGGCAACGCCTCGAGCAAAGGTCGCAGCTCGTTCGCGCGATCCAGCGTCGTCACGAACGTCAGGCCGGCGAGCGTGACGACCAACATGCCGGACACTCCATACAGGACAACCGGCACGCCCTCGGCATGCACCACGTTTCCCGTGCAGTCGACGAAATGGACCTCGCCGTACGCGCCGTTGCCCTCGTCGTCGAGCTCTCGTGCGCGTCGCAGTGACGCCCATGTGCCGACGTCGTCCCACCCGAACTCGCCCGGAACGAGGATCAGCTTCGAGTAGCGCTCGAGCAGCCCTCGCTCGATCGATACCGATTGGATCATTCCGGCGAATCGCACATAGTCCTGCTCACCGAGCGCCTGCAATCCATGCGCGAGCTCGGACGTGTACTCCGCGAGCGCATCGACGACATCCTTCGCGCGCCAGACGAAGATACCCGCGTTCCAGTACGCGCCGTCGCTCACGAGCATCTCGGCCAGGACAGGACCAGGCTTTTCGATGAACGACTTCACGCGACACGGCGCGCCGTCGTCAGGCAGGCCGCCTGCGTGCAGGGGCGTTCCCGGCCGGATGTAGCCGAAGCCCGTTTCGGGTCGCGTGGCTTTCACGCCCACGGTGACGAGCGCCTTCTCCTTGACGGCCACGCGTGCCGCGCGGATGAGCGTCTGGCGGAAGAACTCCGGAAAGGCGACCGCGAGATCCGCGTGCACGCAGCAGAACACCGTCTCCGGACCGGCACGGCGAATGACCTCCTGGGCTCCCCACGCGAGAGCCGCCGCGGTCCCGAGCGGCCGCGGTTCCACGAGCATGTTCGTCTTCGGGACTTCGGGGATCGCGGCGTGAATCGCTGCGGCAATGTCTCGGCTCGTCAGCACGAGCACGCGTTCCGGCGGAATCAATGGCGACAGGCGCGATATCGTCTCCGCAATCAGCGGGCGCTCACCGATGAGCTTGAGCAGCTGCTTGGGGCGATCGGGTGTGCTGAGCGGCCAGAAACGCGAACCGATTCCGCCCGCGAGGACGATCGCCCACATGGAGGCGTCCGCCTGGCGCTCCGCTACCGTCTGGGGCTGCTCTGACGGTAGGGTCGCGACATCGCCGAGATCGGCGGCTGGAACGACCGGGATGATCAGATTGTCGAGGGAATCCCGTGAACCGAGGTAGTGCACTCAGTGCTCCTCGCGTTGAGCGCTCAGGTTCCCGCGCCGGGCCAGAGCCGAACGTCGACGGAAACGATAGCGGGGCGTGTAAACTACAGCGTCGAGCCGCCGGCGTCTGCCATCGCGCTCGAAAATCAGTTCGGCCGGAGGCGCGCCATCCACCACGACGCTCGCGACGATCAGCTGCCCCCCACGCCGCTGGGAGACCTGAACCTCGAGGCCCACCTCGCGGATCCGGCGCTCAAGCAGCAGTTCGTGACGCCGATGTTCGACGTGATCGCCCCGCGGTACGATCGGTTCACGCGCGTGTTCTCGTTCGGCATGGACCGGCGATGGAAGGCGGAAGTGGTCGATTGGATGCGCTCCGCGATTCGTACCGAGTCACGCGTGCTGGACCTGGCGTGCGGAACCGGGGATCTGGCGTTCGCAGCGGCGGAGCGAGCGACGCAGGGTACGGTGCTGGGACTCGACGCATCGAGCAAGATGATCGAGCTGGCGCGGCGCCGTGCGACACGAGAGGCTCCGCTCGGCAACGTTCAGTTCGAGGTGGGTGACATCTCATGCCTCGCTGTGGACGCAGCGTCGGTTGATGCCATCACCGCCGGTTACGGCCTGCGGAACGTGCCGCAGTACGAGGTGGCCGTTCGAGAGATCGCCCGCGTGCTCAAGCCCGGCGGCGTCCTCGCGACTCTGGACTTCTACAGGCCGGAGTCACTGGTGTGGCGATCGCTCTTTCTGGCGTATCTCAGGGCCGCCGGGAATTGGGTCGGTTGGCTGTGGCACCGCGAGCCGGTGGTGTATGGCTATATCGCGCCGTCCATCGACCACTTCGTATCCTGGCAGCGCTTCTCGATGACGCTCGAGCGCCACGGCCTTCGGGTGGAGTCAGTGCGTCGCAAGCTGCTGGGAGGCGTCGCGCTGCACTTCGCGCGTCGCAGCTAGACCGCCCCGCAGGGTTACGAGGTCAGCTTGTTCGCGAGCCCGTCGAAGCCCGACGCGATGGCCGCATAGCGCAGGCGCTCGATCGTCGCGGCGACTGTTTGAACGCCCACGCTCGCGAGCGCGGGCGCACACTCCGCGACCAGCCGCGTTGCCGCGAAGGCATCGTTAGGCTCGGTCAAGGCGAGGGCGCGCTCGAATCGATCGGCGGCCAGGCCGGCATGACCGGCGGCTGCGGCGACGCGAACGGCGAGCGCTTCGGTGATCTCGCGGCCGGTGAACCACACGGGGACCGTACCGATCGCGAGGATCTCGTCCGCCTGGCGGAGCCGCCCTTGGGCCGCATCCTGGTCGCCCTCATCGAGCGCGATCAGCCCCGCGCTCGCGTATGCAGAGGCTTCCGCTGCGTCGTCGTCCAGCTCGGCCGCGCCTGCTGCCGCCGTGTTGTATGCCGAGGCCGCGTCCGCGAGGCGGCCGTCCTCGCGCGCGACATGACCGGACGCGAGCAGCGCGGCCACGCGGCGCGCCTCGTCGCGGATGGTCGTGAACAGACGCAGCGCTTCGTCGAGTCGCGTGCGCGCGGTGCCTAACGCGCCCACCTTGAAGTCCAGCGTGCCCAGCGCGAACGTGGCGTTGGCAGCGAGGTCAGGGGCATGCGACTGCCGCGCCGTGTCGAGGGCCTGCTCGAGCGCTTCGCGTGCCGCGCCAAGGCGCCCGGCGCTCGAGTGCGCCTCACCGACGGCGAGCCAGCAACGAGTCTGCCCGTGGCGGTCCCCGAGCCGAAGAAACAACGCCAGGGCCTCCCGATATCGGTCGAGGGTCTCCTCGAGCCGGGTCGGCGGAAGCGACGCACCCAGCCGAAGCAATGCCTGGGCGTGGCCGCGACGGTCCCCGCGCGCGGCCGACAGCCTAACGGCTCGTCGCGCGGCACGCTCGGCCGCGTCGAGGTCCCCGAGCGCGCTATGCGACTCCGCAACCATCACGTGGAGCGCGACCGCTTCCTCGTCGGCATGTTCGGACTCCGCCTCGGCAAGGAGTCCGAGGCAAACCTCGAGCGTGCGCCGGACTGGCTGTCCGCGACGTACCCGCAACCGCTCCCGAAGCCGGCGGACCGCGAGCGACTTCACGGGATCGGGCTGCGTGGTGAGATGGTCGAGCGCGAGGTCGCACAGCTCCTCGCCCTGGTCGAATCGGCCGGCCAGCTCCGCGACGCGGGCGTGCTCCACGCGGGCCGCGGCGAGGTCGTCTGGCGAGGGCGCGTGGCGCTGTGCGATGACAAGGCATGCCGCGGCCTCGTCGTGCGCGTGCACGCTCGCTGCGCGGTCAGCGGCGAGCATCGCGTAGCGAAACGCTTCGTGATCATCGCCGGCGGCGTGGTAGTGGCGCGCGATATCGGCTACCGCGGTCGGCGTGCGCAGCTCGAGCGCACGCGCGATGCGGTGGTGGAAACCGGCACGCGCTCGATCGGAGAGCGTGCGATTCGCCGCGTCGGCCAGGACCGCATGCGCGAACTCGAACTCGCGATCGTCGTTGCGGTCGGCGCGGACGAGAACCGCAGCGGTCAGCCCCTCGTCCAGCGCTCCGTCGACCGCGCTGGGGTCGCCGGCCCCGGCAGCGACGAGCACGTCGGTGTCGAAGGGACGACCTAGCAGAGCTGCGCAGGCGAGTATGGAAGACGCGCGAGGGGACAGGCGATCGATCCGGCGCCCAACGAGCTGCGCGCACGCAGGGGGCAGCCGAAGCTGGTCGAGCGTGCGCCACTCCCATCGTGTGCCGGCGTACCAAACGCCGCCGTCGTCGACGAGCGCGCGGAGCACCTGGGAAACGAGCAGCGGGTTGCCCTCCGTGTAGCGATGCAGGAACGTCGGGAGCTCGTTGCCAATGTCGCCCTGATGGAACACGGTCTCGAGCCACCGTTTGAGCTCATCGCGCGTCAGCCTTCGCAGACTCACCTGCGCGAAGCCCGGCAAACGTGCCAGACGCTTTCGACGCTCCGCGACGTCGCGGGCCTCTTCGGCCCGGATCGTCGCGCACACCAGGATGCGCGCGCCGGCGAGCTGTGCGACGACGAACTCGAGGGCGTCCCACGACGCACGATCGGCCCACTGCATGTCTTCGAGCACGATGGCCAGGGGCCGGACGCCCGCCGCCGCGCGCAGGTACGCAGCGAGCTCCTCGAGCAGCGCGTATGGGCTTGAACCTGCCTCGCGCTCCGTGGCCGTCACGCCTAACGCCGGAGCGATGCGACCGAGTTCCTGCCATGCCGCGTTCGGCACGAGCCCCTGACGCTGAATTGCCGTGATGACCTCGGCCCACGGCGCAAACGGGGCCTTCACGGACGACGGCGAACTCTGCCCGACGGCGAGGAGACCGGCGCGGACGCGAATCTCGGGCTCGAGCTGTCGCACGAGCTTCGATTTCCCTACTCCCGCTTCACCGACGACGGTCACCAGTCGGCCATCGCCGCGGCACGCCGCGTCGAGCCAACCAACGAGCTTTCGCAGCTCGTCTACACGGCCGACGAAGCGATCGAAGTCCATCTTTGGCATGGCAGGCCGCGCTTCCGCTTCATCGGCCGATGCCAGCCCTGCACTCCCGGACCGGCCGGCCGCAAAGAGCGCGCGATCCGCGGCCGCGATGAGCGCCTCCGCGCTGTCAGCGTGGATCGGCGCTGCCGCGATCCCGGCCGACACGGTGACGGCCATCGTCGTCTCCGGATCGTTGCGAACTGGCGAGCGGAGACGGGCCACTGCCGCCTGCAGCCTGCGTGCGACGTCGCGAGCCCTGTCGAGTGGAGCGCCTGGTAGCAGGATCGCGAACTCATCGCCGCCATACCGGCCGACGACGTCGCCGCCACGCAGCCCGTGCTGCAACACCCGCGCGACGGCCCACAGCACGTCGTCACCCTGCAGCTGCCCGTACGCTTCGTTGACGCGCGCCAGGTCATCGACGTCGATCAGGACGAGTGATACTGGCGATGTCGCACTGGGCCGTTCGGCGATTGACTTCGCGACCGCGCCGAGGAACTGCGCTCGCGACAGCACGCCCGTGAGGCCATCGTCCGACCGGGCAGATTGCGATTCACGCGGTTCTCCCGTGCGCACCGCGTCGACCGAGGCGGTGGTGCGCTTGACCGACCAATTCCAATCGTTGACGACTTCTTCGAACGCGCGGAAGACGGCAGGGTCGAACTGCCGCCCGACATCCCGGCGCATCACCTCCAGGGCTTCGTCGTGCGAGAGGGCGCGCTTGAAGCTTCGATCCGACGTCAGGACGTCGTACACATCGGCGACGCAGACGACGCGGGCGGCCAACGGAATGCGCTCGCCCGCGAGCCCCTGCGGATAGCCCGACCCGTCCCAGCATTCGTGGTGACTTTCGACGATCGGCCGAACGTCCCACGGGAAGTCGACCGCGCCGAGCATCTCCGCTCCGGCAGTCGGGTGACGCCTAACGAGCGACCACTCTTCCTCGGTCAGGCGGCCGGGCTTGTTGAGCACGTCCGCCGGAATCACCAGCTTGCCGATGTCGTGCAGCAGCGCGCCGACGCGGTACCAGAACACCGTCGGTCCGGCGATCGCCATGTGCGTCGCGATCGCGCAGGCGAGGTCGGCAACCCGCTCGCAGTGGCCGTGCGTGTTGAGGTCCTTTGCCTCGATCGACTGACCCCACCGTCGGACTACATCGATGAACTGCGCCTCGAGACGGCGAGTGCGGCGCGCAACATCGGCGACGCCGGACGTGCCCTTGAGCTGAGACAGCGCCCGATATGCGCGATTCAGCGCGATGATCGTCTCGCGATGGCGATCCTGGCGGTGATAGAGCTCGGCCCGCTCGGCGGCGACCTCCGCCGCGAGCACGGCATCGTCGCGGTCACGAAGCGCCGCCTCGGCAGCGGCGAGTCGTTCTTCTGCGTGAGCGAGGTCGCCGCGCTCACGCGCGATCATCGCGGCGGTCCGCGCGGCGGCGGCGGTCGCTCGTGGATCCCGGATGCGCCGCCCAGTCTCGAGCGCACGCTCGCAGCCCGCGTGCGCGCGGTCCACGTCGCCCCGCCGAGCGAGCAGCTCCGCGTGCCGCAGCTGCGCGTCGAGCACGACCGTCGGCTCGCCGAGCGCGCTCGCCACGGCCACGGCTTCGTCGAACGCGGTGTCCGACGTGTCCCATCGACGCGCATCGTCGTAGAGCTCGGCCACGGAGATCAGCGTCGTGGCAAGGTCGAGCACCTGGCCTAACGAGCGCAGCTCGATCAGGCAGGATTCGTACAGCGCGATTCCTTCCTCGAGCGATGCACGTGCCACCGCCAGTTCGCCAAGCGTGCGCAGGCACTGCGCTGCCTCCTTGTGCTCCCCGGCGCGCCGCGCCCAGTCGCGCGCCCGCATCGCGTCGCCCTCCGCACCAGCGATGTCTCCATTCGCCCACATCACGCGCGACCGCAGTGCCGACGCGCTGGCGCAATCTGCGTCCGACCCTCTCGCTGTTGCGGACGCGAGTACCGCTTCGAGGATGTCGAGGGCAACCGTCGTCTCGCCGCCTGCGCTGGCGAGGCGCGCTGCAGCCAGGAGCGCTGAGTGGACCACGGCCGCATCGTCGGCGTTTTGCGCGCGCTGCAACACCCGATCGTACAGCTCTCTCGCCAGGTCGCTTCGGCCGCGCTCTTCCGCGACTTTGGCCTGCTCGAGGAGCGCGGCGGCGGACGCCTCGGCGCCACCGACAAGGCGAAGCGCGGGCCCGTTGCCGCGCCCAGCGCCAAGGGGGCGCGCGGGCCTCATCGGCACCGACCCTCACCATCGCGACGCAAGCGCCGCGCACGGCGTGCGCGGCGCTGCATCGAGCGATGAAAGCGCGTGGCGGGCATGGGCGACGGGGCGATGCGAGAACTCGGTCCGATCGGGTCAGGAAGGTGCGGTCGAGCACCACACTTAGGACGCGGTCACCCATCCGTCAGGCAACGTCGATACCATCGACCGTCGATTGCGCGAGAGACGTCTTCGTTCGCACGGCGGTACGCCCCGTGCCAGCGAACGGGCGAACGCACACCCTATTTCGTGAGCTTTCGCACGTCACGTGTGTCGATAGCGTCACGCATCGTGGAATGCCGGCCCGCAAGTACTTATTGGCGTGCGAGGGCGCGGGCGATGAGGCGTCCGGCGAAACACGTGAAGCATGGCTGTTCGCGGGACCCTACGCCGATCTCGGACTGACGGCGCTAGAACACCCGAACGTTGACGTACTTCTTCGGGTGTGCCTTGAAGTCCTCGATGAGTGCTCGGAGCTCGGTCACGAGCGAGTCGCTGTTCCGGTAGAGCCGTGGGTCGTTGACCAACAGACCGACCGAGCCCTGCCCGGCGTTGATCTTCTGCATCACGGAGTCGCTGGTCGTGAGCAGCGACTCGAGTTTTCCCTGCGAGCGACCGAGCTGCCGGGACATGGTGCGGACCTCTTCGCTCGCCTCCTTCAGCTGCGCTGCGGCGGTGGCAACGTCGCTCACAATGCGGCGGACTTCGCCAGTCGCCGTCGACGAGTCGATCCGTTCTGCGACGCGCTGCACCGTCTCCGCCGAGCTGACGAGGCGATTCATGCCCATGCGCATATCCGTCGAGAGCGCGTCGAGGTTCGACGACTGAACGCGGACCGTGTGGGCGAGCGCGGCCGAGAGCGTCGCGAAATTCTTGATCGAACCGCGTAGCTCTCGCGCAGCCTGATCATCGAATGCCACCTCGACACGGCTCGCCACCGACGCGACGTCACCAGCGATCCGCCCGGCGACCGCGGTCAGCTGCGCAATATCGGGCAGCGTCGCGCCCGGCAGCATCTCGCCGCCCGCCCCCCGTGCGTCCGCGATCTGACGCGAGACCGCTTCGTCCCGTGGGATCGCCGACTCCTCCGTGATCGTCGCTTGCCACTCTCCGAACAGGCTGGACTCGTTCAGCAGGACGACCGGCGAGGTCGGCAACGGAACGTTCTGGTCGAGGCCCATCGTCACCTCGACCCACCCATCATGGGCGAGCTCGATGCGCTGCACGCGTCCCGCATTCACGCCGCGCAGCACCACCGCCGCGCCGACGCGAACACTGCCGACATCACGGAATCGCGCAGTCACCCGGTCGTGCTTGTTCCGGATCTCAGCCTGCTTGACCCACAGCGTCGTCCCGACGACGATGGCGGTGCCTAACAAGATCGTCAGGCCGACGATGAAATCGGTGTTGCGTCTCATCGCGACTTTCCGAGAAGCCAGACCGTGGCCCAGAAGGCGTCGAGCACGAGGATGGTGATGGCCGAATACACGACGGCGCGTGTCGCGGCTCGACCAACGCCTTCTGCTCCTCCCTCGGCGCGCATGCCGGTCATGCACCCGATCAACGTCACCGCGGCACCGAAGCTCGCGGACTTCACGAGACCGTACCGGACATCGAACGTGGTGAAAAAAAGGCGAAGCCCCTTCACGAAGTCCGGCGAAGAGAGGTCGAGCAGCAGAACCGACGCGACCCACCCCGCTGCGACACCGATCACCATGGCGAGCCCCACGACGATCGGGAACATCATCGTGCCGGCAAGCACCCGTGGGACAACGAGGTACGCGTACGGGTCGTACGACAGCGTCTCCAGCGCATCGATCTGCTCGGTCACGCGCATCGTTCCGAGCTCGGCCGCGATGTTCGCCCCTACGCGCCCAGCGAGTGCGAGGCCCGTAAGAACCGGCGCGAGCTCCATCGTGACCGTTTTCTCCACGAGTGTCCCGACGAAGTACAGCGGGACAGCACCCGTGATCGAGTAGCTCGCGAGCAGTGCGAGCACGATGCCCGTGAACAGTGCGATGAACAGCGCGATCGGCAGCGAATCGACGCCGAGCATTCGCGCATGCATGGTCACGCGCGGTAGCCACGTGCGCACATCGCGCGACGCGCCCGCGCTCTCGGCGACGAATCCGCCGGCGCGTCCGACCTCCTCGACCCCCTCGCGAAAGGTACGCCCGATGGCGGCGATCATCCTTTCACGACGTTTAATCGGAAGTCAGGTCACGGGTAGAGGAGTTTGGCTGACGCCAGCCGGGTCATTCCCAGGGCGGTCAATCGGCGGCCGCGGGTTGCGGCGAGCGCCCTTCCCGCGCGGCCAGGGCACGCTGTCGGCCATAGACGAAGTAGATCGCCATACCCACAATGAGCCAGATGATGAGGCGCGCCCAGGTTTCCCACGGCAGCCCGACCATCTGCGCGACACACGCCAGGGCCCCGAACACGGGCACCCATGGCATTCCGGGAGTTCTGAAGGGCCGCTCGAGCGAAGGTGCCGTGCGGCGGAGGATGATGATCCCCGCACACGCGAGCGTGAACGCGAGGAGCGTTCCCATGCTCACGAGCTGACTGAGTGTGCTCAGTGGCAAGAGACCCGCAGCCAGAGCGACGATGACGCCGGTCAGCATTGTGCTGAGGTGTGGTGTTCGAAAGCGCGGGTGAACGCGCCCGAAGAGCGGCGGCAACAGCCCATCGCGGCTCATGGAAAAGAAGATGCGTGTCTGACCGAGCAGTTGTACGAGCATCGTGCTGAAGAGGCCGAACAGCGCGCTGACTTTGACAACGGGACTGAACCACGTTAGGCCGGTCGCTTCGATGCCGACGGCGATCGGGTCCGCCACGTTCAGCTTCGTATACGGCACGATGCCAATCAGAACGACCGCCACGGCGATGTAGAGCACCGTACATAACCCAAGCGACACGAGAATCCCGAACGGCAGGT
>Ga0075421_100004426_pt1 | contig 16954 bp, 12 predicted proteins | sample SoiMetdeltSBSDD5_FD_75292 | JGI IMG/M metagenome (GOLD analysis project Ga0075421, IMG submission 75292) | Bulk soil microbial communities from a Populus tree surrounding site in Tennessee, USA - Soil MetaG P. deltoides SBSDD5 | ecosystem: Environmental > Terrestrial > Soil > Tree plantation...
CTGTGGTTCACGAAAAGCTGGTAATGATCCTGCTGGTAGTTGTCGGTTTCGTTGTTGTACGGCTCTCCTGGTTTTTCCATCCCCGAGTAATTGATCGTCCTGTTATTATTAAGATCATTGCCGGTGATTCCATTCCAGGCCTGGTATGTTTTTTCTTTGCCTGAAAGAACATTCATGCGGACCGAAGTGTTTGCAGTAATGTAGGCTCCGGAAACATAAAAAGAATGCAGGTCTGTAGCAGCACGGTCGATATAACCATCGCTTGAGATCTTTGATAGCCTTGCATCGAGCGTGAAGTGATCATTAAGTAAGCCTGACCCTGCTTTTACGGTATGCTTCCATGTGTTGAACGACCCTGCACTGTTGTTTATTTCAGCATAGGGGTCGAGTGTCACCTCATTGGTGCTAAAGTTCATCGTTGCGCCAAATGCCCCTGCTCCGTTTGATGAGGTACCGATGCCACGTTGAATCTGCACGTCGCTCACCGAAGATGCAAGGTCGGGCAGATTCACGAAGAAGAGCCCCTGCGACTCGGCATCATTGTACGGGATGCCGTTGATGGTCATATTTATTCTTGTTGCATCGGATCCGCGGATGCGGATGCCTGTGTATCCAACGCCGTTACCCGCATCGGAGTTTATTACCACAGACGGAGTTTGATTTAACAGGAATGGCAGGTCCTGTCCGAGGTTGGTTTTCGCTATTTCTTTGCCGGTTATGGTTGTTTTCGCGAAGGGAGAATTTTCACTGGCCCTTATAGCACGGACTTCTACAGGCTCGAGGTAAAGTGCCGACCTTCTTAACGAGTCTTCAAGCTTTAATGTACTGTCTGATTGGGCAGAAAGAAGGAAGGGAATAAAAATAAATGCGCCCAGGATGAACTTTTGCATAGTCTGTTTGTTTTTGCGACCAGCATCAAATCCTCGGGGGTGAATTACAATATCCGTGACAGTGAAGATTAACTTCTCCCTTCGCAGGCATTACCCTGACAGGTTCAACGGGTATCATCTCAGCCGTACCGCTTTGCGGTAAAGCACCCCGGGAATCTGAAGCAGATTTCCTTGTATGTAAATTCTGCCGCGAAGTTAACGACAAAAAAATTAATTTAATTGTAACAATTGAATGGTGCTTTTCGTCTCATCTAAAATGTCGAAAAATGAAAAATATTTTCCTCTCATTATTAATGATATGCGCGATTACGGGTTCACGGGCCCAGGCGGTTTTCCACGACAAGGATGCGGAGCTCAGGCAGGTGGGTGATTTTGAGGGTATTGAAGTTTCAAGCGCAATCGATCTGCAGATCTCGCAGGGAAATGAAAATTCGGTGGCGGTAAGCGCGCCTGGCGACGCCAACCGCGCTGGCATCAAAACGGAGGTGAGGAGGGGAATCCTGCATATCTGGTATGAAAATAAGAACTGGTTTAAGGGTAGCGGCAGAAAGATAAGAGCTTATGTATCGGCAAAATCGCTTAGGCTTATCTCAGCATCGGGTGCCTGTGATGTGACGGTAAATGGCGAAATAAAAAGTGATGAGCTGGCAATAAAACTTAGCGGAGCGAGTGACTTTAAGGGCGCGGTGAGGTCTCAAAACCTAAAAATTGATCTGAGCGGCGCTTCCGACATAGTTATAAAGGGCAGTACTGCCAACCTGAGTATCGATGCCAGCGGTGCTTCGCACTTCAAAGGGTTCGAGCTAAGTACCGACAATTGCCGGGTGGATGCCAGCGGTGCCACAGATATCAAGATAACTGTAAATAAGGTGTTGAATGCCGAGGCTTCCGGGGCTACTAATATTGACTATATGGGCACGGGAATGGTCGGCGATCTTAAAACAAGCGGCGCGAGCAATATCAGGAAGCGCAGCTGACGGCGTACATTCATCGGTGAAATATCTTGCTAGAATAAAACGGTCCCATAAAACGGCAAATCCTTTGTACTGCGATCTGGGTCGATAAAACTGATGATTCGATTATACCGGTTGAGAATCGAAAGCAGCTGATCGAAATTTGTATTGAAATACTTCCATGCGAAAGGATGTAGTTCGCAAATGAAAGTGACTTTCTTGTCTTCCAATAATCTTCCCGCCGTACTTAAAATATCGATCTCTGCACCTTCTGTGTCTATTTTTACAAACGTTGGTAGCGGTAACCGGTTAGCTAAGCTGTTAAGGCTTGTGCATTGCACTTTTTTATGTCTGCTTTCACCATTTCCTTTAACCAGGTGCGCGTTTGCATTTCCTCCCTTTGATGAAAAATGCTCGTAACCATCTTTATTGCTTACGGCTATATCTAAAACAGAAACTTTGTTTTGCAGGTTGTTGAGCTTAAGATTGGCGACCTGAATCTTTCTCGCATCGGCATTGGGCTCGAAAGAAAATACCTGCTGAGTTCCTGAGGCGACAGATGCCGCAAAAATGGTGTAATGTCCATAGTGTGAACCAATATCCCACAGTATATCCTGTTGGCCGAAGTTCTTTTCAAGATAGTTGATCTGTAGAACATCGTTGCGGGTGATATAGTTAGCTGATGTTACATACTTTCTCCTTACAGGCCGTGACCCTGCTTTAAATTTCAGCGTCTTACCAGCGAAGGTATAGGGCTCACCCATAGGATATATAAGGCTCTTGACAATACCTACGGCTTGATGTTTATTGATCATTACTCAATACCTGTTTAAAAGTTTTCCTTATTTGAAACGTAGCCGCAATTTTCTTATGATAGGCAAACCAAAAATTCTGTCACAGCTGTCATGTTCTTTTTCAGTTCAGGAGATCAACATTATTTTGAATAAAAACAAAAAGGCTTGAAAATCAAGCCTTTTTTCACTTGTTGCGAAGGGAGGGTTCGAACCTCCGACCTTCGGGTTATGAGCCCGACGAGCTACCGCTGCTCTACTTCGCGATGTGGGTTGCAAATGTACAGCAATAATGCTTCTGCACAAAATCCAATTAGTTAAATACCCATTGCTTCCCACCTCCCACTTGTCACATTCCTATCTTTGCGTCGCAATGAAATCAGGTTTTGTAAGCATATTCGGCAGGCCAAACGCCGGGAAAAGCACTCTGCTTAACGCATTGACAGGTGAAAAATTGGCAATCGTTTCGCCTAAAGTCCAAACAACCCGCCATCGCATCAAAGCTATTATCACCGAGAACAACTACCAGGTAATCTTTTCCGACACCCCAGGGATAATAGAGCCGAAATACAAGCTCCAGGAAAAAATGATGGATGCTGTTAAAACTGCCGTGGAAGATGCCGACGTGGCCATTCTTCTCGTAGATATTAATGAGAATCATGAGCAGGCTGATGAAGTTTTCCGGTCGCTGGGACTGAAGGTACCCGCGATTGTGCTCATCAATAAGATCGACCGGTCCAACGACGAAAAGCAGAAACAGGTGGAAAATTTTTATCGTGAGAAAGCATATGCAACCGAAGTGAAACCAATTTCCGCCTTATATAAACCGGAGGCCGCCGATCTTATCGCCAGCATTTTAAAATATCTGCCCGAAGGCGAACCGTTTTTTGAAGGAGATGAGTTGACGGACCTCCCAACCAGGTTTTTTGTGGCGGAAATGATCAGAGAAAAGATATTCTATCTGTATAAAGATGAAATACCCTATCACACGACAGTAATCGTAAACGAATTCAAGCAGAAATCGACATTGATAAAAATCGTGGCAGATGTGATTGTACAACGGGAATCACAAAAAGGTATCATTCTTGGCGAGGGCGGTAAAATGATCAGGCAACTGGGATCGGAAGCAAGGAAAGACATTGAGCAGTTCTTATCACAGAAAGTTTTTCTCGAACTCTTTGTGAAGGTGCGTCCCAAATGGCGCGATAACGATATGATGCTTAAGGAATACGGATATCACTGATATTATATTCCTTTGCAGCTTTAGAAAATAATTTATGGCAGGATTTACTGTAGCAATAGTTGGGCGGCCTAACGTAGGGAAAAGCACATTCTTTAACAGATTGCTGGGCGAACGCAAAGCGATAGTTGACGATGTGAGCGGAGTTACCCGCGACCGCCAATACGGGGTTTCAGACTGGAATGGAAAAACTTTTAACCTCATAGACACCGGAGGGTTTGTTCCCCAGAGTGAAGACGTTTTTGAAAAAGAAATAAAAAAGCAGGTGCTTATTGCCGTTGAAGAAGCACATGCCCTTGTGTTCATTGTTGATGCAGCAACAGGTATAACCGACCTCGACGTCGCAATGGCCGATGTGTTGCGCAGAACTTCCAAACCTGTTTTTTTAGCTGTTAACAAAGTTGACAATCATACACGGCTTCTTGAAGCAACAGAATTTTATGGACTAGGCTTCGAGAACATTTTCTTCATTTCAGCAATGACCGGAACTGGCACCGGCGAAGTTCTCGACGCGGTGACAGAGCTGATATCGGAAGAAAAATCTGAAGAAACATCGGAACTCGCTGCTCTTCCCAAAATCGCGATTATGGGACAACCGAATGTCGGTAAGTCGTCGTTGCTGAATACTTTGATCGGCCAGGAGCGTACAATTGTAAGTGATATTGCCGGCACAACGCGCGATACCATCCATACGCATTATAAATTGTTTCAAAAGGAGTTTATACTGATAGATACGGCAGGCATACGCCGTAAAACGAAAGTGCATGAAGACCTGGAATTTTATTCAGTAATTCGCGCGATCAAAGCTATGGATGAAGCGGACGTGTGCTTGCTGATGCTGGATGCTCAGAAAGGTATCACTGCACAGGACCTCAGCATATTCGCTATGGCAGTGAAAAAAGGAAAAGGTATAGTGGTGCTTGTAAATAAATGGGATCTTATCGACAAAGAAACAAATACGGCAAAAGAGTTTGAGAAGAGTTTAAAGGAGAGGCTTGCTCCTTTCACAGATCTTCCTGTATTGTTTATTTCTGCTAAAGAGAAGACGAGAATATTTAAGGTTATTGAAACAGCCCTGGAGGTATACGAAAATCGCAAAAGAACTGTAACTACATCACAACTTAATGAGGTTATGCTTAAAGCGATCGAGTCGTATCACCCACCGGTTGTAAGGGGCAACCCCGTGAAAATAAAATATATTACCCAGCTTCCCACAGCTGTGCCATCTTTCGCATTCTTTACAAATCATCCCGACGATATAAAGGAACCTTACAAGAATTATCTTGAAAATCAGCTGCGACAGAAGTTCAGGTTTACTGGAGTTCCCATACGTATCTTTTTCCGCAAAAAATAATGCTGGCTTGCGTATGGCCCGATGCTACACGTTTCTCTGCCGGCATGTTACATGTGACGGCACATGTGAACGGTGAAAAGCCGCCACATTGAGGTTTATAAAACTGTAAATAACTGCTGTTTTCACCTTGGAACCGGGAAGGGTGTGATGATATCTTGCATACATGTCGCACCTTTCTTTTTTTATTTTATTGTTTGTAAGCCTAAGTTCAGTTGGACAGAAAAAATGGGATGGCGAAGCTGGCAACAATTTGTGGAGCAGCGCCCTTAACTGGACAGGAAATACAGTGCCGGTTGCAACGGATAATGTTGTTCTTGACAATTCATTTGTTTCCGGGAACTATAATGTAGCCCTGCCTGCCACATCGGTTACGGTAAAAACAATCACCATTACACCGTTGGCAACAAAGACAATTGAACTGACTCTTCCTTCAACCAACAGTTTATTGCCGGGGTTAACGGTAACAGGTCCGGGCTATGGTTTGACAATTAATAGTGGCGGTACATTCAGGAATTCTTCGGGAAGCAACACTGGCAGTGCGGTACGAGTTACCGATACCATAAGAATAAATAACGACGGTAGGTATATACATAACAGTATGAGTGGACATTCTACGAATGTGCAACAACTGGCAACGCTAGCAGGAACCGAAAGCGGAATATTTGAACTGGATATTCCTTCCGCGTCATCTACTATTTCTATTAGTGGCAGAACATTCGGTAAGCTTGTTTTCCGATCAACAGCAATGGGGGGAAGCTGCAATTATACCGCTGCGGGTACAAGCAGGGTAAACATCAGGAATACACTTGACATCGGCGCTGGAGTGAATTTGAATCTGAATTGTTCGGATACAATATTTGTTGGAGGTGATATGCTGCAGGAAGCCGGAACATTTAATCTTGGCAATTCCACACGTTCGGTTGTATTGAACATCCGGCAGAATGTTACACAAGATGCCGGCGGCGTGATTACGGAGACAGGAACCGGCACGCAAACAATATTATTGAATAGCACGGGTTTCCAGCTGGTTGCTTTCAGGGGATCAATAAATAACCAGGTTGCATTTGTGAAAGATGGACCAGGCGTAATGTGGTCGAAAGCAGCCCTATCGCTTCCGTTCAAGCTTGCTATAAAGAATGGTAGAATATTAACGACGCAGGGCTTGATCACTTTGCAGACGGCATGTACAATCGAAGCAGACACGCTCGCTTTGGGTTGTTTTATCGAAGGTCCATTGAAAAAGGATGGACTCAATAACCAGTCGTTCTTATTTCCAGTGGGAAAGTCGGGTACATTGCGGTGGGTGCAGCTGAAAAACGCGACAGGAAATTTCACGGTAGAATATTTCCGATCAGATCCGGCATCATTAGGTGGTAGCACAGGAACCGGAATTCACCATATCTCATCTGTTGAATACTGGGATATTACAACAACGTCGGGCTCATCAGCGGAATTGAAAATTTCTTTTGTACACCCTGGCAGCGGAGCGGTCACAGACCTTTCTTCTCTAAGAGTGGCTCGGTTGATAAATGGAACCTGGGAAGATGCAGGAAATGTTGCGGTTTCAGGCACTGCGGGTTCTGATGGATGGGTTAGCAGCCTCGCTGCAGGCGGGTTTTCAGCAAGTAGTAAATCTTTTGCACTGGCCAGCGCCACAGGCCTGGAAAACCCGCTTCCTCTTTCATCCATTAGATTGAGGGCTTCAAATGATGGTCGGTTAATAAATTTTTCATGGATTACTTATCCGGAAATGAAAACGAAAAAATTCAAGCTGCAGCGTTCTTATGATGGCATGATTTACCAAACAGTATTTGAAACCGTCTTCAGCCGGGTTTTTTCCAGTCCCTTCGAAAACAGGGATGCTTATTATCGTGTAATGGCACACGATATAAACGAAGGCAAGAACAGCTTAAGTAACATTTGTTTCGTTCGTGCTGAACATAACGGCATTTCAACATTCATCGTGGTTAACCCGGATGGAAGAATAGTCAAATCGTTTAAGGAAAACCTTTCTTCAATAAATAAGTCAATCCGAAATCATTTGATTGAATTGCGTTCAGGTATTTATTATATCAAAGACATTCGCGGGAACAATACAATCAGATATTTTAAGCCATTATAATTTGAGGTCTTTGATGATCTTGTTCACTTTTCTCTTATATGCTTTCAATGCTTCCTGTTCCTGTAAAATAAAGGGATTGTCGTTGAGGCTGCCTACAACCTTATCCATTTCCTTTTCGTTTTCGTATACCATCATACGGAAAGGATTGATGTAGTCTTTTTCGCGTGAATTATGAATATTATCGACCATCCACTGTCTGGTATTCATACTGTTCTGCAACAGATCTTTTAATGCTTGTGATTTTGATTTGGAAATAGATAAACCCGATACTTTTTTCAGTGCAGCGAGTGCATGTGATAATTTTTCGGTCTCGTAATTTTTTGATTGATTGAGATAGAGCTTATGAATATCGTTCCACCCCTTTATTTTGCCCGACCTGATTTTATCGAGTGTCTTGTCGATTTCTTCGGTTCTTATCAATTGTCCGCCTACATTCTGCCAATCCGATAAAGCGGCTTTCGGAAGCGATGAAACGAGGTCGTCGATAGATTTTATCTTATTTTCTGATATGAATGCGGTGAGCAATGATCCTGCATAGTATATCACCAGTTCTTTGAAAAGATGATAAGCGCCAGGAACCTTTACGAGCTTGACCTTGCGGCTGGAGTTTTCAAAACCTGTGGCCAATATTTCAAGATCCCGGAGGGACGGATCGTTCTTTTCCAGAAGGTTGTGGCCAATAGGTGAGGGGTCGTCTTTTGTCCCGTTGAATTTTGCTTTCCAGGCTTCGCCTGTTGCGTGCCTGAACAGATCGAGTGCGTCGATCACCTCATTTATGGTATCCGGAGCAAGAAAAGCGTGCTCTATGTGTTGTTTTTTCTCGGTACGATTATCACGGTCGGAATACTTCCATGAGTTTCTTGCAAGGGCATACATGTTATACATAAACCAGTAGCCGGGCATCACAACTAATGTGTCGTTTGCCACGTTGTTGCTCACAAGAGAAAACGGAACTTTGATGTTAAGCTCAGCTGGGTAGTCGCCTTTCGCAATAATAGTGTACGATGCGAAACGGGAATTATGTTTGAGACTTACGCATAATCCCGGCCAGAAGCCGCGGCCGGCAACAACTTCGCCGTCGGGACTTCTCGAGTTATGATTGGAACCTATGGTAGCGCCTGCGGCGATATTGGTTTGACCTTTCAGTAATGCGGCGCAGAGGAAGGAGTTGTTGTGATGCTGTTCATGAAATGGGAAGATGAGCGAATTCAATACCTCACAGCACGAAATTGTTGAATTATTACCGAGGTATGAATTGATAAGCCTTGCTCCATATTTTAATTGAGAATGTGAAGCCATAAAAAAGCGGACTGCCTTGACGCCATAGAATATCCTGCAGCCATAGTCGATGATCCCGTTTACAAGCTCACAGCCTTCACCGATCTGAGAATTTGCTTCAGCTGATGAGTTGATCGTAAGATTTTTCAGTTTGTTGCCACCTTTGAGGTATGCATCGGTACCGATGTTCACATCTTTAATGATCTTACAATTCTTGATAACTGTACGGTCGCCGATTACACCGTAATATCCGCGTTGCGTATCAAATTCCTTAAGCGTAAATTCTCTGAATCGTGATTGTAATTTGTCATCATCGCGGAAGCGGGTCCACAAATATGCATCGCCGGGAAGCATTCCATCGAATGGGATTATTTTTCTACCCCCGTTCTCGTTGCACACTTCGAGCCAGATTCGAAGCGATTCAGGTTCACCTTCTTTCAGGGCGCCATTGCCAAACTTGGCTGCATCGGTTGTTGCGAGTTCGTTCACGTTCACAATGATCACTTCATTGCCGATGATATAGTGCGAAATGTAGTTGACATTATCAATTACAACGTTGTCGCCGAAATCGCAGCTTATAATGGTACTGTTAAATAAACCTACCGGCCGCCTCAGGTTTTTGAATTCGAGATAAAAAGGTTCCAGCTTTCCGATCCTCACGAGTCCATAGAACTTGCAATTCTGAACCTGTTCGGGAGTAAAAGCATCTGATACGAGTATGTTGTTCCAGTTATCTGACGTGTTTCGGTTGCGTACTAGTACTTCAATCTCAAACGCAGTAAGACCGCGGTATTTGATACCGTTGTTATTCTGTCGGTTTCGTAAAAAGTATTCGTCATTTCCGCGGGGCAGTTTATCCTTTGGAATGAAGTTATATCCGAGTGAAGTGACTGGATTTTTTTTGATCTGATTCATTCAAAATGTTTCATGTTTTAACTCACTTCTCACTACTCCACCGTAACACTTTTAGCGAGGTTTCTTGGTTTATCGACGTCGGATCCTTTTGCTACTCCTATATGATAGGCGAGCAGCTGTAAAGGAATTGTGCTAAGCATCGGTGCAACAAGTTCGTCGGCTTCCGGAACTTCAATAACGTCATCTGCCAGCCCGGTTATAACGTGGTCACCTGTGGTGATCACGGCAATCACTTTTCCTTTTCGCGCTTTTATTTCCTGAATATTGCTCACAATCTTTTCGTGATAAGAATCCCTGGTGGCAACGATGATCACAGGAAGCGATTCGTCGACAAGCGCAATCGGCCCATGCTTCATTTCCGCCGCGGGGTATCCTTCTGCGTGTATATAAGAGATTTCTTTAAGTTTCAGGGCGCCTTCAAGCGCGATAGGGAAGTTGTAGCCTCTTCCCAGATACAGCGCATTATTTGCGTCTTTATATTTCTGCGCAAGTTTTTTTATCTGTTCGTTCGATTCCAGAATGATCTTTACCTTCTCGGGAACTTCATGTAATTCACCGAGAAGGTGCATGAACCTTTTCTGTTCGAGGGTTCCTTTTTCTTTGGCAATCTTCAGCGCAATCATGGTAAGTATTGCAAGCTGTGCGGTAAATGCTTTCGTGCTGGCAACACCAATTTCAGGACCCGCGTGGGTATAAGCGCCGGCATGAGAAACACGTGCTATGGATGAGCCAACTACATTTACTATGCCGTATATAAATGCGCCATTATCTTTCGCGCGCTCAATGGCTACCAGCGTGTCGGCAGTTTCACCACTCTGCGAAATTGCAAATATCACGTCGCCTTTATTGACGATAGGGTTCCGGTATCTGAATTCAGATGCATATTCAACTTCAACTGGTATGCGGCAAAGCTCTTCGATGATATATTCAGCTACCAGCGCCGCGTGCCAGCTCGTTCCGCAGGCGATAATGATAAATCTGTTTGCGCTTTTAAGCTGGTCAATGTTATTGTCTACTCCTTTCATTCGAATATAACCTTCTCTGGCATCCATTCTTCCGCGCAGGCAGTCGAATATCGTGTCGGGCTGTTCGAATATTTCTTTCAGCATGAAGTGATCGAATCCGCCTTTCTCAATTTTGGCAAGTTCCAGGTCGAGCTTTTGAATGAATGGAGTGATCTTTTCATTTCCAAGATTCTTTAGAATAAGTTCGTCGGGTTTGATTATCGCGAGCTCATAGTCGTTTACATACACAACTTCCTTGGTATATTCAATGATGGGAGAAGCATCTGAAGCAAGAAAATGTTCGCCTTTGCCAATGCCTATTACGAGGGGGCTTCCCTTTCGTGCTGCAATAAGCGTGTCAGGATTTTCCTGGTCGAGCAGCACGATAACATAAGCGCCAACAACGCGTTTCAATGCAATGCGTACTGCTTCTTCCAGTCCAACATTGTTATTTACCTGAATATCTTCGATGAATTTCAGGAGCACTTCGGTGTCGGTATCACTGGCGAACGAATATCCTTTATTGGCGAGTTCGTGTTTTAACTGGCTGTAGTTTTCAATAATTCCATTGTGTATCATGGCGAGCTTGCCATTAGCCGAAGTATGAGGATGCGCATTCCGGTCGCTGGGTTCTCCATGCGTTGCCCAACGCGTATGACCGATGCCGCTACTTGAATGCACATCCTTTCCGATCAGTGATTCCTCGAGCTCTGCGACCTTCCCTTTTTTCTTGTAAACTTTCAACCCTTCATTCAGTAGCGCGACACCAGAGCTGTCGTAACCGCGATACTCAAGTCTTTTAAGTCCTTTTAAAATTACCGGGTAAGCTTCCCTGTGTCCGATGTAAGCAACAATTCCGCACATAAATAATAAAATTGTGTAATATCTGTGGTTTCATATATAACGCTAAGAAACTCAAAATTAATATGCTACACAAAGTTTAAAGTAATATTCCCTGCATCAGCATGAATGCAAGTGAGAAATAGATTATCAAACCCGTTACGTCTACAAGGGTTGCTACAAACGGGGCGGATGATGTTGCAGGATCGGCACCAAGTCTTTTCAGAAATATCGGTAACATCGAGCCTGTAATTGTGCCCCACAGCACTACGCCGATAAGCGACGATCCAACGGTGAGTCCGATCAAAAAGGAATTTTCTCCGTACGTGTGAAATATTGAGTTCCATACTATTACCCTGAAAAAGCCGATAGCCCCCAACACAACTCCGAGTAAAATGCCCGACAAGATCTCGCGCCGCAATACTTTCCACCAATCGCTGAGCGTGATCTCTCCAACGGCCATCGCCTGGATGATCAATGTTGACGCCTGCGAGCCGCTGTTGCCGCCGCTTGAAATAATCAGGGGAACAAAAAGGGCAAGCACAACGGCTTTGGCGATCTCGTCTTCAAAATAGCCCATTGCAGAAGCCGTAAGCATTTCTCCAAGGAAAAGAACGATCAGCCATACAACCCTTTTCTTGAACAGTTTTGGAATTGGTATTTCAAGATAGGGCTCATTAAGCGCCTCTGTACCTCCGATCTTCTGCATGTCTTCACTGAACTCTTCGTTCGCAACCCACAACACGTCGTCGATGGTAACAATTCCCAATAGAATATTCTTATCATCAACAACTGGCAGCGCCACCCTGTTATTCATTTTAAAGATCTGGTTGGCCGTTTCCTGTGCATCATTCACATTAAGCGTGATCGACCGGTAATCGATAATTTCTTCAACTACCTTCGAAGGATCAGCAAGAAGTATTTCTCTTATCCGGATGTCATCTACAAATTCGCCTCTGTCGTTCACAACATATATTACATCGATTGTTTCGCTATGCTTTCCTTCTTTTCTTATTTGATCCAGCACTTCCGTCATTGTCCAGTCTACCTGCACGGCGATATAATCGGGAGTCATCAAACGGCCCACGCTTCCCTCGGGATAACCGAGGAGTGAAAGCGTGATCTTACGTTCTTCAGGATCCAGTAACCTGATAAGTTCTTTGACCACTTCGCTTGGCAGCTCTTCCAGAAAAGCAGTGCGGTCGTCTGCAGGAAGTTCATTGAGCAGTTCTGCAGTTTTATAGGGAGGCAACTCCTGTATAATTGTTTTCTGCGTCGGGAAGTCGAGTATCTTAAACACGCTTGACGCGCGGTGTATACTCATGTTGCTGATGATCTTCGAAGAAAGATCTGGCATTTCATAAATGAGATATGCAACATCACTGATGTTCTGATGGTTCAGGAATTCCCGTGTTTCGAGCAGGTCTTCCTTACCGATTATTTCAAGGAAATTCTCCTTTACATTTTCCTGTTCTGTTTCAGGTATCATGCTTCAAATTTACTATCTATATTGCACCATGCTCAGGATATTGCCGTGCTTATATATAGCACGCACAAAAAAAATGGGTAACGGGGTATTCACGTCTGAACCTATCAAAGCCAATACCATTATTGAAGTGTCGCCAGTAATTGTGATGAAACATGCTGAACGAAAATTGCTGGACCAGACAATACTACATGATTATATCTTCGAATGGGGTCACAGAAAAAAGCAATGCTGCATGGCGATGGGCTACATTCCTGTTTATAACCATTCGTACAATTCCAATTGTGAGTATGAGATGGAGTTTGATAAAGAGGTGATTTCAGTGCGCGCCATTAGGGACATTAAAAAAGGAGAGGAGTTGTTTATTAATTATAATGGCACATATAATGAAGGAAAGCCTGTTTGGTTTGATGCTGTATAAGGCAAAACGCAGAAGGCAGAAGGCAGATTTTTTTCATTTTTATTTGCCATTTGCCCTTTGCGTTCTGCCTATTTTTTAATCATGCGCAAACTGCTTCCTGATAACATTCAGCGCGCCGCCGGCCTTAAACCATTCGATCTGCTGCTTGTTATATGTATGATTCAGTAAAACATAATCAACCGACCCGTCTTTATGATTCAGCACCATCGTCAATTGTTTTCCTGGTGTAAAGTTGTTTAATCCTGTGATGTCGACGATATCATCTTCCTGAACTTTGTCGTAATCTTCTTTGTTGTCGAAAGTAAGCGCAAGCATTCCCTGTTTCTTGAGGTTTGTTTCATGTATGCGTGCAAAGCTTCTTACTACGATCGCGCGTACTCCCAGGTGGCGTGGTTCCATAGCAGCATGTTCGCGTGATGAACCTTCACCATAGTTCTCATCGCCTACTACTACAGATCCAATGCCTGCAGCCTTGTAAGCCCGTTGGGTTGCGGGAACAGGACCGTATTCACCGGTCAGTGCATTTTTAACGGAGTCAGTTTTTTCATTAAAGAAATTCACGGCTCCGATTAGCATATTGTTTGAGATGTTATCGAGGTGGCCACGGAACTTAAGCCACGGTCCGGCCATTGAGATATGATCGGTTGTACATTTTCCTTTAGCCTTGATCAGCAATCTCAATCCATGAAGATCAACGCCTTCCCATGCAGGAAAAGGCTCAAGCAGTTGAAGCCTGTTAGAATCGGGCTTCACTGCTACCTCCACATCACTTCCATCGACAGCCGGTGCCTGGTATCCTGCATCTTCAACAGCGAAACCTGTTGGAGGAAGCTCTACACCTGTTGGTTCATCGAGCATTACTTCGCGGCCATCTTCGGTCTTAAGTTTGTCCTTAAGAGGATTGAAGGTAAGGTCGCCGGCGATGGCAAAAGCGGTTACTATTTCCGGGGATGCTACGAAAGCGTGTGTCGCCGCGAGTCCATCATTTCTCTTTGCGAAGTTCCTGTTGAACGATGTAATGATCGAGTTCTTCCTGTTCGGATCGTCGATGTGCCGTGCCCACTGGCCTATGCAAGGACCGCATGCGTTTGCAAGTACCACACCACCGATGTCGTCGAACGCTTTAAGGAGGCCGTCTTTTTCGATTGTATAGCGTACAAGTTCGCTACCCGGAGTAACTGTAAATTCTGAGCGGGTCTTCAGTTTCTTCGCGACAGCCTGGCGAGCCACGCTTGCCGATCTGCTGATATCTTCATAAGAAGAATTGGTACAAGAACCAATAAGAGCCACTTCAAGTTTTTCGGGCCATTTGTTTGCCTTCACAGCTTCTGCAAACCGGCTGATTGGCCATGCCAGGTCCGGTGTGAACGGACCATTAACATGTGGCTCGAGTTCATTCAAATTTATTTCAATAAGCTGGTCGTAATAAAGCGCGGGGTTCTTATAAACATCTTCATCGGGACGAAGATGTTCTTTTATACCTTCTGCAAGCGTTGCCACTTCTTCGCGGCCGGTAGCTTTGAGATATGCGCTCATCTTCTGATCGTATGCGAACAAAGAACAGGTAGCGCCGATCTCTGCACCCATATTACAGATGGTTGCCTTACCGGTGGCGCTCATGCTTTCCGCGCCTTCTCCAAAATATTCTACGATAGCGCCGGTACCACCCTTTACCGTAAGGATACCGGCAACTTTCAGGATCACATCTTTCGGGGCTGTCCAGCCACTCATTTTTCCCGTGAGCTTGATACCAATAAGTTTTGGCATCTTAAGTTCCCAGGGCAATCCCGCCATAACATCTACAGCATCGGCACCGCCTACTCCGATCGCAATCATACCAAGTCCGCCCGCATTTGGAGTATGGCTGTCTGTACCGATCATCATGCCTCCGGGGAATGCATAATTTTCAAGAACAACCTGGTGAATTATACCTGCTCCCGGTTTCCAGAAACCGATGCCATATTTATTTGAAATGGAAGATAGAAAGTTGAATACTTCGCTGTTGATCTGGATAGAATTGGCTAGGTCTTCTTTGGCTCCTGATTTAGCCTGAATCAGGTGATCGCAGTGAACGGTCGACGGAACTGCAACCTTCGAACGGCCGCATGTCATGAACTGCAACAAAGCCATCTGCGCGGTAGCATCCTGCATCGCTACCCGGTCAGGGGCAAAATCCACATAATCCCTGCCTCTCGCATATGAGTCGGCTGCCGGCTTGTAAAGGTGACTGTATAAAATTTTTTCTGCCAGTGTGAGTGCCTTTCCTGTCAAACCTCTTGCCTCATCTATTTTTCTGGGCATTCGCTCGTAAACTTTCCTGATTAAATCCAGATCAAAAACCATCAATTGGAGATTTAGTATGTATTCAAAAATTTTATGCAAAATTACCAAAAAAGATACTTATCCACTCACCCTATGTTGCCTCTCAGGTAGATTTTGATTAAATTCGCCGCATGAACCGTTTGAGGTATTTTATCGAATGGAAACTCTTCGGTGTGTGCAGGGCTATCGGAGAAAAAATGGGTATTTCGGTAACCAGGATACGCACCTGGTTTGTATATATTTCTTTCCTCACCATGGGTTCGCCTCTTATCGTTTATTTTATTCTTGCTTTCTGGATGAACATGAAAAGGTATATCATGTCGGTACGGAGAAATCCGTTATGGTACCAATGATCAGTTTGCAGTTAGCAGTTTGCAGTTAGCAGTTGAAAAATATACTGATAACTGTCAATTGACATCTGCCAACTGAGAACTGCCAACTGAGAATTGCCTTCACATTGCTTTTCTCAACTTCACCAATTTATTCAACAAATCTTCCAGCAAATCGAGCTTCAGCATATTTGCCCCGTCGCTTTTAGCCACGGCAGGGTTTGGATGTGTTTCGATGAACAAACCATCTGCGCCTGATGCTATTGCGGCCTTTGAAATCGTACCGATCATCTGTGGGTTGCCTCCGGTTACTCCTGACGTCTGGTTCGGTTGCTGTAAACTATGCGTGCAATCCATTACCACAGGCACATCAAATTTCTGCATTGCCGGAATGTTCCGGTAATCAACAACAAGGTCATGATATCCGAATGTTGTGCCTCGTTCCGTGAGTATCACTTTGTTATTTTCTGCCGCCTTTATTTTCTCTACAGCAAACTTCATGGACTCACCACTCAAAAACTGGCCCTTCTTCACGTTAACGATCTTACCTGTAAACGCTGCAGCCTGCAACAGATCAGTCTGTCTGCACAGAAATGCCGGGATTTGCAGGATATCGACATATTTTGCCGCGACCTCGGCTTCGTCGTGCGCGTGAATGTCTGAAGTTGTTGGGACACCATATTTTTCACCTGTTTTTTTTACAATGGCAAGCGCCTTTTCATCGCCGATCCCGGTAAACGAAGTAGCACTTGTACGGTTAGCCTTCCTGTAGGATGATTTAAAAACGTACGGTATACCAAGATTTTTGCAAATGCCATAAACTTTATCAGCTACTTCCATCGCCAGTTCCTCCGACTCAACTACACATGGACCGGCAATCAGAAAGAAGTTCTTTTCATCGTACGATTGTTTTGTAAAAAGGTCTTTCAGGAATTTTTGCATGCCGCGAATATACGCAGAAGGTAACAGAGGGCAGAGGGCAAAGGGCAGAGAGGCATTTGCGTTCTGC
>Ga0075421_100004428_pt1 | contig 16950 bp, 17 predicted proteins | sample SoiMetdeltSBSDD5_FD_75292 | JGI IMG/M metagenome (GOLD analysis project Ga0075421, IMG submission 75292) | Bulk soil microbial communities from a Populus tree surrounding site in Tennessee, USA - Soil MetaG P. deltoides SBSDD5 | ecosystem: Environmental > Terrestrial > Soil > Tree plantation...
TCCCGCTACGCGCGGCAGCCACAGCGCGATTTCGGGAAACACCATGACCAGGATGAGCGCAATGAGCTGCAGTCCCATCCACGGCCAGCACGATGCAAAGATTTCCTCCATGGTGACGTCGGGCGGGGCCACGCTCTTGAGGAAGAAGCAGGCGCCTCCGAACGGCGGCGACAGATAAGCGATCTGCATGTTGATGTTGAACAGGATGCCGAACCAGACCGGATCGTAGCCAAGCGATTTGATGATCGGCAGGAAGATCGGCAATGTCAGCAACATGATGGCGATCCATTCGAGGAACGTCCCCAGCACTACCCAGATCGCCATCATGACAAGGACCGTCATGAAGGGGGTGAGGTCGAGCCCCTTCATCATGCCTTGCACCATGGCGATGCCGCCCATCAGGTTGTAGACGCCGATCAGCGCGTTGGCGCCGAACACCAGCCAGAACACGCTGCCGCAGGTGGCCATCGTCGCCGTCAACGATTCCCACAGCATGCGCCAGCTCAGCTCGCCGCGGACCCACACCGCGAACAAAACGCCGACTACGCCGAGCGCGGCGGATTCCGTCACCGACGCCAGGCCCGCATAGATGCTGCCCATCACGCAAAAGACGATGAGCGAGGGCAACAGGAGGCCCTGCAGCAGTTGCAGTTTCTGCAACAGGGGAATGTTGCGCTCGGCCAGCGGCGCGACCGGACCCATCGCTGGGTAGATATTGCAGAGCACCAGAATGTAGACGCAATACAGGCCCGCCATCAGCAAGCCCGGCACCACGGAGGCGAGCAGGAGATCGCCGATCGAGACATTGCCGGCGAGGCCGAAGAAGACCAGGATCAGGCTCGGCGGAATCATCGAGCCGAGCGCGCCGCCGGCGCACACCATCCCGATCGAAAGCTTACGGTCGTAGCCGAGCCGCAACAGTTGCGGCAGCGCGACAATTCCGAGCAGCGTCACCTCGCCGCCGATCACACCAATCGTCGCTCCCACCAGCACCGCCATCAGCATGGTCGCGACACCGACGCCGCCGCGAATACCGCCCGCCCAGACGTGCACCGCCTTGAACAGTTCCTGAGCGACGCCGGATCGTTCGAGCAGGGACGCCATCAGGATGAACATCGGCACCGAGGCCAACACGAATTCCGACATGAAGCTGTAGGTGCGGCTCGCCACGACGGTCAGCGCATTGGGTCCGAACAGAGCAAGCGCGAACCCGCAGGCGACAAGTCCGGTGGCGTAAGCAAAGGGAAGTCCGATGCCGAGCAGCAGCATCGTAATCAACAGCATCAGCAGGCTGAGAACCTCGATGCTCATACGATCGAGTCGGGGAGATCGGGGCGTTGCGGCCGGCGATGCCAGAGGTGTGAGAGCGTCTGCGCCAGCATCAGGGCGGCGCCAAGCACCAGCGCGGATTTCAAGAATGCGGGAATCGGAACGTCCCAGGCGCGGCCGCTGGTTTCCATCAGCTCGACGGAGGGGATCGCGACCTTCAGCGCCCCGAAAAGAAACAGCGTCAGAAACACCGCTCCCAATCCGTGGCAGACTTGGTCGAGCACGGCACGGACCTTCGGCGAGGCCTTGTCGAAATAGGACGCCATCTGAATGTGGTTGCGCTGCTGCGAAGCCAGCGGCCCGCCGAAGATGAAGCACACGGCGCTCACCACGATCACCATGTCATGCACCCACACGGTCGGCGCATTGAACGCGTAGCGCATGACGACTTCGTAGACCGTGAGCGCGACGGCGACGAGGAAGAGCAGGCTCAGCGCATGGCCGAGTCTGAGGCAAATGCGGTCGATGATCGGCAGCTTCATCGGCAGCGCTTTGAGGACGCCGGTGGACGCGCGGGAGCGACCCCTCGGCAGAAATGGCTCCGAGTGTCCCGATTCCGAAGTTCGCGCATTGCTGCGGCTCCTGTTCGGCGAACTTCGGAATCGACGGGCACTAGCACTATGATTGCGAGTGCCCTTGGCCTCCGGCGAAACACGCGCTCCTCGGGGCGAACGGCGGCCCGATCACAGGAGTTGCAGCTTCTTCAGGAAGGCGACCTGGCTGTCATAGACCTTCTTGGCGGTCGGGCTTTTCTTGGCCCAATCGGCCCAGGATTGCTCCGCAAGTTGTCGGAACTTCAGGCGCTCCTCGGGGCTCCAGTTGACGAGCTCGATGCCGGCCGCCCTGGCCTGCTCAGCCGCCTTCATGTCCTCCAGGCTGATGCGCTGCACCATGTCGCGCGCGAAGTCGCGGACGGCGACCTCCATGAGCGCCTTGAGATCCGGCGACAGCGCGTTCCATTTGGCCATGTTGACCGCCACTTCCGCGCACGGCATCGAATGGAAGCCCGGATACATGGGATACTTTGCGATCTTGTGGTAGCCGAGATCGTTGTTCATCCCGAGCGTTCCCCAGTCGGTCGCCTCGATCACACCGCGCTCGAGCGCCGTGTAGACCTCGCTGCCCGGCAGCGTGACGACGCCGACGCCCGCGCGGCGCCATATCTCTGCGCCGAGCCCCTCCGGCACCCGCATCTTGACGCCCTTGAAGTCGGCGAGCGTGCGCAGCGGCTTCCTTGCCGGCACCGATTCGACGCCCCACCACACCGGCCCGACATATTGCGTGTTGAAGCGCTTGTAGATCTCGCGCGCAAGCTCGATGCCGCCGCCGTATTCGAACCACATCTGCATCTGGTAGGGGTTTTCGAAGCCGCCGTTGAGGTCGCCGAGCAGCGCCAAGCCCGGTTCGAGTCCCGAGGCATACGGGGCTCCGCTGTGATGCGCATCGAGGACGCCGTCGCGCATCGCTCCAAGGGTTTCCGTGTAGGCGATGATCGTGCCGACGGCCAGCGGCTCGATCTCGATGCGGCCGCCGGTGATCTCTTTGACCTTCCTGGCCCAATCTTCGAAGATTTTCTGGTTGACCGATCCGGCCTGCCACAGCGACTGCATTTTCCACTTGTGCGCGGCCTGGGTGCGGCCGACGGCGGGCGCGGCTACGACTGCCGCGGCCGCCAGCGCGGCTGTCTTGTGAAATTCTCTGCGAGTGGTCATCGACGTGCGCTCCCGTTAGAAGGATTTCCATTACGGTGGCGATGCGCGTGCAGGGCGATTCAATTGCGCCGGCCATGCTTGTGCGTGTCCGACGACAGATCGAGCGTATGTCAGCTTGGCGGAGCCTTCAATCGGTATGTGCCGGTTTTGCTGACCGGTCCCGATGGAGATGCCGTTATCCGGTCGTACGCCTTGACGGGTCGCCGGGCTCCTCCCAATCTCTGGGTTTGTCGCGCCGTCTTGCGGCGAACCGATCCGTTTCGCCGGACGCGCGCCAACGCTCGAGCGGCAGCAAGACCGATGTCGAACCGATAGCTTCTGGAGGAACTGAAGATGTCGAAGGTGCTCACGGCCTCCGAGGTCGAGGCCTACAACGCCAAAGGATATCATTTGCCGGTGGATGTGCTCTCCAAGGATGAGGTCGCCGCCTGCCGTCGGCAGCTTGAAGCCTATGAGAGCAAGAGTGGCGGCCCGATCAAGGGCGAGATGCGCCACAAATCGCACCTGCTGTTCCCCTGGATCAACGACCTGATGCGCCACCCGCGTGTTCTCGACGCGGTCGAGGATGTGCTTGGTCCGAACCTGCTGGTGTGGAGCACGTCGTTCTTCATCAAGGAGCCGCGCGACCCCGGCTTCGTTTCCTGGCATCAGGACGCGACCTACTGGGGATTGTCTTCGCCCGACGTATGCACGGCCTGGATCGCGCTGTCGCCCGCCAACAAGGTGTCGGGCTGCATGAAATTCATCGCCGGTACCCACAAGGCGCAGGTCGAACACGCCGATACCTTCCACCAGGACAACCTGCTCACGCGCGGACAGGAAATTGCGGTCGAGGTCGACGAGGCAAAGGCGGTCTATGCCGAGCTCGAGCCGGGCCAGGCATCGCTGCATCACGTCCTGCTGTTCCACGGCTCGGCGCCGAACCGGTCGGACGACCGGCGCATCGGGCTGGCCATCCGCTACGTGCCGACCCACGTGCGCCAGGCGGTCGGCGCGAAGGACAGCGCGACGCTGGTCCGCGGCGTCGATGAGCACAGGAATTTTGCCGCAGAACCGCGCCCCAGCGTCGACCTTGATCCGGAAGGCCTCGCATTCCACAGGGCGGCGACCGAGGCGCAGGCGGCGGTGCTCTACCGCGGCACCGGCAAAACCGCGTTCCGGGCCTGACACGCGCCCGGCGTGACCAAGACAGGACGTCACATCGCGCTATCGTATCGGGCCGCGCTACTGCCGCAGCGACCTGCCGCGCGAGCCGTTGGTCCATTGATCCGAACAGCAACTGAGCGCTGGGTCATCTGCATCGGCTCGGCGATGGACGCTCAGCCGGAGATCAAGGCAGCTTAGTTCGCCTGCCAGACCGCCGGCAGGTTGAACAGGCCGCGGAACGCCCATCCGATTTATCGCCCCTTGAGGGCTTTCATTAGGTTTCGAAAACACGCAAGTTATCGCTGGCGGGCAGGGGCTTTCCCTCTTGTAGACTTTCGACGGCTTTTCATGTAATCAGGCTCTCGGGTGGATACAGAGCCGGATACAGGGAAAACCGGTATGGCGGACAATCGACTCACTGCCGTTCAGGTTGTGCGACTCACCAAGGTCGGGCGCTATGGCGACGGCGGCGGGCTCTACCTGCGCGTTGTCGAATACGAAACCAAGGCGGGCCGGGCGCGGTCGAAGAATTGGCTCTTCCGATTCGAGCGGGGCGGCAAGGAACGGTTGATGGGCCTGGGCTCGATCGACACACTCACATTGAAGGAGGCGCGGGAACGGGCGCGGGAGTGTCGCAAGGCGCTGTTGGATGGCCTGGACCCGATAGAGCTGCGCAAGGAACGGCGGCAGCAAGCGGCCGTTGAGGCTGCCCGTGGCAAGACGTTCCGAGCCTGTGCGGAAGCCTACATCAAAGCGCACGCCCCGAGCTGGACAAACCCGAGGCACGCCAAGCAATGGCCGGCTACGTTGGCCGCCTACGTGTATCCGACAATCGGCGCTCTACCTGTTGCGGCGATCGACACCGCACTAGTGGTCAAGTGTCTCGAACCGATCTGGACAGAGAAGCCCGAGACGGCGGGGCGGGTGCGGGGGCGGATTGAATCCGTCCTCGATTGGGCCAAGGCGCACGGTTATCGGGGCGGCGAGAACCCGGCACGCTGGCGGGGGCATCTAGAGAACCTGTTGCCGGATAGGACAAAGCGGGGCGGCATCAATCACCATGCCGCGTTGCCGTTCGCGGACTTGCCCGCGTTCATGGCAGAGTTGCGCGGGCATGATGACATCGGCGCCCGGGCCCTAGAGTTCACAATTCTGACGGCGGCCCGCACAGGCGAAGCAGTCGGGGCGAAGTGGTCGGAGTTTGATTTCGAGGCGAAGCTTTGGACGGTGCCGGGCGAACGCACGAAATCCGGCCGAGCGCATATTGTCCCCTTGAGCGATCGGGCGGTTGAGATTGCGAGGGGCTTACCGGCAATCGTCGGAACCGATTTCCTATTCCCCGGCACCCGCGACGACAAGCCGATGCACAATAAGGCCATGCTGCAAAAGCTTGGCACCATACGGCCGGGCGTAACCGTCCATGGGTTCAGATCCACATTCCGCGATTGGGCGGGCGATCGGACCAACTACGCTCGCGACATAATCGAGGCCGCACTGGCCCACGCGATAGAGGACGAAACCGAGGCCGCCTATCGGCGCTCGACCGCGGTAGATAAGCGTCGGCGCCTGATGGGTGAGTGGGCGCGGTTCTGCGCGCAGCCGGCAAAGGGCGGCAAGGTGATTGCGATTCGGGGGCGCTCACGATGACCCGCCGACCGGCCGTGATGCTTGCCGCGATTGACAAGGCAATTTTGGCACTGCCGCAGCGGGAGGGGGCACATCCGGATCTTGCTCGTACGCTTGCTTTCTCAATTTTCATGATGATCCAGACGCACGAGAAACCGTCGAGTCAAAGGCGAATTAAAGCCGACCTTGATAGGCTGGCTCAACTAGCATCTGAGTTGCGCGGCCACATCGCGACTGGCATGTGTCACGAAGCGACAACGTTGGTCGATCTGCGCTTGCAAGAATGCCTGATGCCGCTGTCCACGGTTGCCGAGGCGGCGAGGGCTGCGAGCGCAGGGGTTAAGATCGACGACGGCGGCCGCGGCGCCCCGCACAAGTTGGGCGCCTATGGGTTTGCCGTGGTTGCCGCTGACACATACGAGCAATACACCGGCGCCCGCCCCACGATTACAACTTCGCTAACCGGCGAGCGACGCGGAAGGTTTGTGAGTTTCGTTAGAGCAATTTTCGATGCGGCTGGCATAAAGGCCAACGCGGCCAATTTTGCGAAATGGGCGGCAAGAGACAGCGCGGAGCGGGCGGCAAGAGACGCGGGCCGCGTCCTTTGGGCACATTCTAGCCCACCGGTTCAGTTCATCAGGGCTAAGGGGCAATAATTGGTCCGATATTTTCTAATTATTGCCCCTTAGACTTCCCGCTTGCGCGTAACTACTACAAGCCCATCGAAACCAGCGAAAAGGATTTCGCGGCGATGGCTGAACGTTTGTTGAGGCGCCCCGAAGTGAAGGCGCGTACCGGGCAAAGTGACGCGCAGATTTACGAAGGCATTAAGAACGGCACATTCCCCGGGCAGGTGCCGATTGGCATTGCGACGGTTGGATGGGTTGAAAGCGAAATTGAAGCCTGGATTCAAAACCGGATTGCGCTTCGCGATACCACACCCAAGCGCAAGGGTGGACCTGGGCGCGGACGGCGATGGCCGGTCGAGCGCAACGGCACGGACGCGGGCGCGGCATGAACAGCCCCTCGGAGAAGGCGGAAGCGAATCGCCTCGCCTTCGAAGCGCTAGAGGTGGCGATCGCGGAGGAAGCTGAGCGGGAACGCAAAGCGATCGACGATCGTATTGCGGCGGAAGTGTTGGAGGGCCAGCGGATGGCGCAGGAGCAACGCGACAAGGAGTCGGCCGAGCGATTGCCGGATGGAGTCGAGTTGCTGGCGCTCGAGTATAACGTGATGATGTGGGACCCCCAGAAGAACGAATGGGAGCCAAAACAGAAAACTGGCTTTGCGCTCAACGCCAAGCAAGAGAAGTGGTTGGACAATATTGTCTACTTTTTCAACGCAGCGGTCGGAGGCGCCGAGCGGATCAAGCCCAACGAAAACACTATGTTCGGCCTGACATCACACTATGCGGTGCGCATGAACATGGTCGCCAGTACCGCGTTGCTGGATGCACGCTTCAACGGCAAAATCAAATTGGACGAGCAACTTGGAATAAGTTTCCGGCCCGGCATCGGCGTCAGCCTCGCCCTCACACACGCAAGGCGGCTGAACACCCTGCACACGCGCGAGAGAGACGATGACAGTTACTACTGCTATAAAGACCGATGCCGAGAGGATTACGCAAGCTTCGCTGATTTCGTCAAAGCCATCCAGATGGCCGACAACGACTTCGCGGATTTGCGCTTGATTGGGGAGAATGTCGACGGCGACTCCGAGACGATCCTTGAGTGTCTGTGGCAAGCCAGGCGGGAAGTGGAGCTGCCCCAGTTCCTCGTTGACGGACTGGTCCCTAAGCGCGTCGTGACACTGTTGCTCGGCGCTAAGAAAGCCGGCAAGTCGACGCTGGCGGTAGAACTCGGCACGGCCGTCGCGCTGCGTCAGTCGCATTGGCTCGGCATGCCGCTGGACGTTGGCAAGGGCCGAGTCGCCTTCCTGATCGGCGAGGACACCGAGGAGTCGGTACGCGATCGCGTGGCGAGCATTACCGGCGGGGCAGTGCCGCATCTGCTGTGGCTGTTCGAGACCGCCAGCATTGATGATATTCTCGCAGAGATCGGCGAGAAACCGATTTCGCTGCTCGTGGTCGATCCAGCGCGCAAGTTCTATGACGGCGACGAGGACTCGTCCGATGCGGTGAACAAGTTTTTCACTAAGCTGGAGACGTTCGCGCGGGCGAAGGATTGCCCCGTGCTGGTGCTGCACCATCTGCGGCGCGGCGCCGCGCCACGCAATATTCACGACATTGCCGAATCCGTTCGCGGTTCCGGCGTGTGGCTCGATCGCCCGCGAGTGATCCTTGGCCTGCACCGCACGAAGGCCGAGAGCCAGTTCGGTATCTGCACGTCCGGCGGCATCCCGATGCACAACTTCCGCGCCAGCGCGATGGTCTCGGCGCCGATGCGGCTGCGGCAGGATGCGGACAGCCATCGGCATGTGCTGGTCGGCGCGGCGACATCGGCCGAGCCAGTGGTGGTTACCAGCGAGGTCGAGGAGGCGGTTCTCGCGGCGGCAAGGCGCATCATTGGCGTGGGCCCGCCCCTCGTGCGTACCGGCAAGAATGAATTGTATGCCCGGTACCACGGTTCCTTTGGCGACGACACGCCGACCGAGCTTGAAGGACTCTCCCGCGCAACGGTGCGGGCTGCAGTCGACGCGCTGATCCGGCAAGGGCGGCTCGCGAACGATGACGGAGTAATAACGCGGGGGGAGGACTAAAACCCCCGGCTCAAGTGACTGTGCAAGCGTTCAACCCTCAAGACGGAGGTTTTCAAAATGGGTAATCGTCAGATTGACCGGGTGCTGGTCTATCCCGGCCAGGGAGTCGACAACGCGGTGGAGGAGTATCGAGACCGCACAGGATACGGCGGCGGCGTGTTCATCCGGCTCGTCGACGCCAACGGAAACCGCCGCTCGCCGCCCCGCAGGCACGATGCCGACGAGGACTGAACCCCGGGCCGTTGCCGTTGCCAGCCGTTGCCGGGCCGTTGCCATGGCAACGCTTGGCAACGCGGAAAGGCTTTGGCAACGCTTTGGCAACGCTCGGCAAAATCTCGCCTAAGCCATTGGAAACGTTGAGGAAAAGCGTTGCCAAGGGTTTTTGGCAACGAAAAAGCTAAGTCTTTGAAATTTAATATGTTTTCGTTGCCACGGCATACAGAGAAAGTAAGCAAGAGCCTTTGAAGTGCTCTTGCTACTTACCTCTAAGGCGCACGCGGCCGGAAACATCGGGGCGGCAACCGCGCCGGCCGCGCGCGGTGCTGGTGCGAGCGTGGTGAATGCTGGTGAAGGCTTGTGCAGAGAGCCGGAAGGGTAAGAGACTCGGGGGGCGGATATTTTAATCGAATGTGCGCGAAAAGGGGCGCCCCTGTGGTGGCGCTGATAAATGAAACCGATGCTGTCGTAGGCAACGCGCCTGTGATGGTATGCGGTGCCAAGCTTGTTGGCCGTTGGATGTCCAGGGCAATAGCAGAGTACATAGCCGTGCGAGGTTACTGTCAATCTGCCGCGCCTTGGTCTGCCGCGCTTCATGCTGTCGTGCGGGGGACTGGCTGCAGGCGCGTTAGCTTCCGGGGCTACCGGACATAGGGCAGGCGAGAATGTCGCCAGTTGTCATGCCTGCAGTCGCATAAGGCGGAGGCACGAAGCAGCGGCGGCATGAGTTAATTGGTTGATATGTTAATCATATGGATGTGTAATATCAAAGGGGTGGGGGGTATCTCAGACATACAGGAAAAATCCCCAGATGACCGGGCCGGGGTCGTTCTTTGCTAAACGTCCTGTTTTTTTGAGAGGTGAAAGATTTGCAGCGAGGTCGAAAGTCAGCTGAGTCATTAGCGACCGTGGTGCTGATCCAGCCGCCAGGCAACGACCCGACAACGTCGCGCCAGATCTGCGCCTGTGCGTCTGATAGCTCGGCGGGCGCACTTGGCGGCATCCGTTGGCCCACATCCACCAGTAGAGCGGTGCATCCGGTCTTGGTCGCATACTGTCGTCATGTCTGTCGGGCGCGATTACTGGAACAGCAAATCGCCATGTTTGGGATGACGTGGACGAAGGCCCAGGGCGGCCTCGAAAGGCTCGATCGGCTCTTGGCGATGGCGGAGCGCGAAACACGAGCGGCGACCGCGTGCGCGCGTGCGCTGCGGTTGACGCCCCAGGCGCAAATGCACCCGAGAAGGGCCGGACGGCAACTCAATGACATGCCGACAATGCCCAGGCCGTGGGATTGAGAGGGACCAAGAATGCGGCCCAAGTTATCTTCCGGTTTGCCGCCGAAAGAACGAGCGGGCGCGGCATCAAGGCGACGCTAAAACACCGGCTTGCCCTATCGAAGCTGCCATAGCCCCCAGCCCGTCCCATAAATGACCTACGAAGCTTCATAGTTGACGCCGATAAAGTGAATCGACTTGGCACACCGGCGAAGAGTGGCGCGCCGTTCCCGCCGGCCCAGTCTGGCAACCTTGTCTCAGGTCGGCAGCTCCGGGCGGCCCGCGTTCTCGCCGGCCTTACGCAAGCGCAGTTCGCCGAAGCTGTCGGGTGTCACGAACGGGCTTGCCGATATTGGGAAGCAAAGGGCGACAATCTCCCGACCAGCACAATGGCGTTTCTGCGGAAGATCGAAGCCGCGCTACTCGCCAACGGCGTGGCGATTTTTCGGGAACCGTCGCCGGGGGCCAGGATCGCCACGACAAAATCAGATTCCCAAATTGCCTACGAGCGACAATTAGAGCAAACCGTATGAGTGATCGTTCATTTCGTGACGCCAATGAGTGGTCGCTGGCGAGCGACGGAATCCAGTGGATCCTACAGCGTCGACGGCAGAAGAACGGTCGGGTCAGTTGGCGCCCCGTGTCCTTTGTCCGCTCGACGCGCGCCATTCTCGCTCGATGCATGAGGGAAAAGGGCGTGCCGACCGCGGATGCCGAGCAGCTCTTGGCCGGACTGCCGCCAACCTTCGATGAGTGGTTACAAGCCTCGAGGAGCTGGTCTGAGACGTTAAACGCGCCGTCCCTTGCTCCGACTACGGATCTTGTTGACGAAGCCGAGACCAGCGATTTCGGACTCGAGGAGCAGATGAATTTGCTGCCGGATTAAAACTAAGGGGCCCCAAATCAAAAACAGTTACCTTCGATCTGAAAGGTACGGGGGGTGCTAAATAGACCTAATAGGCGAGCGCACGCTTTCCTTTCCCTTCCCACTTGCTTCCCAGATCAGCCACTCGCCAGATCAGCACGAGCAATATCAATGGCTTAGCTCTCGTTGCCATCTGTCTGCCTTTCAGCAGGCCTAACTGACGTCCACCCCCTCGCGCGCGCGTATTGCGCCGCGAGTCATGATGGTTGCTTCGCGCGTCACCGCGCGCCGACTTTTGGAAACAGCCGGCGGGCATTGCCGCTGGCGATCCCCTGCTGGTCGTCGGACGACAGACCCTCGAAGGATTCCAGGCTCGCAATCGCCGGAGCGACTGTTGTCGGAGGCATGAACGGAAAATCGAAGCCGAGCAGCAATTGGCTCGCGGGCATCAGTCGCAGCATCGCCGACAGGGCGCCGTGGTGGGTCGACGCGGCGAGGTCGAAATAAAGACGGCGCAACATCTCCATGATTTCCTTGCTGCCGGGGCCGACCAGATTGGGCGGCTCTCCGGGTCTCGCTGTCATGAACGGAGCGAAGCGCGGGGCGAGGTACGGGATCGTTCCTCCGCCGTGCGAGACGATGAAGCGGACGTTGGGACACCGCGAGAGCGTGCCCGACAGGATGAGGCTGTTGATCGCGCGGGTGCTGTCGAACGGATATTCCAGAACCGGCGCCGGCAGTCCGAGGCTCAATCTCGCGAAGCCGGGTGGTTGCGTGGGATGAATGAAGACCACGGCCTTGCGACGCTGCAACTCGTCGAACAGCGGCGCAAAGCGCCGATCGCCGAGATAGGCGCCGGCGTAGTTGGTCAGGACGCCGACTCCGTTGAGACCGAGGGTATCGAGGGAATGTGCGATTTCCCGCAACGACGCATCGACATCGGGCAACGGCAGAAGTGCGAATGCACCGAACCGGTTCGGGTGCGCCGTGATCAGCGCGCGGGCGCTCTCGTTGGCCGACCGGGCCAGTTCATGGGCGGCGCCGCCATCGACAAAGCCGAGCGCGGGCGAAGAAACCGACAGGACGGCGGTGCCGATACCGTTCTGGTCCATTGCGGCGAGGCTCGAGTCGACGGTCCACTGAGGAAGCGGGTACCCGTCGGCATCGCGAATGCCGGCGTTGCGCAGAGCCGCCAAATAGTCGGGCGGCAGGAAATGCGAATGCACGTCGATACGGTTCGCCATCGTCGCTTCTCCGGCGCCCATGCTTGTGTGATCGCACTGCGGTTGAGTTTCAGAATGTTCGCCGGCCGAGGACACCAACGCTACCGTTAATTGGCGGGACTACGGCAGGCCCCGCTGGCGGCTCTGAAATAAATCTACACTGATTGCCGGCGTTCACGTAAGGAGGCGTTCCTTTTATTTTGCAACGCGAGAAGCGGCTCCTGGCCCATCGCGACGAAATGAGGATGTCCGCTCCCACGTCAGCTCGTGAGGGTAGACCGGAAGAGATATGCTCAGTCTAAGACTTGCCGCTCTGACCCAAAGGGGATACGAGTTTGAAAAACCCAAGCAAGCAATTCTGGGCCGGCCTTTTGCTGGCGACGATGAGCACTGTCGGATTCGCACAGACGCCAGCTGACAATCCCGTCGGTCGCTGGCTGGTCGATCGCGTTAAAACGATCCTTGATGTGGGCGCAGACGGCGCTATTTCAGGTACAGGTGGCTGCAATGCCATGCGCGGCAGGGCCGACAATCTTGGGCAACACGATCGCATTCGGCCCGATCGCAAGCACCAAAAAGGCATGCACTCCTTCGGTCATGGATCAGGAAACCAAGTTTTTCTTTGCTCTCAGGGACGCCCGCAAGTGGCGTATCGATCCGGTCCGCCGCAAACTTCTGCTGCTCGATGGAAACAAGAATCCGGTCGTGGCCTTTGGGCGGATGTGAGTCGGCGGCTGCGCCTGGACCATTGATGTCAACATTACACGGATGGGTCGCCATATCCCCTTTTTTCTGAAGCTGTGACCACCCTCGAAACGGCCCAGCACGTTTGCGAAATTTCTTGGCGTGGAAGACATCCACTCCAAACATATCGAGCAGATTTTGTAGGTCCTTTTCGTACGCCGCCCAACTAGCCTCTGTCGCAACGAATCCTCCCAACACGACGGTTGGCGAAGCCGCGCCGTGCGTTCCACTCGCGTCCAAGTACGATGCCATCGGCACGAAATGAGTCTACCGGTCGCTTTCGATGGAATAGTGCCAGCCCGAAGCCTCCGGAACGCTAATCAATCGGCGCCTTCATTCCGACGGCGGGACCGACGGTCGTGTTCCACTCCTTCGCGGCGTCCTTCCCGGCGCGCGCGACCCATTGCCTCAACACCGAATCTTCGATGATTTTCTTGCGGAGCGCATTGTCCTCATCCGTAATCGTTACCAAGGTCATCTTGGCGAGCCTACCCATCGTGCACGGACCCTTGCCAGTGTTGCAGCCGTCGGCCTCGTTCATGGCCTGTCGCATGGTTTCCCAGTACTTATCCTCAAAGGCAGCATACTCCTTGAGCAGAAAAGCCTGCACCTGCGGGTCCAGCCGGTTCCAAGAGTGGAGGTTTGCCGCGTGGACGCTGATGGCCCAACCCATGTACAGGGGGTAAATGTAGTCGGTGACTTCCGTCCAGCGGGCTGTGTTGCCAGTAAGCGAGCCGGTCACGGCGCAGTCGACCACGCCGGTTTGTAATGCTGGAACGACCTCGGCGAAGTTGATCGCGATCGACCCGGCCCCGACACCCTGAAGCAAGTTAGTCATCGACTTGTTGAATACGCGGATCTTTCTGCCCTTGAGGTCGGCGAGGCCACCGATCTTTCCCTTGCACCAGATCACCTGTGGCGGCGCGGTGGCAATCATCAGCACTTTGGCGTTCCATTTCTCCTTTATGAGGCGGTCGAGCACGGCGCGGTAGGCGTCGCAAGCCTTCCGCGCAACGTCAATGTCTCGGCTCATTCCAGCGAGATCGCAACCCTCAAAGCGCGGGTCGTCACCGGATACCTTGGCGATGGCGATGGTCGCAATATCGAATATACCTAGCTTCAGCAGTCTCAGAACGGCGGTGTCTGCGATTCCCATCTGATCGATCGGCATGACATCGGCCGTCACTTTGCCACCGGACGCCTGAGCCACCGTTTCCGACCAGAACGGAGTCTCAAGCATCTGAGTCATGGGCGTCGTGGTCTCTGGGACAAGGACCTTGAGATGCGTCAGCCGAAGCTCCGCTGCCGCCGCGGTCAGTCCGATGCACATCGCGACCGATGCGACAGTCCACAACAAGGTAAATCTCCGCATCTTTCCTCTCCTTTATGCAGATCGCTCGGCTCATGTGCTACGAGCCGTGCCGAGTAGAACCCGGCGTCATTCGGCGCATTGCTGCTCAATCCTGTTCGCCCGCGGCTCGAACATCGATGAACGTCTCTTCGGTCGCAGCCGTCCGGTCGCTGAATGCGCCGGTCTTCGCCACCTTCATGACAAGCTCGGTTGCGAGCGCTACGGCCGCGCTTTGCATGGTGATGGATTCACCGCTTCCTCGGAATAGACTCCGGGACCACCATGTCGCCAGCGGCCAGAATGTACCAGAAGGCATGATCCGCATAGTTGATAATCGTGTTCTCCAGACTGCGCACGAGCAATTCGCCCTCACCTGAGTGAGCGCTCGCGATATGCGCAATCTCTTCCGGAAGCCCGACGGTGAGGCAAATATGGGCGCCGTAGGCAGGATGCCGGAGTGACGGCAGACCAGTCGTGCGCGGTGAGCCTTCCCATTTCTTGCGATTCTCGGGGTCGAATTCCCAGCACTTGCCCACGTCATGACAGAGACCGCCCGCAATGACGATGTCGCGATCGATCTTGAGTTCTGGATAATGTTCTTGCATCTCGTCAGCCATCTGAATGGCCAGACGGGTCACGCCGCGGAGATGATCGGTTTGATCCCCCCGCTTGAGAACCATAGAACCGGGACTTCCCTCGGGTGGAATCTCTCGGATCGAATTGTAGCTGCTGCGCGCGAGCGCGAGCGCCCAGGCCTCGATCACCTTCGCACGTAGCTCCCGGTTCTTGATCAAGTCCACTTCGGGAAGCTCCCGCCTGACCAGAGCACGAAGCTCATCGGTAATTTCCCCGGGCGCAGACGTGCTCATGCGTTTTGATGCGCCGCTCGTTGCCATGTGAGTCTCCCTTGGCCTCGTCCCGGCATTCACTTTGAAGGTCCTCGTTTCCGATGCGATGATGGCGTCGAGCACCGTGCCGGCCACGCGCGCCGTACCCACTATACGCTCTGCGTGATCTGATCCGAAAGAGCGAGGAGGAGCAGGGACCCTGCCCCTCCTCGCGCTAACTCCTGGAGACCCCGACCCGGACGTTGGGGCTCCCGCCGTCCCACTCTGCGATAGGCATAGCTACCGCGACGAGAGGGCCGACGCGCTGCAGCGGCTCTCCGATCTGGTCGAGCGCATCGTCTTGCTGCCCAGGAGGTAAGTGTTCGATTTTGCTCAGACGGCCCTGGCCCGCTCGCGGCAAGATGGGCCATGTCCATCACTGACGCAATGGATCGGACCAATGCCGAACGCCAGCGCCGCAAGCCCGGCACCCTGCTTCGCTACGTGAGCAACGTTCGCACGTCGCCGCGGAGAAAACTCGGCGAGATACTCTGCCACAACCACGTTGACCACCTCACCTGGACGAACATTGGCATCAACGGCTTTCGCTATTTCATCTGCGACGGCAGCCCCGGACACGGCTGGGAGCCTTGCCCGTGCGGCTGGATGCCTCATTTCGGCGAGCACTACGCCGGGCCCGATCACGTCGGCGAGCAGCGCAAACGCATCGCGGCTGGTGAGCCGCTGACGATGTGGTGGCATCCGAGGCTGGTGGTGCCGCCCGGCTGCAAGCGTGTGGGCCAAGACAGCATCGCCGAACTGTGAGCCCCGACCAGAGCCACCTTCGAGACGAAGTACTCGCGGCGTGGTTCAGTGCGACGGTCGACAAGCTGACCGCGAATGGACCTTATCAGGCGTTGCGAGGGCGACGACGCCGAGGACCTATATGGGGTGACACAATGGCCGCTGGAGCGCATCGCTCAGGCATTTGAACGCGACTGGAGTCGCGCCTCCGGCAGAGACGCTCGCCACCATCGCCGCCGATCCCAAACATCTCGGCGCCCAACTCGGCATGACCATGGTTACGCGGAATGGCCAGCTTCAATCGTCGAACCAACGAGGACAACAGCGACGCTTTAGGTCTATTTCGCAAGGCAATCGAGCTCGATTCCACATTCGCGGCCGCCCACGCCATGACCGCTTGATGCTACGTTTGGCGCAAGATCAATGGTTGGTTGATTAACCGCAGACAGGAACTCGATGAAGCCGTGCGCTTGGCACGCCGCGCCGTAGACTTGGGCATGAATGATGATGATGCTGTTGCACTCGCCAGGGGCGGGCATGCGGTTGCCTTCCTGAGCGGTGAATTGGCCAGTGGTATTGCTTGTGTCGATCGGGCGCTTGCGCTCAATCCGAACTTGGCGACTGCCTGGTATCTAAGCGGCTGGCTGAGAGCTTACGATGGGCAAACAGAGGTTGCGATCGAGCACTTCGCACATGCCATGCGCCTCAGTCCGCTCGATCCTACCTACTATCACATGCAGGTTGGTACCGGATTCGCGCACCTGCTGGCAGGCCGGTTCGACGATGCCATTTTGTGGGCCGACAAGGCTTTTCAGCATGAACCGCGCTACATCTCCGCGGCGGCCGTTATGCCCGCAAGTCATGCGCTTGCCGGTCGCAAGAAGGAAGCCCGGGCCGAGATGCAGCGCCTACGCCAAATCGATCCGGGCCTACGGCTGTCCAACCTCAAGGAGTGGTTTCCCATTCACCGGCCCGAACACTTCGCCAAGTGGGTGAAGGGGCTACAAACGGCAGGCCTGCCAGAATGACTGGTTCTGTGAAGGGTTTCGGATGCCGGCCCGATGAATGAAGGTGCCGCGCACGCCGAGGGCCGGCGTCCGAAAGCCTCCAAG
>Ga0075421_100004429_pt1 | contig 16948 bp, 4 predicted proteins | sample SoiMetdeltSBSDD5_FD_75292 | JGI IMG/M metagenome (GOLD analysis project Ga0075421, IMG submission 75292) | Bulk soil microbial communities from a Populus tree surrounding site in Tennessee, USA - Soil MetaG P. deltoides SBSDD5 | ecosystem: Environmental > Terrestrial > Soil > Tree plantation...
CCTCCTTCGCCGGATCCTGGGGCGGCTCCTTGGTCGAAGCGGATCGCTGAGGAGCCAGGAATATCGCCAGCAGGATAATTAGCGCCAGAGGCGCCCTCAGGCAGATCGCTCTTCTGTTCACTTTGTGTGTGTTATCCGGTGATTTTTTTGTTTTGGTCGACATGGTTTCCTCCTAAATAAGCTATGGGGTTGGCGTCGCGCGCGTAGGCAGGGGCGACGTATAGGGACAGCCATCTGCTTATGCGCGCTGGTTGATTGAAGAGTTTCATACTGCGTAAGATCGCATTGGCGCCGTGGGCCTCATAATCGCTACTGTTTGGGCGACCCGACAAACATTTTCAGCGCCCGGTCCACGGGTTCAATTACCAAAAAGAAGTCGCCTTTTGACGCTTTATCGGCTTGGCCTTCCTGTTCCAAAAGCTGCTCGTCAAGCTCGACGATCTGTTTTGCCGACCATTTGCCGCTCTTGAACTCGCTATACGCGATTTTAGCCTCCCAGTGCTTTTCAGGTTCTTTAACGTCCGCGTCAATTTTGAGCGTAAACGACGCCTCGCCCGATTTTTCCGTGAACTCCAGCCAGAACAGGTATAGCTGTTCCATCCAGACGACCGGCACGATGTGATCGCCCTCGATGGCCACATCTATCTGTTCCCAGGCCGTCCAGTAACTTGCATCGACCCAACGGCGGTAGAAATGGATTTGCGGCGTATTAAAGGTCCGCGCAAACACATAGAGGTCGTTCTGGTGATAATAGGCGCTGACCACTTCAAGCCTGGCGACCTGCTCGAGCTTGTCCAAATATCCGAGGAGCGCCTTTTCCACATTCTCGGGAGTGGCGTCGCCTTGCTGAAGCTGGCTCTCCAAATCGCGGAAGAACGGCGTCTTGTCATCGCGCAGATCGGCCTCGATCCAATTCTCGGGGTACAAAAAGACCTTGCGGTTGGCTTCCCACACGCGATAGTTCTTCATCCACTTCCACATGTCCGGATCAATCGCCTTGGGAGCGACGCCACGTTCCAGATTCATCAAACAACGTTGGACGAAGAGCTGCGTTGAGCTGATGGCTTGCTTGATGCGAGAGGTCATCTGACAGGGACTCATCTCCACATCAATGAGGAAGTGCGCATAGATATCCCCGACGTCACGCCAGTGTTGATTTCTTTTCGGATCAGGATGGTTCACGAGATACGCGACCAGCGCGGCGCGTTGCTTCTCGCGAATCGGATCGCGCAGGGGGCGGGCGATTTCCAGCCACCGGTCTTCATCGTACTTGGCGCGCGCGGCGCGCGTCACGTTGTTCGCGCTCGTCTCCGTGACCTGCGCTTCCTGCGCCAGAGGCATACATTGTTCCGCCGCCATCCCTAGACGCTTCAAGACATAGAAACATTCTGACAGCCGGGCCATTGCCCGCTCATCCCGGAATTTGTTTTCCTCCGGCTTTGTCAGATCGAGAAGCTGCAGACCTTGCTGCCCAGCCAGTTTATTCAGGTCATCGGCGGACCACTCCGTAAGCTCGCTCACACGTTTCAATAATCCGCCGAGCTGGTTCGAGTCCCGCGCCAGCGCGAAGAGTTCGTCAAGGACAGTCGTCCCGCTCGATAAACGGGCGCGCAACTTGAACAGCTCGACCAGCCGTAGTAGCGGGTTTAGCGACGCGGGCTCGTCATTGTTAACGAGTGGCAGTCTGTTCAAGTCCAGCCATCCGGCGGGAGGGCCGTAGTCAAACAGCCATAGCAATTCGCGGGGAGTAACTTTGAAGCGCGCGACTATGTCCGCCACCTTTTGCAGCAGTGTGGCCATTTTGAACTGAGCGCCGAAACCCCGAGAGTTAAGCTTGACCTCCGGATGGCTGTTCACAAACATCGGGTCAAGCAAGGCGGCCATGGCGCGCCGCTTAGTGGTGGAGGACCGGTCGTTCGGGTGAATCAGCCAACGTTTGAGCAGGTCCTCAGCAGCCACCGTTTCGAGTTGGAACGCTTCGGCGATCCTTCTCACTACCGCATCTTCACTTAACTTACGCCGCAAGTACGGAAGCAGCTTGGTCAGCGCCAGCTCAAACCGCTCGCCGGCGGTTTTTCTCACGTCAAAAAGCTCGGACGCGTCGTTGCCGGTTCCCGTAGCGGTCAGGAAAGGGTCTGGCGCCGCAGTCGGAGGGGTATCTGCTTGCGCGAAGAGATTACCCACGGCAGAGACATATTCTGAATGATGTGAATCGGTCGTTTCAGTTGAAAGGGCGATCAATTTATCGCGCTCCGAGTTGGTCAGCGCCCCTACAGCGTATAACCTGGAGGGCGTAGTGGCGTTATCAAAGTATATCTTGTCTTTTAATGCGGCAGGGAATTTCACAGATGCGGGAAGGCCGCTCAAATTCTCAGAGAACTTGCGCAAGACAAACGTCGTCATGTTGCGGAGAATGAATTTGCGAGGCGCGTCAAATAGCGCCTTCACTGCGTCCGTATAATCCTGATTCCCGTTGGGCGCAGCGTCCAAACGCGCCTTACGAGCGGTTGTCATCGGCCCGACGAACCGGAGCGCATGTTTCTCCGCGTCGTAGATGATCCCTCCTTCGAGGGCGTCTTGCTCTGCGAAGAGATTGTTGAACGCAGCTACGACAGTGGCGTCGTCGTCTGCAGCCACCGTCAAAAGGAGGGCTCGATCGGAAGCGCTGAGAAACCGCTTCGCCGTCAATTTGGTTGTCGCCGCGTCATAGCTCACTATGTTGCGCAACTCCGGGGGGACAGAGACAGTGACGTCTTGAGGCAGGACTAAATCAACACTGATCGGTCCGTCCGCGTTAGGAAGGTGAAGATTATCGGGCAATTGGCTCGATAATGGCGCTTCATACGCCATCGTTCCGTTGAGCGTCGCGATTACGTCATTAACCAGAGAGGCGCCCCAGTTCAACAGCGCCAATTTCTGCCGCAGCAGATCGCCCTGAGTGTCATTAGACGGGTCGAGCGCGTCATATTCGTCGGCCAACTGACGCAGGTTGTGACGAAGGTCCTCCAACACATCAACCGCTCGTTCCTCTACGAGTTTTTCGCCGGCGCTGCCGGCCGCCGGGACGCGCAGGAGGTCGTCGAGTTGCGGCGCGGAGAATCCGGCCTCTTGCAACCGCCACACGCGCTCGATGAACATCATTGAATCTACTGTGCTGACAAAGGGCTGGCTATCACTCAGTTCAAGCAGGGTCAAATAGTCCCGGATCGGCAAACGTAGAGTTTTTGCCAGAAGGGAGTGGCGGTAAAGCCGCGAGAGATTCGCCAGATTCAACGCGTCGTCCGGTTGTGGCGGAGTACCGACGTTAGGAATAACCTTTATGTGCTTTGCAAGTCGTGTGAGGTCCTGCAGGCTGAGTCCCAGTGAGGTCGCAAGAGCGCCGTAATGGTCGCTGAGATTCCCCGTCAGTTGGCCGGAGTCTTCAGGAAAGGCCGTGTACGGCGAATTAGCGACAGTCCGGCCTCTAAACACTTGTGTGTATATGGACGGACTGTTAACCGGCAAATCGTCGGTATACTCACGGTACTGTTTAGTGTCGATGTCGCCCCACCAACTCAACAGGCGAGGCACAGGGATATTAAGATTTTGCTTCAGACAATGTACATGCGCGAGTTTTACGAGAAACTCTTTGTTTGCGTCGATGTCATTGGGCGACGCCGCTTTGTTACCGAGCGGCGGATTAAATAAAGTAATGGCCCGGTCCAAATCCCGCATGCTCCATCCCAGTCTCCGCCATAGCCTGACGAAGCGCACGATCCGCGCCGCCGCATCCACGTCGAAACCTTCCAGCTTGAGTTTGTCCGTCTCACACGTGTCCGGATTTGCGGCGTCAGTTGAGATGATACTGAGCTGGCGGGCCGTAGACACTGGCGGGTTAATGAAGTAGGTGTCTAAGAGGTCGAGTAGTTCCCGATAGGTTAAATGCGACTGCTGAAGCAGCGCGTCAATGCGCCCTCCGATCACCTGTATCCAATTGCCGGTCAGGGCTCCGGTGTTGTCAGTAGGGTTTGGGATGGAACCGTTCTCTTGCGAGAAGCCCCACAAGTTCCAAAGCCCCGGCTCGGTAGCGGTCGGCTGTCCGGTTGTTTCTCCGGTGATGATTTTAGCTTCATCGGCGCCTGTTTCCAGTTGCGCGCAGGCCCATTCAAAAGAGTCGAGAATGTCTCCGCGCTCGCCGGACCGGAACACTTCCAATATCCGCCCGCGAGTAATGTCAAAATGCTTGAGGTAAGAGTTCGTCACCTCCATAGGGAGATCGAACGGCGCCGACCACGGAAACACTTGCGCTCGGAGGGTGTCGTAGGCGCCGTCATTGATGTACTGCGGCTGCGCGGCGCGTTCTTCGGCGGATCCTTTTGTCTGCCTGCCACGCGTGACGAGTTTCACTGAGCCGTTTTCGGCGCGAATCGTGTAAGTATACGCGGGTTCGTCAATGGCCCACAGCTCGCCATGCTTCAGAACCTCGATTTGAGCGTCATTTGAAAGGGCCGCAAGCGGCGTGGCGGTAGATAGCGGCGGCGCAGAGTTGACTTGCTTTAACTGCTGAAGATTTCGGCCGTCGAGCGCCGCAATCGAACTAACAGGCAGGGGAGTATTTGGGACAAAAGCGGGTAAGGGCGCGACAGTGTCCTCCAGTATCTCATTGACGAGGTCAACATAAGGGAGAGGCGTATTTGTGTTCTCGCACGTGAGCTCTATTTCTCCCAAATCCGGTCTGCGTTGGAACAGTCTATCCTTTAATGTCGGGTTAGCCGGCTGCCGGTTCCATAGGAACTTCAGCAAATCAACGAAGTACGCCGCCGGGCTGTAAACTGACCGACAATCAGAGCAAGCGCAAAAGTCTTGGGCGCCGAACAAAGTGGCCAGGTCGGGGATCTGGACCGCGTTGTCAGTTGTGGAGTTTGACAGCGTCAACACCGGCGTCGCCAGGTTATTTACGTAGGCCGATATGATCACTTGCGCGAGCATGGAATTGTGGCTCGCCTGGTCATAAAATCGACTCGCCGCCAACTCTCCGCCAGGAAGAGAGTCTTTCATCATGGCCATGAAATCCCTCGGACCAATGGAAACGATGCGATTAGCGGAGTCGAGATTCGCCTCCAGCAACGCGTTGGCCGATGGAATGAAATCGAAGTCGGTGGAACCCGGCGCAAGTTTTCTGACACGGTCCAGCCTGAGAAGCTCTTTCTTTAGTACAGGGATTTGGCTCGATTCGATTCCTGTCAAATCGGCGCCGCCGCCTTCCGCAAGGAAAGGGGTCACATGATGCGTGTCAAACTCAAAGTTCGGATTATTCTTGAAGAACTGCTTTAAGATTGGATTTGCTGTTTCCGAAACGGCGAGCCGGCCTTTCCCGATCTCGCGCGCCATCGCGGCGCCTGTAAAGGACACTTCAAGCGCGTTTACAATGGTTTTGACATAAAGGTCGCGCCGTTCGCCGTTAACTCCGTGCTCAGCGGCCAAAGAGTCCCAGTCGGCCCTGTCTAGCGAGGCGAGTTTTCTTAGATCGCCCGGCGCTTCGAGCCGGTACTGTTGACGAAGTGTTTGCCCAAGCGCGTGATTGTTTTGAGTCAGCCCGTCGAGTAAGTAAGTGGTTTGGATAGTATGAATATCGTTCGCTCTAAAACCAAGCTCCTTTAGCGAATCCTCCCACTCTATGCTGAATGTTGGATGGTCCGCGTCTGCCCTGGCTATCGAGAGAATTTGGTCGTCAGTGAACAGATCGACAAACCTATCCTTCAGAGTCGGAGACGCCGGATCGGCGGATGGTTCCAGTTCCTTCGTAAGGCGAAGTTGGCGCAGTGCTTCGAGGTAGCCACTGATCCCATCGCGCAGGCGATCGGAGATGAAATTAGCTTCAATCGAACGTTCCAGCGCGGACTTCAGAATGGTTGAGTTGGTAAGGATCAAGTCGCTCAATTTTGTGGACAATCCTTGGCGGAATAAGCCGTAGAATAGCTCGGCGGGAATACCACCAGTTTCCCGCTCCAGCTTTGCCGCTTGAACCAGCCAGGCGATGCGGAGCCGATTGAGGCCGGTGTCGCCGGCGAGAAAGGTGATGTCCTGATATTTGTCGTCTTCCCTGAGGTCCGCGATAGATAAGCCTTGCAGCGCCGGCTCAAGTATCGCCAGATAGAGCTCGTATTCGGACGGCTCGCGTTCGGTGGGCGGCAGGGTTAGATTGATTGTGGCTTTGGCCGGCGCATTGAATTGGATGTCGGACGTGACGAGTTCGCGGCCGCCCGGCTCACACACCGCGACGCGCAGGTCGGCGGAGCCCTTTTCGTCGCGGCTGAACTGAGCTTCGGTGTATCTGATCTCGTATCGTCCCTGTTCATCGGTCGTAACTTCGCCGAGTTTCTCCTCACTGCGCAGGTCCCTGTCGAACGCGCGCACCGTCATGCCGGCTGCGGGCTGGCCGTTTGTGTACAGCGCCTGCCCTTGCACAACGAATTGGGGCGGCTCTTCGAAAGCTCCGAGACCCTCCAACAATTTGTTGAGTACGTTGGCCGTCGGCTCATCCACCACGCCGGTTTCCGGGAGCCCCTGCTGTGTCTGAAACATCCTGACGAGCTGATATGTGCCATTGTCGCCGAAGACCTGGCGATCCCGTTCTGTCGCCAGCGCGCCGAGAAGTCTCTCTCTGAGCGAAGGATCATCGATCTTCAGTCTATCTTTGTTTACCAGGAACAGGAGCGCGTCTTGTAAATTAACTACCTCGGCGCCACTGGCGCCGATCTTCAGGGGAGGTAAAACTCTGTGTAGCATCTGAATCTCTCTTTCTCAATGTCCATTGTTTTCAGTGTAAGGCGCGAACCGGCGCGCGCGCGTTAATCAATAAAATCACGCCGAGCCTCCACGCTCCGCATCAAGCGCCTATTTCGCAAAGAAGCGCAGCAGGATTGTTTGCAGCGCGCCAGTTAGCAATAGGATCGCCGGCGCAAGCGCGTTAGTCAGTGTTACCGGCTTCATGCGAGGAAACTCGCGCTCGCCGGGCGCTGGTTCCTGTGTGGTAAGCGTGAGGGTCGTAGCATCCCCCTCGGTGCTCACGCTCAACCATTCGGCTGATGACATCATGGCGCGGGCCGGCGCGCCTGCGATCAGGTATAAGAAGTATTGGGCTGGCGCCACGGACACGACCCAGGCGCCGAAAACGCCGATTAGAAAAACCGCGAGAACGCCGGTGATCATGGTGTCGAAGACGTCGGCGAATGCGGAGGCCGTGTTCTCCGATGCTCGACGTTTTCCCAGAAAGGTAGCCCATTGCGTGAACACATAGGCCAGCGCGACCATATAGGCGCGTAAGAACTTGAGTGGATGGCTCGAGACGAGATCGGGGAAACTGTCGAGGTCGATTGCCCATGAGACTACCGCAAACCCGATGTAGGCCGTCCCGGCATGCCCTCGAAACCACGTCAAGTAATCAACGTGGATGACACGCCGAAAGAAATACCAATCGAGCGCGAGTAGACCGGCTGCGGCAGCGCAGCCGATTAAGGTTGTTGTCAGCGTTCTGAGTAAGCTCATTGGTCGTCTTGCGTTTTACACCGACGTCATAACAACGCGCGGTGAAGCGATGTTACAAATGCAGTAAAAAATCAAGCCCATCGCTCTAACATGGCCGATTTGCTGATCAAGCATTTCACAAATTGCGCCGAAGGCAGCTGGTTGAACTAACGCGCTTAGTTACGAGGCTGACAAGGATCGATGCAATAGTGAAGACCTATCAATACCCAGCCAACATTTGCATATCCCGCAGCTTTTCCTCATCTACTTCGGCCACGAGGAAGCAATTGAAGCGCGTCCACGGGCGCTGAAAATGATCAGTCATGTATTGGGCTTTCAACTCATCGTCCTTCTATATGAAGTCACTAAAGCATTTCTGCTATCGCTCGTCGCATCTGATATGCGACGGCCATCATTTCGACTCTGAAACCGGAATCCTCCTCGAATTCACTGGTGGGACCCAAAGCAACCGTGTTTCCTCTTTGGAGAAAACGTCTATGCTCGGACCGAGCTTCGGCTCAGATTCGAGCATGTTTGTTGCGTCTTCTTCCCACTTAAAGCCATAAACAACTCTTTGATATCTAAACTTCGTTATCGCTGGCGCATCCGGTCCCATTTGTCGTACTTCGAATACCTGAACAACCATGACACCTTCGTCGAAATTGTTAGTCTGATAGTCTTCGATTGATTTGGCGCTAGCTTGTAGTTTTTCTTTAGCCTCGCTCTCGGCTGCCTCTGCGCTTGCGCTTTCTGCCTTTGAAATGATCGCTCCAGCGATGAAGACACCGATTTGCGCTCCGATAGCCTTTGCCTTGTTCTTCGTCGTGGTCGGTGTCATGAGTGATTGCGCGCTCAGGGGCGCGGCCATCTTCGCCAATTTTGAATCAGCTCGAGCTACCAAATTCCCACCTTTGTCGAGTTTGACATACGGCGCGCCGATCAACTGCTGCATTTCGCCCACTTTTTTCATTCGCGCACTCGCTGTTTTGTAATCGATGCCTACCTCGATAACGTCTGAGGCTTTTTGCCCAATCAGAGTGCTTGTGCCTGCTTTGCCCTGTGCGTTCACGACCCCATTCTTTAGTAGCGTTACGTCGAGCGTCCTCCAACCTTCCTTCGCATTGCCGGGAGCCATTCCTACGCCGCGGATGATTCCTTTGTCATCTACGATGACCTCCTGCGCCAACCTCTGTATGTTTGCGCCTGTGTTCTTTGCATCCCATCCGAGGGCAATAGCAGATTCAAGTGTTAAATGTGCTCGGTCCCCTTTCTCAGACGTTTTTAGGGTTGGAAACTCATCTTGTGGAATTGTGTCGGCAAGACTCTGAAGATAGGCAAGTGTCGCCCTCGCTTCGGGATCAAGGCGCCCGTCGCGATCCGACAATCGCACAGGATTGGATCGGGCGTATACGTAAGCTCCTCCGAAGGCTTCTCCCATTACACGGCTCGGCACGATCAGTATCGAATCAGGAATGGTCCAACGTGTGAGATTCGGGACGTAGTATCTCGCTCCGTGATAACTGAACCCACTCTCCTCATCCCTCTCCATCCCCGTATACCGATACCGCTTCAACTTCACTTCCGCCGCATTGCGCCCGGATTGGTATGCCGTCGCGCCGTAGGGGTGATATTCTTCATAAGAAATGATGTCGGCGCTATCATCCACTTCCGCCGTGGATGAACCGAGGTGGTTACTCTGTGTGTAACGGTAGAGATTTCGCTTGCCGAGTTCGGTACGATCCGTCTCGATGATTTGATCTACCATCAACAGGAGCTGCTCGCCGTCGAAGAGATGCAGCGTCTCGATCTCTTCTATGAGCGCGCCGTTGCGTGTGCGCTGATACCATTCCAGTCCGCCTAGGTAGAAACGTTCTTCGACGATACCACCCTGTTTTACGACTCGCTTGCGTGTGCGCTGTTTGCCGGCGTCGTAGCGATACCAGGCTTGCATTGAACTATCTGTACAACCATCTGGATCGTTGCCCTGGCTGGCAGGCGCGCGGGAGATGTAGCGCAGATGCTCGGTGTAGTCCCAATCCATCGTGGGTAGATGTGGCAATGATGTCATACTGCCGTGGGCATTGTAGTCGTAGCTGTAATCGAGCTCTGGCGATGTGGCGTAGCGATTCGCCGGCGCTGCGCCCATTCCGGTTGATAAAAGACGATTGCTGTCGGTAGCGTATTGGTATTGTCGCGTCCAACTGTTGGCGCTGCTCCCCACTGCAATATGCCGCATCACGAGGATGTTGCCGACGCTGTCGTAGCTATAGCGCTGGGCATAATTGCGCCAGGCCTTGGAATTATTTGCGCCGTAGTCCACCCGGTAAGGACAGTCGTTCCAGTTATCCAGAGCGCCGAAATTGAGCTGACCGGCGTGTTCACGTCCCGTGGCTTCAATCAGCCGGTAGAGCGCGTCATAGACGTAGCGCTTCCGTGGTTCGATGACGGCGTTGTCAAAAAATTCGGTTGGGACGGCGGCGTCGAATATCTCGGTAATGTTACCGATGGGGTCATAGGTATAGCTGAGATTCTGCAGGGTCGGCTTACCAGGCCGGGTTGAGACCAGTGTCGACAACCGGAAAGTCTCAGAGTCGTAGCTGTAATCGGTGATGACGTCGTTGCCGAAGCGGATGCGGAGTCTCTGTCCCTTGGCATTGTAGATTATGTTTTGGATGGCATGTGTCGTATGCCCGCCATTGTGTCCTGTCGGTGTTTTGCTTGCGCCCACGGTCAGGTCTTCACGTTCGAGCAGGCCGCGCGCATTGTAGGCCGGCTCATACACTGCTACGGGTTTAGTCTCCTGATGCCAGTTATATTGCAGCGTCATGCGGTTGAGCGCGTCGTATTCGGTAATCTGGGTGAATGTCTCCGGCGTCAGGAGATTGCCCGGCTCTTGATCGAGCGGCAGTTGGAGGACTGCCAGCCAATCGGTGTCCACGTCGTAATCGTTGGCCAGCCTTCGAGTGACTCGAAGGGCGGCGCCTTTGAAATCGAACTCCTGGTTGGTAACTACACCGCTCTGGTCGAAGCTGCGATAAGGCTTGCCTCGCCGATTGTTTGTCTTATCACCGGATGTGCCCTCGCCGTATTGGGTGAGTCCGACGACGATCCAATCGGTGTGATCCGGGTTCTTGAGTTCCAGTGTGGTTGGGCGATGCAGCGCATCATAACTGGACATAAGCATGCCGCCGCGACTGTCCCACGCAAACATCGGCTTGCCTGCGGCGTCGTTGAGCGTCCAGCGGTCTCCGGCGTCCATACTGTGCTGGAAGAGTAGATTGCCGGCGATGTCGTAGCAGGGAACGCTGCTCGCGGGCATCTCCTCGATATTCGTCTGATCAGGCTCATCAGCCGCGCGCGTAGGCTTGATCGGCGTGATGTATTGCATGACCAGGTTACCGCGCGCGTCACGTATCCATAACGGTTTACCCTCGGCGTCTAGCCTGGTGAACGTCAGATATTTTTCGTCGCGCAGATCGCCCGCTCCGTCCTCGACTCTGTTGTGAGCCGCGGATATGACCTCGCGGCCCAGGCTGTCCAGAATTGTGAGCGCCGGCGTGTTGGCATGCGCCTCTACCAACTCCGCGGCGCGCGCATTTTGTGTGTTGTTGAACTCGGCGAACCTCGGATGTGTCGGATCTTTCCGCCTCTTGTACCAGTCGCTGCGCTTTGAAGGGTCGGCATCGAACGCCGTATCGTTCTGATCGAAGGTTCTGACGTGCCAGGGCGAAAACTCGACGCGGCTGAATGAGCCGTCAGGCGCCTCGGTGCGAACGAGCCTGCCGGGCGCGTCGTAGTACATAATGGGCGTAACGCCTACTTCACTCGCCGCCTCTTCCTCGTTGAAACTGTGCTCGTTCAGGCTGAAATACGGCTCGTACTGTTTGACCGGCTTGCCCTTGTTGTTGAGGATCGTCTTGCCGCTGGCGATCCAGCGAAGTTTGCCAGTTGTGTCTCCGGGCGCGGGCTCGGCCTGCGCCTTCTTCACCAACACCGCGCCCAATCCGTCGGAGTATTCAACCGCCACCTGAATCTTTGACTCTTCGCCGCCAAGCTGGTTCAGGCGCTTCTCTCGCAAGATTCCGCAAGCGCCTGCGGGACGATGACCGTAAGTGATCTGCCCGTTCTCCATCTTTTCGCCGAATTCATACACGTAGCGGGCAGTCGCATTTCCCAGCCATTGGTCGCGCGGAACAGTCACGTCATAGGGTAGAGTGAAGAACGCTTCGACCTCATTAACAGATAGCTCCGTGCGCAAGTTCGTCAGGTTATCGCCGGACTCGGCGCGGTTCTTTCCCATGACGGCGGAAGCGATTGGCATTCCGAGGATGTCGAACGCGACAGCGCTATAGTTGTCGTTTGGGTCCTTCATTTCGCGCGGAGCTAACACACGATAATCAAAATCCTCGACCGTCACCGTGTTGCCCATCGGATCGCCGCTGGATTGAAGGAAGAGGTGGTAATCTGTGTCAAACTGCAGTGTCGTGACGTTGCCGAACGGATCAGCATAGCGCTCCGGCAGGTAGAAGTGTTGAGCGGCATTTGCATTGAACCCGGCAACGCCCGAGCGCATCCAGTACTCACCTGTAGTATCGATGCCTGGCGCGGAGAAGAGCGCCGCCAGGTCGGCGCCGCTCAGATAACCGCTGATATCAGGGTCATCGAGCTTCCCGCGAACGAATGCGCCGTCCGAGTTTGCCGTATCCAGCTTATCACCGAAGACGTCTTCGATCAGTTCTTCGGTCAGCGCCAGCTTATAGTTCTCATACGGAATGCCGAGGCGGTTGATCTGTCGGGGCTCGAGCGCGCCTGTCAACGCTCCGTCAAAATAGAGCGTGCGCGCATGTTCGACGAGGCGCATTTCCGGCTCCGCGCCTGATGGGACCTGTTGATAAGGAATGGCCTCGACGTCGATGATATCGTTCGGATCGATGCTCTCCGGCGGCGGGTACTCCTCACTCAGACGCAGACGACGCAACTCGTCGATGGAAAAATAGAGATCGTCACGAGGGTCCGCAGTTGCGGCGTCGCCGGCGTCTTTAGTCTTGATTCCGGTCAGCTCGAAGGTCTTTACCTCCCACGGCAAACAGACACGGTAGTCGTCATCTTCGTCTATGGCGTTCGTGTAGACCGATTCCGTGTATGCGAGGCGCAATTCGGTCTGGACTTCGGCGATCAGATCTTCGGCGCCCTCGGGAAGCGATGGGTCCGTGTGCCTGCCCAATCGTGGATAGACGGCCGCCACTGACTGCAAGACATGACCGAATTCATCGGTTCTGAGATTGAGCGTATGGGCAGTCCGAGGGTCGGGAGTCACGTCCTCGCCTGTCAAATCGAGTTCATAGTGGTAAGTGATCGCCTCGCTCTCGGTCGCCAGAAACACGGCATGCCGGTTCGTATCCTTCGGCTGCAAGCGCTCGATGTGGCAATTGTGATATGCGGTAGAGAAGAGTTTGACCGGGCGCATTTCATCCTTCTCTAGCGCGTCGGGGTCGAGTTCATAGACTTCCTGACGGAGCGGCATTCCTTTGCATGCCCGGAGCGCTTCTCGCCATTCCTCTGTAGTTAAGTCCTGGGCGTTTAGATCAGGTTCGGGTAAATCATTTTCCTTGAACTCTCCGAGGAGGTTTGTTTCGCCGGGCCGGAGTTCCTCGAACCAGATCGGGAAATACTCATGCTTGAAATGGGAGAGGATTCGATCCCGGTCGAGAAAAGCTCCCGTGTGGAACCAGGTAATAGTCTTGACCGGCGGTTGGTAAAGCGTATGGTCGTTTGTGATGTAGGGACTCGCAGTGGCGCCCTTGGTAAACGTCCCAAACTTGTCAGCGTCCACCTGTTCGACGCGGCCAAAACCGCGGAATTCGCGTTCGATACCGTCGAAATATCCGTGGTGGTAGCTGTAGGTGGTCGTGAAGCGAGCGTTCCTCCACTTGTCGAATACCGTCACTTTCTCGACGCAATGGACCGGAAACGGCAGCCGCGTGACCCATGGCTTTCCATCGAGTTTATCCCGCAGGTAGAACCTGGTGGATGGCGCGTACTGAACCTCGGTTTCGGCGCCGAGGTTGTTCCTGGTCTTGACGAGCAGATGCGACTTTTGTCCGCCCATCAGATCAACGTAACGCATTTGCCGCCGCGAATGCTCGGGCAGCGGCGACGACCAGACGAGGCAGGCTGTCCCGTTGCCGAGCAGATCGAATACGGCGACTGACGAAAGATCGTCTGTTCTGGGGAAGACTTCGAGCTTTCGCTCGTCGCTCCAACTATTGCCCGACCGATTGAAGTAGAGGCGAATCCCGTCGCCGTGTAGATAGATGATATCGGTCACGCCCGAACCATTGATATCCGCCAGCCGGATGCGCCGCTGATCGAACAGATCGGGCGCGTCGAACCAGGGCGAATTGTCCATCGTTATCTTGGCGCCGAAATGGCCGTAGCCAAGGTTGGGCCAATAGCAGACCTCTCCATTGCGTATTCGCACGAGGTCCGTCAGACCGTCGCCTGATAGATCCGCGAGATAGATCGATTGCGCGGCGTCCGCAAAGACCAGGGCAGGCCCTTTCTCTTCGTCCCAGGCTTTCGAGACGCGTTGGGCCGGACCGAAGCCATCTTCGCCAAGAGAAGGATGCCAGGTGAATGCTTCATCCTCGGTGATGAGCGCATCGGCATGGCCGTCGCCGTCGATGTCTATGAATTTCAGGTTTGGATCGCGTGAGTTTCGATTAAGCCGCGCGCTGAAGGCGCGGAATGTGTTCCAGCCCGCGCCCTCATCATGTTCGTAGAAACCCGGCGTCGGGGCGTCGAGCAAGACAAGATCAGGCTGTCCATCACCCGCCAGGTCCATGAACTGGGCCTGCCCGCCTGCAATCGCCGCATTCGGTTTCGCGCCTACAAGCTCGACCGGCGCGAATTTCGCTCGCACGCGCTCGATCCCGTTCTCTTTCATTAGGTGGATGGGACCGAGATTCCGCTTGTAGAACCAGCTATCAGCCTGTTCCGTGAGGATGCCGGAAAGGCCTTCTCCGTCGAGGTCGATCCATTGATAGTTCCCGCCGTCGATCCCATATGGCAGGTTATCCAAACTTTCAGGGTCTATTTCATGGATGGTCTCGTCGATGTTTGCGCACGTGTATTCGAATTCCAACGGCGGCAATGATCGCCGGAGATAGGCGCCGCCTTCCCGTTTGTAACCGGATTGCGTGACCGAACGCAGGAACGAAAAAATCGGATTGCGGGGATCGGCAGGACTCTGTTCATAGGAATAATTGAAGTCTGTGGATCGAACCAGACAATTTGCGCCGACCTCCGCCTCCTCCGGAAAGTGGTGAAACATGAGCGCGCGCCGACAGAGGCGATACGTTCGCGCCTCGAAGCCGGCGCGATATGAAGAGAACGGGTCATTCCGAACGGCCCACTTCTTTGATGGTTCTACCGTCGCGTTTACAATCTCGTAACCATCTGTGTTCCTCGGCTGTGGGGTGTAATGGCCCTCCTCGTAATCGAAGACCACTTCAAACATCCAATGGTCCGTAGGGTCGCCCGCGTCATGGTCGTTCCTATCGGTGTTAGGCGGCGCAGGCCACGCCTGGTCGGCGAGGAGTTTCGGCAAATAAGGCTCGCGATTGCCGTAGAAGATGCGCTTGAGATAGCGGTTAGTGAACCGCAGCGAATCAGTCTTGAGGCCCCGGTTTCGCTCGTGCGCTTGAGACAGATCGACATTCTCTCCATCCTCGGATTGGTAGCGGTATAAGATGACGTTTCCTTTGTCGTCATAGCTCTCGCAGATGAGCCAGGAAAAGATACGCGTGGGGTCTGCGGGATCGACGATGCGGCTTTGCTCAGTCTTTCCATACCATGTGGTTATATTGTCCTTCGAGATCGAACGCCAGAAGGTCTCCTTCGGCTTTTTAAGATTCGTCCATCGCTCGATGCGCGCAAACAGCCCTTCGATGCGAGGACGGTAGCGCTTGATAATGTAAGTCTTTTTATCAACTGCCCGCGGCGGGACTGAGTCTTGTCCCCATCCCCCGTTCTTTTTCACAAGAACGGGAACGAGGTCCTCGGCGCCGGAAAGAATAAATACATCTGACTCTTCGAGATCGTTATAACGCGGCAGCCCCTTATCGGTTTTTCGTGTTATAGCGGGCAGCGACAGATTCCAGCCAAAGCCGAAGGGCCCGTTGCCGCCGCCGGAGTCATAGGAGAGCGCAAGTTGAGGGCCGAAGCCGGAACGACCTTGGCTGAGGGCAATGGGCACAGTCATTGACCCGGTACCGGTAACCGGATTGGCGGCGAACTTCTCGCCCATCCCACGAATGGCGCCGCCGCCTTTGGGTAGTGAGATAACAGGAGGAGTGACAAGGCCATTACCCTGACCACTCTGACTTTGCTTTGATATTTGATCTCTGGCCGAGCCGTCATTCTCTGAGTTCAAAGTTGGCGTCCCCTTTACTATAAGGCAAGGTTATTATTGCTCGCGGCGCTGATTCGGCGTGGGTTAACTTTTCAAAGTCGCGAGCTATAAACGACATATGACACTTCACCCATCGCTCTTTAAATAAAAGCATGGCAGAAAGTCGGAGCGTTGGTCCTATCGGCGCAAATCATGGCTTTCGCCAATGGCGCTCAACCATGAACGCGATATTTGTCGCTGAAAGGGGCCAGACAATCTCAATTTTCTTTAGACTTGTAATTCATCATTGATTTCGCCGTATCAATATGCGTTTTGACCGAATCATCTTAACTATTGCCGCAATGTCCGTTTGCGATACAATAAGCCTCTCAGATTGGCCGGCCGTAGCTTCAGAAATAAGGAGTAACACCTTAATGCTAATCAGGAGGTCCCATGGCTGAGAATCCGCGCACAGAAGTGAGTGAACTGCTGATCACGTACAGTCAAACGGGAATTGGGTATGGCCAGAGCCTGGCTTCACCGGCAAATGAATCGGCAATGAGCTAAACTATAACAAGTGTTTATAGTGATGACGCCTGAACGCTACAAACAGATCAAATCCATCTTTCAATCGGCCGTCGACCTCCCGCACTCTGAGCAAGCAATCTTCTTGGACAAGGCTTGTTCCGGCGATGAAGGTCTGCGGCGCGAAGTCGAAGACCTCCTCTCTTCTCATGGACAGGTTGAGGATTCCATTGAGGTCATCGCTTCGGCAGTGGCGGCGACGATGCTGGCCGGGCATCAATCTGGATCTCTCATAGGGCAGCAGATTGGGGCTTACCAGATTATCAACCAGATCGGTCGGGGAGGAATGGGCGAGGTCTATCTGGCGCGTGACATGCGGCTGGGCCGTCAGGTCGCGCTCAAGCTGTTGCCGCCGCGTTTCACCGAAGACGCCCAGCGCGTCCAACGCTTTCGCCAGGAAGCGCGAGCCGCCTCGGCGCTCAATCATCCGAACATCTTGACCATTCACGAGATCGGCGAAGTGAA
>Ga0075421_100004431_pt1 | contig 16942 bp, 14 predicted proteins | sample SoiMetdeltSBSDD5_FD_75292 | JGI IMG/M metagenome (GOLD analysis project Ga0075421, IMG submission 75292) | Bulk soil microbial communities from a Populus tree surrounding site in Tennessee, USA - Soil MetaG P. deltoides SBSDD5 | ecosystem: Environmental > Terrestrial > Soil > Tree plantation...
TCGCGCAGTTCAACGGCATCCAGCTCGACGCGCTCTCGCTCTCGAGCGAGGTCTCCGCCGTGGCGGCCTTCTACCAACCGCTCGAGCCGTCGCTGATCCAGCGCACGCCGACCTTCGGCGGGGGTCTGGTGGGGACGCTGCTCGCCGCGCGCGCTACCAACGAGACGGTGATCGGTCTGTTCCTCGACGACGACTTCTCGCCGATCGGCGCGTTCCGCGCGTCGATGGGCTTCAGCGACAACGGACCGAATACGTTCACCAACCTCGGCGCCGGCTTCGCGCCCTTCTACCTGGCGGGTGCGGCGCCGGGCGGCGCGCGCCGCACCTGGAAGGACTACGACAACCCGACCCTGCCGTCGTGCCCGCCCAACACGTTCAACGTGTCGCCCGGCTGCGCGTTGCTCGACAATGGCCCGCCGTCGGTGCTCCCGACGGATCCGCCGCGCGCCAACGGCATGGAGGTCGAGGTCACGAGCCTCACCGACTTCCTCCTGACCCAGGTCGGCAAGGGCAACGGCTTCGAGTGGTACTTCGCGTCCGGGCGCCCGAACCTCGACTTCTCCTACGGCAACGACTCGAGCGGACTCGTCGCCGGCGCGCTCGCGGTGGATCCGTCGAACGAGGGTCCACTGGTGATCACGCAGAACGCGAACGTCGACGTGCCGGTGCTCGCGATCGGCGGCTCCAACGGCCTCACGCCGGAGGCGAAGTCGTTCCAGCGCTACTTCGACTCGATCGCGACGCCCCCGGCCGACAAGCGCAGCCTGATCCTCACGGGCTACGCGCACCTCGACGTGATCAGCGCGCGCAACAACGGCGCCGTCCCGGCGGTGGTCGAGTTCGTGAACGAGCTGATGCAGCGCAAGCTGCTGGAGAACTTCTAGCGGGTCGCGGCGCCGCCCTGCGGCGTCGCCACGGGTTTCACCGCGGAGGGGACCCAGCGCGCGAAGAAGCGCTCGAGGCTCGCGCCCGCGACCTGCTCGGAGAGCCCGCGCAGACGCGTGACGTCGACGGTGCCGCCCTGCTCGGCGAGGCGCGCGACGACGCCGTCGAGGCTGGCTGCGCCGGCCGAGGCCTGCCGGATCTCCTGATCGAGCGCGTGAAGCAGCGTCACGGCGCGCGCCGTCACGTCGCCGGTGGAGCGCGCCACCTCGAGGTCCGTCACACCGCTGCCGCGTTCCGCCAGCCGCGCGAGCGAGCGCTCGTAGCGGCGCTTCGAGAGCGTCTTCGAGCGGCGCAGCATCTCGAGCGAGTAGAGCTCGGCGACGCCCTCCACGATCCAGTCGCCGCGCGGACCGGGCTGCACGCGCAGCGAGGCGTGCATCAGCTCGTGGAGCAGCGGGCTGGTGCCGTCGTTCTCGATCAGCGGGCGGCTCGCGTGGAGGAAGAGCGAGCGCGGGCCCGAGAGTCCCCCGCGCCACATCGGATCGCCGGCGCCGAGCACGACCAGCCGCTCCGGCATCGCGGCGCCGAGCACGTCGCGCAGGTCGGGCAGCGTCCAGCGAAGCAGCGCCAGCCGGTCGAGGCGCGCGACCCGCTGTCCGACCGGGCCCCCCAGCGCGAGGCGCACGCCCGAGACCGTCTCGCGGGTCACGGCGAGGCGGCCGACGGCGATCCAGCCAACGGGGCGGTCGAAGCGGCGCTCGGGGTTCTCGATCGCGTAGCTGCCGTCGGCGGCGAGACGCCAGGGCACGACGGAGAGCCAGTCCTTCGGCAGGCGCAGCCGCAGGCGCGCGCGCGACTCCGTGCCAGCCTCGCTGCGCACGCGCGCCGGCGGCACGAGATCGTCGCCGCGGAAGATCGCCCAGTTCTCGGAGCAGCGGGCGTCGTAGCTGCGCGCGTCGCGCAGCTGGTCGATGCGGAACGTGTAGCGGAGCGTCCCGCCGAGCTTCGGCGGCGTCCACTGCACGGTGTTTGCCTCGACCTTGATCTCCCCGTCGCCCTTGAAATCGAGCTGGCGCCGCGGGTCGACGTCGAAGCGCACCCACGCGAGCCAGTTCGAGGGATCCGTGACCTGGATGGACACCTCGGCCGCGCGCTCCGTCGGCGCGATGCGGACGTCGTAGAGGACCGCATAGGTGCCCACGGCGGCCTCCTGCGCGCGCACGAGGCTCGCGGCGAAGAGCAGCGCGGCGATCGCGAGCGCGCGCCTCACGCTAGCCCCTGCGCGCCTCAAGCGAATTTCCCCTGCGCGCCTCAAGCGAATTTCCCCTGCGCGTGCTTCGCGATGTCGCGGCCGAGGGCGATGCGCTCCGCGAGCGGGATCCCGGGCGTGATGCGCGCGTCGACGGCGTGCAGGCGCGGCAGCAACCCCGCGCGGTTCGCGAGCTGGATGGCGAGCCCCGGCCGCGCGTTGAGCTCGAGCACGAGCGGACCGCGCGCCGCGTCGACGACCACGTCGGCGCCGACGTAGCCGAGGCCCGTCAGGTCGGTTGCCGCCACCGCGATCTCGAGCGCGCGCTCGAAGTGGGGCACCGCGTGCCCGATCAGCGGGTGATCCGTGTCCGGGTGGCGCGACACCGGGCGGTTCTCCTGCACGGCGTGGGTGAAGCGGCCGTCCCCGAGGTCGACGCCCGCACCGACGGCGCCCTGGTGCAGGTTGGCGCGCCCGGCCGAGCGTAGGGTCGGCAGCCGCGTCATCGACATGACCGGCACACCCCGGTACACGATCACGCGCAGGTCGGGCAGGCCGTCGGTGGCGACATCTTCGAGGGCCGGGTGCACGAGGATGCGCTCCTCTACGAAGGCGTCGTCGATCTGGCCGCCGAGCGCGTACAGGCCCGAGATGATGCTGGCGGCGTGGTAGCGGAGGTCGCGCTCGCCGATCCAGCGCCCGCCGGCGCGCTCGAAGCGCACGCCATCGCGCGCGCGCACCACCAGGATCCCGTTGCCCATCGCGCCGTGGGAGGGCTTCAGCACGAAGGCGTCGAGCGTCGCGATCTCGCGCAGCAGGCGCGGGATCTCGAAGTGGTGGCGCGCGACCGCGAGCAGGGCAGGGACGGGGATGCCGGCGCTCTGGCAGCGCTCCTTCGTCGTCAGCTTGTCGTCGACGATCGGGTAGAAGCGCCGCGCGTTCCAGCGCAGCGTGTAGCCGGTGTTGCGTCGGTTGATTCCGAGGACGCCCTCGCGCCGCAGGGCGCGGATGATCCGCAGGCTCATGCCGGGTTCTCCGGCGCGCGCGCGAACGCGCGGAAGCGCAGCAGGTCGAGCAGGCGATAGCCGGTGTACCCGCCCACCCACACGAGCACGCCGATCACGACGAACACCAGCTCGGGGAAGCCGAACATCAGGTGCTCGGCCAGCGTACTGTGGAAGATCGGGTAGACCGCCGTGGCGACCGCGGTCGTCCAGGCGGCGCGGCCGAGCGCCTGGCGCAGGCCCTCCTCCGCCATCACCAGGGTGAAGCGCTCGACGAACATGGTGAGGATGACCATCGGGAAGAGCACGGCCGAGTAGAGCTCTCCGCCCCCGAAGCTGCCCATCAGCGCCATCCCCGTGATCGCGAGCACCACGACGCAGAGCAGCACCGAGAGCCGTGGCACCAGCAGCAGCCGCAACCGCTCGAGCAGCAGGCGCAGCAGGATCGCGAGCAGCACCACGACGGCCACCATCGCGAGGCCACGGCCGAGCGACGCCTCGCGCAAGGCAAACGCGACGAGCACCGGCATGAAGGTTCCGAAGGTCTGCACGCCGACGCCGTTGCGGAAGAACGCGACGATGAGCGCACCGAGCGGGAGCAGCAGCACCGCGCGCAGCGCGCGCTGCGTCGGGACGGGCAGGCGGTAGAGCGAGAGCCGCGCGAGCAGCGGATTCGGCGGCACCATCATGGCCGCCAGCTCTTCCTGTCGCAGGCTCTCGCGCAGCGCGTGGTACCGCCAGCCGATCGCCTCGGAGCCGGTCGCGGTGATGCCGGCGCCCTCACCCGTGTGCAGCGCGACGAGGCCTTCGGGGCGCTCGGCGAAGAAGCCGTCGACGGGCGAGAACGGCACCCAGCGCTCGTCGATCCACGCCTCGCCCCACTGGATCGGGGCCGCGCTCGAGCCGCGCAGCGCGAGGCCCTGTACCACGCGCGCGGGGATGCCGGCTGCGCGCAGCAGGGTGGTGAAGAGCAGGGTGCGGCCGCGCGGGCTGCCCTCGCGCGCGGCCAGGGTCAGGACGGCGTCGTCGCTGCCCGTGCCGGCTCCGCCGATCTCCTCGCTCACGAGGGTGAAGAGCGTGCGGATGCGCGCCACCGGATCGCGCGGGCTGGCCAGCGGCTGGCGCGCGATCTCCGCCTGGATCTCTGCCGCGTGCACCGGCAGCTCCGTCGTTGCTGCCGTGTAGGTCGCGAGGATCTCGCGCGGCGGCTCCTGCGGGAGCTGCAGGGGCAGCGGGACGCGCACTGCGTTCGTCTGCACGCGGAAGCCGTGCACGACGCGCACGACGCCGGAGAGGCGTCCGCTCCACACGCCGATGCGTTGGCCGTCCTCGGTGCGGATCGTGAAGAGCAGGCCCTCGGAGGCCGTGCGCTCGTCGAAGACCGACTGGCCCGGTCCGCTCGAGGGGAGCGGTGCGCGGACGCTGCCGCGCTGTCCCTCGCCGCGCAGCGTGATCTCCAGCTCGACCCGCCAGGGCCCCTCGCCGGACGGGATGATCGGCATGCCGAGTGAGCGCGTCTTCCAGACGAAGACGCCGAGACCGAGCGCCACGAAGAGCGCGCCGACGACGATGACGTTGCGTTGCATCGAGCTCGCCTACTCGGGCCGCTCTTCGGCTTCGGGGGCCGGCGCCTCTTCGACGGCCTCCTCCGGGTCGTCGACGCCCGGGGGCGGCGTCGGCTCGGGCGGCGTCTCGGGCGGCACCGCCAGCCCGATGTGGAAGGCGGCGAAGCCCGGGATCACGACCTGGTTGACCGCGCGCCCGATCACGCGCCCGGTGTGCGGAGAGCGCAACACGCGGATGTGGCTCGAGATCGGATTCGTGACCGTCGCCAGCACGTCGCCCGTTCTCACGCGGTCGCCGACCTCCACCTGCGCGAGCATGATGCCGCCGTCCTCGACGCGCACCCAGCGCGATCGCACGTAGACCTCCGGCATGCGCAGCAGCTCCTCCTGCTCCGGCAGCATGCCGAGGCGGCCGAGCAGGGTCTCGACCCGCTCCGCGCCGCGCTCGATGTCCTCCTCCCGCAGCTGCATGGGCTCGCCCACCTCGTAGGTGATCGCGGGGATGCCGGCGTCGCTCGCCGCGCGGCGCAGGGTGCCGGCCGCGCCGGCGCCGTGCATCACGATCTCCTCGCCGAAGGCGAGCGCGAGCTCGGCGACGTCGGGGCGCTGCAGGTCGGCGCGCACGTGCGGCAGGTTCGTGCGGTGGAACGATCCGGTGTGGAAGTCGACCAGCGCGTCGCAGCGGGCGATCACGTCGCCGAAGAAGGAGTGGGCGACACGCGAAGCCGAGCTGCCGGACGGCCGGCCGGGAAAGAAGCGGTTCAGGTCGCGCCGGTCGGGCATGTAGCGCGAGTTGCGCTGGAAGCCGTGCAAGTTGACGATCGGCGCGGCGATCACGGTGCCGCGCAGGTCGCCGGCCGGGATGGCGGCCGCGGCGCGACGCACGATCTCCACGCCGTTGAGCTCGTCGCCGTGGATGCCTGCGGTGAGGCAGAGCGTGCGGCCCGGTGTGTTGCCGTGGATGACCTGGATGGGGATCGGGAGCCCCGTGCCGACGAACGACTCCGAGACCAGCCAGTCGAGCTGACGCCGCTGGCCGGGCGGCACGCTGACGCCGAAGATCTCGAACGCGGGTGTGGGCGGAGGCTCGCTGCTCTCGCCGGCGGGAAGATCCGCGGGCGCCGGCGGCGTGATGGCGTCCTCCACTTGTGCGTGGGTCGGGCCGGCCAGCGCGAGGAGCAGCGCCGCGAGCCAGGTCCTGCGCCTGCGACTCAATTCGCTCTCCCCCCATCGCGCTGCATCGGTCGCCGCGGCGGGCAGCAATATAGTTGGCGCCTCCCGGGTCGCATGCGCCGCTGGTTTTCGCTTTGCAGGCGCCGGCGTGCCCCCCAGAATGCGCTCCGGAAGGAGGTCCATGCGGCGCGTCGTCTGGCAGGCAGCGGGTGTCGCCTGTGCGCTCTGGCTCGTCGCCGCCCGAGCCGAGCTGCCGGTGGAGCAGCCGGGCGCCGTGGCCGTGCTGCCCCCCGCGCAGAGCCACTGGATCGTGGTCTCCGACTTCGTGCTCCAGCGGAGCGCGTTCGTCGATCTCGACGCCGGCGCCTTCCTCGGCATGGTCAGCACGGGCTACGGCGTGCAGGAAGCCGCCTGGCCCCGCACCCGTGCGGAGTTCTACCTGCCCGAGACGTACTACTCGCGCGGTACGCGCGGCGCGCGCAGCGACGTGGTGACGGTCTACGACCAGGCCACGCTCGCGCCGTTGGCGGAGATCCCGCTCCCGCCGAAGCGCGCGACGAACACCCTGGCGACCGGCAACGTCGCCCTCTCCGACGACGACCGCTTCCTCGCCGTCTTCAACATGACGCCCGCCACGTCGCTCTCGATCGCAGACGTCGCGGCGCGCGCATTCGTCGGGGAGGTGGCCACGCCGGGGTGCAGCCTGGTGTATGCCGCCGGTCCGCGCAGCTTCATGATGCTGTGCGCCGACGGCGCGCTGCTCCACGTGGCGCTCCGCGAGGACGGGCGTCCGGCGCGGCTCGAGCGCAGCGCGCCGTTCTTCGATCCCGAGCGCGACCCCATCACCGAAAAGGCCGTGCGCGCGGGCATGCGCTGGCTGTTCGTATCGTTCGAGGGCCAGGTCCACGAGGTCGACTGGACGTCGGGCAGCCCGCGCTTCGCGGCGCCGTGGTCCCTCGTCGACGACGCGCTTCGCGCGGAGGGCTGGCGCATCGGCGGCAGCCAGATCCTCGCCCTCCACGCGCCGTCCGGCCGCCTCTATGTCTTGATGCACCAGGGCGGGCCCGACAGCCACAAGGACGCCGGCACGGAGCTCTGGGTCTACGACCTCGCCTCGCATTCGCGCGTCCAGCGCATCCCGGCGCGCCATCCGGGCTTCGAGATCCTCGGCGAATCGCCCGCCTTCGGGCGCGACTGGCCAACGCCCTTCGACGGCTTCTACGACTGGCTGCTCGACAACGTCGCGCCGCATCCGGGCATCGACCGCGTGGTGGTGACGCAAGACGGGCATCCGCTCGTCGCGACCAGCAGCGAACGCGGCGGCTCGCTCGCAATCTATGACGGGCTGACGGGCGAGTTCCTGCGGCGTGTCGGCTCGGGCGGCCTCTCGCCCTCCGGGCTCGCGGCGCCTTTCGGAGCGGCGACGCCATGAGCCTGCCGGTGCTCGATCCGGCGCTGCAGGCCGTGCTGCGCGCAAGCCTGGCGCTGCTCTTCGGGCTCGCAGCGGCGCACAAGCTGCGCGCGCCGCGCGCATTCGCGCTGGTGCTGGCCGAGTACCGCCTGCTGCCCGACGCCGCCTCGCTCCCCCTCGCCGTCGGATTGGCGGCGACCGAGATCGCGGTGGCGGTGGGGCTCTGCGCTCCGGCGCTCGCGCCAGTGGCCGCGCTCGCCGCGGCGCTCCTGCTCGCGCTCTACGCGGGCGCGGTCGCCATCAACCTGGCGCGCGGCCGCGACGCCATCGACTGCGGCTGTGGCTTCGGCCCGCGCCCCCTCGGTGCGGGGCTGCTCCTGCGCAACGCGCTGCTCGTCGGCGCCGCGCTCGCGGCGGCGCTGCCCGTCTCGCCGCGCGCGCTCGGCACCGTCGACGCGCTGACGATCGCCGCCGGCACGGCGACTGCCGCGCTCGTCTTCGCCGCGGCCGACGGCCTCGCCGCGCGGCGCGCGAGGACGGCCTGATGCAGGCGCTGCTCGTCTCGAACGCGCTCCTCTGGCTGGCCGTGCTGGCGCTCGGCTGTGTCGTGCTCGCGCTGGTGCGCCAGATCGGCGTGCTGCACGCGCGCATCGCGCCGGTCGGCGCGCTCGACACGGGAGCCGGTCCACGCGCGGGCAGCCCCGCTCCCGAGCTCCTGGTGGACGACTGGTCGGGACGCAGGCTGCGGATCGGCGGTGCGAGCGAGGACGGCCGCGCGACGCTGCTCTTCTTCCTCTCGCCGCGCTGTCCCGTGTGCAAGGAGCTGCTGCCGGCCGTCGGCGCGCTGGCGCAGCAGGAGCGCGGCTGGCTCCGCGTCGTGTGGGCGAGCGACGGCGAACGCGCCGAGCACGCAGCACTCGTGCGCACGCACGATCTGGCCGCGCGCGCCTTCGTGCTCTCGACGCCGCTGGCGCTGGCCTACCGCGTCGGTCAGCTCCCCTTCGCCGTGCTCGTCGATGCGGGCGGAACGGTGTCGGCCGCGGGCATCGTCAACACGCGCGAGCATCTCGAGAGCCTGCTCGAGGCGCACGCACGCGGTGTTCCGAACCTCCAGGCCTGGCGCGCGTCGCAGGCCGGAGATCGCGTGGTGGGGATGACTCGATGAACCTCCTCGATCGCTGGTTCGCGCGCTCGGCGCGCCGGCTCGCGCTGCGCACGTCGCGGCGCCACTTCCTCTCGCGACTCGGCGCGGCGCTGCTCGGCGGCGCCGCGCTTCCGCTGCTGCCGATCGCGCGTCGCGCTTCTGCGTCGCGCGAGCCTGCACCCGGCGAGCCGGATCCGGCGACACAAGAGGGCGATCCCGCGAGCTGCGGCTACTGGCGTCACTGCGCCATCGACGGCTTCCTCGCGAGCTGCTGCGGCGGCACCCACACGACCTGTCCGCCCGGCACGCAGATGTCGCCCGTCACCTGGCTCGGCACCTGCCGCAACCCGGCCGACGGCCGCGAGTACGTAATCTCGTACAACGACTGCTGCGGCAAGGGCTTCTGCGGCCGCTGCTTCTGCAAGCGCAACGAAGGCGACCGGCCCGTCTACTACGCCTCGAAGAGCAACGACGTCGACTGGTGCATGGGGACGGTCGGCGTCGTCTACAACTCGACGGTCGCGATCGCGGTCGGCGTCGCGACGGGGCACGAGCATTGAGAGCGCCCGGCGCGGCGCTGGCCCTGGCGTTCGCTCTCGCGGGCCCGGCGTCGGCGTCCCCCGAGCTCGACTACATGCTCCACTGTCAGGGCTGCCACCTCGCCGACGGCAGCGGCTCGCCCGGCGCAGTGCCGAGCCTGCACGGTGTCGGACGCTTCCTGCACACGTCGCGCGGGCGCGAGTACCTGATCCGCGTGCCGGGGAGCGCCCAGTCGCCGCTCGGCGATGCCGCGCTCGCGGCGCTGCTCGACTGGATCGTGGTGCGCTTCGACCCGGAGATGGCCGCGGCCGGCTTTCGCGGCTTCGACGCCGCGGAGATCGCGCGCTGGCGCCGCCCTCCGTTGACGGAGGTGGACGCGCTGCGCGCCGAGCTGCTCGCCGAGCTCAGCTCTTCCGGTACGAACGGATCGCCAGCAGCCCGAGACCGAGCAGGGTCAGGGTCGCAGTCGCCGGCTCCGGCACGACGCTGAAGCGATTGATGCTGGCGTTCCAGGACGCGCCCTTCTTCGCCGCCACCACCACGTGTTCGACGACGCGGATGCTCTCCTGCGGCGCGAAGCTCGCCGCCTCGAGGAAGATCCCCTTCCCGCCGACCTGATGGGTCTTGAGGAAGGCCAGCAGCCCGTTGCCGGAGGGGTCGAGGTCGAAGTCGCCCTTCCCCCACTTGAAGCCGAACTTCTTGCCCTTGTCTCCGTAGTCTTCGAACGAACCGCGCTTGCCGCCCTTGCGATCGTCGAGCTCCTCGCTCGGGTCGCCGCGGTCGCCGAGGATGCGCTTGGTCGAGAGCACGAGCCCGATGGGATCTGCGTCGAGCTCGAGCGACGCCGTCACGATGTCGTGGCCGAGGGCGCGCACGTCGTAGGTCACGAAGAAGTTCGCGGCTCCGTGCTTCACGTCGACCGGCCCGGAGAGCGCGATGCCGTCCGCGAGCACGCTGACCGAGATGTCGTCCTCGTCCACCTTCCCGCTCGGCGAGAAGAACTGGAAGTTGCTGAACTCGAGCTGCCCGTTGCCCGAGACGAGCGGGCCTGTGGGTAGCGCGTCGGCCGCGCCGGCAACGAGCCAGGTTGCGAGCGTCAGGACGACGGCCTGAACGAGCGAGCGCTTCGGCATGCGACCACCTTTTCCGCGGGAATTGCCACACAGCTGCGGAGTCGTTGCCGCCACGAGAGCGGAACGCTCCTCTGCTCGGGCTTGAGTGGTCGCAGAAAGCCCGTTGTGTCATTCCGCCTCGGTCATCCCGCCTCATGTGAGGCGACTCGGGGCGTCCCGCGGGTAAACAGCACCCGTGAGCACCGGATCAAAGGCTCCCGCGAGCGCCAGGGAGCGCTCCTAGGAGCCTTCGTGGGCGCGGGATCGGGCTACTGCAGCGGGTCGCAGCTCGCGGGCGGCCGCTCCGACGGGATGGCGGCGTCGCAGGCGCCATCGCAGAAGTTGAACACGCTGCCGCCCGGGCGCAGGAACGCGTTGAGCTGCTGCACGGAGGCGGGGATCCCGAGGCGCGGGACTCCGTGCGGGTCGCACTTCGTGCTCGGGATCAGGTTCGCGAGCGCCGGGAGGAAGGGCGCGTGCGCCGGATCGAAGATGTCGAAGTAGCCCGTGTCGTAGATCGCGAGAGCCGACGGCAGGCCCGTCGCACCGGCGTCCGCGTCCGGGATGCCGGCGAGCCCTTCCTGGATGGAGCCCACCAGGTTCGGGATACCGAGCGAGCGCGCCAGGATCTCGGCGGCCTGGTTCGAGACCTGCTTGTCGAGCCAGGCGACGGTCATGAGGAGCTGCTTCGCCGGCGTGCCCGGCAGCGGCGGCTCGACGTTGCCCGTGATGTGCCGGACGTAGGCGGCCGGATCCGCCGACACCCACATCTCGTGCTGCATCCCGATCACGACCGCGAGCTGCATCGGGTCGGTGAGGCCCACGGCCTGGATCAGCTGGAGGAACAGCGGGAACTGCGTCGAGCGCTGCTGGAGGATCGAGAAGTTCATCGCGGGCACATCGATGTTGTGACGGATCACGTCCTGGTTCAGCGCGGCGAACATCGTCCCGTAGATGCCGCCCAGGCTGACGCCGAAGTAGAAGCCCTCGGTGCCCGGGGTGAAGACGCCCGTCGCCGGGTTGCCGGCCGTGCGCTGGAAGGCCGGCAGCCGGTTGAAGAAGCCGCTCGCCATCATGCGCGAGAGCACGAGCGTGTTGACCACGCCCTGCTTGAGGCGGTTCGGCAGCGCGTTGAAGTTGTTGAACTTGTGACCCGTCGCCGGCACGCCGACCACGTTCGCGACCAGCGACAGGGAATCCGGACCCGGGATGCCGAGCGAGAAGCCGCGCCAGTCGGTGGCGCCGGCGATGTAGGAGACGTCGCTCGTGGCGTTGCCGAAGAATCCGCCGGCCACGAAGCCGGCCACCATGTCCGCGCCGCGGCCGAAGAAGCCGTGGCCGAGCACCAGCGGGTGGCCGGGCCGCTCACCTCGGAAGACCTCGCAGGGGACGGCGACGTCGTAGTTGAACGGGAAGGTGCCGTTGCGCACGGGCATGCGATTGGCGCCGACGTTCATCAGCACGACCTGGCTCGGGTCGTTGATGTTCCCGTTGAGGTAGTACGGCCCGTTGAACGTGCCGCTGACCCGGCGCCAGAAGCGGTGCGTCGGAAGGGTGCAGTTGCTGATGTTCGTGACGGTGGGGTTCGAGAAGCCCGACACGTCGCCGGGGGCGAGCGCGGCGAGCCACGCGAGCGCGTCGTCGCGCATGAAGAGCATCCGCTCGGTCAGCTGCTTGTCGCTGCGCACGCGGAAGTCGAACGCGAGCTGCAGGTTGTGACGCGGGATCCCCTCCTCGCGCAGCGAGGCGAACAGGTCCTCGAAGGCCTCGCGGCGCGCTTCGAGGGCCGGGATGGTCGAGGGGTACCGATTGCGCAGCGCGAGGAAGGTCGCCTCGACGGGCACCGGGTTGCCGCTCGCATCGAGCATGCGCCGGAAGGCCACGGCGTAGTGATGGCCGGGCACCAGGCTCTGCGCCGGGCGCAGGAACAGGACCTGGCGCGCCGGATTGCCGACGGCGTTGGCGTCGACCTCGACCCAGTGCAGCACGCGCTCGCCGGTATCGAGGTCGAGCAGCACCGTGGGACTGTTGGCGTCGAGCGAGCTCGCGTCGTGCGTGCGCAGGTCGCGGTAGGGCGGGCTCTGGACGGCGCCCGGCAGCAGCCGCGAGGCGCCGGACTTCACGGGATCGACGCCGGGCAGGTGCACGAGCACCTGGACCGTCGGCGCGAAGCCGTCGTAGACGTTCATCGGTGTCGGGTCGAGCGGCGGCCCGATCAGGCCGGGGATCGTCAAGGTCGGGAGGTGCGTGCGGTAGCCGGTGGCCGTCGTGGCGTCCTCGTCGAGGAAGCGCGAAGACGGGTAGGGCAGCAGGCAGTGCGCGTTGTTCAAGATCTCGCACTCGTCGGGGCGCTCGAGATTCGAGATGTCGAAGCCCGTCGCGGCGTAGACCGGGAACTTCAGGAAGAAGAGGCCGAACTTCGCGCGCGCCACGAGCTTGTGCGAGCCGTCGGCGAGGTCGTCGAGCGTGGTGCCGAGGCCGCGGTTCGGGAGCGCCTGGAACGAGCTGACGTCGAGCGGCTGGTCGTCGAGCTGGACCTCGAGGCTGTCGGGATCGACGAAGCGCCCGAGGCGCAGCTCGAGCTCCACGCCGTCGGGCAGCGAGAGCTGCCGGTAGAGCGGCGAGTGGAAGTAGAGGAGGGGCGACCCGAAGCCGAACTCGCTGCAGGATTCGGCACCTAGCGAAAGCGCGCCGAGGAGTGCAGCTGCCAGGGAGAGGGAGAGCTTGCGCGGGGTCGTCATGGAGCCTCCGGTGCTGCGCTGGGTGTTCCGTTCCGGTCAGGCGGTGCGCGGCGGGGCCGCATCCTAACAGCCCCGAGGCGCTGCGGGTGCGGACTTCGTGGCGGAGGCCCCACGCCGTTCGGGCCTCGAAACAGCGCGAACCGGCAGCTCGAGCGCAGCTCGTGTGCAGCGACTCGCAAGCACGGATGCCGGCGGTAGCAACTCTGTAATTAGCCGTCGTTGTTGATAAAAACGCTGGCATGCGACGCGCGACCCTGATGGGCCGCGCCCGCCGTTCCGGGTGTCACCTCCCGCAGCAGTGAGGCCACCTGATGATGGGCAGATGCCGTCCAAGCTGAGGTGGAAACGATGAAGCTCCAGAACCGGTGTCGAACCGCGATCGTCGCGCTCGCGGTGAGCGTGCTCCTGGGCGTCGCGGCGCAGGCCGCTCCCATCACCATGACGACGAGCGGCGGCAGCAGCACCGCGGTGCTCGACGGTGTCATCGGCTCGTTCGACCTCTCGCTCCAGAGCGGCGAGGCGACGACGAACACACTCGTCTTCAAGATCGAGGGCAATCCGCCCGCGATGGGCGTCGCCGCGCTCGTGTTCGATGGCGCGACGATCCTCTCCGCGTCCGAGCTCTCGGACCCCGACAACCTGCTCACCGGCTTCGCGGCCCCGAACTCGGGCTTCGCGGCGGGCGTGCTGGTCGACTTCACGGGCAAGGATCCGGCGATCTTCGAGATCGCGCTGAGCCAGACGCCGACGACGGCGACGATCTACAGCCTGGGCCTCACGAGCATGAGCACCCTGTACCGCTCCGACAGCTGGCACAGCTTCGCGATCGACACCACGAACGTGCGTTTCGCGACGGCCGCGGCGATCCCGGAGCCGGGCGCGGCGCTCTGCTTCGCGACGGGCATGGCCTTCGTGGCCTCGCGCCTGCGCCGCCAGCGCTAGAGCCCCCGCCAGAGAGCGATTCGCCGGCGCCCCGCGCAAGCGGGCGCCGGTTCGTTTTTTCAGCGAGCGCGACGGCCGGCCAAGGGGGCCACTTGAGCGAGGGCTCCGCTTGACGCGGCGCCCCCGCGGCGCGTATCCAGGGGCGTACGAAAGAAGGAGTGCGCCACCGTGGACTTCGAAATCCCCGACGAGATCCGCCGCAAGCTCAGCGAGCTCGATGCATTCATCGAGCGGGAGATCGCGCCGCTCGAGCGCGAGCACATGCAGTACTTCGATCACCGCCGCGAGCACGCCCGCACCGACTGGGAGAACGGGGGCAAGCCGAGGCGCGAGTGGGAGCTGCTGCTCGGCGAGATGCGTCGCCGCGCCGACGCCGCAGGCCACCTGCGCTTCGCGCTCCCGAAGGAGGTCGGCGGTCAGGACGGCTCGAATCTCGCGATGGCGATCATCCGCGAGCACCTGGCCGCCAAGGGGCTCGGCCTCCACAACGATCTCCAGAACGAGGCGTCGATCGTCGGCAACTTCCCGGGCGTGATCATGATGCTGCGCTTCGGCACGCCCGAGCAGAAGAAGGAATTCCTGCCCGGCATGATCACGGGCACGCACCGGGTGGGCTTCGGGCTGACCGAGCCCGACCACGGCAGCGACGCCACCTGGCTCGAGACGACGGCGCGCCGCGATGGCGCCGACTGGGTGATCGACGGGCGCAAGCGCTTCAACTCGGGCCTGCACCACGCGAACTGGGACATGATCTTCGCGCGCACGAGCGGGAAGCCGGGCGACGCAGAGGGCATCACCTGCTTCCTCGTCCCCACGTCGGCGCCGGGCTTCTCCGTCGACTTCATGTGGTGGACCTTCAACATGCCGAGCGACCACGCCGAGGTGACCCTGCGCGGTGTGCGCGTGCCGCAGAGCGCGATCTTCGGCGAGCTCGGGCGCGGGCTCGCACTGGCACAGACGTTCGTGCACGAGAACCGCATCCGGCAGGCGGCCTCCGGCGTCGGCGCGGCGCAGTACTGCATCGACCAGAGCGTCGCCTACGCGAAGGAGCGCAAGGTCTTCGGGGAGCCGCTCTGGCACAACCAGGCGATCCAGTTCCCGCTCGCCGAGCTCCACACCGAGTGCGAGATGGTGCGGAACCTGGTCTACAAGACGGCCGACGCGATGGATCACGGCCATCACATGGACGTGTCGGACAAGGTCTCCATGTGCAACGTGCGCGCGAACCGGCTGGTGTGCGACGCGGCCGACCGCGCGATCCAGGTGCATGGCGGCATCGGCTACACGCGCCACAAGCCCTTCGAGCACATCTACCGGCACCACCGCCGCTATCGCATCACCGAGGGCTCGGACGAGATCCAGCTGCGGCGGATCGCGGGGATCCTCTTCGGCAAGCGCGCGAAGAGGTAGGTTCGAGCTTTGCTATAACGCCGCTACACTAGCGCCGTTATAGCCATGGCTACCCCCCATCCCCGACGCCCCCGCCGCGCGCCGCGACCCCGCAGCGTGCCTCGCGGCTCGACGCCGCAGGTCGTGCTGGCGGCCACCGAGGCGCTGCTGCTCGAGGGCGGCGTCGACGCGGTCTCGATCCGGCGCGTCTCGTCGCGCTGCGGCTACAGCGCGCCCACCATCTATCACCACTTCGGCGACAAGACGGGCCTGATCGACGCCGTGCTCGAGCGGCGCTTCCGCCGGATGCTCGAGATGATGCGCGCCATTCCCCGCGGAGACGACGCCGCGGCGTACCTGCGCGAGATGGCGGTCGTCTTCCTGCGCTTCGCGCTCGCGAACCCCGATCACTACCGCCTGCTCGCCACGGTCCGGCCGGACGAGCGCGAGGGCGCGGTGCCGTCCGCCGAGGCGGCGCGCAGCCTGGTGAAGGAGGCGCTCGGCGACCTGCTGCGCGAGGGCACCCTGGCGACCCCGGACCTCGAAGGCGCATTTCTCGTGCTCTGGTCGATGGTGCACGGCCTGATCTCGTTGCACCTGCTCTCCGGGGAGAAGGCGATCGCCGACGACCTGGTGGAGCTGGCGCTCGACACGGTCGAGCGCGGTCTCCTGCGGAGGACTCCGAAGTGAACGCCATGACCCGCGCGGCCTGGCTGGCCTGCGCGATCCTTCTCGCCGCCTGCGGAGGCGGCGACGCGGCGCCCGTCGCCGAAGGCAAGCCGGTCGTCGTCACCCCTGTCTCCGTGCGCGACGTCGACGAGCGCATCGAGGCGTCGGGCGAGCTGCGCGCCAAGCAACACGCTGATGTGGCGGCGCAGGTCGGCGGCGAGATCACCGAGATCAACTTCGAAGAGGGCCAGGCCGTCGCCGAGGGCGACGTCGTGATGGAGATCGACCCCGAGAAGCGCAAGCTCGAGCTCTCGCGCGCGCAGGCTGGCGTGGAGGCCGCGCGCGCGGCGCTCGCGGAGAGCGAGCGCGAGCTCGGGCGCGTGAAGGCGCTGGCCCAGACGAACGTCGCCTCGCAGACGCGCCTCGACCAGGCGCAGACGGCGCTCCAGACGGCGACGTCGGGCCTCCAGGCCGCGCGCGCGGAGCTCGGTGTGGCCGAACGGGCGCTGCGCGACGCCAGCGTGCGCGCGCGCTTCTCCGGCCTGATGTCGCGGCGCGATGTCTCGCCGGGCGAGTTCGTGCGCGAGGGCCAGACGCTCTTCGAGCTCGTCTCGCTCGACCCGATCGAGGTGGAGTTCCACCTGCCCGAGGCCGACGCGGCGCGGGTCGGGCTCGGCATGAAGATCGACGTCGGCGTCTCCCCGTACCCCGACGTGGTGTTCGAGGCAACCGTGCACGTCGTCTCGCCGACCATCGACCGGCGCACGCGGACGCTGCGCGTGCGCGCGCTGATCGAGAACGCCGACGGCCGTCTGCGCCCGGGCCTGTTCGCGCGCGCGAATCTCGGCGTCGCGCGCCGCCAGGGCGTGATCCTCGTGCCGGAGGAGGCCGTGCAGCAGCGCGCCGACGGCGCCGTGGTCTTCCGCGTGCTCGATGGCAACCGGGTCGAGCGGCGCCTGGTGACGCTCGGCACGATGCGCGAGGGCGAGGTCGAGATCCGCACGGGCCTCGCGCAGGGCGACCACGTCGTCTCGCGCGGCCACGCGGACCTGGTGGACGGCAGCGTCGTCAGCCCGCGCCACCCCGATGGCTCGCCGATCGAAGGCGCGGCCGAGGTG
>Ga0075421_100004432_pt1 | contig 16942 bp, 16 predicted proteins | sample SoiMetdeltSBSDD5_FD_75292 | JGI IMG/M metagenome (GOLD analysis project Ga0075421, IMG submission 75292) | Bulk soil microbial communities from a Populus tree surrounding site in Tennessee, USA - Soil MetaG P. deltoides SBSDD5 | ecosystem: Environmental > Terrestrial > Soil > Tree plantation...
CACTATCGATAGATTAGTTGTTTTGAAGGTAGGGGCGGCGGCGCAATCGATTGTTGTCCAGGAATCTGGCTCGCGCATTGAAGCCAGAGACAGCGGATTTGAAAGTCGCTTCGGACCCGAGTATCTCGAGACGATTCCGACAACGCGCTACAGCATGTTCAATGCGATCAGGAGTGCTCCCGGTGTGTCGCCTACTTCGCCGGCCAGCGGCAGGATCAATACCGTGTCGGTGTTCGGTGGCGGCGTCAATGAAAACATGTTTCTCATCGACGGCACCAACTTCACCTGCCCTTGCCAGGGCGTATCGCGTGCCGAACCCAGCATCGACATGATTCAGGAAGTCCAAGTTCAAAGCGCGGGGGCCTCGGCCGAGTTCGGCAACATCCAGGGGGCCGTGTTCAACGTCGTTACGAAGCAGGGAGGTAATAACTTTTCTTACGATGCGTCGTATTACGGACAACCGTCCGGCTTGACCAGCCAGCCGGTCCAGCTCCGAATCCCGGGTAGTTCTGCGTTCAGCAGCTACGAGCGCATAAAGTATCGTGACGTCACGACGAACCTCGGAGGTCCTGTCCGTCGCGACCGCGTCTGGTTCTTTTCCGGATACCAGCATCTCCGAGACTACGACAGTCAGCCCGGCGCCGATCCGAGGTTCCCAAGAACATACCAACAAGATAAGCTCCTCGGGAAACTGACCTGGCAACTCAAGCCCAATCTGCGATTGGTCGGCAGTTTTCATGATGAGTTCTGGGTGAATCCTCAAATCCCGACGTTTGTGACTCCCTTCGAAGCAACTCAGCGCCAGCATGCCCATGTTCCGACGATGACCTTCGGCCATTTGACGCATACGCTTTCCGCAAGGACGCTATGGGACCTCCGCGTGGGACGATTCGTGTATACGCGGAAGGACGACCCGAGCAGCGGTAATACGACAATACCGAATCGGTCGGACCGCGTAACGGGCGTCAACAGTGGTGGCCCCCAACAGATCGGCAGCCTGACCCTGCTGCGCACCACATCGAAGGCTACTGTTAGTCATTACCGTCCCCGGTTGCTTGGAGTCACCCACTTGTTCAAAGGAGGCACGGAGGTCGAAAAGGGCGAGCACCGCGGGCCTCAAATCATTCCAACCGGTATCCGGTACGTCGACGACAACGGTCAACCCTTCCAGACTATCTCTCGCGATCCCGCCATTAGCGGCGGCCAATTCATCACGGCTGCGCTATTCGCGACTGACGCTATAACGTTAAGTGATCGCCTGACGGTCAATATCGGTCTGCGGTTCGACCACAGTCGCGCCATCAGTCAGGATCTCCGGGCGATCGATTTGCTAGGGCGTGAAACAGGAGACATCGTTCACGGCCTTGGCACTATGTACACCTGGAACGTGCTGTCACCACGCCTCGGTGTGACGGCAAAGCTCAGCGGGGATGGCAGGACACTATTGCGTGCAAGCTATGGTCGCTTCCATCAGGGCATATTGACGGCAGAGGTGAGTCAGAATCACCCTGGTTTGACTCCAACCACAACCATGGCGTTCGAGCCGGCGACCGGAGGCTACACGAGATTTGTCTCGCGCGTTGATACCAAGACTAACCTTGAGATCGATCGGAGCATGCGTTCCCCGAAGACCGATGCGTATTCGATTGGCGTCGATCGCGACCTTGGCGGCCGCATTTCCCTGGCACTTGCCTATATCCACAAGACGGGCACGGACTACATCGCATGGACCGATCTGGGCGGCCAGTATAGGCAGGAGACGCGAACGATGTTTGATGGCAGGAGCGTGCCGGTGCAAGTGCTTGTGAATTCCACCGACGCGCGGCTCTTCCAACTGACGAATCCCGACGGCTACTCCATGACTTACAACGGCCTTGTAATCGCTGCAGAAAAGCGCATGGCCAACGATTGGTTTGCGAGCGGCTCCTATACGTACTCCAAGGTTTACGGACTGAACTCCGCCAGCAATGCGACAGCCGGTGGGCAGCAACTCAGCACCGTTGCCAATGTTCCACCCGGTACGTTTGGTCAGGATCCAAACGACCTCACCAATGCGCGCGGCCGCCTGCCCAACGACCGTCCACACATGTTGCGGGCAATGGGCAAGGCGAATGTTCCGTGGACAGGCCTGGGTATCGCAGTAAGCATGCAACACTTCAGCGGCAAGCCGTGGGCACCGACTGCGCAGGTTGCGCTGCCTCAGGGCGACCGACGGATCTTGCTGGAGCCGCGGGGCTCGCGACGTTTGTCGTCACAGTCGCTGCTGGACCTGCGCGTATCAAAGACGATCTTCTCACGCGAGTCGGCACGAATTGAACTGCTGGTAGACGTATTCAATGTGCTGAATGACACTGCGGAAGAAGAACTCGCCACCGATAATCTGTACAGCACGACGAATTTTGGACTCCCCACAGTCTTTATGGATCCGCGCCGGGCAATGTTCGGCGTGCGGGTGCACCTGGGAGGGAATTGAATCCTGACTGTAGGCGCGGTCATAAGCAACTCATCGCGTTGCGATGCTTATGACCGCGCCTACAGTGTCGTGGACTTTCGCGGCGGCTGTCGCATAGACTCCTTCCAAACGCCTCGTTCAATCGCGGTTGGCAATCTTGAAGGAGGGCAATAATGAGTGCCTCTCTGGTCGCGGTGGTGTTAACAGTAGCATTGAGCGCACCGCTCTCGGCTCAGTGGCTGAAGCAGCCTACGCAGGGTATCCCGCGCACGCCTGACGGCAAGCCGGATCTGTCGGCGCCGGCGCCACGCATGAGTGATGGCAAGCCCGATTTCTCGGGTCTGTGGACCCGGATCTCACCGAAGTATTCCCGCAACATTGCGGCGGACCTGAAACCTGAAGACATTCAGCCGGCGGCGCAAACGCTGGTCGAAGAACGCCGCGAAAATCTGGGTAAGGATTACATGACGGTGCAGTGTGTCCCGCTGGGTCCGGGCTATGCCACTGCCGCCGATAGCAATGGGGCCGAGATGATGAAGATAGTCCAGACTCCGGGACTTATTCTCATCCTCAATCCCGACCTCACCTATCGGCAGATCTTCCTCGACGGCCGGAAATTGGAACCTGTTCCGAATCCAAGCTGGATGGGGTACTCGATCGGGCGATTTGACGGCGACACGTTGGTCGTCGAGAGTTTTGGATTCAATGACCGCACCTGGCTCGATCATGACGGCCACCCTCACACTGAAGCGTTGCGTGTGACCGAACGCTATCGCCGCCGCAACTTCGGCAATCTCGAACTGGAAGTGACGTTCTCGGATCCGGCGATTTACGCTAAGCCCTGGACAGTCGCCGTCCGGGCCGAACTGGCGGCTGATACGGAGATGCTCGAATGGGTCTGCACCGAAAGCGACCATCGTGTGGAGCGCTGGGTCGGCAAGGCATCGGATGAGAGAAACCTCGAAGTGCAGGTTCCGCCTGAGATTCTTGCAAAGTACGTTGGCATCTATGAAGAACAGCGTCCGCTGTGGAGAAACGTTCCGCGAGTCGTCGAGATCACGGTCTCGAACGGCAGGCTTTTCGCGGATATGGACGGCAGGGGAAAGGTACCTTTGAGCGCGCTGTCGGAGTCCGGTTTTTCGGGTTTGTATGGACTCGGAGTTGATTTCATTGAGGGCGGCGCCGGCGGGCTGTTTGTGAAACATGTTTCGGGCGATTACCGGTTCGCACGGAAGTAGGACTGAATTTTGCTCAGGGATTTTTGCGCAGGTTTAGGGGCGTCAGAATCCCCTCCTCGAGAGGAGGGGTGGCTGCGCCACTAACAAAATTTCGCGAAGCTACCGAAGCGGCGCAGACGGGGTGGTCGAGTGTGGAAGCAGTTTCAATGAGCGACCACCCCGTCCGCTCCATAAAGGAAGCTTCGCGACATTTTCTTGATGTCGCGTCCACCCCTCCTCACGGAGGAGGGGACTGGCGCTCATCAACAAATTTTCTAACTCCACCTGCGCGGTCCGACAGTTACGGCTTGCTTTCCCTCACCAGCGATGCTAGATATCGCCGCAATGGAAATCACTCGAAGAAGTTTCATCAAGGGCGCTCTGTCAGGTACAGCCGTTACGACAGCGTTCGGTTTCAGTGTGGAACCGGCTCTGGCCCAGGCGCGTGAGCTCAAAATCTCACGGACAACCGAAACTCGCAGTATCTGTCCGTATTGCGCAGTGGCATGCGGCGTGATCATTCACACACTCGGAGATAAGGCCGGGAATGTGAAACCCACAGTCGTGCACGTCGAAGGCGATCCGGACAGCCCGGTCAATCGCGGTGCGCTTTGTCCCAAAGGAGTAACCCTGCGCCAGTTCGTCGTCAATGACCGCCGGCTGACGCGGCCGCTGTATCGAGCTCCCGGTGCACGTGAATGGACGGCCATATCCTGGGACGAAGCCATCAACCGGATGGCTCGCCTCATCAAGAACACTCGCGATGCCGGTTTCCAGCAGAAAGATGCGCAAGGACGTCTGGTCAATCGCCTGACGAACACTGCGATCATTGGTGGCTGCACGGATACCAACGAGGTGAATTACCTGCTCGGCAAGTTCCGGTTTGCCCTCGGTGTCGCGGCCTACGAAAATCAGGCCCGGCTTTGACACGGCCCAACGGTGGCCAGTTTGGCCGCCACATTCGGTCGAGGGGCCATGACCAATGGCTGGACCGACGTCGCCAATGCCGACGTCATTCTCGTGATGGGCGGGAATCCCGCGGAGAATCATCCCGTCGGTTTTCGCTTCGCGATCGAAGCCAAGCGGAACCGCAAGGCCAAAATTGTCACCATCGATCCCCGCTTCAATCGAACAGCGGCGGTATCCGATCTCTATTGCCCGATTCGCGCCGGAACCGACATTGCGTATTTGGGTGGATTGATCCACTACGCGCTCACGCACGACGCGTATCACCGTGAATACGTGTCGTTGCATACCAACGCGCCGTTCCTCATCAAAGAGGGGTTCTCTTTCAATGAGGGTCTCTTCTCCGGCTGGGACGAAAACAAAAAAGCCTATGACAAATCGAGCTGGGGTTATGAGCTCGATCCTGCCGGCTATGCCAAAGTCGACGCCACTCTGGAACACCCGCGCAGTGTCTTCCAGTTGATGAAGCAGCACTACTCGCGCTACACGCCCGAAATGGTGTCTTCCATCTGTGGTTGCACGGCTGCGGAGTTCGAAAAGGCGGCTCAGGTCATCTGCTCGACGAGCAAGCCGGACCGGCAGGGAACTATTTTGTACGCGCTCGGCTGGACGCAACACAGTCATTCCGTGCAACTGATCCATACCGCGGCGATGCTGCAGCTCATACTCGGCAACATCGGAATGCCGGGAGGCGGTGTGAATGCGCAGCGCGGCCACTCCAACATTCAGGGCGCTACCGACATGGGTGCGTGGAACACGCTCCCGGGATATCTGCGGCTGCCGCGCGCGAATCAGCAGAATCTCGCGACATATCTTGTCGAGACCACTCCCAAACCGTTGCGGCCGAATTCGATGAACTACCTGTCGAATACGCCGAAGTTCATGACCAGCCTGCTCAAGGCGTATTACGGCGATAAGGCGACGAAAGCGAACGACTTCGGTTATGAGTTTCTTCCCAAGCTGGATGAGACCGACAACTACAGCTGGGGTTACATTTTCGATCGTATGTATGCCGGTCAGATGGAAGGCCTGATCTCGTTCGGAATGAATCCAGTCGCCAATGGTCCAAATACACCCAAGATGCTGGGTGCGCTCTCGAAGCTCAAATGGCTGATCGTCGCGGAATGTTTCGAGACAGAGACGGCTTCATTTTGGAAGGCGAAAGACCTCGCGGAAAAGTACTATCCGTCGGCGCCGGACGCGTCCACAGTCAATACGGAGGTCTTTCTGCTACCGGCCGCCTGTTTCGCCGAAAAGGACGGAGCATTCGTCAACTCGTCACGCTGGGCGCAATGGAAGAACGTGGCACTCGATCCTCCAGGCCAGGCCATGCGCGATCAGGACATTATTGCGCGGTTGTTCCTCAAAATCCGCGAACTCTACGAGCAGGACGGAGGAACGGCCCCGGATCCATTACTCAGTATGGCGTGGAACTGGCAGAATCGGTTTTCTCCTTCGCTCTCCGAAGTTGCGCGCGAGATCAACGGGCGTGATGCCTCCGGCCGGCAGATCGCAACGTTCGGTGTACTCGCAGACGACGGATCCACCGCGTGTGGCAATTGGATTTATGCCGGCTCATTCACAGAGGCCGGGAACATGATGGCGCGCAGAGGGCAGGAGGATCCGACAGGCCTCGGACTCTTTCCCAACTGGGCCTGGAACTGGCCGGCCAACCGGCGCATTCTCTACAATCGTGCTTCCGTTGATGCCGCGGGAAAACCGTGGGATCCGTCGCGCGCCCCACTGCGCTGGACCGGGACGAACTGGTCAGGCGACATACCGGACTATCGGGCCGACGCGGCGCCGGAAGATTTCGGCGCGTTCATCATGCTGGCTGAAGGTGTAGCCAAGCTTTACGCGGTGGATTTTGCCGAAGGACCGTTTCCGGAGCATTACGAGCCTGTGGAATCGCCCGCCGAAAACGTGCTGCATCCTAAAGTCGGCGCAAATCCTGTCGCAAAAATTTTCCAAAGTGATCTCGACAAGCTGGGATCCGCTGCAGAATTTCCTTATATCGGCACGACATATCGGCTCACCGAACATTTCCATTACTGGACCAAAAACATCGCCGGCACCAGCGCCCTCCAGCCGCATTTCTTTGTCGAGATTCCTGAGACACTGGCGCGTGAGAAGAGCATTCAAAACGGTGATATGGTGCGCGTACGCTCGGCCCGCGGCGCAGTCGAGGGCCGGGCTATGGTGACGCGCCGAATGCGCGGGTTGCAGGTTGGCGGAAAGACGGTTTATCAAATCGGGTTGCCCATCCATTGGGGCTTTATCGGTCGCGTGACCGGACCGCTGATCAATAACCTTAGTCCGAGTGTGCTGGATCCGAATTCGGGAACCCCTGAGTACAAAGGGTTCCTGGTGAACCTCGAAAAAGTGTGAAGCTATGATCGGAAACCTGCTCAAAGCGATCTCCGCAACGCCGGGAAAACCCGCGGGTGCAACCGCGAGGACGGCAACAGTCGCCAAGCTGATCGACACGACGACGTGTATCGGCTGCAAAGCCTGTGAGGTGGCGTGCCAGGAGTGGAACGATCAACAGGTCATTTTCGGAAACTTTGAAGGTACATATCAGACGCTGCCCGATCTTTCGTTCAACTTCTGGAATCTGATCAAGTTCAACGAAACCGAGAAGGACGGCCAGCCGGCATGGCTGATGTCGAAATATCAGTGCATGCATTGCGTCGATCCCGGCTGTCTCAAAGCCTGTCCTGCGCCGGGCGCCATCGTTCAGTACACCAGCGGAATCGTGGACTTCAATTCCGATGCCTGTATTGGATGTGGTTACTGCATGACGGGTTGTCCCTTTGATGTCCCGAAGCTGAATCCGACGACGAAGAAGGTTCATAAGTGCACGCTGTGTACGGACCGTGTGTCCGCCGGTCTGGAACCCGCATGCATCAAAGCATGTCCGACCAACTGCCTCACGTTCGGCTCGCGCGAGGATCTGCTGAGCAAAGCCGAGGACCGTGTCAGTATGCTCCGCGAGGGCGGCTATTCCAACGCCGGGGTATACAATCCGTCAGGCGTCGGCGGTACCCACGTTTTGTACGTTCTGGAGAACGCGAATCAGCCGGAACTGTATGGGCTTCCTCGAGATCCCAGGATTCCATGGACGGTTGCGCTGTGGAAGGGGCCATTGAAATGGGTCGGCAATATCCTGCTGCTGGGCGGGATTCTGGGCGCGTTCTTTCATTACTTACGTTATGGGCCGAAGAGCCATGAGTGACCTACAGAAGGGGACCTGGGTGAAAATCGTCCGCTTTACCGCGCGGGAGCGCACTGTACATTGGCTCGTCGCTCTGGCATTTCTTTATGCGGCGCTCACCGGGCTCGCGCTGTGGTCGCCGCGGCTGTACTGGATCGCGTCTGTGTTCGGTGGTGGTACAACGGTGCGGGCATGGCATCCCTGGAGCGGTCTTCTGTTCATTCTGTTTTTTGCCGCAATGTTTGCCGCCTGGAACCGGCAAATGCGGCTCGACAGCGACGACCGCCGCTGGTTGCGCAAGGCGCATCGTTACGCCGTTCATGATCAAAAAGGCCTGCCTGAAGCGGGACGCTTTAATGCGGGACAAAAGTCGTTGTTCTGGATGCAATCCGTCAGCGGAGTGTTGCTGCTGTTGAGCGGAATCGTTTTGTGGTGGCCGGAACTGATGCCCCGTGTGTTGCGTGAGTTGGCGGTGTTTATTCATCCTGCAGCGGGTGTTGTCTCCATTGGCGGATTGATCGTGCACATCTATATGGGCACGGCCGCTGTGCCGGAGGCCTTTCGCGGCATGATTCAAGGCTGGGTGACGCCGCACTGGGCTGAATCGCACCACCCGAAGTGGTATCGCGACACCCGTCGCCGGTAATGTTTCTCGAACGAGCGCGACGCGCCCGCCTTCTCGCCGAACAGTATCCTGCCTCCCGCGAAATTCTGGTTTTTTATGCCGGGGTTGCTGAATGGCAGAGTCGTGTCACAGCGCCGGACCTTCATGGCCTGCGCACGTTTCTTCCGTCGTTGCTGGATCTGGTCGTTCGCACCGCGCCGCCGACGTTGGCGGATACGGCGAGACAGCTTGAACCTGCGGCTTTCGATCGGCTCATCGCCGGATATTGGGAAGCTGCGGATTCGGCCGGTGACGTCTCGACATCGCAGTTCTTCGCGCGAGCACTCCTGCAGCCGTATGCGGCGAAACTGCCCGCCGGTTTGGATTGCCCCTGGTGCCGAAAGCCTCCGCAAGTCGGGTGTCTGCAGCCACAGGCGGAAGGACTCGCGTTCGAGATCTCCTGCGCGCTGTGCATGCGCCGTCGCGCGTTTGAACGCGGCCGTTGTCCTGGGTGTAATGAATCGACAGAAAGCCAACTCTGCAGCTTCACGACTCCCGATTTCCCGCATCTCCGGTTGCAGGCTTGCGATCGGTGTAAGGGGTACCTCCAGGTTATAGATCTCTCACGCGATCCTGCCGCCTTTCCGGAAGTCGATGAACTCGCGGGTTTGCCTCTCGATCTGTGGGCGCAGGAGCACGGGTACCACAAGCTTCAGTCGAATATTGTAGGGATCTAATGGTGGAATCACTAGTCGCTCACACGCCAGTGGAGGCAAAGCTAAAAACCGTTTTCCCATTTCAATTGTCCTTACTCTTGTCATGACAAATTCCATCCGCCTGGATCAATGGCTTGAGGTGCTGGTTCAACGCGGCGGCAGCGATTTATTTCTCGTGGTCGGGCTTCCGCCGGCGATTCGTGTTGCCGGCAAGATACTGCATCTCGATGGCGAGGCGCTGGAGCCCGGCATCATCGAGGAGGCGGTACTATCCGCGCTTCCTCCGCAGGCCGCTCAGAACTATCGCCGCGACGGTTACACCGACAACTCACTCCGACGCGAGAGCCTCGGGCGATTCCGGATCAATCTACATCGCGAGCGTGGACGGCCTGCAGCAACCATTCGAGCGCTGGCGGCACGTCCGCCGCGTCTGTCTGAACTTGGTTTGCCGACCAACATTCTTGCATTGACGCGGCTTCCTTACGGTTTGGTTCTCGTCGGAGGGCCAACGGGATCCGGTAAGACCACGACGCTCGCTGCACTCGTTCACGAAATTAATCGTCGCGATGCGAAGCACATTATTACGATCGAGGATCCGATCGAGTATGAACATCCCCAGCATAAAAGCATCGTCGAGCAGGTCGAGATCGGAATCGATGCGCCCGACTTTCCGACGGCGCTTCGCTCCGCCCTGCGGCAGGCGCCAGACGTGATTGTCGTCGGCGAGATGCGGGATCCGGAGACCATGCGTATTGCGCTGACGGCGGGCGAAACCGGGCATCTGGTGTTCTCCACTCTGCATACCGGGGACGTCACCTCGACGATCTCTCGCGTTGCCGATTCCTTTCCTCCGGAACGGCAAGGCACCATTCGACAGGAACTCTCGATGTCACTGGCCGCGGTAATGACGCAGATCCTGCTGCCCCGCGCCGGAGGCGGCCGTATCCCAGCGGCCGAGTTGCTCATGATCGGTTATGGAGCACGCCAGCATATTCGCAAGAACGCGCTTCAGCATCTGCATCAGGAGATCACGATTACGCGTCCAAACGGCTCTTTTACTTTCGAGGAATCTCTTGCGACCTTGGTCCGGCAGAACCTTCTCAGCGCCGAAGAGGCGCGCAGCCGGACCATACATCCTGAAGAATTGGACATCCTGCTGCGCGACCGGTAAAGCTGAACTTGCAGGGCGCGGTCGTCTGTGACCGCACCCTACCGCTATCAGGGTTGGACATTTCCGCGAATCTGTCCCCGTATCTCTCCGCCTGGAAATGCCGAGGTGTGAATGTTGGCGTACGCCACTCCCGCCCTCATGGCTGCCAGGATTTCAGCAAACTCTCCTGCAGCGATGCCTTGTCCTGCAGGGCCGACTACATCCGCGGCAGTGACAGTCCGAACGACCGTTCCTGCATTCTGTGGGCACAACGGAGTTCCCACAGGCCCGGAATTCGTGGCACTTCCACAGAGCCAGATCGAGATACCACCGAGTGTGGCCCGGGCGCCAAAGTGGATGTGTGCCTGAGTGATCGGTACAGTGAACCCGGAGTACTGCAGAACATAGGTCAACTCTGTTTCGGATGAATCAACCTGGGCCTGGAACTCACCACTGGCCGGCGACGACAACGAGGCAGGAACTTCCTCGTAGCCGGTGAGCTCGGCCTTCAGTGAATGCGGCTTTCCTTGACCTATTAGAATCAGCGTCCCGAGCAGAATACCGACGACCGAAAGGAACAAAATTCTGTATCGCATATGCCTCCATCCCGAGAGAAGTGATCATTTTTTTGCCTGGCGCGGCACACGAATCGCCGCGGCCTGGCCTGTTTGATTGGCTGAACCGTTTCTACAATTACACCTTTACTTCAAACGGACGTTCAAGTGAATTTTCAATGAAGACGACAGGCCCTAACGCGATGGGAAAAGAATTCAATTACTGGATGTCGGGAAAATTTAGAATCGTGTCGACGTTGAACTTCTTGTGATCGGAGAACTCGAGACTGATCCGCATATTCAGTCCTTTTAGTAACAGTATTTTGCCATTGATGGCAGCATCGAATTTCACCGGCAGCCAGATTTCATCGTTTACCTTCTTCAACTCGAGCGCCAACGTAGAACCTTTTTGCAGTTTGGCCAGCAGACCCGCTCCGATCTTGAGCGGCTCGATGATTTCCGCTTCGAGTCTTGCGAGTTGGTGATCGGCTTCAGAAATCCAGAGCCGGCCGGCTGCATGCTGTAGCGCCTTAGCGGCCCCCGTCTTCGGTTTGTAATTCTTCTTGGGAGTGAAGTTCACAAGAATCGTCGACGCGTCACCGACCTTTTCCCGTCGGACGAAACGGTAGTCGAACGTTGCGAACATATCGTCGTTCGTTTCGCGCTCCTCGCGCTGCGCCTTCTCTTTTTCCTCCCGCTTTTTCGCTTCCGGCCATTTTGCACGCTTACGCGTTTCCTTATCGACGCGCTCGCGCTCTTTGCGATCCTGTTTGTCTAATTCTTCCTTCGTCAAAGGAACGCCGTTCTTCGTGGTCTGACGCTCATACGTCTGCCACTCTTCTGCTCCATGGGTGACTTCGTACACATTCGTTTCCGTCTTTTTGATTTTGCCTTTCGAGTCCAGCGTGTACTCGGTTTCTTTGTATGTGTACGTATATTGGCTCAGGAGCTGCTGCGGAGTGTTCAGGGACTTGCGGAACTGCTCCATGAAACTTGCCTGGTCCGGCAGCGGTGCGTCCGGTTGCTGCGGCCACAATATCAAAAGCAACAGGCAAAGTTGGAACGTAGTCATGTCGTATTTAATCGTACCGCGAGAGACGCTTCAGTAGTACACGACGACGCGGAACGTTCCGGAATTGTCTTCGAGGTGGTCGTCGTTCAGACCGAGAAACAAGCGCCCGGAACTTCGCATCCGGACTGGTCCCCTATCGCCGCCGATGAAAAATAAATCCGTCGAGTTTTCACCGACGCGACCGATGAGAGCCGCGCCTGGACGGTTCGGAATAGGACGATAGGGATTCATTGGTGAATTCTGTTCGCCGGCTGGACCATCGCGCCGGTTTGGACCCCAATGGATTTCGCCGTCCGCTTCGAAATAGACGACCTGTCCGGCCTGTACGTGAATACTTGTGTCGGTCCAGGGCTGAGTCGCCACCACCATCACTTGCTTCTCGCGCAGACCCGATTGACGTCCGCCTCGAGGAAAAGGCGATACGTCCCGTGACGCGGCGCGGTCGTTGCGATCGAACTCGACACCCAGAACGGCGTCACGATCCAGGCGCAGCGTACGGCCGCCAAATCCCGCCTCGTCGAATTCCAACACCCCGTCCCGCATCGAAGTGAGACGGCCTTGCACGCGACGTCCATCGCGCAACACCAGCGTGTCGGCGTTCATCGTACCCACCAGAAGCAGTGTTGAAACAGCCAGTAATCCGTGTACCTTTGAAGAGCGCTTCATAGAGCCTCCCGATCGTACATGTTGCCTCGTCTGTGTTGCTTAGATGCGCGAATCGTGAATACGTTTCAGTAAATCGAGCTATCATTTGGACCAATGCGAAATCTGGAAACGCAAATCGTACGTGAGCAACTGACTGACCGGCGCCGGCGGCTCCAGGACGTGCGCGGCAGAAGCACAAGCGTCGAGATTGTCCAGTTGCTGAGAGATGTGGATGCGGCACTTGAACGCCTCGATTCCGGCACGTTCGGGTTATGCGACGCGTGTCACGAACCCGTCGAAAGCGAACGGCTGCTGGCAAATCCGCTGGCGCGTCTTTGTCTCGATCACCTGAATGAAGACCAGCGGTCGGCGTTGGAGCGTGACCTCGACCTGGCGTCTCGGGTTCAAGCCGGCTTGTTGCCGCAGAACGACTTTGAAGGCGGTGGCTGGAGGATTTCCTATCACTACGAACCGGCCGGCATCGTGAGTGGCGATTACTGCGATGTGCTTGCGCCAGCTAAGGCCAAGGACGGTATTGTGTTTGCTTTAGGCGACATCTCTGGAAAAGGGATCGCCGCATCGCTATTGATGTCGCACATTCACGCGATCTTCCGCAGCTTGTCTGTTACCGGCCTACCTCTGCCCGATCTGCTGCGTGAAGCAAATCGTGTGTTCTGCGAGAGTACCCTCCCGACTCAATTTGCAACTCTTGTTTGCGGGCGCTTGTTCGAATCCGGCGACATCGAAATCTGCAACGCCGGTCACTGCGAACCGCTCGTTATCCGTCATCGTGAGATTCAGACTCTTACCGGCTCACACCTGCCGCTGGGTTTGTTCTGCGACGTCCCGTACGCGACACACCGGCTCACGCTCAGCCCTGGCGATTCGCTGCTGCTTTACAGCGACGGTGTTACCGAGGCGTGGAGTCCCGACGAAGTGGAGTACGGCGTAGAACGGTTGTCGCACGTTGCGGCGTCGTCCCTCATGGACACCTCACCCAGGGCTTTGATCAACCGGTGCATAGAGGATGTTGCCGGTTTCACGGGTCCGGGCTCGAGACGGGATGATTTGACTCTCATGGTAATCGCGCGGTCATAAACGCTGTTTTGTTATCACGTCGAGTTTTGCTATTGACCCCTAAATCTGTGCGCTGCCAAAATTTTCATAACATTTTTTCGAGAGGTATCGCTGTGCATTTCAAAGTAATCGTGTGCGCGATTGTGGTTCTCGGAATGGTTCAGAAGACCGTTCGACAAAATACCCAGCCCGCGGCTACCGGCAGTTCCGGCGGAGTTGTCGTCGTCGTTGATCTAACGACTCGGCAAATTCGGCAGGCCACTCCGGCCGAAATTGGAGCGCTTACCGCTCCGCTAGCGCTGAGGGCTACAACTCCCACGACGCTGACCACAATCCAGGGACCGGGCGGGGCCGTTGGTATCGCTCTTGGTCCGGAGTTCGAGATGCATATGGTCGCGACGAAAACATCCGACGGCAAATTGCAGATAGAAGAAGTAAACGGCCAAAAAGCAGCCAGAGAACGCGTTTCCTCTGGGCAATACGCGAAGGCCGCCGATGGGAAATAAACGCTGTATCAGGATCTGGCTGGCCTGCATCGTATTTATGCCGTGGTCGTTCTGCGCCGCGGCGAACATAATGTTGGAAAGCGGCGATCCCGCCGACGTCGGTTTTAACGACCCTACGGCAACTGTCCCGGTTGGCGGGAACCCGGGAATTACGCTCGGGCAACAGCGATTCAACGTCTTTCTCGCAGCGGCGTCGAAATGGGGCGCCACTCTCAACAGTCCCGTGGCAATTCGAGTCCGCGCTTTGTGGATGCCTTTGGACTGTGCAGCGAATTCTGCAACCCTGGGCAGTGCGGGTACAACGTCGATCTTCAGGGACTTCGACAACGCACCCGTTGCCGGGCACTGGTACCCTCAGGCGCTTGCCAACAAATTAGCCGGCACCGATCTTGACCTCGAACCCGACATTATCGTGCGATTCAATATCAATCTGGGGCAATCCGGTTGCCTGCCCGGTACCTTTTTCTACAATGGGTTAGACAACAACCACGGTTCCAATGTGGATCTCTACACTGTGATCCTGCACGAACTCGGGCATGGGCTGGGTTTCCAGACTTTTACAAATGGTTCCACAGGGGATTTCCTAAATGGCTTTCCCAGTATCTTTGACGATTTCATCTTCGACAACACTATCAACAAGTCGTGGACGGAGATGACATCGGCCGAGCGAAGCCTTTCTGCCACGAATAGCAGCCACCTCGTCTGGAATGGCGCGAATGTGACTTCCACTGTGCCTCTCGTCCTTCAACCCGGCGGCGGCAGTTTTATTGGAGCGGATGCGCAGGGCCGTGCCCGGCTTTACGCTCCCAGTAGCTTTCAGCCCGGTGCATCTGTTTCACATTACGATCTCGTTCTCTTGCCGAACCAGCTGATGGAGCCTTCAATTAACGCAGATTTGAGTCACGAGGTGACGGCGCCAAACGATCTCACGTTTGCATTATTCAGAGATATCGGTTGGGATGGTCCGAACCTGAAAAGGAGGACTGGACAGGTCACGAGTCAGGATTGACAAGCCGCAAAGATAATAGAAGCCAGAACGGAGCGAATCCAAAAGGGTGCCGGCTCACCGTCTGAGTGAGCCAGCTTTTTCTTGCTGTTCTAGCGACCGGCCCACCAGCGGAGCCATCGTCCGAACCCGCCCGACGCCGCGCCGATTGTTGCGCCTTTTTTGCCGCCAATGAGTAAGCCGACCATCATGCCTACACCGGCTGCGCTGGCGATATTGAGCGTTTCCTTTCTCCAGTTCCTGTATGGGCTGATCCAGGGGAAAACGTGCGATGCTTTCATGCGAACCTCCTGATGAACATTGAACTGTAGGCGCGGTCTATGACCGCGTGTGGCCTTCAGGCCTGCATTCGTGGTGCCGTTCCAGGGTGTCCAATTCTCTGTAACTTAGCAGTCGGAAACTGAAGCGATGCGGCACAATTGTTCCACCAACGATGCTTTCGCGGGCCCAGCTTGACATACATAGCATTCTTAGGCATTCTACATAGGAATTCTATGTATAAGGTTGGGAAGCCCGAATGACGTTGCCGAAGGATCTGGTCGCGGCGTCGACGACACCTCTGATTCTTTCCATTCTGAGGCAGGGGGATAGTTACGGCTACGCCATCATTCAACAAATACACACGTTGTCGGATGGCGATATGGAATGGGCGGACGGCATGCTCTATCCTATCCTGCACCGTCTCGAAAGCAAGAAATGGATCAAATCTTACTGGGGCGTCGCCGAGAACGGCCGCAAGCGCAAGTACTACAAGCTACTTAAGGCTGGGGCGAAAGAACTGGATGAGCAACGAAGGAACTGGGGCATCGTACGCACGATGCTGGAGAAGGTAGCAAAGGGATCCGTATGTTTCATCTAGAGAAACAGATCGATGATTGGTGCAAAACCGCTGCAGCCGGCCAGGCCGGCCTTAACGCCGCTGCCGAATATGCCTGCCAATCGTTAACGGTTACAAGTCGGCTTCGGTTCCACAATAGGTAACCTTATTCAACAGGACAGAACCGCTTTTTTGGACATTCCGTTGCCTTCGAATCTGGCGCTCGATCTGCAACCTTTGTAGGACACGGGGAAATCGACCTCGATTCCTCGATGCAACCGCCTTAACCCTTCTCCCTCTTTCCCAGACGAATAAGATTCCGGCAGCCGAAGGCTGAATCACCGCCGGACCTGGCAGCATTCCTGCAGTTAAAACTGCAAGGGCATTCCGATAATTCTAGTAAGGAGAAATTGAGTATGAATCGAAGAATACTCGAAAAAGCCGTTTTGTCGTTTGTATGCGCTCTCGCCTTGGTATTGCTGCCGACGACGTATTCATGGGCTCAGTCGACTCAGCAAGACCAGACAGATCGCAACATGAATCAGGAAAACAAGGACGTTAATCAGGATCAGAACCTGAAGCAGGATGACAGCATCAAGGACGACTCCGATCAGCGCGAGAAACCATCGGAGCAAGACTCCATGCAGGATCGGGAACAGCAGAAAGGCGTGACGGAAACCGAGCAGAAGTCAACCACGACTGAGTCGAAAACCACCACGCAAACTGACGAAAGTAAGGAAGGACTCCCGAGGACCGCGGGCGAATTGCCGTTGCTGGCCCTCATCGGTGTACTCTCGCTGGTCACTGCTGCGGCCACCACAAGGTTTGCCCGAGCTAAGCGGTAATCTCACCGAATAGCTGAGCCCGGGGGACTACTTGCGGACGCAATTCATAAGGCCCCTTACCCCCGGGCCTTCTTCCCATCTCATAGCTAGAGCCGAAGTAG